>RRZT010783798.1_pt1 | contig 24127 bp, 21 predicted proteins | sample 2165551 | NCBI WGS metagenome assembly RRZT01 (sample SAMN10456910, study PRJNA506462) | wastewater metagenome | biome: wastewater; feature: sludge; material: wastewater sludge; isolation source: wastewater sludge with Escherichia coli K12::gfp cells carrying plasmid... | place: USA: Moscow, Idaho... | reverse complement strand
TGCCGGCCGGTTCGGTCGTGATCTTCGGTGTGTATGCCGTGCAGCGGGATCCGGAACGATTCCTGGGTCCCGACGCCGGGACCAGGGACCGGTGGCAGTACATCCCGTTCGGTGCCGGTCCGCGAACCTGCATCGGCGATCACTTCGCGATGCTGGAGGCCACCTTGGCCCTGGCGACGGTGCTACGCAGGCTGGCGATCACGTCCCGCGATGACGAGTTCCCTGTGGAACTCCCGTTCACGATGGTCGCGGCCGCGCCGATCCGCGCGCTGGTTCGGTGCCGGTAGGCGGCGGCCCTGTACCGTCTGAGCCCATGAGCGGCGCCGTCTGCCCGGGTTCCTTCGACCCCGTCACCCTAGGACACATCGACGTTTTCGAGCGCGCTGCCGCCCAGTTCGACGAGGTGGTGGTGGCGGTGCTGATCAACCCGAACAAGAAGGGCATGTTCAGCGTCGACGAACGCATCGACATGATCGCGGAGTCCACGGCGCATCTGCCCAACCTGCGGGTGGAGTCCGGTCAGGGCCTGGTGGTCGACTTCGCCCGGGAGCGCGGCCTGTCGGCGATCGTCAAGGGTCTGCGCACCGGCACCGACTTCGAATACGAGTTGCAGATGGCGCAGATGAACAAGCACGTCGCCGGTGTCGACACCTTCTTCGTGGCCACCACGCCGCAGTATTCGTTCGTTTCGTCGTCGCTGGCCAAGGAGGTCGCCACGTTCGGCGGCGACGTCTCGGCCCTCCTGCCCGAGGCGGTCAATCGGCGGTTGCGGGAAAAGCTCGCCTGAAACCTCGGGCGCGAGCGTGCAGCCAAATGCAATTCGCGGCGGGAAAATGCGCAAGGGTGCACATTCGCGCCTCGCAGACGGCCGTCCCTGCCGTTTGGTCGCTTTTTTGCGACACACCGGTGTCGCCAATCCAGTCACATACGTAACACCAGGCACAATGATCACAGAAGTGGTCCCGAGCTAGACCCCAAATCGAACGCCTGGAGTGTGCGCCGTGTACCGAGTTTTTGAAGCGCTCGACGAACTGGGAGCCATCGTCGAAGAGGCCCGCGGTGTCCCGATGACCGCCGGCTGTGTGGTTCCCCGCGGTGACGTCCTGGAACTGATCGACGACATCAAGGACGCCATCCCCGGCGAGCTCGACGACGCCCAGGATGTGCTGGACGCGCGCGACGGAATGCTGCGCGACGCCAAGGCCCACGCCGACGGCATGGTCGGCGCGGCCACGACCGAGGCCGAATCCACCGTCGGGCACGCCCGTGCCGAGGCCGACCGGATGCTCTCGGAGGCCAAGTCGCACGCCGACCGGATGGTCGCCGAGGCCCGCGCGCACTGCGACCAGATGGTCGGGGAGGCCCGCGAGGAGGCCAACCGGCTCAGCTCGTCCGCCAAACGGGACTACGAGACGAGTGTCGGCCGGGCCAAGGCCGAGGCCGACCGGTTGGTCGAGAGCGGCAACATGAGCTACGAGAAGGCCGTCCAGGAGGGCATCAAGGAGCAGCAGCGCCTGGTGTCGCAGACCGAGGTGGTGGCCACGGCCAGCGCCGAGGCCACCCGGTTGGTCGACTCCGCGCACGCCGAGGCCGACCGGCTGCGCGGCGAATGCGACATCTACGTCGACAGCAAGCTGGCCGAATTCGAGGAATACCTCAACGGCACGCTGCGCTCCGTCGGCCGCGGTCGCCATCAGCTCCGCACGGCCGCTGGAACCCACGACTACGTCTCTCGCTGACGCGGCGGTCACGCTGACACCACCGGACCCCGCCGTGGCGGTCGGCGGACTTGACTAGACTTGCCCGCATGTCTGCCCGAAATCCGCTGGTAATCAGCGTTGCGCGGCTGGGACGCCGGCCGGGTTCGATGACCGAGCTCCGCGATACGGTGCCCAGCCCGACGCGGATCGGCCTGGACCTCGAGGCGATCGAGGCCGGCGCGCCGCTGGATCTGGACCTCAGGCTCGAGTCCGTCGCCGAGGGTGTCCTGGTGACGGGCGCCGTGGCCGCGCCGACGGTCGGTCAGTGCTCGCGCTGTCTGGAGCCGTTCACCGGCAGCGTGTCCATTCCCCTGACCGAGTTGTTCGCCTATCCGGACAGCGCCACCGAGGCCACCACCGAAGCGGACGAGGTCGGCCACGTGGTCGACGACACGGTCGATCTCGAGCAGGCCATCGTCGACGCGGTCGGCCTGGAACTCCCCCTCTCGCCGCTGTGCCGGCCGGATTGCGCCGGACTGTGCCCGCGGTGCGGCGTGGTGCTGGCCACCGCGGAACCGGGCCACCATCACGACATCGTCGATCCGCGCTGGGCCAAGCTCGCCGAGATGCTGCCCGAGAACAACGGCGAGGCCCAGTGACCGACGCGGGCCGGGATGCGGCCTCATCTCGTCAGCCACTGCTGGACGCGCTGGGCGTCGCCCTGCCCGACGAGGTCCTGACCCTGGCGCTGACCCACCGCAGTTACGCCTACGAGCACGGCGGTCTGCCCACCAACGAGCGGCTGGAGTTTCTCGGCGATGCGGTGCTCGAGCTGACCATCACCGTCGAGCTGTTCCAGCAGCACCCCGACCGGCCCGAGGGAGATCTGGCCAAGTTGCGTGCCAGCGTGGTCAACACCCAGGCGCTGGCGGACGTCGCCCGCGGCCTGGCCGGCGGCGGACTCGGCGAGTACTTGCTGTTGGGCCGGGGCGAACTGAACTCCGGCGGCTGCGACAAGGCGAGCATCCTGGCGGACGGGCTGGAGGCGCTGCTGGGCGCGATCTATCTCGAACACGGGCTCGAAATTGCCCACGCGGCGATCCTGCGACTGTTCGGCCCGTTGCTCGACACCGCGCCCAGCCTGGGCGCCGGGCTGGACTGGAAGTCCAGCCTGCAGGAGTTGACCGCCGCCCGCGGCCTGGGTGTGCCCAACTACGTCGTCACCTCGACCGGGCCCGACCACGACAAACAGTTCACCGCCACCGTCGTCGTGATGGACGCCGATTACGGTACCGGCGTCGGCCGCACCAAGAAGGAAGCCGAACTCAAGGCGGCCTCGGTGGCGTGGACAGCCCTCGAGGGCAAGTGAGCGGCTGGTGCCCGAACTGCCCGAGGTCGAGGTGGTACGCCGCGGCCTACAGCAACATCTCGCCGGACGCACCATCACCGCGGTGCGGGTGCACCACCCGCGTGCGGTGCGCCGGCACGAGGCCGGCGCCGGTGACCTGACGGCCCGGCTGCTCGGGACCGGCATTACCGGGACGGGCCGGCGCGGCAAATACCTGTGGCTGACCCTCGACACCGGAGGGGGCGAGGCGCTCGTCGTGCACCTGGGCATGAGCGGCCAGATGCTGCTGGGGCCGGTGGCCCGCACCGAGCACGTGCGCATCGCTGCGCTGCTCGACGACGGCACCGCGTTGAGCTTCGTCGACCAGCGCACGTTCGGCGGCTGGATGCTGACCGATCTCGTGGACGACGGCTCCGGGGCCGAGGTGCCGGCCCCCGTCGCACACATCGCCCGCGATCCGCTGGACCCGGGGTTCGACCGCGACGCCGTGGTGAATGTGTTGCGGCACAAGCATTCCGAGATCAAACGTCAATTGCTGGATCAGACCGTGGTGTCGGGGATCGGCAACATCTACGCCGACGAGTCGCTGTGGCGCGCGAAGGTCAACGGCGCCCGGCTGGCCGAGAAGCTGAGCCGGCCCAAGCTCGCCGAGCTGCTCGATCACGCCGCCGATGTGATGCGTGACGCGCTGGCGCAGGGCGGCACGTCGTTCGACTCGCTGTATGTCAATGTCAACGGCGAGTCCGGGTACTTCGACCGGTCCCTGGACGCCTACGGCCGTGACGGGCTGCCGTGCCGGCGCTGCGGGGCCGTCATGCGCCGGGAGAAGTTCATGAACCGCTCGTCGTTCTACTGCCCGCGCTGCCAACCGCGCCCGCGGGCCTGACATTGTGTGATTTCGGTGCGCTGACCGTCGCTCAGCGACGGGAATTGCACCGAAATCGCGAAGGAGAGGAGGGTCGATGACCGAATTGTGGGTCGAACGCACCGGCACCCGGCGATATACCGGGCGCAGCTCGCGCGGGGCCGAGGTGCTGGTCGGCTCCGAGGACGTCGACGGCGTCTTCACGCCCGGCGAGCTGATGAAGATCGCCCTGGCCGCCTGCAGCGGGATGTCCAGCGATCAGCCGCTGGCGCGGCGCCTCGGCGACGACTACACCGCGACCATCGACGTCACCGGCGCCGCCGACCGCGACAACGAGATCTACCCGGCGCTGGCCGAAACCCTGCACATCGACCTGTCCGGCCTGAACGCCGAAGAGGCCGAGCGGGTGCGCACCGTCGTGCAGCGCGCCGTCGACGCGGTGTGCACGGTGGGCCGCACGCTGAAGGCGGGCACCCACGTCAGCTTCGATATCGACGACAACCGCTGATGACGGATCCAGCGGGGCCGCAGGTGCGGCTCACCGCGTGGGTGCACGGCTACGTCCAGGGCGCCGGATTCCGGTGGTGGACCCGGTCCCGCGCACTCGAACTCGGCCTGACCGGATACGCCAAGAATCAGGACGACGGACGCGTGCTCGTCGTCGCCCAGGGCCCGCGGCGGGACTGCGAGGCCCTGCTGGATCTGCTGCGCGGCGCCGGCACCCCGGGCCGGGTCGACAAGGTGATTTCCGACTGGTCGGAGAACCCCGAGCCGATCCAGGGCTTCCGCGAACGTTAGCGGTACTCTGGCACGCCATGCACCTCAAGAGTCTGACGCTGAAGGGCTTCAAGTCCTTCGCATCGCCGACGACTCTGCGCTTCGAACCGGGCATCACCGCGGTGGTGGGCCCCAACGGTTCCGGCAAGTCCAACGTGGTCGACGCCCTGGCGTGGGTGATGGGCGAGCAGGGCGCCAAGACGCTGCGCGGCGGCAAGATGGAGGACGTCATCTTCGCCGGCACCTCGAGCCGCGCCCCGCTGGGCCGCGCCGAGGTCACCGTCACGATCGACAACTCCGACAACGCGCTGCCCATCGAATACTCCGAGGTGTCGATCACCCGCCGGATGTTCCGCGACGGCGCCGGCGAATACGAGATCAACGGCGCCAGTTGCCGTTTGATGGATGTGCAGGAACTGCTGAGCGACTCCGGCATCGGCCGCGAGATGCACGTCATCGTCGGGCAGGGCAGGCTCTCGCAGATCCTGGAATCCCGACCGGAGGACCGTCGCGCATTCATCGAAGAGGCCGCCGGCGTCCTCAAGCACCGCAAGCGCAAGGAGAAGGCGGTCCGCAAGCTCGATGCGATGGCCGCCAACCTGGCCCGGCTGACCGACCTGACCACCGAACTGCGCCGACAGCTCAAACCGCTGGGCCGGCAGGCCGAGATGGCGCGCCGGGCGCAGACCATCCAGGCCGATCTGCGCGACGCCCGCCTGCGGCTGGCCGCCGACGACCTGGTGACGCGGCAGGCCGAGTTCGACGGCGTCGGCGGGACGGAAGCCGCGCTGCGCAAGGAACACGACGAAGCCGTGGCGGCGGTGGAGGCGGCATCGGCCGAGCTCGCCGCGCACGAGTCGGCCGTCGCACAGCTGTCCGAGCGGGCCGAACGGGCCCAGCAGAGCTGGTTCGCGCTGTCGGCGCTGGCCGAGCGAGTCAGCGCCACCGTGCGCATCGCCAGCGACCGGGCCCAGCTGCTGGAGACGGACTCGGCGGCCACCGCGTCGACGGGCCCGGATCCCGAGGACCTGGACCGGCAGGCCGACGAGGTCGCGGCGGCCGAGCAGGTTCTGCTGGGCGAATTGACCCAGGCACGGACCCGGCTCGAGGTCGCCCGGGCCGAACTGGGCGAGGCCGAAAAGGTGGCCGCCGACGCCGAGCGGGCGCACATGGCCGCGGTGCGGGCCGAGGCCGACCGCCGCGAGGGGCTGGCCCGGCTGGCCGGTCAGGTCGAGACCATGCGGGCGCGCGTCGAGTCGATCGACGAGCGCGTCGGCCGGCTCACGAACGGCATCGAGGAAGCCGCCTCGCGCGCGCAGCACGCGCAGGCCGAGTTCGAGACGGTGCAGAGTCACGTCGGCGAACTCGACGAGAGTGAGGTCGGCCTCGACGACCACCACGACCGGACCGTCGCCGCACTGCGACTGGCCGACGAACGGGTGGCCGAACTGCAGGCCGCCGAACGCGGCGCCGAACGCGAGGTGGCTTCGCTGCGCGCCCGTATCGATGCGCTGGCCGTCGGGCTCGAGCGCAAGGACGGCGCCGCCTGGCTCATCGAAAACCGTAGCAACACAGGTCTTTTCGGGTCAATCGCCAAGCTGGTCAAGGTCAGCGCCGGATACGAGACGGCCCTGGCGGCCGTCCTCGGCTCGGCCGCCGACGCGGTGGCGGCCGAGAATTTCAGCGCCGCCAGCGCCGCGGTGGCCGCGCTCAAGGATGCCGACGGCGGGCGGGCGGCCATCGTGCTGGGGGACTGGCCGGTCGACGACCCCCACTCGGGCGCCCCGGCGCCGACGGGGACCCGCTGGGCACTGGACTTCGTCGAGGCGCCCGATCGGCTGCGCGGTGCGCTGGCCGCCCTGCTGGGCCACGTCGTGGTGGTCGACGACCTGTCGCACGCGCTGCAGGTGGTCTCCGGCAACCCCCGGCTGCGTGCGGTCACCACCGACGGCGACCTGGTCGGTCAGGGCTGGGTCAACGGCGGGTCCGATCGCAAACCCAGCACACTCGAGATCACGTCGGCGATCGAGCGGGCCCGTGCCGAACTCGTCGCCGCCGAGGCGCGCGGGGGTGAGCTGCCCGCGGCGCTGGCCGGTGCGACGCTCGAGCAGGTCAACCGGCAGGACGCCGCCGAGCAGGCGCTGGCCGCCCTCAACGAGTCGGACGCGGCGATCTCCCGCATCTACGAAACCCTGGGCCGGCTGGGCCAGGATGCCCGCACCGCGGACGAGGAATGGCGCCGTCAGACCACCCAGCGCGACGAACTCGAGGCCAGCCGTCAGCAGACCGTCACCGAGCTGTCCGAGCTCGAGACCCGGCTGCGCAACGCGCAGGAGACCCCGGCGCTCGGCGCCGATGAGCCCGTGGACCGGGAGCGGTTCGCAGCCGCTGCCGAGGCGGCCCGCAGCGCCGAGGTGGAGGCCCGGCTGGCGGTGCGCACCGCCGAGGAACGCGCCAATGCCGTTCGGGGGCGGGCTGATTCACTGCGTCGGGCCGCCGCTGCCGAACGGGAGGCACGGGCGCGGGCGGCCCGGGCCCGGGTGGCCCGCGAGCATGCCGCCGCCGTCGCCGCCGCCGTGGCCGAGTCCGGCCGTCAGGTGGCCGAGAAGTTGGCCGCCGCCGTCGCCGTGGCATCCCGGACCCGCGACGGGCTGGCCGCCGAACGTCAGCAGCGCGCCGCCGCGCTGACCGGTGCGCGGGAGCGCGTCGACCACCTGAACGCACGCATCAGCGCGCTGACCGATTCGCTGCACCGCGACGAGGTCGCCAAGGCCCAGGCCGCGATGCGCATCGAGCAGCTCGAACAGCAGGTCCTCGAGCAATTCGGCATGGCTCATGCGGATCTGGTGGCCGAATACGGCCCGGAGGTGGCGCTGCCGCCCACCGAGCTCGAGATCGCCGAGTACGAGCAGGCCCGCGACCGAGGTGACGCGGTGACGGCACCCGCGCCGATGCCGTTCGACCGGCCGACCCAGGAGCGCCGGGCCAAACGGGCCGAACGGGAGCTCGCCGAACTGGGCCGGGTCAACCCGCTGGCGCTCGAGGAGTTCGCGGCACTCGAGGAGCGCTACAACTTCCTCTCCACTCAACTCGAGGACGTCAAGGCGGCCCGCAAGGACCTGCTGGACGTGGTCGACGAGGTCGATGCGCGCATCCTGCAGGTGTTCACCGAGGCCTACACCGACGTCGAGCGTGAGTTCACCCAGGTGTTCGCGTCACTGTTCCCGGGCGGTGAGGGCCGGCTGCTGCTGACCGATCCGTCCGACATGCTGACCACCGGGGTCGAGGTCGAGGCCCGCCCGCCCGGCAAGAAGGTCAAGCGGCTGTCGCTGCTGTCCGGCGGTGAGAAGTCGCTGACCGCTGTCGCGATGCTGGTGGCCATCTTCCGGGCCCGGCCGTCGCCGTTCTACATCATGGACGAGGTCGAGGCCGCCCTCGACGACGTCAACCTGCAGCGGCTGCTCGGACTGTTCGAGCAGCTGCGGGAGCGTTCGCAGCTGATCGTGATCACCCACCAGAAGCCCACCATGGAGATCGCCGACGCTCTCTACGGCGTGACGATGCAGGGCGACGGCATCACCCAGGTGATCTCGCAGAAGATGCGCGGCCAAGAGCTGGTCAGCACCTGAGCCCGCCATTGCGGCTATCTCGGTGCAGCGGGTTCGGTCACTGCGGGGGGCCTTTGGAACAATGGCCGACGTGAGCCCCGAAGTCCTCTGGATCGTCATTGCTGTCGTCGCCGTCCTGATCATCACGGCGCTGGTCGTCGGCCTGGTGCGCCACCGGCGCGGCCGGATCAGCCTGGTCACTCCGCCGGCGGCTGAGGACACCCGGGAGATCGACCGCTCCGGCGGTTACACCGCGTCCTCGGGCATCACGTTCAGCCAGTCCGATCGGGCCGCGGCCCTGCCGACCGTGGGCGACGACGCGACCATTCCCCGCGATGCCCCCAAGCGGCCCATCACCGACGTGCGACTGCCCGAACCCGAGCTCAGCACCCCGCTGCCCGGGCCGGTCACCGAGGCCGCACCCGAGCCCCCCGCACCGGCGGCCGAAGCCGTTGCGATCGACACGATCGCGCCGACCGCCGGCCGCCTCGAGCGGCTACGCGGCCGACTGGCCAAATCGCAGAATGCGTTGGGCCGCAGCGTATTAGGACTGATTGGCGGCGGCGACCTCGACGAGGACTCCTGGGCGGAGATCGAGGACACCCTGCTGATCGCCGACCTGGGCCCGACGGTCGCCGCCGGGGTCCTCACGCATCTGCGGGCGGCGCTGGCCGCCAGCGCGGTCCGCACCGACGCCGACGCCCGCGCCGTGCTGCGCGAGGCGCTGATCAACGAACTGCATCCGGAGTTCGACCGGTCCATCAAGGCGCTGCCGCACGCCGACAAGCCGTCGGTGCTGCTGGTGGTGGGCGTCAACGGCACCGGCAAGACCACCACCGTCGGCAAGCTGGCCCGCGTGCTGGTGGCCGACGGTCGCCGGGTGGTGCTGGGCGCCGCCGACACCTTCCGCGCTGCAGCGGCCGATCAGTTGCAGGCCTGGGCGGCCCGGGTGGGCGCCGAGGTGGTGCGGGGCGCCGAGGGCGCCGATCCGGCGTCGGTGGCCTTCGACGCCGTCGACAAGGGCATCGAGGCCGGCGCCGACGTCGTTGTCATCGACACGGCCGGCCGGCTGCATACCAAGACCGGTCTGATGGACGAACTCGGCAAGGTCAAGCGGGTGGTGTCCAAGCGGGCCGAGGTCGACGAGGTGCTGCTGGTGCTCGACGCCACCATCGGCCAGAACGGGCTGGCGCAGGCCAAGGTGTTCAGCGAGGTCGTCGACATCACCGGCCTGGTGCTGACCAAGCTGGACGGCACGGCCAAGGGCGGCATCGTGTTCCGGGTCCAGGAGGACCTCGGCGTGCCCGTGAAGCTGGTCGGACTGGGGGAGGGCCCCGACGATCTGGCGCCCTTCGAACCGGGCGCATTCGTCGACGCGCTGCTGGGTTGAGTCGCCACTGTGATGGCCGAGCGCTCAACCACGTACGGATTTGACCCCTCCGAACGTACGTAGCTGAGCGCTCACGGGGAGGCGGGCCGGCAAAAGCCCATGATGTAACGCCAGCGAAACGAAGACGGGTTATCCGTTCACATGTGCGAAACACCGGTGCTCCGTCGCTGAAACATCCACTGCGCATTGTCCTCTCCAAGGTCAACGGTGTCTGACCGTGGCATGTGCGAAGGAGGATGTAGCGAGTGGACGGTTTTCCGACGATGGGTGTGCCCGATACCGGAGACACCGCGTGGATGCTGGTGAGCGCCGCGCTCGTGTTGTTGATGACGCCGGGTCTGGCGTTCTTCTACGGCGGTATGGTGCGTGCCAAGGGTGTCCTGAACATGCTCATGATGAGCATCAGCGCCATGGGTGTCGTGACGGTTCTGTGGGTGCTGTACGGGTACTCGCTGGCGTTCGGCAACGATGTCCACAACCTGTTCGGTGATCCCACCCAGTACTTCGGCCTCAAGGGTCTGATCGGTGGCACCTATCTGCAGGCGACCGCCGATGCCCCCGCGGTCTCGGTCCCGTTGGCGGGCACCATCCCGCAGGTGGTGTTCGTGGCCTTCCAGCTGATGTTCGCCATCATCACCGTGGCCCTGATCTCCGGCGCGGTGGCCGACCGACTGAAGTTCGGCGGCTGGCTGCTGTTCGCCGGTCTGTGGGCCACGTTCGTCTACTTCCCGGTGGCGCACTGGGTGTTCGCGTTCAACAACTTCACCGCCACGGATGGCGGCTGGATTGCGACCAAGCTGAAGGCGATCGACTTCGCCGGCGGCACCGCGGTGCACATCAACGCCGGTACCGCCGGTCTGGTTCTGGCCCTCATCCTGGGCAAGCGGCACGGCTGGCCGGGCACCCCGATGCGGCCGCACAACCTGCCCTTCGTCATGCTCGGCGCGGGCCTGCTGTGGTTCGGCTGGTACGGCTTCAACGCCGGTTCGGCGATCGGCTCCAACGGCATCGCCGGCGTGACGTTCATCACCACCACGATCGCCACCGGTGCGGCAATGCTGGGCTGGCTGCTCACCGAGCGGTTCCGCGACGGTCACGCCACCACCCTGGGTGCGGCGTCGGGCATCGTGGCCGGCTTGGTCGCCATCACGCCGTCCTGTTCGTCGGTCAACGTGGTCGGTGCCCTGATCATCGGCTTCGGCGCCGGCATCGTCTGCGCACTGGCCGTCGGCCTGAAGTTCAAGTTCGGCTTCGACGACTCGCTCGACGTGGTGGGTGTCCACCTGGTCGGCGGTCTGTTCGGCACCCTGATGGTCGGCCTGGTGGCCACCAGCGAGGCGCCGGCGGCGGTGTCGGGCCTGTTCTACGGCGGCGGCTGGGAGCAGCTGGGCAAGCAGGCGATCGGGGCGTTCTCGGTTCTGGCGTACTCGGCCATTGGCACCGCTATCTTGGCGTTGATCGTGAAATACACGGTCGGGCTGCGACTGGACCGGGAGGACGAGGCGTCCGGTATCGATGAATCCGAGCACGCGGAGTCGGCGTATGACTTCGCCACGGCGGGTACGGGTTCGGTCATCGGACGTTCGGAGGTATGAGGGAAATGAAACTGATCACTGCGATCGTCAAGCCGTTCACGCTCGAAGACGTCAAGACCGGTCTCGAGCAGGCGGGCATCCTGGGGATGACCGTCAGTGAGGTGCAGGGCTACGGGCGTCAGAAGGGCCACACCGAGGTGTACCGGGGTGCGGAGTACTCGGTGGACTTCGTCCCGAAGGTGCGCGTGGAGGTCGTGGTCGACGACGCCGCCGTGGACAAGGTGGTGGACGTCATCGTCCAGGCCGCCCGCACCGGCAAGATCGGCGACGGCAAGGTCTGGGTGAGTCCCGTCGACACCGTGGTGCGCGTGCGCACCGGGGAGCGTGGGACCGACGCCCTTTGATGCAGAACAACTTCTGAACCCGTCTCCCCGGTGCCTCGGCTCCGGTGGACAACAAGGCAACCGATGAGGGAGACGACATGACGAAGACACCAGAGCCCGCCGCCGGCGCCTCCCCAGGGGAGGTTCCGGCGGCGGGATCGTCTGCGGCGTCCCAATCGGCCTCGACGGCAACGGGCCGGACCTCCACCCGGCCGGCCGACGACCTGTCGACCGCGGTGCGCCAGTTGCTCAACGGCAGCCTGCGTCAACTGGATTCGGCCGGGCTGCGGGATGCGCTCAGTGACCTCTACGAGTTCTGGCTGACGACCAAGGCCGCCGACATCGGTGTCACGTCGACCAGTGGATTCGCCATCGTCGCGACCGGTGGTCTGGGCCGTGGCGAACTTGCCCCGTACTCGGATCTCGACCTGACCCTGGTGCACGACGACATGCCGGCCGATGTTGTCGCCGGGGTGGCCGAGTCGCTGTGGTATCCGTTGTGGGACGCCAATATTCGGCTCGACCACAGTGTGCGCACCGTGCCGGAGGCGCTGACCGTCGCCAACGAGGACATCTCGGCCGGCCTGGCGATGCTCGAGGCCCGGCACATCGCTGGTGACGCCGAGCTGTCCGGGCTGCTGATCGGTGGGGCGCGCCGGCAGTGGCGGACCGGCATCGCGTCCCGGTTCGACGCGCTGGTGGCCGAGACGGAAGCACGATGGCAGCGCAGCGGCCAGATCGCCCATCGCGCCGAACCGGATCTCAAGAGCGGCCGCGGTGGACTGCGCGACGTCCAACTGCTCAACGCACTGGCCATCGCGCAGCTCGCCGACGTCTACCCGAGCCAATCGCCGGCCTCGCCCACCGGCTCCCTCGGCGGTGCGCACCTGGCCCTGCTCAACGTGCGGACCGAACTGCACCGGGTCTCCGCCCGTGGCCGCGACCAGCTGCTGGCCCAGTTCGCCGACGAGATCGGGGCCGCACTGCAAATCGGTGACCGGTTCGATCTGGCCCGGGTGCTCTCCGACGCGGCGCGAACCATCAGCTACTACGTCGACGCGGGTCTGCGCACTGCGGGAAATGCGTTGCCGCGCAAAGGATTGTCCGCGCTGCGTCGGCCGGCGCGCCGGCCACTGGACGAGGGTGTGCTGGAGTTCAACGGTGAGGTCATCCTGGCCCGCGACGCCCGGCCGGAACGCGATCCGGGCCTGATCCTGCGGGTAGCGGCGGCCTCGGCCACCACCGGCCTGCCGATGTCGGCCGCCACGCTGAGCAGGCTGGCGGCCTCGGCGCCCGAATTGCGCACCCCGTGGCCGCGCCAGGCGCTCAAGGATCTGCTGGTGATGCTCACGGCCGGGGCCGCCGCAGTGTCCACGGTGGAGGCGCTGGATCGCACCGGGCTGTGGGGCCGGCTGTTCCCGGAGTGGGGCGCGGTGCGCGACCTGCCGCCCCGCGACGTGGTACACATCTGGACGGTCGACCGTCATCTCATCGAAACCGTCGCGCGCGCAGCGACTTTCACTACCCGGGTGGCGCGGCCGGATTTGCTGCTGCTGGGCGCGCTGTGTCACGACATCGGCAAGGGCCGCGGCGGCGACCACAGCGTCATCGGGGCCGAGCTGGCGGTGCAGATCGGCACCCGGTTGGGGCTGTGGCCCTCCGATGTGGAACTGCTCTCGGCGATCGTGCGCTACCACCTGCTGCTCCCGGACACCGCGACCCGAAAGGATCTGCAGGACCCCGCCACCATCGCGGGCGTCGTTGCCACCCTCGACGGGGATTCGGTGCTGCTGGAACTGCTGCAGGTGCTGGCCGAGGCGGATTCATTGGCCACCGGTCCCGGCGTGTGGGGCGACTGGAAGGCCTCGCTGATCGGTGACCTGGTGCGGCGGTGCCAGCTGCTGATGGCCGGTGAGTCATTGCCACACGCCGATCCGGTGGACCCGCGACTGCTCGAACTGGCGGCCCAACAGGACGGCGTGCACGTCGAGCTGGTTCCCGGCGACGGTTCCTACATCTACAACGTCACCATGACCGGCCCGGATCGCCGGGGCGCACTGTCGCGGGCCGCCGGGGTGATGGCGCTCAACTCGCTGCGGGTGCACTCGGCGTCGGTGAACAGCTACGAGGGTTCGGCGATCGACACGTTCGTGGTCTCACCGCACTTCGGGTCGCCGCCACCGGCCGAGCTGCTGCGCCAGCAGTTGATCCTGGCGCTGGCCGGGGAACTGGACGTAATGGGCACGCTCGAGCAGCGTGACCACGATGCGGCCACCGCAAAGGGTCGCGCCGGGGACATTCCGGACGCGGTTCCGGTCAACCGGGTGTCGGCGCCGCCGCGCGTCATCTGGCACGACGGGCCGGGGGCCGATCAGCCGGTGGTGGAGATCCGGGCGATGGACCGGCCGGGTCTGCTGGCCCGGCTGACCAACGCCTTCGAGCGCGCCGGAGTGGATATCTCCTGGGCGAAGGTCACCACGCTGGGTGCGACGGTGGTGGATGCGTTCGGCATCGTGGTGCCGGCGCTGTCGCAGAGCGATATCCGGGAGTCCCTCGAGCGCGATCTGTATGCCGTACTGCCTACCCCGCCGCCGGCCAAGCCGGCCGAAGCGGCGGGCTGAGTACGGATCTGTTCTGCGGTGTCTGCGAGATCTACTCGAACAATGTCGCAGCCAGCGCAGATGTCGATCGGGAGTTACCAGGGCGCGTAGGCCCAGCCCAGGTACTGCGCCCCGGGTGAGGGGTTCCAGCTGCGGAGCACCTGGACGGTCGGCCCGCCGCCGCCGCCCACGCCGCCGGACACGAAGGTGCCGTCCCCGCGCGCGATGTCGACGTGACCGGCACCCCGGTCCCACGCACTCCGCGAGAAGACCAGCGCGCCCCGGGGCGGGTCGGGTGTCATGTTGATCTTGTTCTGGGCGGCCAGTGCGTCGTGGAACAGTTTGGCGGTGTCGTACCCGATCCCGGGGACCCCGAAGGCCGCCGCGACGAACACCCCGCAGCCGAAGTCGCCGCCGAAGTCGGACCCGACCATGCTGTCGGCCTTGGCCAGGGCGGCGTCGGCGCTGGCCGTCGGGTCCGGGGCGGGTGCGGCCGAGGCCACCGCGCCGGTGAGCACGGCCGGAACCGCGGCCGCCGACAGCGCCGCCATGATGATGCGTCGAAACTCCATACCACCCCCGTCGGGTCGTCGTTCCTCTGGCGGTGTATTCGGCGGCGGGGTGAGCGGCGTTACCGGATCACCCCCCTTTGTCGTCTCGCCGCACTTCGGCACCCCGCCGGCCGCCGAACTGCTGCGCCAGCAGCTCATCCTGGCCCTGGCCGGGGAACTGGACGTGATGGCGGCCCTGGAGCGCCGGGACACCGACGCCGCGGCCAATCAGGGCCGCGCCGGCGAGACCCCGGACGCCGTGCCGGTGAACCGGGTGACCGCACCGCCGCGGGTGCTCTGGCACAGCGGGGGCGCGGCCGACCAACTGGTGGTGGAGATCCGCTCGATGGACCGCCCGGGCCTGCTGGCCCGACTCACCGGGGTGTTCGAGCGTGCCGGGGTGGACATCAGTTGGGCGAAGGTCACCACGCTGGGCTCGACGGTGGTCGACGCGTTCTGCATCTCGGTGCCGCCGCTGGACCAGCGCGACGTCCGGGCCGCACTGGAGCGCGACCTGTACGCGGTGCTGCCGACGCCGCCACCGGCGAAACCCGCCGAGGCGGCGGGGTAGCGGCAGCCTGCGCAATCCATCAGCAGATTGATTGCGCTGCACCAGAATCGAGCTGGAGTTGTCGATATGCCAGCTTGCCTTGGCACGGACCGATATCGGAGGCGGTTAGTGACACTCGCTTCGGCGCCTCTCCTCGACCTCGCGCCCCCGAGGATTGGCACCAGGTACCTGTTCCTTGCGCAGTCGGCCCACCCCAGCTGGTCCACGTAACGTCGTTGATGGTGTTTCCGCAAATACTGTTGGTCGAGACTCCATTGGGCCGTGACGTACCGTAACCGGCGGAGTATTGGTCGCTCGGAGCTCCGAGCACAACGTCGCCATTCACAGTCGCCGGCGGATTCGGAGGTGCGGCCGGAGGATTGCCATCGGCTGGGAATATGTCGAATCTCGTGCGGCTCACGAGGAATCCCTGGCCGGTGGCCAAGTGGACACAACGCACACCATCTTCGCTGGAGTTACATCCGTAGGCCCCAGCAATGAGCGACGTCCCGTATGGAAGTACATTGCCACGGTTGCTAATAGGTACGCCACCTGCGCAGACCCCATCAGACGCACCGGCGGAATCGAGATGGACAAAGGTCTTTCCCCAGCCGAGATACTCGGCACAATCTGCCGGCCGAAGTGGTGGCGGAGTAGAACGCTGCTTCAGCCCGCATATCAGCGACCCTTCAGCGGCGATCGGCCATTCGCAGGTGATATTGGAACTTGGACTGTCGAATGTCACCCTGCCTGTGGTGCTCGGAAGCACCGGAGGTCCAGGATTCTCCATCATGTCGCCGTATTCGTACTCCGTCGGACTCTTCTGCGGTGCCGACCTGACTGCGCCAATCAATGAATTCTGCTGCACTGCTTGAGGTTTGCAGCGGCAGAGGGTGATTGCGGCGATCGCGGAATTGCTGTCGGCGGTGATGCGGTAAGCATGGTCGGTATTGGGGTCTGCATCGAAAAGAAGCGTGCTGGTGCCGTCGGCGTTGTGTGTAGTAGCCAGTGGTTCGCCGTAAAGGTCGGTCGCTTTCGAGATTGGTGATCCGGTGGCAAGGCCATCGATGGTACGTCCACCACCGTGGGGCGCGATGGAATCCAGGTTCCCGTCGGTGAATACAAAGTCGCAATCGCGCCAGGTAACGGTGACCGTGCCACTGGTGGAAACCGCGGGAAAGTCGGTGTAGATAGCGCGAATATCGTCGACGGTGGCGCCCAAGGTGATGCCGGCGATGCCGGCGGCTGACAACGATTGGTTGGCTTGATCAAGGTCTTGGGTCGCGAGCAGTCGCGCACTGAGCTGGTTGGCATTTGCCGCGGTAACGAAAAGTCCCCCAGCTGCCTCGGCGATGCAGCGCAGTTGATCGGCGGCCGCGCCGTCAACCTTGAATCCGACGGTTGAGATCGTCAGGCCGGGGCGGTCTTTCTTGAGTTGCGCGGCGGTCTCACACGGAGGGGTGTCGCAGGTGTCTTCGCCGTCGGAGACTAGGACGATTGCTTGTGCGGAGTTGTCGGCTGGGAGTTGGTCGGCGGCTTTGGTGAGGGCCAGGCTGATCGGGGTGTAGCCGGAGGGAGTGATGGCCTCGACCGCGGACTTCACAGTACCGCGGTCGAGGGGGCTCAGCGGGACCAGCGTGGTGACGTCGTGGCAGCCTGCAGCCTTGTCCTCGGGAGCCGATCCCGTCTTTGTGCCATAGGTTTGCAGCCCGAGCGTCGCGGCATCGGGAAGGCTGTCGATCAGCACCTGCGCGGCGTTCTTGGCCGCATCGATTCGCGGACCTGGGGCGTCGGTCTGTGCCATCGATTCGGACCCGTCCAGCAGCAGTATCGACGGCACCGACACGGGATTGCCAACACGCGATGGAGCCGCGGGCCTCTCGCTTGATTCGGCAGTGCATGCGGTGAGGGCCAGGCACAAAAGCGCAACCATCGACAGCGACTGTCTCAACATGGTGGGGAGGCTAATCGCAACCGTTCTCATATGGAGTCGGAAGCTCCACTTGTATTCAAACGTACGACTGTGCGACGTCGTCTCTGGGTATTGTCGGCTCCGGATGAATCCTCGGCCGACGCACGCACAAGGGCTGAGTTAAGGCTAATTCCGGTAATGATACGTCTTGCCGTCGATGATGTATCGATACTCAGCGATTGAGTCATCGAGGTGCGTCATGTCGATGTTCTCTGGAAGGATCGCTTCGGCGGTGTGTACACCGGGGGGCGGCGTTAGGACACCTTCGGGAGTGTCGTCATCGGCGAAGTCGTATCCAGACAGCGCGGCGACGATGGGGAGTGCCCCGTCGTCAAGTAGTTGCTTTACCGCGGCCTTCTGCAACGGGCCGTTCTTCCATTGCATTTTGTGCCAAGTGGGGCCCATGACAGTGGACTTCTGATACATGATGTCTCCGAGAGGTCCTTTCTCGCCGAGAGCCTGAGTTGAATCCACAGTTGATGTATTCATCGTGGTGTCTGAATGGTCGGCGACAATTGAGCCTGAACTGGGCGCTGTTGATGTGCTCATGCTGTTGCAGGCCACGAGCCCGATGGCAATCGGAGCGGTGAGTAGCGATGCGACGATTGCATGACGAACGTTCATCTTCACCCCATTTTCGAGAGAGAGTGCCTCAAATATTTTCGCGTGATGGTCTGTTCAGTCCGAGATGTCAATCATCACCAGGGGGCGTATGCCCAGCCCAAGTATTGAGCACCGGGAGTGATATTCCAGCTGTTCAGGACCTGAACGTTATGGCCCGCGCCAGCCACGCCTGACCACCCCTTCCACACACCGCCGGAAATATACGTGCCATTGCCTTGCGCGATGACCACGTGTCCTGCGCCCCAGTCCTTGGAGCTCTGGGAAAACACCAGTGCGCCCCTCGGTGCTGGCTGATCCATGTGAATCTTGTTCTGAGCGGCCAGCGCGTTCCGAAAAAGCTTGGCTGTGTCGTATCCGATGCCGGGCACACCGAATGCTGCCGCCACGAACTTGCCACAGCCCACGTCGCCAAAGGCATCGGTACCCACCATGCTGTTGGCTTTGGCGATCGCCGCGTCCACTTTTGAGGAGGGCGCGGCGGGCGCCGGAGCTTGTTGCGCGGGCGGCGCCGCGTTGCAGTCGGGTGCCACCGCACCGAGCGATCCCGTCTCGATGTCGACGTCAGCGACGTAGTGATTGTCCGACGTGCGATACCACAGGTTGTCCCAGCCGCCGGGAATGTTGAAGCTGAAGAAACCCTTCACGGACTGTCCGCGGGTTGAGCAGACGAGGTTCAACCGGTCGCCCGGGTTGTACCAGCCCTCTTGCTTCGAATTCAGATTCGCAGCCGTCATGCGCTGGGTCTTTGCCTTCACCGTGCCGGTTGCCGCCTGGGCGGGTGCGGCGAAGAAAAGCGCCGGGATGGTCACCCCGGTGACGGCGGCGACACCGATGCGTCGTGCGAAACCTGATCGGATACCGAAACTCATGGATCCCCCCTGGTGAGAACGTGTCAACGCAAGTTTCGTCGTCGAACCGCGAAACGTTAGCGCCGGAAGCGCCGATTCGTCCGTTCGGCCGACATGGTGGCGGGAGCAAGGGAAGGGCAGCGGCTAGGCTGGCCAGGTGTTTGAATCCCTCTCCGACCGGTTGACCGGAGCGCTGTCGGGTCTGCGCGGCAAGGGCCGGCTGACCGACGCGGATATCGACGCCACTGCCCGGGAGATCCGCCTGGCGCTGCTCGAGGCCGATGTGTCGCTGCCCGTCGTGCGCAACTTCGTCGGCCGCATCAAGGAACGCGCCAAGGGCGCGGAGGTGTCCGGCGCACTCAACCCGGCCCAGCAGGTCGTCAAGATCGTCAACGACGAGCTCATCGGGATCCTCGGTGGCCAGACCCGGCAACTGCAGTTCGCCAAGAATCCGCCGACGGTCATCATGCTGGCCGGCCTGCAGGGCGCCGGTAAGACCACCCTGGCCGGCAAGCTGGCGAAGTGGTTGAAGGGGCAGGGCCACACCCCGCTGCTGGTCGCCTGCGATCTGCAGCGCCCGGGCGCGGTGGACCAGCTGAAGATCGTCGGCGAGCGCGCCGGCGTGGTCACCTTCGCGCCCCATCCGGGAACCTCGGCGCAGTCCGCGGACACCGGCGGTGCGGGCGCCGGGGACCCCGTTGCGGTGGCCGCGGCCGGCCTCGAGCACGCGAAGTCGCACATGTTCGACGTCGTCATCGTCGACACCGCGGGCCGGCTGGGCATCGACGACGTCCTGATGGCGCAGGCCGCGGCCATCCGTGACGCGGTCCAACCCGACGAGACGTTCTTCGTGCTGGACGCGATGATCGGTCAGGACGCCGTCGCCACCGCCGAGGCCTTCGGCGCCGGTGTCGGGTTCACCGGCGTCGTGCTGACCAAGCTGGACGGCGACGCCCGCGGCGGCGCCGCGCTGTCGGTCCGCGAGATCACCGGCGTCCCCATCATGTTCGCGTCCACCGGCGAGAAGCTCGAGGACTTCGACGTCTTCCACCCGGACCGGATGGCGTCGCGCATCCTGGGAATGGGCGACGTGCTGAGCCTCATCGAGCAGGCCGAGCAGGTCTTCGACCAGCAGAAGGCCGAGGAGGCCGCCGCCAAGATCGGCTCCGGCGAACTGACCCTGGAGGACTTCCTCGAGCAGATGCTGGCCATCCGCAAGATGGGGCCGATCGGCAACCTGCTCGGCATGCTGCCCGGTGCGGGACAGATGAAGGACGCGCTGGCCGCCGTCGACGACAGTCACCTGGACCGGGTGCAGGCCATCATCCGTGGCATGACGCCGCAGGAGCGCGCCGACCCGAAGATCATCAACGCGTCCCGGCGGCTGCGGATCGCCAACGGTTCGGGTGTCGCCGTCTCTGAGGTCAACCAGCTGGTCGACCGGTTCTTCGAGGCCCGCAAGATGATGTCGCAGATGGCCGGCAGCTTCGGCTTCCCCGGTGCGCGCAAGTCGTCGAAGAACCGCAAGAACGCCAAGAACAAGGGCAAGAAGGGTGGCCGGGGACCGACGCCGCCGAAGGCGCGGAACCCGCTGGTAGCCGGAATGCCCGGCGGTTTCCCCGACCTGTCCCAGATGCCACCCGGGCTCGACGAATTGCCGCCCGGGTTGGCCGATTTCGACCTGTCCAAGCTGAAGTTCCCGGGCCAGAAGTAGGTGCGCGGCCCGCTGCACGTCCGGGGCACCGTCCTGCCGGGCGGCGAGCCGGCGGACTGGTGGGTACGCGACGGGCTGCTCTGCGCCGAACCGATCGCGGATGCGACGACGGTGTTCGGCGCCGATGGATATGACGGCTGGATCATTCCGGGTCTGGTCGACGCACACTGTCATATCGGGCTGGGGGTGCACGGCGCCACCTCGCTCGACGAGGCGGTCGAACAGGCCGAGGTTGAACGGGCCGCCGGCGCGCTGCTGCTGCGGGATGCGGGGTCCCCGGTGGATACTCGCAGCCTCGATGCACGGGCCGATCTGCCGCGCATCATCCGGGCGGGCCGGCACATCGCGCGGCCCAAGCGGTACAGCCCCGGTCTGCCCATCGACATCGAGGACGAATCGCAACTGCCCGATGTGGTCGCCGAGCAGGCCCGGTTCGGTGACGGCTGGGTCAAGTTGGTCGGCGACTGGATCGACCGCGCGGTGGGGGACCTGGCCCCGCTGTGGTCCGACGACGTGCTCGCCGCCGCCATCGACGCCGCGCACGCCAACGGTGCGCGAGTGACCGCCCACGTGTTCGGCGAGGATGCGCTGCCCGGCCTGATCAACGCCGGCATCGACTGCATCGAGCACGGCACCGGACTGACCGACGACACCATCGCGATGATGGCCGCCCGCGGCACCGCCCTGGTGCCCACCCTGATCAACATCGACAACTTCCCCGGCATCGCCGACGCCGCAACGAAATACCCCACCTACGCCAAGCACATGCGCGATCTCTATGCGTCGTGCCGGGCCCGGGTCGGGGCGGCGCGGGAGGCCGGGGTGGCGATCTACGCGGGCACCGACGCCGGCAGCATGGTCGCCCACGGCCGGATCGCCGACGAGGTGTGCGCACTGCACGGCGTCGGGATGAGTCCACACGACGCGCTGGGCGCGGCGTCGTGGAACGCGCGAAACTGGCTGGGCCGCAGTGGTATCGAACACGGTGCGCGCGCCGACCTGTTGTGCTTCCGGTCCGACCCGCGCCAGCCCGGGGCCCTGAACCAACCCGATCTGGTGATGCTCGAAGGAGTCGTATACCTGTGACCGCGAAATCCATTGTCGATCTCAGTCATCGCATCCGGGCCGGGCTGAACACCTATCCGGGTCTGCCCGCGCCGACGATCACCCCGCATCTGACCCGGGAACAGTCCCGCGACAAGTACGCCCCGGGAACCGAATTCGCGATGGACGTCATCACGATGATCGGGAACACCGGCACCTACCTGGATTCGCCGTTCCATCGCTACGCCGACGGCGCCGACCTGGCCGGCCTGGATCTGGCCACCCTGGTCGGGCTGCCCGCCGAGGTGTACGACCTGACCGAACTGCCGGGCCGGGGGATCGGGGTGGACCTGCTGGCCGGCCGGGATCTGCAGGGCGCGGCGGTGCTGTTGCACACCGGCTGGGACCGGAACTTCGGGTCGGCTGAATACGGTTCGGGTGCACCGTATCTCAGCGCCGACGGTGCGATGTACCTGATCGATGCGGGGGCGGTGCTGGTCGGCATCGACTCGGTCAACATCGACGACACCGAGTCCGGCGGTGAGCGGCCGGCCCACACGCTGCTGCTCGGTGCCGGGGTGCACGTCGTCGAACACCTGACCAACCTGGGTGCGCTGCCGTTATCCGGCGCCCGGTTCACCGCCGCGCCCCCGGCCATCGAGGGGTTCGGCACGTGCCCGGTGCGGGCCTTCGCCGAACTCTGAGCCGGCCGGCGCGCCGAGTGTGGGTCCTATGGCTGCCGCAGTCGGGAATTGCGTGCGTGGGGCCCACGTTCGGCGCCGCTCGGTCAACGCGGATGCTCAGCGCGGCTGGGCGAATCCCCAGTCCAGCAGGCCGACGGCCTGGTCCCACAGCGGGCCGTCGCCCTTCATCAGCACCACCGCCAGGCGCCGGCCGTCGCGCTGGGCGACGGTGACGAAGGTGTCCCCGGCCAGATCTGTGTAGCCGGTTTTCCCGGCGAGGTCGCCGGGGTAACGCGCCAGCAACTTGTTCTGTGCGGTGAGTGTCTTGTAGCCGCCCCGGTCGGGGAACTGGGCCGTCGGCTGCCGCATGATCTGGGCGATGATCGGGTAGGTCAGCGCCGCCCGGTAGATCAGCGCGAGGTCGTGCGGGCTGGTCAGGGTTTCCCAGCCCGGGCCGTCCAGGCCCGACGGCGACATCGCCCGGGTGTGCCGGGCGCCCAGGCTGGCGGCCTTCGCCGTCATCCGGGCGATGGCCGCGCGGTAGCCGCCGAGCATGTCGGCCAGCAGATTCGCGGCGTCATTGCCCGACACCATCAACAGCCCGTCGAGCAGTTGCCGTGCCGTGTACACCTGTCCCGGAACCAGTCCCACACAAGAACATTCGACCTGGGTGTGCGCCGCGGTGGCGCGCACCGCGGCGTTCGGCGCGAGGTTGTCGAGCACCACCATCGCCAGCAACGGTTTGATGGTGCTCGCCGGTGCGTGCACGCCGTAGGGGTCCTTGCCGGCCAGGATCTTCCCGGTGTCGATGTCCGCCACCAGCCAGGCCTGAGCCGGCCCCTCGGGCGCGGTGACCGCGGCGGCGGGACCGACGACGGGTTCGGCGGTGACCGCCGGGGCCAGGGCCGTCGCCACTGCGGCGGACACCGCCACCGCGATCATCAACGCGCGTCGCAGGGCCACGAGCGACGACAGTAGGCGGCGGGCGTCTACTCCAGGACGCGCCGAGGTCTCGAACGGGTTGCGGCTACAGGGCCCCGACGCCGGAGTTGCGGTCCAGGGCGAACCCCCAGTCGAGCAGGCTGGCGGCCTGGTCCCAGTAGGTGGGCCCGCCCTCGTGCACCAGGCCGTACATCATCGCGACCACCAGGCGTCGCCCGTTGCGCTCGGCCGCCCCGACGAACGTCTTGCGGGCCAGGTCGGTGTAGCCGGTCTTGCCACCGAGGAAGCCGGGATAGCGGTGCAGCATCTCGTCCTGGTTGACCAGCACCTTGTTACCGGTCTTGGTGGGGAACACCGCGGTCGGTTGGCTGGTGATCTGGGCGAACACCGGGTAGCTCATCGCGTTGCGGAAGATGACGGCCAGGTCGTGCGGCGTGCTCCACATCGCCATGCCGGGCGCGTCGATACCCGACGGGCTGCCGGTGTTGGTTCCGTAGGCGCCCAGCAGCGCGGCCTTGGCGTTCATCTTCGCCACGGCTTCGTCCGGTCCGCCGACCATCCGGGCCAAGGTGTTGGCCGCATCGTTGCCGGACACCAGCAGCAGCCCCTCGAGCAGTTGCCGGGCGGTGTAGGTGACCCCGGGCGCCACTCCCGCGCAGTTGCATTCCACGTGAGTGTCCGCCTCGGTGGCGACGATGGTCGTATCCAGCGGTACCTCGTCCAGGATCACCTGTGCCAGAAGGGTTTTGATGGTGCTGGCTGGCGGTGACGGCGCGTCCTCGTTGCGGGCGGCCAGAACTTGGCCGGTGTCCATGTCGGCGATGATCCACGATGCCGCCGGGCCGCCGGGGATCGGGGCCGAACCGGCCGGCTGCACGTCGAGGGGGTCGGCCACGGCGAGCGGTGCGGCCAGCAGGGCGAAGGACGCGAGGAACACGGCAAGGCAGGTCAGAATCCGGCGCATGGCCCCCGAGCGTACCGCCGGGTTCTCGT
>RRZT010603215.1_pt1 | contig 24152 bp, 25 predicted proteins | sample 2165551 | NCBI WGS metagenome assembly RRZT01 (sample SAMN10456910, study PRJNA506462) | wastewater metagenome | biome: wastewater; feature: sludge; material: wastewater sludge; isolation source: wastewater sludge with Escherichia coli K12::gfp cells carrying plasmid... | place: USA: Moscow, Idaho... | reverse complement strand
TCATTGCTTGCACCTTTCGCTCAAGTTCCTGACGCCATTCGCGGGGTCTGCGGGTGCGCCTGGATTTTCAGTAGTGCGAGTATAGAAGAATCGACCACAAAACGTAACGCTATCAGTTTTCAGCAAAACGCATATGGCATTTATTTCCCCCATATAATGAAGTGGCGTTTTGACTTAATCATGCAGGCATGGTGGTTATTGGTGGGGCGCTGCTTCGAATAGACTAGTTAGTCATACGTTGTTTCTGGCCTTGTTCTGGGGTGGAGCCATTACTTATTTGTATTGTGTAGGTTTAAGGTTCTTGCGCCTGACAAAAATGCAAAAGGGGGTTCGAATACGCTTTCGCTGTTGCCGTTTCGATATTCTCAGATAGTGCTGGGCACTACGTTAAACTGCTTTCCTTGAGTCGTTGGGCAGGCATCTTTCGCTCGAAGGATGGTTTGTGCCCATTTTTTAATTACAGCTAGGAAAAATATGGATGAATGTAATGAACTGCAGCGCATCAGCGATCAGGTTGTTGCGGCGATGCAGCTTTCGACTGATCCGGTGACCGCAGCGGGGGCCGCTCATGTCCCGTCGTTGAAATTGGCAAACGTCGAGGAAGCGATGCAGTTGGCGCGATGTATCGCCGTATTCACAACCGATGACGCCTTGGCCGACGAGATGGAAGAAATCGTTGATGAGTCGCCGGCTTTTCTGGTGAGCAAAGTGATGGCTGTGCAAGCCAAGCTGGAAAAGTTCACGGGGGTTCATGCTGAACTTGAGAGTCAGATATGGACTTTGATTTATGCCGGGCGTCGGGAGCGGGCACGTGTCATGCAAACGCTGGCACGGCGGAGTGTGCTCTAGGGCGGGTGGTATAATCGGCGGCTGCTTCGGCCATGGTTTCGACGGCACTATTGGTTGAATCGTAACCCCCTAACTTCCGCACACCCAATGGCGCTTTTTACTCTCGGCATCAATCACCGCACGGCGCCGCTTACGGTTCGTGAGCGCGTGGCGTTTCATGCCGAGGAATTGCGCCGAGCGCTGGCGGATCTGGTTGGGAGGGCACGGTTGCATGAGGCGGCGATTCTGTCGACCTGTAATCGTACCGAGCTGTACTTTCTCGCCGAGTCACCGCAGACGGCGCTTGAGTGGTTGGCGGACTACCGCCGTGTATCGCGCAGTGATATAGAGCCTTACCTTTATACGCATCCGGAGCGTGAGACCGTGCGCCATGCTTTTCGCGTCGCCAGCGGACTCGATTCCATGGTACTCGGTGAGTCGCAGATCCTCGGGCAGATGAAGGATGCTGTGCGCATTGCCAAAGAGGTCGGCACATTGGGGGCAACACTGAACAAGTTGTTTCAGAACTCATTTGCGGTGGCCAAGGACGTTCGTTCAACGACGGCCATTGGCGCCAATATTGTCTCCATGGCGGCGGCATCGGTGCGACTGGCTGAGCGGATCTTTGAGAGTGTCGCCGATCAGCGAGTTTTGTTTATCGGCGCTGGCGAGATGGTCGAGTTGTGTGCAGCACATTTCGCAGCGAAAAAGCCGAAGGAAATTGTGATTGCCAATCGCACCGTCGATCGTGGTCGCGCGCTTGCCGATCGTTTTGGCGCAGCGGCGATTCGTCTGGAAGATGTCGGCGAGCGTCTGGCCGAGTTTGATATTGTCGTTTCCTGTACTGCCAGCCAGTTGCCGATCATCGGCCTCGGACTGGTTGAGCGGGCGATCAAGACGCGCCGACATCGACCGATGTTCATGGTTGATCTGGCCGTTCCGCGCGATGTCGAAATTGAGATCGGTGAGCTTGATGACGTTTTCCTATACACCGTCGATGACCTGGCGCAAGTCGTCGAGTCCGGCATTGAGTCGAGGCAGTCGGCGGTTGATGAGGCCGAGACGATCGTGGCTGCGCGCGTCGATAGTTTTTTGCTCTGGCTGCAGACGCGCGCGTCCGTTCCAGTGATTCGTTCGCTGCGCGATAGCGCCGAGCGTGCGCGCCGTCATGAACTGGAGCATGCGCTCAAGCTGTTGGCCAAAGGCGAAGATCCTGCAGCGGTGCTCGATCAGCTTTCGTACAGGCTGACCAACAAGCTCATGCATGCGCCGACGCAAACTCTCAGTCAGGCTGAGGGTGACCGCGGTGAACTGCAGGCGCTTGTAACGCGCTTGTTTAATCTGCATCACGATTAATGTCCCGTCTTTATTATTGATTGACTATGAAACAAAGCATTCGCGACAAACTTGAAAACCTGGTCGGCCGTCTTGATGAGCTCGACCGCGTGTTGGCCAGTGGTGAAGCAACACGGGACATGGATCAGTATCGCAAACTAACGCGCGAACATGCCGAACTCGGGCCGGTGGTCGCGCTTTACCAGACATGGCGGCAGACGGAAAGCGATCTGCAGTCGGCGTTGGAGATGATGGCCGATCCCGAGATGAAGGACCTGGCCGAAGCCGAGGTGAAGTTCGCGAAGGAGCGTCTGCCCGAGATCGAGACCGAGTTGCAGAAACTTTTGTTGCCGAAAGATGCCAACGACGAGCGCAACGTCTTTCTGGAAATCCGGGCGGGGACGGGTGGCGATGAGTCGGCGCTATTCGTTGGTAGCTTGTTTCGCATGTACACGCGCTATGCCGAGCGTCAGCGCTGGCAGGTTGAAATCGTTTCGTCGAGCGCTTCAGATGTGGGCGGCTACAAAGAAGTGATCGCTCGCATTGTCGGTAATGGGGTGTATTCGAAACTCAAGTTCGAATCGGGCGCGCACCGCGTGCAGCGCGTGCCAGAAACTGAGGCGCAGGGGCGCATCCACACTTCGGCGTGTACCGTAGCCGTCATGCCGGAAGCCGACGAGCTGGAGGACGTACAGATCAACCCGGCGGATATCCGCGTGGACACCTTCCGCGCCTCGGGGGCTGGTGGGCAGCACATTAACAAAACGGATTCGGCGATCCGTATCGTCCATTTGCCGACTGGGATTGTGGTGGAGTGTCAGGATGGGCGTTCGCAGCACAAAAACAAGGCGCAGGCCATGTCGGTGCTGGTAGCACGCATCAAGGATGCGCAGGAGCGCGAGCAGCACGCCAAAATCGCCTCCGAACGTAAAAGCCTGATCGGTAGCGGCGACCGTTCCGAGCGCATTCGCACCTATAACTTCCCGCAGGGGCGGGTGACCGATCATCGCATCAACCTGACCTTGTACAAGATCGATTCGATCATGGAAGGCGATCTCGATGAGGTTGTCGGCGCGCTGGCCAACGAACATCAGGCCGAACTGCTCGCCGCACTGTCCGAGAGCGGCGAGTGAAATGAATGCTAGCGCACGTATCGGTGATCTCTGGCGGTGCGCGAGCCAGCGTGTCGATCGGACCGATGCCCGTCTGTTATTGCAATACGTGAGCAACTTTACGCATAGTGACTTGATTGCAAACTCGGCGCGTGAGCTAGCAGCGGATCAGTGCGAACGTTACGCGGCCTTACTGACGCGTCGTGAGGCCGGTGAACCGCTGGCGTATCTTTTGCGTAGTGCTTTTTTCTACGGGCTTGAGTTTGCTGTCTCTCCGGCAGTGCTGATTCCGCGCCCGGATACGGAAGTTCTCGTCGATCGGGCCTTGGCCGAAGGAAAAAGATTCGATGCGCCACGAATTGTCGATTTGGGAACCGGCTCCGGCATCGTGGCGATCATGCTGGCGCGGCTTTGTTCGTCGGCGCAAGTTACTGCTGTCGATTTGTCTGCAACGGCGCTTGCTATTGCCCGCGCCAATGCAGTGCAGCATGGCGCCAATATTCGCTTTCTTGAGGGAAGTTGGTATGCGCCGCTTGGCGGCGAGCGCTTTGACATTGTTGTTTCTAATCCTCCCTATATCGTTGCCGGTGACCCGCACCTGCTGAATGATGGCCTACCTTTTGAGCCGCGCGAGGCCCTGACGGACGGTGTCTTGGGCGGTAATGGTATGGCTTGCATCCGTGAGTTGATCGATGGCGCGCCAAGCCATTTGTCTCCCGGTGGATGGATATTGATTGAACATGGCTACGATCAAGCGGTCGAAGTGCGTGAGTTGTTGCAAAAGGCCGGATTCAGTGGCGTCGGCAGCTGGCTGGACGCAGCGGCAATTGATCGGGTAAGCGGTGGTTTCTTGCCTTGATTGTCAATGGTGGTTTTTTTCAGAAAGGGGTTTTTATGGACGTGCAGCAAATTATCAAGGAACAGGTCACCGGCAACCCGGTGGTGTTGTACATGAAGGGAACGCCAAGAGCGCCGATGTGCGGCTTTTCGGCAACTGCGGTGCAGATCCTGCAGGCGTGCAATTTGCCCCTGTTTTATAGCGTCAATGTTCTTGAAGACCAGGCGATTCGCGATGGCATCAAGGTTTATGGAAACTGGCCGACGATTCCGCAGCTTTATGTCCGTGGAGAGCTGGTCGGTGGTTGTGACATCATGCGCGAGATGTATCAGAGTGGCGAGCTTAAGACTCTGCTCGAAGGCATTGCAGCACCGGATTGATCGCTTTCTAGCAATTGTTTTCGATCGCCGTGAGATCGTCGCACTGCAGGGGGGCATTGACTGACTGCTCGATGCAATCTTCAGGAGGGGGCAATGAAAAAGCAGTGTTATTACATCGTGATGTGTGCTGCTGTAACGCTGCTCTCCGCCTGTGCTGGAACGGGTAGTCGTTTGAAACCTGGCGTGGCGACCTTGCCCGAGATTATTTCTGAGATGGGTGAGCCGGCCATGCGTTGGCAGGACTCGGGCGGGCAGGAGCAACTGGCGTATCCGCATGGTCCGGTTGGGGTACATACCTATATGGTGTTTGTTGGTGCAGATGGACGTTTGCAGCACATCGAACAGGTACTCGATGAGGCGCACTTTGCCCGCATCCAGATTGGCAAAAGCACCAAGGAAGAGGTCTTGCGCTTGATCGGACCTTCTTATCCGGTCTGGACGGTGGAGTACAAGCCTTTGAACCAGATTGTCTGGGAGTGGAATTTCAATGACCGGACGAATCAGGTGTCACGGCTCGATATCTATTTCGATATGAGCACTGGCGTTGTCCGCAATACGCAGCAGCGCACAGTAGACTCGATGTTTCCGCGCTATCGTTGAACTGCGTCGTTGCTTGTTGATCAGTACGCTGCCAGTCGCGCATTGGCCAGTTCTAGCCGGCTGGCCATGACTTCGAGGAATGACTGATAGAAGTGCATGCGGCAGGGGTCTGATGCCTTCTGCAAAGCTTCGCCTTTGATCGTCAAAATTTTTGATTTGGTCAGGGCGACGACGTCGGCACCGCGGGTCGACGAATGTTTGCTGATCACCGCCATTTCGCCGAAGCAGTCGCCGGTGGTCAGTAAATTCAGGATGCGGCCGTTTTTGGTGACCTTGAGTTCGCCGTCGGCGAGGAAACAGAAAAAGTCGCCGGGGGCGCCATCGTGCATGATGGCCTCTTCTGGATGAACGCTGCTCCAGGTTGAGAAGCTCAACACTTCCCAGATCTGAGCATCGGAGAAGTCGGCAAAAAACGCCAGGCCGCGCAGCGTGTCGAATTTTTCAGAATCGGAAAAGTCATGCGCCGGTGCCTTGAGTCGTTTGGCGCGAAATGCTTGGGCCAGATCGTGAGAAAATTCTTCCCAGGTTTGATAGCGTTGTTTCGTGTCCTTGTTCATCGCACGAGCGACGATGGCATCGAGTACGGCCGGAACTTTCTTGCGTAGAGCGGACGGTTTCGTAGGTTCGGAATTGATGATCTGGTAGATGATGTTGTAATTCGAACTGCCCTGGAATGGGAGTTGCCCCGTGAGCAACTGGTACATCACCACGCCGAGAGAATAGATGTCCGTCTGCTGGTCGAGCGGCAGTTCCCTGACCTGCTGCGGTGACATATAGGCCGGCGAACCAATCCCCGAGACCTGCGTGCGATCAGGGTTGTCAATGATGGCCGCGCCAAAATCGGAAATCTTGATGTCGCCGGTGTTCGGGTCATCACCGGCAAAGAGGATGTTGGCTGGCTTGATGTCACGGTGTGTCACGCCGATACGATTGGCAAAGTTGAGTGCGCGCGTGCACTTGAAAATGATTTCGACAACGCGTTCGATAGGCAGCAACTTTTGTTCGGTGGTGAAATTCTCCAGCGTTCCACCGGCAACGTACTCCATAACGATGTAGCAGAGATCTTCGGCGACCACGGCATCGTAGATTTGCACGATATGTGGATGCTGCAGCTTGCCTACCAGCGACGCTTCATTGAGAAACAGGTGCGTGTACATCTTGCCGCGTTCAAGATGCTTCAGAATTTCGGGGAATGCAACCTTGACGGCGACGTTGCGCCCGGCAAAAGGATCATTGGCCAGATAGACCGTTGCTGTAGCGCCCCGGCCGATTTCGCGAATCAGGTCATATTTTCCGATTTTATCCATCATGAGCGGGCAATCAAAGGCGGCTGCGCGCCCGTGCGATGGCCGCTCGAACTTGTTCCGGCGCGGTACCGCCAATGTGGTTGCGCGAAGCGAGCGAACCTTCCACGGTGAGCACCGCGAACACATCGTCGGCAATGAGCGGCGAGAATCCTTGTAGTTCAGCAAGTGATAGTTGCGGCAGATCGACGCCAAGTTCTTCGGCGCGGCGCACTGCCAGTCCGACGGCTTCGTGCGCGTCGCGGAAAGGTAGGCCTTTGCGCGTCAGGTAGTCGGCCAGATCGGTGGCTGTGGCAAAACCTTGTCTAAGCGCATCGCGCAGATTCTCCGGTCGTGGGGTAATGCCTGTGATCATTTCGGCAAAAATCCGCAAGGTGTCGGTTACGGTATCCACGGCATCGAACAAGGGCTCTTTATCTTCCTGGTTATCCTTGTTGTAGGCCAGAGGCTGGCCTTTCATCAAGGTCAGCAGGGCAGTGAGGTGGCCGTAAACGCGGCCGGTCTTGCCGCGGGTGAGTTCAGGAACGTCAGGATTTTTCTTTTGCGGCATGATCGAGCTGCCAGTACAGAAACGATCGGCAATCTTGACGAAAGCAAAACGCGGGTTCATCCACAATACCAGTTCTTCCGACATGCGCGAGAAATGCATCATCAGCAGGGCGCTGGCGGCGCAAAATTCAATGGCGAAATCGCGGTCGGAGACGGCGTCAAGCGAGTTTTCGCAAACGCCATCGAAACCGAGTTCGCTGGCCACGTATTCGCGGTCGATCGGGTACGTGGTTCCGGCCAGAGCAGCCGCACCGAGCGGTAGTTGATTGGTGCGCTTGCGTACGTCGGCAAAACGTTCGGTATCGCGTCGCGTCATTTCGAACCAGGCCATCAGATGATGGCCGAAGGTGATCGGCTGTGCCACCTGCAAGTGCGTGAAGCCCGGCATCGGCGTGGCCGCTTCACGTTCGGCCAGATCAAGCAGGTTGAACTGAAATTGTTTGAGCAACACCATGATGTCGTCAATCGAATCGCGCAGATAGAGGCGGATATCCGTCGCCACCTGATCGTTGCGCGAACGCCCGGTATGCAGTCGCTTGCCAGCATCGCCGACGAGCATGGTCAGGCGCTTTTCGATGTTCAGGTGCACATCCTCAAGGTCGAGCGACCATGCAAAGCCGCCGGACTCGATCTCGGCGACAATCTGCGTCATGCCGCGTTGTATTTCGGCAAGATCCTCTGCAGAAATGATTTTTTGCCGGCAGAGCATGCGTGCGTGCGCAAGCGAGCCGTGAATGTCCTGGCGCCACATGCGTTTGTCGAAATCGACCGAGGCGGTGTAGCGCTTGACCAGATCGGACATCGGCTCGGAAAAACGACCGGCCCAGGTATATTGCGTGGCGGTGACAGGCGAAGAAGGTTGCTCTGTGTTCATGATATAGGCAAGCTCGTGGGCTAGAATGGGAGTTGGAGTGGAGAAAACAACGTGGACAAAAACCATTAAGGCCGCCCGTCGTGAATAGCTCAAGTATAAAGCAAAACCCGGCGGGGTCGCCGCTGCCGGACTTTCGCAATTTTGGCGTCATGCTACGCATTCTGCTTGGTGTGAATCTGTTTGCGTTCGCTGCCGCCTTGGTGCAAAGCGCTGGCATCGGTGATTGCGTGCAGCGCTATATCGACATGGCTGCCTGGGTGCAGCCTTTGCTTTTACTCAATCTGTCGCTGTTGGCGCTACTTACGCAGGGGCTACGGCAAATTCCACCGGCCTTCGGGCAGGCGCTGGTGATCCTGCTGGCGGCGCTTTCGTCGGTACTGTTGCTTGATTTTTGGCGTTTCATGGGCGTAGAGGATGGCGGCTGGCAGCGCTTTGTCCGTGCCGCTTTGTTGAGCGGGGCGGCTGCCGGGGTAATGCTGTTTTACTTTTCCTTGCGTGCCCGCGCCTTGTTTCCAGCATTGGCCGAGGCGCGTCTGCAGGCGTTGACCGCGCGTATCCGGCCACACTTTCTGTTCAATAGCCTGAATGCCGTGCTTTCCCTGATTCGCTCCGATCCCCGGCGTGCCGAGACGGCGCTTGAAGAATTGGCCGAACTCTTTCGCGCCCTGATGCGCGACCACCGTGACTTGTTGCCGCTGGCCGATGAAATAGCGCTGTGTCGGCAGTACCTGGGGCTTGAGAAGCTGCGTCTCGGTGAACGTTTGAATGTTGAATGGGATATTAGCGATGTGCCCGCCGATTTGCTCGTTCCGCCGTTAATTTTGCAGCCCTTGCTGGAGAACGCGGTGTGTCACGGGATCGAGCCGTCGGGTGATCCCGGCACGCTAAGTATCCGTTTTTCCAAAAAGGCGGAAGAGCTTGTCATCGAGATGACCAATCCCTGTCATGGCGGGCCCGTCGCCTCCGGCGGCAATCGTATGGCGCTGGCCAATATCCGCGAACGTCTGGCATTGCACTATGATCTTGAGGCGCGGCTGGAAACGAATGAGGTGGCGCTTGCCGACGGTGGGCGCCAGTACCATGTGCAGATTGTATTGCCTTGTCGGAGAGAAAAATCGTGACAGCTTCAGTAGCGTCCCCATCGACGCTTTCCGTGCTGATTGTGGATGATGAGGCGCCAGCGCGGGCGCGCTTGCGCGACTTGCTTGCCGATATCGCCGCCGAAGTGCCGAATGCCGTGGTCGGCGAGGCCGCCAACGGTGTGCTGGCGCTGGAGGCGATTGAAGGGCGTGCTGTCGATGTCATGCTGCTCGATATTCACATGCCGAAGATGGACGGCATTGAGCTGGCGCGCCATCTCGGGCGGCTGGAGTCCTCTCCGGCGATTGTTTTTGTCACCGCATTTGACAGTTATGCGGTGCAGGCGTTTGAACTCAATGCCATTGACTATCTGGTCAAGCCGGTGCGCGCGCAGCGCTTGGCTGCGGCTTTGCTCAAGCTTAAAAGGCAGCGCTCGGTGGTTGAGCCAAAGGTGCTGGAAAACCTGCAGCAAGGGGCGCGGATGCACCTCTCCTGTCACGAACGCGGGCGCTTGCTGTTGATCCCGGTGGCCGACATCATTTACCTCAAGGCCGATCTTAAGTACGTTACGGCGCGAACTGCTAGCCGGGAGTATTTGCTCGACGAATCGCTCATGCATCTCGAAGAAGAGTTCTCTGAGCGCTTCATTCGCCTGCATCGCAGCGTACTGGTCGCCAAGTCGGCGATTGCCGGTTTTGAAAAGAACGTTGGCGAGGATTCCGAAACGCAGTGGCAGGCCTTGTTGCATGGGGTTTCCGAGCGCTTGCCGGTGAGTCGGCGGCAGTGGCCGCTGGTCAAATCATACGCCAAGATGCTGAGTAGCTGATTGGCTGGGGGCCAATAGATACGGGCTTCTTGGCTTGGTGTTTGATTGCAAGCCGTAGGCATGAGGGCTTCCGTTCGGTTTTGCTCGGCGCTGGCGAAGGGGGGTGGTGCGGGCTCATGATTGTTTTGAAGTTCAGCTTGCCTGAGTGAAGTTTGAACGGCCCGGTTCGCCATGTCCCAGTCAATTCAAGTTTTTGTTTTTCTTGGTCAAAATTTGTGTTCTTGGTGTCTTGGTGGTGAGGCTCTTGTCCTTGCCTTTCAACGCGACTAGCAACTAGAATTCGGGCTGTCATTTTTGGTGCGATCCCTTGAGAAACCTTGCTTCCCAGCCTTCCAGCATTGTCATCGCGTCGCGTGAATCGCGTCTTGCCATGTGGCAGGCTGAATTCGTCCAGTCGCGTTTGCGGGCGCTGTATCCGCAGTGCGTGGTCGAGATTCTCGGCATGACGACGCGGGGGGATCAGATTCTGGATCGGCCTTTGTCGCAGATTGGTGGCAAGGGGCTGTTCATCAAGGAGCTGGAGACCGCGATGCAGGAAGGGCGGGCAGATTTGGCGGTGCATTCGCTCAAGGATGTGCCGATGGAGATGCCGGAAGGTTTTTCGCTGTCCGTGATTACGGCGCGGGAAACACCTTTCGATGCCTTTGTCTCGAACAAGTATGCCGGCCTCGAAGCCCTGCCAGTGGGCGCGGTGGTGGGAACTTCCAGTCTGCGGCGCGAGGCGATTCTGCGCGCGAAGTATCCGTTTCTAAAAATCGAGCCGCTGCGCGGCAACCTTGATACCCGTTTGCGCAAGCTCGATGAAGGCCAGTACGATGCCATCATTCTCGCGGCGGCCGGCTTGATTCGCCTTGGACTGAAGGAGCGTATCAGAATGCTGTTGACGCCCGAACAGTCCTTGCCGGCGCCGGGGCAGGGTGCGCTGGGTATTGAGATTCCTGCCGGGCGGGATGAGTTGGCAGCATGGGTCGCGCCGCTGGGCGACCCACAAACGACCCATTGCGTGCGTGCCGAACGCGCCTTCTCGCGTGCTTTGGGCGGGAGTTGTCAGGTGCCGCTCGGCGCTTACGCCGTGCTGGATAAGGGCGAACTCTGGTTGCGCGGTTTTGTCGCTACGCCGGATGCGGGGCAGATGGTCTGTGGCGAACAGCGTGGCACGCCGGCCGACGATGAGGCGCTCGGCCAGGCTCTGGCGCAACAACTGCGTGAGCAGGGGGCGGACAATATCCTGCGCTCCCTTGTCCGATGAACAAACCGCTACGGGGCAAACGCATTCTGGTGACGCGCCCGGCGGCGCAAGCGGCGCAACTGACCGCGCTGATTGCCGGACAGGGCGGCGAAGCGATCTGCTTTCCTTTGCTGGAAATTGGCCCGCCGGACGACTCATTACCCTTGCAGAAGGCTATCGAACGCCTGGATGACTATGCGCTGGCTATTTTCATCAGCCCCAATGCCGTTGACTATTCCGTGCCGCAGATTCTTGCCCGGCACGCGTGGCCGACGGCTTGGCAGGTCGCAGCGATCGGGCCGGGAAGTGTCGCTCAGTTGGCGAGTTTCGGCGTCGGTCGGGTGATTGCCCCGTTACAGCGTTTTGATTCCGAAGCGCTGCTTGAGTTACCCGAGTTGCAAGCCGAAAACATCGCCGGCAAAAAAGTGCTGATTTTGCGCGGTAACGGCGGGCGGGAGCTGCTGGCAGAAACTCTGATGACGCGTGGCGCGGAGGTGGCCGCTGTCACTTGTTATCGGCGCTCGGCGCCGGCCGACGGCGCGGCTTTGTTGTCGTTGCTGCGTAACAATGGGCTTGATGCGGTGACGCTTTCCTCTAGCGAGGGTTTGCATACGCTTCTGGCTCTGCTCGATACTGACGCTTGTGAGCGTCTTTGTTGCCTGCCCTTATTTGTGCCGCATCGGCGCATTTACGAAAGCGCTGGGCAGCTTGGCTTGCAAAAACGCATTCTGACTGCGCCGGCCGATGCCGGTATCCTTGCTGGCTTGTGCGAATACCCTTGGCATTGAGATGAGCGATATTGTGGATCAGCAGAGTTTGACCGATAAGACAGAAGCAGCTGTGCAGCCGGTACAAACTGCGCTGAACTCGCTCAAACAGCTTTCGGCGACCGAAATCAACATCGAGTTGCCCAATCTTAATGAGAGCCTTTCGGCGATCAAGAACTTCAAGCTGGGCAAGGAGCGTAAATGAAAGGCCTGCTCTGGGTTCTGACGCTCGCTGCATTGGCCGTTGCTGGCGCCCTGGCGGCGCATTACAACGACGGCTATGTTCTCTTGATCGTGCCGCCGTACCGTACCGAGATTTCGCTCAATCTGGCCATGCTGGCTCTCTTTTCCGGGTTCGTGATTTTTTATGCCGTGTTGCGTGGTTTGGCGCTGACGCTCTCGCTGCCGCAGCGTGTACGTGACTTCCGCGAACGCCGTTTGCGCGATAAAACAGCCGTCGAAATTACCGAGATCACGCGCCTGATCTACGAAGGCCGCTTCGGTCTGGCACTGAAAAAAGCGGCAGCGGTGCATGCTACGGCTCAGTCGTCGGCGCTTGCTGCCATGCTCGCCGCCCGTTCGGCGCAGCGCCTACACGAGCCGCTCAAGCAAAAAGAGTGGCTCGATATCGCCGTACAGGATGACTCCAAGATGCAGCCCGCCTGCTGGATGATGGAAGCCGAAATGCTCGTCGAGATGCAGCGCTTTGACGAAGCGCTCGCCGTACTGCAGCGCCTGCACGATGCGTCGTCAGGCCGGCATGTCGCCGCCTTGCAACTCGAACTGCGCGCCTGTCAGGGGGCTGGGCATGAGGATGAGGTACAGCGCATCGCGCATTTGCTCGAAAAGCACGATGCCCTGTTGCCTGAGCAGGCGCGAGGAATCAAGGCTGAGAATTTCACGGTATAAGCTGGGTAGTTCGAATGGTGCGCAACACTGCGTGTTTTGCACCCTGCAGCCTCTACCAATATCGCCACGCTAGCGAACGATCGCCCGGCTTCCGATATCCCTGCGGTACTGCATCCCCTCGAAGTGAATGCCAACGACAGCGTCGTAGGCGTGTTTTTGCGCTTGTTTAACGTTGTCGCCGAGGGCGGTGACGCCGAGTACGCGGCCGCCTGCGCTGACGATCTTGTCACCTTGCTGCACGGTTCCGGCATGGAAGACGTGAACGTCTTCGCTGTCTTCTGGCAAACCGTTAATAAGGTCGCCGGTGCGCGGGGGGGCGGGGTAGTTGGCGGCGGCGAGGACGACGCACAGGGCAACGCGGCGGTCCCATTCGGCTTCGATCTGGTCGAGCTTGCCGGTCATGCCGTGTTCAAACAGTTGCAGCAGGTCTGACTTTAAACGCATGAGGACGACCTGCGCTTCCGGGTCGCCCAGGCGGCAGTTGAACTCCAGCACTTTGACCGAGCCGTCTTTGCTGACCATCAGACCAGCATAGAGAAAACCGGAGTAGGGAATGCCTTCTGCGGCCATGCCGCGCACGGCCGGCAGGATGATTTCGCGCATGGCTTTGGCGTGGATGGCTGGGGAGACGACCAGTGCGGGCGAGTAGGCGCCCATGCCGCCGGTGTTGGCACCGGTATCGCCATCGCCAATGTGCTTGTGATCCTGGCTGGTGGCCAGCGGCAGAACGTTCTTGCCATCGGTCATGACGATGAAGCTGGCTTCTTCGCCTTCCAGATACTCTTCGATGACGACCCGTGCATCGGGTGCGGAGAACAGCGCGTCAATGGCGCTGTGCGCTTCGTTAAGTGTCGTGGCGACGACAACGCCCTTGCCCGCAGAGAGTCCGTCGGCCTTGATGACGATCGGTGCGCCTTGCTCTTCGACGTAGGCATGGGCGGCGGCGACATCGCTGAAGGAGACAAAGGCGGCGGTGGGAATCTTGTGGCGCACCATGAAGCGTTTGGCAAAATCCTTGGAGCTTTCGAGTTGCGCCGCTTCCTTGGTCGGGCCGAAGATTCTGAGTCCCCGGGCGCGAAAGAGGTTGACGATGCCCTCTGCTAACGGCGCTTCCGGGCCGACAACGGTCAGGTGGATGCCGTTCTGTTCGGCAAAGTCGGCGAGCTCGAACGGGTCGCTGAGGGGCAGGTTTTCCAGTTCAAGCTCACGCGCGGTCCCGGCGTTGCCCGGTGCGACGTAGATCTTTTGCAGGCCGGAGGTCTTGGCCAGATGCCAGGCCAGCGCGTGCTCGCGCCCACCAGAGCCAATGACGAGTAGTTTCATAAAATCCTTTGTTTAAGCACAGCGACACACGGCGGACACGGCGAAAAACATAAGTTTCAGGCGTGTCCTAGAGCGCACTCAACAGATGTTGGGAAAAGATTGCATAAGTTTTTTTCGCCGTGTTCGTCGTGCTCGCCGTGGCTAATTGCATTCCTAAGAATCAATCAATGCCGGAAATGGCGGGCGCCGGTAAATACCATGGCGATGCCGTGCTCGTCGGCGGCGGCGATGACTTCTTCGTCGCGTAGCGAGCCGCCGGGCTGGATGACCGATCTGGCGCCGGCCGCAGCGAGGACGTCAATGCCGTCGCGGAAGGGGAAAAAGGCATCCGAAGCGACGCAGGAGCCGGTCAATGTGAGAGCGGCGTGTTGCGCCTTGCTGACGGCGATTTTCGTTGAATCAACCCGACTCATCTGGCCCGCGCCGACGCCGAGGGTCATGCCCTTGCCGCAGAAGACGATGGCGTTGGATTTGACGAATTTGGCGACGCGCCAGGCGAAGAGCAGGTCTTCGATTTGTGCGGCGGTAGGCTCTACACGGGTGACGACCTTGAGATCGGCCTCGCTGACGTTGAACCTGTCCGGCGTTTGTAGCAGCAGGCCACCACCGACGCGCTTCATCTCGAAATCGTGGTAAACCTTGGCCAGCGGTAGTTCGAGAACGCGCAGGTTTTGCTTGGTGGCGAGCAGTTCTCTGGCTTCGGGCGTAAAGCCCGGGGCGATGAGGACTTCGACAAAGTGCTGGCGCGTGTTCATGGCGGCGACGACGTCGCTATCAACGGTGTCGTTAAAAGCGATGATGCCGCCGAAGGCTGACGCGGAGTCAGTTTTGAAGGCTTTTTCGTAGGCTCCCAGCAGCTTGACGTCGATGGCAACGCCGCACGGATTGGCGTGCTTGACGATGACGCAGGCCGGGGTAGTGAAGGTCTTCACGCATTCCCACGCGGCGTCGGCGTCGGCGATGTTGTTGTACGAGAGTTCCTTGCCCTGCAGCTGCTTGTAGGCGGCGATGGTGCCGTGCGTTGGCGTCGGGTCACGGTAAAAAGCAGCGTGCTGGTGCGGGTTTTCGCCGTAACGCAGTATTTCGACGCGGTCAAAAGCCAGTTGCAGCTTGGATGGAAAGATTTGCGGCTGGTTGGCATCATCGAGAGAGGTCAGCCAGTTGGCAATCGCCGCGTCGTAGCGTGCCGTATGCGTAAAGGCCTTTTTCGCTAAACCAAAACGTGTGGCGAGCGTTAGCGCGCCGTCGTTGCCCTGCATTTCGGTGAGCAGTGCGGGGTAGTCTTCCGGGTCGGTAACGACCGCGACGCCGGCGTAATTTTTGGCCGACGAGCGCACCATGGCCGGGCCGCCAATGTCGATGTTTTCGATTGCTTCGTCCAGCGTGACGTTCGGCTTGGCAACGGTCTCGCGGAAGGGGTAAAGGTTCACGCACACCAGATCGATGGTTGGGATGCCATGCTGTTCAATGGTCGCCAGGTGCTCTGGTAGGTCGCGGCGGGCGAGGATGCCACCGTGTACTTTGGGATGTAGCGTCTTGACGCGCCCGTCGAGCATTTCCGGAAAGCCGGTGTAATCGCCGATTTCGGTGACGGCAAGGCCAGCGTCACGCAGCAGCTTGGCGGTGCCGCCGGTTGACAGCAGTTTTACGCCTTGTGCGGCGAGTCCTTGTGCGAATTCAACAGCGCCCCGTTTGTCGGAGAGGCTGAGTAGAGCTTGGCGGATCTTCATGAAGGCTATTCTTCAAAGGCTGGTGACGGTTAAACCAGCTTGTAGTCGACGAGTTTCTTGCGCAGGGTGTTGCGGTTGATGCCGAGCATTTGTGAAGCCAGCGTCTGGTTGCCGCCGGCATGGTTCAGCACCGCCTCGAACATCGGGCGTTCGACGCTCTTGATCACCATGTCGTAAATGGCAGCCGGCGTTTCGCCATCCAGATTGGCAAAGTAGGTGCTCAGCGCGCCGTTGATACAGGCTGAGATGTCGTGGGGTCGGTCCATGTGGCGTGTCTCTCGTCGTTATTACTCTGGGCGTAGTCCAGATGCTCATGATGTTCAGCAAGGCCCCAAAAGAACTCATTGACGGCCTGCCGTTGTTGCGTGATATCGGGTAACTGGTTCATCCGGAAACGGAATGCCGCAGAGCCAGTCAGTCCGCGGGTGTACCAGGAGATGTGCTTGCGCGCGACGCGTACGCCTGTGTCGACGCCGTAAAAGGCGTAGAGGTCTTCCAGGTGCTCGTTGAGGATGTTGTGAATATCGCTGACGAGTGGCGGTGGCAGGTGCGCACCGGTTTTTAGAAAGTGTTCGATTTCGCGAAAAAGCCATGGGCGACCCTGGGCGGCGCGGCCAATCATCAGCCCATCGGCTCCGGTTGCCTCAAGCACGTACTTTGCTTTTTCCGGTGAGGTGATGTCGCCATTGGCGATGACCGGGATGCTGACTAGCGTCTTTACGTAGGCGATGGTGTCGTATTCGGCATGACCGGTGTAGTGCTGGCAGCGCGTGCGGCCATGAATGGCGATGGCGCGTATGCCAGCATTCTCGGCGATGCGCGCGATATTTGGTGCGTTGCGGTTGGACATCTCCCAGCCGGTGCGGAATTTGAGCGTTACCGGCGTTTCGGGAACGGCGGCGATGACGGCATCGAGAATCCTGCCGACCAAGGCTTCATCCTGCATCAGAGCCGAGCCGGCCATTACGTTGCAGATTTTCTTGGCTGGGCAGCCCATGTTGATGTCGATGATCTGCGCGCCGTTGTTGACGTTGTGGCGTGCCGCTTCGGCCATCATTTGCGGTGAGGTGCCGGCGATCTGTACCGAGATTGGCGCGACCTCGCCGTCGTGGTTGGCGCGCCGTTTTGTTTTGGCGCTGCCATAGAGCAGCGAATTGGAAGTGACCATCTCGGAAACGGCCAGCCCGGCGCCCATCTTTTTACATAACTGACGAAAAGGTCGATCGGTTACGCCAGCCATCGGCGCAACAATCAGATTGTTTCTCAGCGTAAAACCGGCGAAGTCCATGGGCGTGTCGTGCAAGGGATGCAGGGGAGGGGGAGGATTCTACCGCGAAAATTGCCTAAAAAATAGTCAATTTTGGATTGAGAGAAGGAGGGGGAACGTCCACCGCTAAGACGCCAAGGGAGCAAAGAATTCGCAAAGATGCTGCGAAGGAAGTCTTTGCGCTGTCTTTGTATCTTTGCGTCTTAGTGGTGGGTTCTTGCCTTTGTCAGCGTGCGGCTTGCGGCTCCGGCAGGACGATGTTGACTTCCAGTACCTCGTAGTTGCCCTGTTTTTCGAGCGATACCTTGATGTCGTTCGGGTTGACCGAGACATACTTGGAAATCACGGCGATCAGTTCCTGTTGCAGCGCTGGCAGGAAGTCAGGTTTGCTGCTCTGGTCGTTGCGTTCGTGCGCAATAATCAGTTGCAGGCGTTCCTTGGCGATGGTGGCGGTTTTCGGCTTGTTGCCAAAAATGAGAGAGAACAGCGACATGCTTATTTCCCTCCAAATAGCCGCTTGAGCAGGCCGGGTTTTTCGTAATCGACGAAGCGCAATGGCAACGAGTCGCCCAGGAAGCGCCCCACGACATCAAGGTAAGCCTCGGAAACGTCAGAGCCAGAGAGGTGAATCGCCGGCGAGCCTTGGTTGGATGACTGCAGGACAATTTCGGATTCCGGAATGACGCCGATGATTGGCACGCGCAGGATTTCCTGCACGTCCTTGTAAGACAGCATTTCGCCGTCTTCGACGCGCTTCGGTGAGTAACGCGTAATCAGCAGATGCTCCTTGACTGGCTCGCCGCCAGCGATGGCTCGCCGCGATTTGGCCTGGATAATGCCGAGGATGCGGTCGGAGTCGCGCACCGAGGAAACTTCCGGGTTGGAGACGACAATCGCTTCGTCGGCAAAAGTCAGTGCCATGATGGCACCGTGCTCGATGCCGGCCGGTGAATCGCAAACGACGTAGTCAAAGCCCATGTGCTCGAGCTCTTTGAGCACTTTTTCGATGCCCTCTTCGGTCAGAGCATCCTTGTCGCGCGTTTGCGAGGCGGGCAGGATATAAAGGTTGTCGTTGCCGCAGTGCTTGTCCTTGATCAGAGCCTGCGTCAGCGTGGCTTCGCCGTTGAGGACGTTGACCAAGTCATAGACGACGCGCCGTTCGCAACCCATGATCAGGTCGAGGTTGCGCAGACCGACGTCAAAGTCGATGACTGCAGTTTTGTAGCCGCGCAGCGCGAGGCCCGAAGAGAAGCTGGCGCTGGTGGTGGTCTTGCCCACACCACCCTTGCCGGAAGTTACGACGACGATACGAGTCACGGATGGTTCTCCGTCAAAAAAGGTGGATTTTACCCGTGGATCGGGTTTCCTGCTGCGTTGCCTTTGCATGCCGGGCGAAAGCGCTTATCAATTTGTCTTTAAAGCCTCGATGCTGAGGCGATTACTTGTTTCGCCATTCGTTTCGGCGAGCTGGACCTGAACTGGTAGTCCCGCCAGTTGGTCCGGGATGCCGTTCTCGAATGTCCGGTAAACACCCGCAATGGAAACCAGCTCGGCTTCAAAACGGGTGGTAAAGATGCGCGCCTTGCTGTCGCCGCTGGCGCCCGCCAGGGCGCGACCGCGTAAAGGGGCATAAATGTGGATGCTGCCGTCGGCGATGACTTCGGCACCAGCATTGACGGCGGCCAGAACGACCAGATCGCCACCGCGGGCGTAAGCCTGTTGCCCTGAGCGCAGGGGGCGGTCGATAAGCAGCGTGGCAGGGGCGGGGGCTTGTTGTACAACGGGGGGCGGGCTGTCCTGAAGCAAAACGGGGATGCCGTCCGCTTCGGTTTCGCCTTCGATCGTTGTGGCCGGGGCGCTTTCTTCTGCGTTGCGAGATGGCCGCTTGAACGGAGCAAAACTCGGCAGGCCAGCGCTGGCGGCGCTTTCGCGCAATGCCTCGCTACCCCCTCGAACGCCGATGATGCGCAGTCCGTGCTTGGTAAACAAAGCGAGTAGACTGGCCCAATTAAGGTTCTCGTCAGCTTGGGGCGGGGCAATCAGGTCAAGCTCCAGAACAGCCGCGTCGCCGTCGAAAAAAGCTTCGTCGCCAAAGAGCTCGGTAGCGGCCAAGGTCAAGGCTTCGGTTTGTAAGGAATGCAGGGTGACGCTGAGCACCGGGAGCGTCATTCCCTTGAATTCGATCAATTGGGGTTTTTTGTTTGCACGTGCCATGAGCTTGTCGTAGAAGTGGATCGCTGATTGCCAAAGGGGCGAAGTCTAGCCCAGTCCGGGGGCGAAATGAAATGGCCAAGGGTCATGCGGGTTTCAGGGCCAGGCTCTGGCACCCCAGATCATGCGTTTGGCGACGAAGTGGCGCAGTGGCGGGGCGAGGTCGAGCGCCAGTAATCCGAGCCCGCGTGCAATTCTTAGCGGCGGCAGGTCGTTGGAGAAAAGTCGCACGATACCGTCGGTGAAGGCCATGCTGCCGCACCGATCAGGCTGGCGGCGATTGGCGTAGCGGGCTAGCGCGGCGGGGTTGCCGGCGTCGCGATGTTCGAGGAGGACGTCGGCGAGTTCCCAGGCGTCGCGCAAGCCAAGATTGAAGCCCTGGCCGGAGACCGGGTGCAGGGCTTGCGCGCTGTTACCGATCCACACCTGGCGTTGTTGCGTGATCTGCGGTCGCGCGCGCAGGGCCAGTGGAAAGCTGGTGCGTGGGCCGCTGGCGATGAAGTCGAGACGCTGGCCGAACTGCTTGCGTAAGGCTGTAAGGAATGCCTCGTCGTCAAGCGCGAGCAGTTGCGCGGCCTTGGCGGGCGGAACGCTAAATACGAGCGAGTAATCCTGGCCGAGCGGCAGCAGCGCCAGCGGGCCGTCCGGCGTGAAACGCTCCCAGGCGCGGTTGTTGTGCGCAGGAACGGGGCGAACTTCGGCAACAATCGCTTGCTGCTCGTAGTCCCTTACCTTGATGCCGGGGTCGTCGTTGGGCGTGCCTTCGGCGTGAACGATGAGCTTTGTCCTGATGCGGCGTGGCGTTTCGTGCTGCGTGACGCTCAGCGTAGCGCCGTCGTCATCGGTTTCGATGTGGTCGATGCGGCACTGGTCGATAAGTTGTCCGTTAGCGAGGCGCGCGTCGAGCGTGGCAGCCAGATCGCGGTAGCGCAGGACGTAGCCAAGAGCCGGCGTTTTATAGTCTTCGGCTTTAATCAAGGTGCGCCCGAAGCCGCCGCGCTGTGAGACGTGAATCTGGTGGATCGCCGTGCTGGCGGCAGCGTTCCAGGCCTGCAGTCGTTCGAGCAGTTGCCGGCTGCCGTAGGAGAGCGCCAGGGCCCGCGGGTCGTCGGCCGCTGCGCCGCGCGCGCGGCTGTCGATGAGTAATACGTGTAACGAACTGCCTGCTAGCGCCAGGGCCAGCGTCATGCCAACCGGTCCGGCGCCGATGATGACTAGATCGGCGCTGCTTGTCCCACTCGCTAGTGCCGCCGCTTCAGTCACGGCGCATGACTTCTTCTATCTCGGCAACCGTCTTGGGGGCGGTGGTGTATACCTCGCAGCCGTTGGCGGTGACAAACACATCGTCTTCGATGCGGATGCCGATTCCATGCAGGTGCTCGGGTACGTCGGCGCCGGGACGGAGATAGAGCCCGGGTTCGACGGTTAGCGCCATGCCTGGCTCCAGGGCGACCCAGTCGTCGCCGGATTGGTATTCGCCGGCATCGTGCACGTCGAGCCCGAGCCAGTGCCCGGTGCGGTGCATGTAGAAGGGCTTGTAGGCTTCGCTTTCGATGAGACCGTCGACGCTGCCTTCAAGCAGCTTGAGGTCGACCATGCCCTGCGTCAGTACGCGCAGCGCGGCATCGTGGTAGGCAATGAACGGTACGCCGGGTTTGATGGCGTCGATGGCCGCGTGCTGTGCGGCGAGAACGATTTCATAGACCTCACGCTGGCTGGCGCTGAAGGTGCCGCCCACCGGGAAGGTGCGCGTAATGTCGGAGGCGTAGCCTTGCACTTCGCAACCGGCATCGATTAGTACCAGCGCGTGTTCGCCAAGCAGCTTGTTGTTTTCGACGTAGTGCAGGACACAGGCGTTGCGACCGCCGGCGACGATGGGCGAATAGGCGTGGCCGTCGGCGCCGCGTTTGCGGAACTCGTAGGCCAGCTCGGCTTCGAGTTCGTACTCGGCCATGCCGGGGCGGCAGGCGCGCATGGCGCGGGCGTGTGCGGCCGAGGCGATGTTGGCTGCGTGGCGCATGATTCCGGTTTCGTGCGCGTCCTTGCGCAGGCGCATGCGGTCGAGCGGCTCGCGCAGGTCACGCATCTCTGCTGGTGCTCGCTTGCCAGCGCGGGTTTGCGTGCGAACGGTGTTTAGCGCGCTGACGATTTTTGCGTCCCATGTGGCATCGTGGCCGAGTGCGTGCCACAAGGTGCTGTGATTGGCGAGCAGATCGGGGAGCTTTTGCTCGAGCTCGGTGAAGGGATAGGCTTCGTCGAAGCCAAAGGCATCGCGCGCGGCGTCCGGTCCGTAGCGGAAACCGTCCCAGACTTCGCGCTCCTCGTTTTTTTCGCGGCAGAAGAGGATGCTACGCGGCTTTTTTCCGCCGACGAGAATCATGACGGCTTCGGGTTCGGGGAAACCGCTGAGATGCCAAAAGTAGCTGTCGAAACGGTAGGGGTGGTGCGAATCCCGATTGCGCACGCGCTCGGGGGCCGTCGGGATGATGGCGATGCCGTCATCAATTTCGGCGAGCAGGGCGCGGCGACGTGTCGAGTAGGGTTCGTGTTTCATGAGTTTGGGCGCATGTTCTTGCGTATTTCCAGGTCGAGTTCGGCGAGTCGTCCGGGGGTCCCTACGTCGACCCAGCGACCGGCATGATGTTCCCCGGTGACGCTGCCGTTGGCAATGGCAGCGTCAAGCAGGGGGCGCAATTTCATGATGGCACCGGTTGGCACCGTTGCGAAAAAATCCGGTGAGAAAACACCGGTGCCAGCGTAGGTGCGCGTTGATCCGATACCTGAGCTGGCGTAGTGCACGGTCTCGCCGTCGAGGCAAAAATCGCCGCCAGCGTGCTGTGGTGGGTTGGCCACAAAGACCAGATGCGCCAGTCGCCCCGCGAGACCATGGGCGCGCCGGAAATCCCAGTCGCACCACACATCACCGTTGACCACCAGGAAGGATTCGCTGCCCAGCAGCGGCAAGGCATGGGCGATGCCGCCGGCGGTTTCCAGCGCGCCGGGCGGTTCGGGCGAGTAGCGGATGCTCAGGCCGAATTGCCGGCCGTCGCCGAGTGCCGCTTCGATTTGTGCTCCCAGATGGGCGTGGTTGATGATGATTTCGCGGAAGCCACTATCGGCCAGTCGTTCGAGATGCCAGACGATCAGCGGTTTGCCACCCGCCATCAGCAGTGGCTTGGGTGTGACGTCGGTCAGCGGGCGCATGCGTTCGCCGCGTCCGGCGGCGAGAATGAAGGCCTTCATCAGAAGGTGTAGCCGACGGCGGTCGGCTTGTTTTCAAGCTGATCGAGCAGCCGCGCCAGCGGACGCAGTTCGAGGTAGCGCTCGCAGGTCTGGCGCAGATAGCTCATCACGCGCGGCATGTCTTTCAAGTAGCCGTCTTTGCCGTCGCGATGACAGAGGCGGGCAAAGATGCCGAGGACTTTGATCTGGCGCTGCACCCCCATCCATTCGTAATCGCGGTAAAAGTCGTGGAAGTCAGCATGCACCGGGAGTCCGGCCTTGCGCGCCATCTCCCAGTAACGGATGACGAAATCGAGTTCCTGTTCTTCTTTCCATTGAATATAGGCGTCACGGTAGAGCGAAGCGAGATCGTAGGTGATCGGGCCGTAAACGGCGTCCTGAAAGTCGATAATGCCGGGGTTGGCCGGATAGTCGTCGCCCGAAACCATCAGGTTGCGTGAATGATAGTCGCGGTGTACAAAGACTTGAGGTTGCGCCAGGTTGTTGGCCAGAATCTTCTCGAACACCGCGCGCAGCGCGGCTTCCTGGGTGGCGTCGAGGGTGAGGCCGAGGTGGCGCGTAACATACCAGTCGGGGAACAGGTCAAGCTCGCGAGTGAGCAGTGCGCGATCGTATTCGGGCAGGATGCCGGGTCGGCTGGCGCGCTGGATGTCGATCAATGCAGCGTTGGCGTTGCTGTAAAGCGCGCGCGCGCTAGTGGTGTCGAGTACATCAAGGTAGGTCGTATTGCCGAGGTCGGAAAGCAGCAGGAAGCCGAGTTTCAGATCTTCGGCATAGACAGCGGGGACATGCACGCCAGCGTCGCGGAAAAGCGTAGCAACCTTCAGAAAAGGGCGGCAATCCTCGTGCTCTGGTGGGGCGTCCATGACGATTTGCGTGCTGCCGTCCGGGAGTGTGACGCGGAAATAGCGCCGGAAACTGGCGTCGGCCGATGCCGGTTCGAGCGTGTAAGTCGAGCCCGGGTGGCTGTGGGAAAGGTGCTGGTCGAGCCACTCGCGCAGCAGTTTGGTACGCGGCATGCCGCTTCTCCTTGAGCTTAGGTGCTAAAATGCGACGATTTTATCATTGGCCTTGCTCTTTGCCCTGCTAGTGGGGAAACAAGCCGAGCTTGCATCTTTTTATTGATTTTTCTGGATGACTTTTTCTTTCCGGCGCAAACCAATCGCGCTCCTTCTCTGCTATGGAATTGCGGGTGCTCTGGTCGGCAGTTATGCCGTTGATGCTCATGCACAGGCTGCGCCTTTGCGTGTTGATCCGACATTGCTCGGTTTGCCGCCAGTAACGCCGGCGACCGCGCCTGCTCCTGCATCTGTGCCAGTTGCCAAGCCAAAGTCGGCCGAGCCGGCAAGCGTCGAGGTAAGGCCGGTGGAAGCTGTGGTTGTCGAAGCCCGGCCGGCTGCCATCGAGCCAGAGGAAAGCAGGGCAGTCAAGACCGTCAAACCGGTTCAGCCAAGTGCCCCGCCAAAAGTGTCTGCGCAAGAGGTCCCCGTTCGTCCTATGGCACCTCAGTCCGCGCCCGTTGTCGCGGCTAAACCGGTCCCCGTTCCTTTAGCGGCCGGAAGAGATTTGCCGGTGCTTGCTGCGCCTCCCCGTACACCACGCGAAGAGGAAAAGCCCAAAGCGGCTGCTGCGCCTCCTCGGCAAACGGCCAAAGCCCCCGAGCCTCTACCTTCAGCGCCAGTGGCGGCGTCCGTGCCGCCCCTGCCTGTGTCGGGTGTGGTTCCTGCGCCAGCAGCCACTCCTGTCCC
>RRZT012160337.1_pt1 | contig 24157 bp, 19 predicted proteins | sample 2165551 | NCBI WGS metagenome assembly RRZT01 (sample SAMN10456910, study PRJNA506462) | wastewater metagenome | biome: wastewater; feature: sludge; material: wastewater sludge; isolation source: wastewater sludge with Escherichia coli K12::gfp cells carrying plasmid... | place: USA: Moscow, Idaho... | reverse complement strand
TAAATAAAAATATAATTGCTTGTGAGAATAAATAATTAAAAAATGATGTAAATTTTGAAGAAAATTTATATAAATGGTGCGGATGGCGAGATTTGAACTCGCACACACGTAATGCACTACCACCTCAAGAAAGAATGGTAGGGTTAAGAGTGCCTATTTATGGGTGTTTAAAAAATATTTTCTTAACTGAGAAAAATATGAGAAAAAATGCGATAAGCATGGCTCTCATACCATGCTTAAAATCTCGTTGAAAATTATAGAGTTTTCTTTCGCTTTTTTAACCAAATGAGTATGTTCTAAAACATCTAAATTATAGTGTTTATCTGTAACATTAGAACCTTTTTTATGCCCAACTACTTCTTGAATACTTTCAAGTTTAACTTGTTCACTTTGTCTCATTATACTAATATAAGTTCTTCTACTTGCATATACACCCTTATATGGGATATTTATACTTTTAAGAAAAGGTCTTAAGTGGTAATTTCTTATTGTATCACCTTGTAAAAAAGGTTCACCTTCTTTTGTTACAAATAACCACTCTTCACTTGGTTTAAAATTAGCATATTTTTTCAATAAAACTAAAGTTTCAGGAAACAAATATATATCTCGCAAGTGGTTTTTATTCTCGTGTATCACTTCTAAAGAGTCGGTTATTACTCCTTTTGATATACTTCTTTGAACTTTGAAATATCCTTTTTCTAAGTCAAAATCAGTCCATTTTAAACCCATACACTCACCAGTTCTTAAACCATATTTAAATAGTAGTTCCAAAAATACTTTTAGCCAACCACTAGCATTTTCCAATATAGTTTTCATTTCACTGACCGTATAAGCTTGAGTTTTTGATGGTTTTCTTTTAAATTTATGATTTTTTAGAATTTGCATAGAAAAAAGATTTTTATTAATCTTACCTTCTTCATATGCAGATGTAAAAATCAAATTTAGAATTGACCTAACTCTTTTAGCTCTATCATTACAATAGTTTTTATCAACTTTCTTTAAAAGTTCTAGAATATCAGTCGAACTAACATCGTTAAACCTGTAGAATTTAAAAAAAGGAACTATAAGCTTATGTAAAATTCTTATAAAATCCTTTTGAGTTTCCATACCTCTGCTTCCAGAAGTTGCAGATATGATTTTTTCTCCAAACTCTTGAATTGATATATCTCTTGCTTTTTTCTCTTTTTCAACACCCAAAATATTTAAAAGAACTTGATTGGGATTTTGTCTTTTTATCCAAGCTTTATTTATCGGATTAATCTTTTTCCCAGTCGATTTTTTAATAGTTTTTCCATTAACAGTAGCTTGAACATATATTCTGCTCCCCCTTTCATAAAAAGAACCATCTGTAATAATTAATTCTCCGTACATATATTACTCCTCATATTTATTATTTGAAGAGCAACTTTTTGTGATAGATATATTTTACCACCTTTTTTACAAAAATCAACATCAGGTTCAAATTTGTTTATTAACCTTTTTCTGATTCCTTGTCGTGTCAAGCCTGTTTTTGCTACAACAAAAGAGATTTCGAATTCTTCAGGTATTAGCAGTTCTAATTTTTCTAATTTATCTCTTTGTTCTAAAATTAGTTTTTTTATTTCATAAAAATCAGTTTGGCTCATCTATATATCCTTAAAATAAGAGTTTGGCTTGTTTTGTAGGTTTTGCATATCATCTACTTTTGCAGTGAATATTAATGCATTATTTTCACCTCTATAACAATGCCAAATCGTTCCAGAATATTTTTTTAGAATAGTTCTAAACTTTTTTTCACCCATTCCAAGCGATGTCCTAACTAATTTAATCTCTTTTTCTAACTCACCTTGATTAAATTCGCCACAATCAATCAGTAAATCTTTTATTATTTTGACTATTTTTGACTCTTCAACTGACATTTTTGCAGATATATATTCTATTTCACCTGTTATTTCTCTTGTTTCTTTATTCACTTTAAAAGCTTTTGATTCAAGTGCATATCTACTTTGTTTTTCAGGTTCAATAATTATACTAGAGCTATTTTCATTAAATGAAACATTAAAAGCAGCATCACAAAAATTAAGTATATCACTACTATCAGCATAAATACCACTTTTATTAAAATGGTGTAAAACAATAGTTGTACCACCAACTGCTTGAAACCTCTTTTCAAGTTTCCATAAATAATTTGTATCGATAAAACCTTTTCTATTTTTTCTTGCTATATTTTTTAAATTATCTTCTACTAGAACATATATTCTTTTAGGATTTGCTAATTGTTCTTCTACTATTGATAAAATTACATTCTCAGCTTCATTTACCATATTTAAATCTAAATTATGATTTCTTTTACCGTAATATTTAAATCTTTCACCATAATTTTCTTTATAAATGTCTATTTTAAAACTATTTAAATTTTCTACTGGGTTATCCATATCTAAATACCTTATATATAGATTACTTTTTGAAATCAATAGATTTTTGAATATATGGTGTGCAATTTTTGTTTTTCCACAACCTGTATGCCCTATAAATAGTGTTATACTACCTCTAGCAAGTAACTTTTCTAATAGCATCTCTTTTGCAGTTACATTTTTTAAATCAAATATAGAATATTCGATTGGATTAACGGGAATTCCCAATTGGCTTTGAATTTCACCAATTTTTGAATTAATAGTTCTCTTTTCTTCCTCACTTAAAAACCATTTTGTTTTAAGCTCTCTAAGCTCATTTAATTCATTTTCTAATTTATCCATAAATTTCGATTTATCTTTTATTTTACTAATTTCTGATAGAATATCATTCATTTTGTTCCTTACTATGGTTTCAAAATACTAAAACAAGTTGAGAACCGCCATTCAAAACTTGTTCTTTTTTTAAATTTAATTTACTTAAATCACCTTTATTCTCAAAAACTTCATCCATTGTCAAATCAAGTTTTTCTACTAAATATTTCATATCTAGCTCGTCAAAATCATCATATTTAGCCTCTTTCCACACCTCCTTTAATAGTTTAATTTTCTCTTTTTTAGGTAATTTTTTTGCTTTTTCAAATTCAGTATCTATTTCAATTTTATTATCTATAAAACTATAAGTATCATCAAAGAATTCAACTTTGAGATTTTTAATATCGATAAAATCTCGATAATTTGGATTACTAGTAAGATTTATAAATGTATTAATCCATCTATTAATTATCCAAGAAATGGTTTTTTCAGTTGAATATAAACTTTCATATAGCTTATTTCTTTTCTTAAATGCATTTTTATACATTTTTTGCATTTTTATTTTTAAATAACTATCAACAATTGGAGCAATATCATCTATATAATATTGTAAAAAATATTTCTCTTGTTGCGTAACAAAATACTCTCTGGCAGCTTCTCTTGACCAAAACAGTATATTGTCAAATAGTTCATCCTTATAAAAAATATCTTTTGTATCATTTATTTTTATGGATAAAAACAAAGTTGCAATTTCTTTTGAATTCATTATTATACCTTCCTTATAGTTGTACTATTAATACTATATATTAATATAATAGCATTTAAAGTTCTGTATTGTACATTATTTTAAAGACTTTGTCAAGCTAAAATTTTATATTTTAGAATTTTTAATGCTAAATTTATTATATTTATTTTATAATTCTTAAACATTTTATAATTTAGGAGTTCTACAATGCTTTGTGAAGAGGTAAAAAAATTAAGAAAATATTTAAATTTAACACAAAAAGAGTTTGGTGAAGAACTAGGAGTTTCGCAAAGGGCTGTTAGTGCATGGGAATCGGGGGATAACGAATTAACAGTTCCAATAATTAATGAAATCTATCATAAATGGAATATTTCTCCAAATTGTATGATACTTGGTGGAACTGAGCTAAATATTGCAATAGATAGATTACTAGAATTAGCTAAAAAAGAGGAAGAGGAAAAGGAAATTCTAAATATATTATCTAATTATATAAATAATAAAAGATTAAATAGTTTAGAATCAATTATAGGTAGCCTAAAAGGAAATTCATTTATTGAGAAACTTTCTGAAGTTTGGAGTGGGAAAGGTGAAAGGATGCTGATAATTTTACATTATTTTATTGAACACTTGGAAAGTAAAGATATTAAAGAAATTAATAAATCTAATCTCAAATTACTTGTTAGTAATTTTTCAATACCTACAAAAATAAAAATGAAACATTTTTTTGTAATTAAGAAAAAAGATGAAATATTATTTAAAGAATGGATTGAATCTAATTTCAATGACGAAGATGCAAAAATGCTATTTGAAAACTTATCAAATGCAAAAGTATTTATTAAAGAGGAATTAAATTACTTAAATAGATTCTGGATATGAATTAGATAAATATATTATTTTATACTAATCAATATAAAACATAGTATCATAAAACCCAAAGAGCAAAAAAGATACAATCTACATCTTAAAAACTCATATATAAAACAAGGGGAAAATCAAGCAAATGGCAAAACTAAATCTTGAAACACTAGAAAAATGGCTTTGGGATAGTGCAAACATCTTAAGAGGTCATATAGACTCAAGCGACTTTAAAAACTACATTTTTGGGCTTATGTTTTTAAAAAGAGCAAACGACCAGTTCTTTGAAGAAGCAAAAAATGCAGTAAAAGAAGAAGGAATAGATTTAGAAGAAGCCATAGAAGATGAAGATTATCATAGATTTTTTATCCCTAAAAATGCTTGGTGGAGCGAGATTGTAAAAAAGACTGAAAACATAGGTCAAGCAATAGACCAAGCTTTTAGTTCAATTGAAGAGCATAATACATCACTTGAAGGAGTTATGACAGCTGTATATTTTGGAGATAGTGAGAAACTTCCTGATACCCTACTTTCAAGACTACTTCAACACTTTAATAAATACTCGCTAGCAAATAGTGATTTAGAAAACCCAGATATTTTAGGAAACTCTTATGAGTATCTAATCAGGCAATTTGCAGATGATAGTGGGAAAAAAGGTGGGGAGTTTTACACTCCAAAAGAAGTAGTTCAACTTTTAGTGCAATTAATCAAACCAGAAGCTGGAAATACAATATATGACCCAACTTGTGGAAGTGGTGGAATGCTAATAGAATCAGCACACTATATAGCAAAAAATGGTGGAATGATAGGCGAATATGTAGATTGTACACTAAAAGGTCAAGAGAAAAATCTAGGAACTTGGGCTGTTTGTAAAATAAATATGATAGTTCACAACTTCAAAGATAGCGATATAAGAAAAGGCGATACTCTAGGAAGCCCAAAACATATAATAAATGGCGAACTTGAAACATTTGATAGAGTTATTGCAAATCCTCCATTTTCACTATCAAACTGGTGGGAAGCTGCCGAAGTTGATATAAAAATAGATGCAAAAGGAAATCCAATCACTCCAAAATACAATGACCTTGTAAGTGATGAGTACGGAAGATTTAAATATGGTATTCCTCCTAGAGGTTATGGAGATTTAGCATTTTTACAACATATGTTAAGTGTTCTAAAACAAGATGGAAAGATGGGAATAGTTCTACCTCACGGTGTTTTATTTAGAGGTTCAAGTGAAGGAAAAATAAGAGAAGCACTTTTAAAAGAGGATTTAATAGAAGCTATTATTGGACTTCCTGAAAAACTATTTTACAATACAGGAATCCCTGCAAGTATTATAATAATAAACAAATCAAAACCACAAAACCTAAAAAACAAAGTAATCATAATAGATGCTTCAAAAGAGTATAAAGAGGGTAAAAATCAAAACACTCTAAGTATTGAAAATATAGAAAAAACAGTAAAAGCTTTTGAAAATCTTGAAGATGTAGAAAAGTTTATGAGAGTTGTAGATATATCAGAGATAAAAGAAAATGACTACAATCTAAATATAGCAAGATATATAGATGCAAGTGAAGAAGAAGAGATAATAGATATAAAAAGTGTAATAGAAAAAATAGCCCAAACTGAACAAAAAGAGAAAGCAATTGATGAGAAACTAAATGGCTATTTGAAAACTTTGGGGTTTGAGATATGAGTAAGTTACCTCTTGGGTGGGAACTAGTTGAACTTAACGATATTGTAAAATTCAATAATGGTAAAGGGCATGAACAATATATAGATGAAAATGGAAATTATATTGTTGTTAATTCAAAATTTATTTCTACAAATGGTGAAATTAGAAAATACTCAAATGAAAATTTAAGCCCGTTGAAGAAAGGAGATATTGCTATGGTAATGAGTGATATCCCTAATGGAAGAGCCTTATCGAAGTGTTTCCTAATTGAAAAAGACAATAGATATACTTTAAATCAAAGAATATGTTCTTTAGAAGCTAAAAAAGATGATGTTAAATTTTTATTTTATAAATTAAATAGAAATAAATATTTTTTAAAATTTAATGATGGAATTAATCAAACTAATCTTAGAAAAAATGAAGTTTTAGATTGCCCTGTTGAACTTCCACCCCTTGAAGAACAAAAGAAAATTGCAGATATTTTAAGTACAGTTGATGAAAAGATTGCTTTTGTACAAGATAGTATAAATCAAACAGAAGAGTTAAAAAAAGCTCTTATGCAAAAACTTCTTACAGAAGGGATTGGGCATACAGAGTTTAAAGATAGTGAACTTGGTAAAATTCCTAAGAGTTGGCGGATAGTTAAATTAGAAGAAGTTTGTTCTAAAATTGTCGGTGGAGGAACACCAAGCAAGAATGAATCAACTTATTGGGAAAATGGAACAATTCCTTGGGTAACTCCTTCAGAATTTACAAAATCTAAATCTAAATTTATTTCTACTACTGAAAATAAAATTACAGAAGATGGTTTAAAAAATAGCTCTTCAATATTATTAGAAGTTGGAACAGTAATAATGTCAAGTAGAGCAACAATTGGAGAATGTAAAATAAATACTATAGAAATAACAACCAATCAAGGATTTATTTCATTTAAATGCAATGATTCTTTATACAATTTATATTTACTTTTTTTATTAATATTTAATAAAAACAATATATTAAAAATTTCTTCTGGAAGCACATTCTTAGAAGTTAGCCGTACTTCAATGAAAAACTTTAATATACATTTCCCACCATTTGAAGAACAAAAACAAATAGCAGAAATTCTTTCAACTATTGATGAAAAATTAGAAGTTTTAAGAGATAAAAAAGAGCATTTTGAAGAGTTGAAAAAAGGACTTATGCAAAAACTACTTACTGGGGAGATTAGGGTTTAATATGAAAGAGTTTGAAGCTGATATATTCTTTGGTTTTTATAGTCAAGAAAACTTATTTGATGATAAAACAAGATTATGTGGAAAGTTATATGTTTCAAATACAAATGGTATAAAAATAAAATTTATTAATCTTACTAATCCACTAGAAATATTTATTGCTTTCTCAAACCAAAATCCAAAGCCTTTTACACTATATGGACAAACTTCAGATGGTAAAAGATTTACTGCTAGTAAATGTTATTCAACTAACAGTAGCTCTAATTTTGCGTTAGGCAGTTTTTCAACAAAAAAAGGAGAAATATTAGTAGATACTCTATTTTTTGGAGAATGGTTAAAAGATATTGATAATGTTCAAATTAATAAAGCAAAAGTTAGGTTTTCATATTTAGAACATTGGTTAAATTCTTTTAAAATTAATGATAATTATACAGAAGAAGGAAAAGAAAATTTTTCTGTTGATTTAAAGCAGTTTGATACAAATTTAAATATAGAGATAGATAGCAATACAATACTTAAAACTTCGAGAAGTTGGCAACAAAAAGTTGAGTTCAATAGAATACTTAATTTTTCTGTTAAGCAATACCTATCTTACGAATTTAAAAAACCAATATCACTACAAGAATATAATAGCCTTAATTTTATATTACAAAATTTTTTTAGAACAATACTACCAAGAAAAGATATTTTTATTGAAGAACAAAGTGTCATTATTTTAGGAAAAGATGTTGAGATATATAATGCAAATAAACACTATAGTTCAGAAGTAAACAATATATCTTGGCTTGATTTTTTATATTTATATAATGAAAAAACAATAGAAGATATTTTATTAAATTGGTTTACTCTACAAAATTATTATGGTAGGATATTTGATCTATTATCAAGTATTTTAGATGAAAAACCTTTTATTTACCTCGAACATAGTTTTTTAAATGTAATTCAATGGTATGAAGGATTTTGTAGAATTAAATACCCTACTAGTAATGAAGATAAAGAAGTTTTTGAATCTAAAATAGAGAACATTGTAAATCAAGTATCTGATTGTGAAGATAAAAAATTTATTAAAGATATTACACAATTTAGTTATGAATCTCCACTAAATAAGCAGTTGAAAAAATTGTTGAATGACTTTAGCTTAAAAGATATTTTGAGTATCAATAGTAAGAACTTAGATAGTTTAATTTTTTATATTATTGAAAATAGAAATAAGCTAACACACCCAACACAAGTAAGTAATCTTAATTATGGGCAACTTATAGCTTTAAAGGAGATTCTAAAACACTTCACTTACATAATTTTAATTAAGACCTTAAAACTTGAAAATGACACAAATAAAGTCAAGAAAATAAAAGAAGATATAAAACATTATTATGCACAATTTATTGAGAATAAAACTGAAAATAATGAAGTGTAAAATGAAAGAGAGAAAATGAGCGAATTCATCCCAAACAAATTACCCATTGCAATAGATATTGAAACAAAAGCAATATTAAAAAAATCAATCTTAGCAAATAAAGCACTAGCAAAATTAAATGGTGTAGCAAAAATCATACCAAATCAAGCTATTTTAATAAACTCTTTGATTTTACAAGAGGCAAAAGATAGTTCTGAGATTGAAAATATTATAACAACACATGATGAACTTTATCAATCAAGCTTAGATATTTCAAATATTTCTCATGCTACAAAAGAGGTTCAAAGTTATAGTAGAGCTTTATTAAAAGGTTTTGATTTGGTAAAAGAAACTTCTTTGCTTCTTACAAGACATATTGTAAATATTCAACAAGAGTTAGAAGGAAATGTTGCAGGTATTAGAAAACAATCAGGAACAGTTTTAAAAAATCAATCAACTGGTGAAATAATACACACTCCACCTCAAGAAGAAACAACTATAAGAAAACTTCTTGATAATCTTGAACAGTATATAAATACAAATGACGGAATAGACCCACTTATTAAAATGGCAGTTATTCATTATCAATTTGAAACAATTCACCCATTTTATGATGGAAATGGAAGAACAGGAAGAATTATAAATATCTTATATTTAGTTTTAAATGAACTTTTAGATTTACCAATTTTGTATTTAAGTAGTTATATTATAAAACACAAAGCTGATTATTACAGACTTTTACAAGAAGTAAGAACTAAAGGAAGTTGGGAAGAGTGGATTTTATATATGCTAGATGGAGTTGAACAAACTGCAACTAAACAAGTGCAATTAATAAATGATATAAAAGATTTAATGGATAGCACTAAAGATAAACTAAAAACTGAACTTCCAAAGATTTATTCAAAAGACCTTTTAGAAGTTTTGTTTATTCATCCATATACAAAAATTGATATGTTGGTTAATAATTTAGAACTTCATAGAGATACAGCAAGTAAACATCTGAAATCTATTCAAGAAATAGGTATTTTAAATAGTGTACAAATTAAAAATACAAAATTTTATGTAAATGTTAAACTTTTTGAACTTCTTCAAAAAGGATTTTTATAAAAGCTATGCTGAAAAAAATGAAAAAAACCGACATAGCTTGAAAGCTATGCTGAAAAAAATGAAAAAAACCGACATAGCTTGAAAGCTATGCTGAAAAAATAGAATAAATGCAGACAAGGAAAAAGAAAATTATGAAATTCTTTCAAGTGTTGATGAGAAATTAGAAGTTTTAAGAGATAAAAAGAGCATTTTAAGAGTTGAAAAAAGGACTTATGCAAAAACTACTTACTGAGGAGATTAGGATTAAAATATAAAAACTAAGTAAATTTATGCCACTTATGGCATAATAAATCAAAGGATTTAAGATGACTAGATTAGAATTAATACAAAAAATAGAAAACAGAAAAAAACAGCTCAATATAACTATGGAAAATCTTGCAAAACTTAGTGGTTTGGGAATACGAACTATAAATCGACTTTTTGCTTATGATGATGTGAAATTTAGCACTATTGAAAAAGTTACAAATCTTTTAGGGCTAGATTTTGCAGGAAATGAAGTAATATCTTTGAAAGAATTAGAAAAACAAAGAGCAAAAGAGAAAGCTATATTTATGGCTTCTTTGGTTCAAAGTACATCTGCTTTGGAAGTTCAAGGGCTAGATAAAAACTCTTTGGATAAGATTATTTCAAAATTTGAAAAAGAGTTTTTGCAAGGACAATATAAAAATAGATTGTGGGTTGCCTAAGGATTGTTTAGATGATTGATAGCACAAAACCTATAGATGATGCAACACCACTTGATGATATATCGGGGCTAAAACTTCCCAAAAATAAATCTTACACTTTAAAAGAGATTTATGTAAAAGAAGCCCAAAATATTGCTGATGCAACAATCAAATATTTATCAGCAGTTCCAACAAAAAAAGAAGCACCTTTTACTTATGATTGGTTTTTAAAACTTCATATTGAGATGTTTGGAAATGTTTGGGATTGGGCTGGAAAACCAAGACAAGTAGAGTTATCAATTGGGATAAAAGCTTATCTTGTTTCTATGGAGTTAAAAAAATTAAGTGATGATTTTTTATTTTGGGATAAAAACAAAACCTTTGATGTTTATGAAATAGCTTCAAGATTGCACCATAGAGCTGTACAAATTCATCCTTTTCAAAATGGAAATGGTAGATGGAGTAGAATGTTGGCAAATATTTATCTAAGACAAAAAGGTTTAATGCCTGTAAAATGGCAAGAAGATTTACTTTCTAGTGAAAATCCAAAAAGAAGTGAATATATAGAAGCTTTGAAAAAAGCTGATGATAGAGATTTTTCTAGTTTGATAGAAATGCATAAAATTACATACTAAATACAAAATTTTATGTAAATGTTAAACTTTTTGAACTTCTTCAAAAAGGATTTTTATAAAAGCTATACTAAAAAAATAGAATAATTTCATACAAGGAAAAGAAAATTATGAACCAAACACCTGAATATTTATATAGCGAACTTCCTGCAATTGAACTTTTTACAAAGCTAGGATTTGACTATTTTGATGCTTCAACTTTGGATATTAGGGAGTCTATTAGCGAAGTTATTTTAGAAGATAGATTAAGAAGTAGTCTTTTAAAAATAAACCCTTGGTTAGAGAGCAATAGCCTTGAAAGAGTTGTAAGAAAAATAAAAAATATTCAAGCAACTACACTTATGGAAGCAAATCAAATTGTTTTTGATTTAATCACAAAAAAAGATTCAATCACTGAAAAACCAAGTGTAAATGAAAAGCCACAACCTGTATTTATAATAGATTATGAAAATATAGATAATAATGATTTTTTAATAGTAAACCAAATGAAATACCACGGAACAAATAGAAACTCTATTCCTGATATTGTTGTATATGTAAATGGTTTACCACTATCTGTTATTGAAGCAAAATCGCCAAAAGTAAGTATTGCTGATGCAATTAGTGATTTATCATATTATCAAGAAAATTCACCAAAGCTTTTTTACTATAATCAAATTTGTGTAGGAATAAATAAAGCAAAAGCACTTTATGGAACTATTGGTTCACAGTTTGCTCACTACTCAAAATATAGATTAGATGATACATCAAAGCTTGAAGAGTTACTTGAAAAAACTCCAACTGCTCAAGATAGTTTAATCTATGCACTTTTTAGAAAAGATAAGCTTCTTGATATTATTAGAAATTTTACAATATTTGAAATAGAGCAAGGAAGAACTATCAAAAAACTTCCAAGATACCAACAACTAAGAGCTGTAAATAAAATCTTGCATAGACTTCAAACTGAAAATAAAGGTGGTGTTGTTTGGCATACTCAAGGAAGTGGGAAATCTATCACAATGGTATATCTTGCTACAAAATTAAGGAGAGAAGAAGCAGGATTTGATAACCCTACAATTTTAGTTGTAACAGATAGAGTAGATTTAGATAATCAAATAAGCTCAACTTTTAGAAGAACTGGTTTTGTAAATCCTATACAAGCTGTAAGTATTTCAAATTTAAAAGAGCTTCTAAAAGATAGCTATGGAAAAACACTTATGACAACTATTCATAAGTTTCAAGAAAAAGCAGAAGAAAGCCAAATAGTAGTTGAGATTTGGAGTAATAAATCAAATATTTGTGTATTAATCGATGAAGCACATAGAAGCCAATATGGTCTAACGGCTGCTTATATGAGAAACTCTTTACCAAATGCAAAGTTTATTGCATTTACTGGAACACCTATTGATAAAGAAGAAAAATCAACTCTTAGAACCTTTTATGGTGGTGGTGAGTATATTGATAAATATACAATAAAACAATCTGTTGAAGATGGAAATACACTTGCTATTAGATACCAAACAGGAATGCCTGAGTATTTTATAGAAAAAGATTTGATGAATGAAGTATTTAGTTCTGTTTTTGGACATGAAAGCCAAGATAAACAAGCTAAACTAAAATCAAAAGCAGCCTCTCTTGATACTTTTTTAATGGCAAAAAGAAGAGTTGAAGAAATAGCTAGACATATAATAAAACACTTTAAAGAAAAAATCTATCCAAACCAATATAAAGCTATGTTAGTTTGCCATAATAGATACCAAGCAATAGCTTATCAAAAAGCTTTTTTAAATCTAAAAGAGCAAGGATTAAATGATTTTTCTTCAAAAGTTATTATGAGCTTTGATAATAAAAAAGACCCTTTGGAGTTTAGAGAACTTGCAGTTTGTGAAGATGAAGTAAAAAGAACTATTGAAGAGTTTAAACTACCATTTGGAAATGAAATTGATAAATCAAAAAGTGGTGAAAAAAGATTTGATAATACTGCTATTTTAATAGTTTCAGATATGCTTTTAACTGGATATGATGCTCCAATTGTTCAGTGTATGTATATTGATAAACTATTAAAAGAGCATACACTTTTACAAGCAATTGCAAGAGTAAATCGTACAAAAAGTGGAAAAGAGTATGGATTGGTTGTTGATTATGCAGGAATTACAAACTATTTAACAGATGCTTTAAAAATATTTAGTGGAGATTTAGAAGCTAGTGATGTAATGACGAATTTAGAGAATGAAAAAACAATACTTGAAAATAGACACTCAAAACTTGTAGCATTTTTTCATAGTATAAAAATAGATAGAGTTAAAAATAGAGCCAAATATGTAGATGAAGCTATTTTATATCTTGAACCTGAAGATATAAGAGATAAATATATTGCACTTGTAAAAGATTTTAATAAATCAATGGATATTGTACTTCCTGATGCTTTTGCTATAAAATTTGAGAGCGATTTAAAACTATTTAATGATATAAAACTTGAAGCCCTAAATACTCATACACCTGAAAAGCTAATAATTACAAGAGAAGAAAGCAGAAAAATTCAGATGATTATAGATGAACATTTACGAGCTTCTGGAGTTAATTACCTACTTCACGATGCAATTGATATAACTGACCCTGATAGATTTATAAAAGAGTTTGAAAACAAAAGTGGAAGAACAAAAGAGCTTACTATTGCAAATAGGATAAAACACACTATTCAAGCAAATAAAAAAGAGAATCCTGATTTTTATAAAGATATAGCAAGAAGACTAGAAGAGTTAATAAAAGAAAGAGAAGCAGGAAGACTAGAAGAAGCACAACTTTTAATGAAGTTTGAGAAAATCCAAAAGGAGATTATAGAAGAAAAAGAGATGTGGAAAAAGCTTGGACTTCAATCAAAAGAGCAGTTTCCTATATTTAAAACATTTGAAAAGATTGTAGATACTCCAAAAGAGTTTACTCTTGCACTATTTGATAAAATTGGTCTATATCTTGAAATCAGTGATTGGAAAGATAAAGATGATGTAAAAAAAGAGATTAGAAAAAATATAAAATCACTTTTAAGAAATAATAGTATTGATAAGGAGCTAGTAAATTCTTTACCAAATCAGATTATTTCTATTTTAGAGAATCAATGATAGAAACTATAAACTATGGAACACAAACTATAGAGTTTGAGATACAAAGAGCTAAAAGCTGTAAAAATACCTACATTTCAGTTGAAAGAGATGTAGGTGTAGTTGTAAAAACAAACAGTGAGATTTCAATTGAAGATATAAAAGTTCTTGTAAAATCAAAGGCAAAATGGATTATTAAAAAATTTGAAGAGATTGGAAAATCTGTTGATTATGGAAAAATAGTAAGTGGCTCAAGACTATTTTATATGGGTAAAAGTTACTATATAGAAATAGAAAAAGATGATTGTGAAAATTATAAAATAGAGTTTATACACTCAAAATTTAAGATAAAAACTCCCCAAAATGTAGAACAAAATAGACTAAATGAACTTATAGATGAGTTTTATAAAAATAAAGCTATGGAGAAAATCACAAAACTTGTAGAAAAATATAGCGATATTATGAAGCTATACCCACAAAAGTTGTACTTTAAAAAGTTTGATACAAAATGGGCTAGTTGTTCTGCTTCTAATAAAGTCTCGTTTAATCCTGAAGTGATGAAGCTATCGGCTTCACTTATTAAATATGTTGTAATTCACGAACTTGCACATATCTCTTATAAAAATCACTCAAAAGATTTTTGGAATTTGGTAAAACATTTTATGAATGATTATGAGAAGCAAGAGGAGATTTTACGGGGGTTTGAGAAGAGAATTTAGGGGGTTTTACCTACTTTCATTTTCACTTCTCTTTAAATTTTATTCATAAATATAAATATTTCCAAATATAGATTCAATACCATTTCTAAAACTTGAAACATCGTCAAGATAAAAAATTTTTAAATTTTTTCTTGCCCTAGAACAAGCAACATATAATAAGTTTTTCGTATTTTCATCGCCAGAATTTGGATTGCTAAAAAAGTTAGAAAATTTATTAGTTTCTTTTCCAAATTTATTTTCCATAATTACTAATACATTATCAAATTCAAGACCTTTTGTACCATGATATGTGTGATAAATAATATCTTGCTTTTCAACTCTATTTACAAACTCAAACCATTTTATATATTCAGATATTGGAATAGACAGTAATATTTCTATTTTCTCTTTAGATTCTTCAAGTTGCTCATCGCCAATATCTCTATAAAGCTTTTCTAATATATAAGAAACTAAATTTTCTAATGTATATGTGTCAATTTCTTTAAAAATATCTTCAACTTTTTTCTTATAGCCTTTTGTTTCACTGTTTTCATAGTTATTAAATATTGATTCAATATATTCTTTTAAAGTGTTCCCAGAAATAGATTTTAAAAGTTCTATTAAATCAAATAGTTCTTTAAAGTTGAAACCCTCATATATTTTTTCGTTTAACATATCAGATATTGGAGTTTTTGGATTAACTAATAATTGTTGTAATTCAATAATTTTATAAAATATGTTTTGTATAACACCAAGCTTTGTTTTATCATAGGTTACCAATTCGGTGTTAAGGGCTTGATAATTTACTCCACTATATAAACTTGTATCTTTAAAAGAATTATATATATTTTCAAATCCATTATATTTTGCAACTAGTTCATTCTTGAGTACAAAACAATGGAGTTTATTTGTATCACTGATATTCAAATCTATTCTGCATTGCGTAATAAAATCATTAATTTTATCCTCACTACCTTGATAAAATTTAACACTTCCACAATCATCATCTTCATAAATTGAGATTTGTTCAATATGGTCATTTCTTATCTTATTTATTACTTCAATCACTTGTTTTGCAGAACGGCGATTAAATCGTTTATTAACTGAAACTAAATTAGGATGAATTTCATCGATATTACTTCCCACTCCTATATCATAAATATTTTGTGCCGTATCGCCGAAATATCCAATAAATAAGTTATAGTTTATCTGTTCTGAATACATAGATAATAAATTTATTATTTTAATAACATTTTCTGCTGTATCTTGATATTCATCTATTAATATATATGGAAATTTATTGATTATAATCTTTTTTAAAGTGTCATATTTATCTACAATCTTCAAACCATACTCAAGTAATGTTTCATGACTTACTTTCATTCTATGTAAGCTATCAGTATTTTGCTTACTGTCATATACTACGGTTTTATACTCTTTAGTATCTATTTTCGTTAAACAAATTTGATAATTACTAATTTTATAAATTGCCTTAATAATATCTTTAAATTGTCCTACATTTGACATCATGCTACTATCAACTATTCCTTGAAAAGCAGTTTTAAAAGTGGCTGCATTTTTATCTTTATTTTTATAATACAATTCTCTATTGTCTAACAATATTTGTCTTAATGTTTCTTGATTAGCCTCATCCAAGTCTTGAAATTTTTTATATTTTACAATATCTGGATTGTTTAATGTAGCTTGTGTTTCGATTAACTCATTTGATACTTTTTCTTGATGAATTTGTACTAATTCTTTTTGATAATCCTTTATTAGTTCCCAAATCCTTTCATGAATTGTAGAAACTTTTACTAATGAAGAGTTTCCTATACGCTCTTTTATTTCATTTGTTGCTACATTTGTATATGTAATACATAAAATTTGTTGGTTATGATATTTTAACTTCATCCCATATTTATTAACTATGTAAAGTAAACTTTCTTTAAGTGCATGTGTTTTTCCTGCACCAGCTCCTGCATTAAACTTTATATGTTTAAATTCATCAATATAATTATTGATAGTTACTTGTATCTGTTTCTCTTCTTCTAGTAATTCTGTTTTAGGAGTTTTTAAACACATTAGTTACTCCTCGCCTTGGTTAAAACCTAGTTCTACTTTTAGCCATTCTAAAGCATCTTTTATATAGTTTGGTAGTTTTGGTGAATTTTCTTCATCTTCATTTATGCTAAGCTGATATAAAAGTTCATTAGCAAAGTCACTTTTGCTGCTAGATAGTTTTCTTTGGAGCTTGTATGAACTCTGAATTAAATTACTTCTTTGGTTTGTATCTGTCAATATCTCTTTATATATTTCAGGTTTTACATTTGAAATGGTAGTATTTAAGATTTCATTATTATAATTAGTTAGAATCAAGGCTTCTTCTAAACTTGTTGCATAAACATTTTCTATTTTTTCACCTTGAAATGTGATATATAAATTATTTTTTATAAAATAAGAAGTGCTTAATGTAGCAATATTATCTGAGCCATTATATTTTGCTATTGTTTTATTTGTAGTACTTCGATTATCCAAGGCATTCATTTGTATAAAACTTTCTTTTTCAGTCTTTTCTCTTTTTATATCTAAATCTGTAATAACAATTGTTGGTACAATTAATAGCTTAATTAAATGATGATATACTAATCCGTGTGCCCCATTAATATTAAAGATAGTTATGTATTTTTTATTTAATTTTTTATCTTTACTAATATAATATGATAATAAAACCTCTTCTGTAATACCTTCAACAAAAATAATTGCATCAGCAAAAAAGAGTTCGGATGCTTTGAACTTAATATGTTTTTTAATGAAACTCAATTCTTCTTTAGTTCTTTTTTCTTTTGCATCATCTGTTTCATTTTCATCTATTTTTTCACTCGAAATAATCTGCGAATCTTTAAGATTTACTACATTAGATAAATTATTTCTCTCATAAATATAGTTTATATTATTTAATGAATTACTAGAATGTATTTTACTATTTAAAATATGTGCTGAATGCGTTGAGATAATAAGTTGACTATTTAATCTTTTTGCACTACCTCCAAGTAATGTATTAATCGCCTCATTAATATAATTAATAAAAAGTTCTTGCATTTGAGGATGCATAAATACTTCAGGTTCTTCAATACATATAAGATTTAGTTTGCTATGTTTATCACCATCTGGATACTTTTCAACATAATCAATTAATTCCCCAATGATACGCATTAAATTTCTATATCCTAATCCAAATTGATTCTCTGGTATATGTAAACCATTTTCTTTATACTGATATCTTACTAATTTATCTAATAACTCATCAAAATTTAGATTTGAATTTAAATAAACTTGTAATGTATTTTTATCATGAAGTTTTCCGATTACATCATTTAATCCACTAGTAAATTCATTTTCAATATCTTTTGACATATCATCATTAAATGTTTCTATTTTATCTTGAAAATCAATACTCCTTGGATGACTTTCTTGTGCATATTTATATTTTATTATTTGTGAAAATATTTTTGATAAATCTTTTTCTCCTTGATTTTCATTTGGTTTAATAACTTGAATATCAATTAGTTTTTTTATATTGAAGTTCGTAGTTATTTGCATATCGTTTGCATTATAGTAATTAAACTCAAAAAAGTCAGATATGTTGAATAATGATAAAAATTTATTAAAAAGGATACTCTCATTTTGAGAGTGTTTTTCTATCAAATCTTTTACAACAATTATGAACTCTTCATCATCTTTCAACTCATACTTTCCAATAATTATTAAATCTTTTTCTCCATTTGGTAATTGACTGTCTCCTAATTGCATAAATGGAACAAGATTATTTACTAAATCATCATGATTTCGCTCATCTATACCAATAACAAGTTTAAAGTATAAAGTAGGCTTAAACTTATATTGTTGTTTTTTATATCTATTTAGTAAATTTGTTAAGTAAATGAAATTAAAATCATTAGCAGCAAACTTTTGATTATTTATGATTTTGTCAAGAGCTGTAATAATTGTTGTTTTACCAGAATTATTTTTTCCTACTATCAAACTTGTAGCTTTGGCTACATTAATATCGTCTTGTGTTACTAAGCTATCTTTTGAATCTACAAATTCAATTAAATTATTCTTATTTCTGAATTTCCTAAAATTATTAATTTTTAAACTTTTTAAATACATACAAATCTCCCTATATCTTAAATTTCTACAACTCTCTCAAACATCTCTTTTATCTCCATTTCATGAGATATTAAAAATATTTGTCGATACTGTTCTTTGATAGTATGAAAAGCTTCAAGAATTTCCATTCTTCTACTCTCATCTTGACTACCAAACACTTCATCAAATGCTAAAAATCCAATATTCCCAGCTCCATTTAATTCTCCAAGTGTTTTTGATATTGCAATTCGCAAAACCAAGTTTGCAAGATCAACTTCACCACCACTAAATCTATCTATTGGAAACTTTTGCCCTTCATCATAGATGTAAAAGTCAAAGTCATTATCTACTTCTATATGTTGATATTTTCCTTTAGTAATTTGTGAATACATTGTTGAAGCTATATTGGAAATTCTAGGAGCTATTTTTGAGTTAAGTTTAGTTTTAAACTCGCTAAGAGATATTTTTATCTTCTCATAATCACTTAAATCTAACTGTTTTGTGGAAAGTTTTGCTTGATGTTCTTTATTTGTATCAAATGCTGCTTGAAGTATTTTTATTTCGCTATCAATTGAAGCTATTTGTACTTTAAAATCATTTATAATTGTTGTTAAATCATCTTTTTGTTTTTGGATAATAGCAAACTCATCTAGTTTTGTTTTATGTATATTTTCATCATAAACAATAGTATTTATCTCTATTCCTTTATTTGAATAATCAGTAGTTTTTACTTCTATAATTTTTTTAATATCTTCTAAATCTTTTTGAAGTATGGGAACTCTTTGAATAATTGTTTGAACTCTTTTATACTCATCATATTTTGGTTTTAGAGTTTGCTCTTTTTCTATCATATCTTGATGCTGTTTTTCATCATAAGAGTAGTTTGATAATTCTTCTAGCTCTTTTTTATTTTTTATACCTTTTGATTCAACTTCACTAAAATATTCATTTGCTTTTGTAAGGTCTTTTTGTTTTGTTTCAATTATTGTAATTTTTGTATTTAGTGCTTGTAGATTTTTATCCAAATCATCTTTTTGTTTATCAAAAGTTGATTTTGAACTTTCTAATTGTGATAAATCGAGAGTTTGTTTATCTATCTTTTCTTTTTGAATATTCTCTATTATATTTGATAAACTCAAAATTACTTTATCATACTCATTTAAAAGTGGTCTTGTACAAGTAGGACAATTTGAATCTTTACCAATATTTTGGATTTGAGTTATTTGAGATTTTGTGTTATCTATTAGCTTTTGTTCACCCCAAATTGAAGAGTTTATGACTTTTATTTTTGATTCTAAATCTTTGATTGTAGTTTGTAGTTGCAAAAGAGTATTTTTTGTGTTTTGTTGTTCTTGTTTTAATTGTTCATAATCTTTTATCTCAAACTCTAATTTAGAAATATCATTTTTTGCTTTTAAATATTGCTCTCTTAATTGAACTTGTTCTTTATTTAATCCATCAACTTTTAATTTTATCTCTTTTAGCTGTTGTTGCTCTTTTAGTTTTATTTGTATTTGTTCATATTCGACTTTTAAAGGTTCTAATTGAACTAACTCTTTTTGTTTAAGTTGTAATTCTAAAAGTTCATTTGAGAGTTTTATTTCTTGTTGCTTATTAGATTCAAGACTACTTTGAATAAGCTCAAGTTCACTTATTAATTTTGTTTTATACTCTTTAGTTTTTTGTAAAACATCTAGCTCTTTTTTTGATTCAAGCTCTTTTTGTTTTAAGGTTTCAAGTTCTTTAGCTTTTGTTGTTAAAGTTGTATTTATAGATATTTTATTTTCATTATGATCTTTTATTGAATCCTCTTTAGAAGTGATTTCATCACTACTTAATAAAACTTCCCTAAAAGCATCTATCTCTCTTTTCAAAGCTCTACTTTTTTCAACAAGCATAGTTTCAACCATATCAATTTTTTCTAAACCTAAAAGTTTTCTAATCATCTTTTTTCTATCTTCAACTTTTAGATTACTCAAACTTGTAAGTTCTTTTTGAGAAGCAAATAAAGTATGCATAAAAGCATCTCTATTCATTTTTACAAGTTTTATGATTGAATTTGTTACCTCTTTTGCACCCGTTGTTATAAGTTCTTCATTTTTATAGAGTTTTGCATTTGCAGTAAGAGTTTTCCCCCTAAACTCTCTAATTACTTTATATGTAAAAGAATCAAATTCAAACTCTAAAGATACACTTACAGGCTCTTTTTCACTAACACTAGAATTTCTAATAAGCTCTTTTGCCCCTTTTGTTTTTAATTCACCATATAAAGCAAATAAAATAGCTTCAAAGATTGTTGATTTACCACTTCCATTTTTACCTATAATTCCAACTAAGCCCTCTTCAAATGAGAAGCTTTTTTGAGTGTACTTTTTGAAATTTATCAATTCAAGACTATTCAGTATCACTATAAACCTCTTCATAGTTGCTAAATAGCTCTTGTACTTTTAACTTCAACCTATCAAACTCTTCTGGTTTACTATCTTTTTTAATATGATTTATAAAGTAATCTTCAAGCGAGAGAGATTCTATATCTTCTATTTTTGTTTCATTATTTGATATTTTAAATTCTCTTTTTAAATTAACATATAGAGCTTCTTTAAATATATTTTTTATATCAGCATTATTTATATCAATTGATTGCATAGTTGTAAGATTTACAAGTTTAACTTCACAAATAGTATTTTTGATATTTGATAAATCTAGTTCTTTAATTGATTCTTCTAAATTCTCACAGTCAATATTAAACTCTAGTATTGTTCTAATTTGAATCTCTTTGTATTCAACATCCAATTTATTTTCTAATGTAACTAAAGCAAACCCCTTTGAGTTTCTTTTGTCATTTAAACTTGTTCGTTCAAGGCTACCACTGTAATAAACATTTTCATGTTTTCCGACTTTTCCAAAACCATGCCAATGCCCAAGAGCAATATAATCCATCTTTTCAAAAATATATTCTTTAGAACTTGGATATACCCATTCTCCAAACTCTTGCATTAAGTACCAAGCACCGACACTACAATGCATCATCATAATATTTTTTTTAGATTTGTTAATTGATTCTTCACAAAGTTCTATTTGAGAAAGTGCTTTTGTTTCATCATTCATATGTGGCAAACAATGAAATATAATATCTTCAAATTCTATTTTTTCATATTTTTGTTCATAAGAAACATAAATATTTTCGAAATTCTCAAATATTTTTAGAATTGGGCTGCTAAGATTTGTTCGTGGAGTTGAGTGATTACCTGCAATTAAGATAAATGGTATATTTAAAGAGTTAATGATTTTAAATTGTTCTAAAGCAAAAGTAATTGCTCGATTACTAGGACTTGTTCTATGAAATAAATCTCCAGTATGGATTATATAATTAGGTTTTATCTCTTTAATTTGTTCAACTATTTGAGAAAAAGCATCATAAAAATCAGCTTCTCTTTGATTTATATTATCTTCATTGATAATATCTAAATCATTGAAACCCAAATGTGTATCACTAAAGTGCAATATCTTCATATCTTTAAAACCATAACTTAAAATCTCCATAATTGTGTATATTTATTATAGGAAAAATAAACAAAGATATAGCTGTATGGAACTAAAATATAATATTTTAAATTTTCCTATACAGTAATTATATATTTATAATATTTATTAAATAGTATTTTAATATCAATTTATATACTATTTAATAATAAATAATTAAGAGAGAATAATATGATAATATCAATTTGTAATGAAAAAGGTGGTAGTGGAAAAACTACAATTGCTTTAAATATTGCAGTAAAACTAGGACTTTTAAAAGAAGATACTTTATTAATTGATGCAGATCCACAAAGAAGCATTGAAGTATTTACAAATATTAGAGCAAATGAAAATATTGATTTAACTTTTAATACTGTCTCAAAATTTGGAACAAGTCTAGCTAAAGAAGTAAAAAGTTTACAAAACAAATACTCTTCAATCGTAATTGATACAGGTGGAAGAGATAGTGAAGAGATGAGACAAGCTTTAGCTATTAGTGATCTAATTATTATTCCTACATTACCTAGTGATCTAGATATTGCTGTTTTAAATAAAATGATAAACCTTTTTAATCAAGCTAAAGTATTTAACCCAAATGCTAAAGCATTAATTACTATTTCTAAAGCTAGCCCAAATCCTTTTTTAACTAAAAAAATAGAAGACCTAAAACAATATATTAAAGATAAAGACCTTGAAGATATAAAACTTTGTGAGAATGTAATATATGAGCGAGAAGCATATAAAAACTCTTTTTCAAATGGTTTAGGTATACTTGAATTTCTTGATGAAAAGTCTAAAGCTTATCAAGATTTTAATAGTTTCTTTGATGAATTAGTTCAGTATGTAAACAGTTAATTAGTAATTATTTACTAATAAATTAATATTATTATAATTATAGAGTATAATTAAAATAAAGGTTGTGAAATGAAAGAATCAATATTTAAGAAAAATGAAAAAAAATCTTTTGCTTTTGTTGAAGATCAAAATGTTCAAAATAATGTAAATGAATTAGATGAATTTGTAAACTCTGGAAGAGGGCAGACTAAAAAAGTTTTAAATCCAAAAGGTAGACCAAAAGTTGATAAAGATGATTTAAAACAAGAACAAATTGTAATTTATCTGACAAAAGAGCAAAAAGATGAAATTACAAAAAAAGCTAAACAATCATCTTTAAGTGTTTCAAAATATGTAATGCTTAAAGTGTTTGGAATAAACTAAATTAAAAATAAATAGTTTTAAGTAATTTTTTAAATTATTCGATATAATTTTGTTATTAAAAACTTAAAATTAGTTCATCATCGTTTTTAATATTTAATATCTAGTTATAAAGCTCACAGTAAAAGGCTAAAATTTATTTTAGTAAATATTTTCAATATCTTGTTATAAAGTTTAGTTCTGATGAGCTAAAAAATTATTATTAAGGATGACATATGACTGAATTTATTAAAAGTCAAATTTCTGATGAAATATTTTTCAAAATTTCTGAATTAGAAAATGAGAAAAATAAATCGAAACAGAACAAAATTACAAAAGAGATAATATCTGAACTAGATATTGAAGATTTTAGACCTTATATGGCATATGATCTTGAAGGAAATGCATTTATAGCGCTAAATTACTACTATAGTCCTAATGGTATAGATGAATGTCTAATGACTGGGAATCATGATGCTACGATAACAGAAGATGGGATCTATATAAATGATGAAAGTTT
>RRZT010917187.1_pt1 | contig 24159 bp, 19 predicted proteins | sample 2165551 | NCBI WGS metagenome assembly RRZT01 (sample SAMN10456910, study PRJNA506462) | wastewater metagenome | biome: wastewater; feature: sludge; material: wastewater sludge; isolation source: wastewater sludge with Escherichia coli K12::gfp cells carrying plasmid... | place: USA: Moscow, Idaho... | reverse complement strand
TGCCGATTTGATTGAACGTTATTCGGCACCGACCCGGGAGCAGATTGAAGATGGATTGTCCGGTATCTATGATCGCGATACCGGCTATCAACAGCTGTTTGAAGTGGTTGAACTCGTTCGTGAGCGTTTGAATGGCAATCCTAATAAGGTGGCGACGGCTCCCGAGTTTGGCGAAGGTCTGACCTACGTCGGTAAGGCTTTTCCGAAGCTCGATTCGGCAAAGATGGTGAAAGCCAAGCCCTGCTACGTCGAAGACGGTCTCCCGGCCAATACCGCGATCCTCAAGATGCTGCGTTCGCCGCATCCGCATGCGCTGATCCAACGTTTGGATGTGAGCAAGGCCGAGAAGCTGCCGGGCGTGATTCACATCATCACGTACTTGAACTGCTCCAAGGTGATGTATACGCCGGGTGGTCAGAATGCGCCTGAGCCTTCTCCGCTCGATCGCCGCATGTTCAGCAAGAAACTGCGTCACGTGGGTGATCGCGTTGCCGGCGTTGTTGCTGAGAGCGAAGAAATTGCCCTGCAAGCGATCTCGTTGATTGAAGTTGAATACGAGGTTCTGAAGCCTGTTATGTCGATTGCCGAAGCAGCCGCTCCGGGCGCTCCGATCGTTCACGACGAAGTCATTGAGTACGTCGTTGGTGCTCCGGATGATTTGGCTGAGCAGAACAAGAACTCGGCGGATCGTGACGAGAAGATGATTATTAACTTCCCGCTCCATGGTCGCCCTCATGAGAATCTGGTCTGCCATGTTCATGGTCATCTCGGCGACACGGACCTTGGCTTTGCCCAGGCCGATGCAATCGTAGAGGGTACCTATTGCTCGACGCAGGCTCAGCAAGCTCCGAATGAGCCGCATGTCGCCCATACTTACATGGATGGAGACCGGGTTGTTGTGCGTGCCTCAACGCAGGTGCCATGGCACGTTCGTCGGCATATTTCGCGTATCCTTGGCCTCAAGCAGAATAAGGTGCACGTGATCAAGCAGCGCGTAGGTGGCGGCTTCGGTTCTAAGCAGGACATGCTGCTGGAAGAAGTCTGCGCCTGGGCGACTTATGTCACCGGCCGGTCGGTCTATTTCCGCTATACCCGCGAGGAAGAGTTCATCGCCTGCTCGTCGCGTCACGTCGCAGAAGTGGATATCAAGCTTGGTGCTACCAAGGACGGCAAGCTGACGGCCATCGACATGCGCCTGCGTGCCAATACCGGGCCTTATGGCAACCATGCCATGACGGTGCCGTGTAACGGTCCGGCTCTGTCCTTGCCGCTGTATCCGTGCGATAACGTTACCTTCGATGTGAAGACCTATTACTCGAATATTTGCCCGAACGGCGCTTTCCAAGGCTACGGTGCACCGAAAGGTAACTTCGCGTTGACCATGGCGATTGCCGAACTCGCTGAAAAGCTAGGGATTGACCAGCTCAAGATGGTAGAGATCAACCGCGTCCAGGAAGGCCAGACGCTGCCGGTCTTGGCGAAGGTCAGCGAAGGTAAGGTTCCCGCAGAGATTCCGAGTGCTGCCAGTTGTGCGCTTGAGCCAATTCTCAAGAAAGGCCGTGAGCTGATCGAATGGGACAAGTCGCGTCCGGTGCAGGGTGATTGGTGCTTTGGTCGTGGTGTTTCGATTATCCAGCAGAAATCGGGTATTCCTGATATCGATCAGGCCAACTGTATGGTCAAGCTCGAGTCGGACGGTACATTCATCGTCCTTTCTGGGGGGGCAGATCTTGGTACCGGTCTTGATACTGCTGTCGCCAAAATTACCGCTGAAGTGCTGCGCGTCCCGATGGATAGCATTCACGTTATTTCGGGTGACACTGACCACGCAGTGTACGACACGGGTGCTTATGCTTCTTCGGGTACCAACTTCTCAGGTAACGCAGCTAAGCGTGCCGCCGAGGATCTGCTGGCCAAGATTGTGCATCATGGTGCCAAAATGCTCGGCGAGCCGGAAGGCGATGTGCAACTGGTGGCTCCAGGGATCATCAAGGGCAAGAAGGGTGAAGTCACGCTGGCCCAGTTTGCGCATAAGGGCGAGAGCGGAACTGGCTTCGGTATTCTGGTCGGCACTGGCTGCTTTGTTACCGACAAGTTGAGCTTCCCCTACGGCGCCAATTTTGCCGAAGTGGCAGTCAATGTCCGTACGGGGGAAGTGCGTCTGGATAAGTTCTACGCACTGCTCGACTGCGGTACGCCGATCAATCCGGAACTTGCCTTGGGGCAGATTTATGGCGCTAGCTTGCGAGCGATTGGCCACTCGTTGTACGAGGAAATCGTGTATGACGCCAATGGAATTCCGATTACCCGAGATTTCGCAAGCTACGGTGCGCTGAAGGTTGGCGATCTTCCGGGGGACTTTGGTGCTTATCTGATCCAGAGTGACGATAAAGTCGGGCCGTATGGAGCCAAGTCGATTGGCGAACTCGCTGTCAATGGTGCCGCTCCGGCTATTGCTACCGCGATTCACGATGCTTGTGGCGTGTGGCTACGTAAATGGCATTTCTCGCCGGAGGTCGTGCTCAAAGGACTCGGAAAAATTTAGAAAAAGCAGTTGCGGTATCCGCGCCAAGGAAGTAGTGTAGCAGTCGCAGTCGCAGTAGAAGTGTTTGCAGTGAAGCCTGACGCTGAAAAGCGTCAGCGGCTTCCGTAAGGCCCATGTTGCGCGTACAAAAATAATGCAACGGAGTTTGACGGAAGCCGTTTTCTTGCCAATTCATCCTAAATATTGCTTTGTAAGGACAGCACATGAATCTTGAAAATTCGCCGAAGGCGATTCGCGGTAACTTCGTGGATTTTGTCAATGTAGTTCAGAGCCACGAAGAAATTGAAAGTAACGTACGCCACATTCAGGATGGCCTGTTACTAGTCAAGAACGGCAAGATCGAATGGTTCGGCCCCTGGGAAGACGGGAGGCACCTGGTTCCGGAAGGCGTTACTGTCAGTGACTACTCGGGCAAAATGATTGTCCCCGGTTTCATTGATGGCCATATCCACTATCCACAAACCGAAATGATCGGTGCGTATGGTGAGCAGCTCCTCGAGTGGCTAAATAACTATACGTTCCCCACGGAGCGTCGCTACGGCGACAAAGATTACGCAAAAGACAAGGCGAATTTTTTTGTTAAACAGTTGTTGCGTAACGGCACCACCACAGCCCTGACCTTCTGTTCTGTTCATCCTGAGTCCGTTGATGCACTGTTTGAAACGGCAGAGCAAATCAACATGCGCATCATTGCCGGTAAGGTCATGATGGATCGCAATGCCCCGGATTACTTGCTCGATACAGCGCAATCGAGCTACGACGAGAGCAAGGCACTGATTGGTCGCTGGCACGAAAAAGGTCGTTCGCTTTACGCGATTACCCCACGCTTTGCCCCAACATCAACGCCAGAACAGCTTGATGCTGCGGGCGCTCTGATGAAGGAGCACCCGACCGCCTATATGCAAACTCACTTGAGCGAGAACAAGAATGAGATTGCCTGGGTGAAGAGCCTTTTCCCGGAAAGCAGCAGTTATCTCGATGTTTATCACAGGCGAGGCCTGACCGGTAAGCGTAGTGTGTTTGCGCACTGCATCCACTTGGAAGACGAAGAGTGGGACTGCATGCGGGAGACGAACTCCGTTATCGCATTTTGCCCGACCTCCAATTTTTATCTTGGTAGCGGTCTTTTCGACTGGCGTAGATCTGAAAAGAACAAGGTTCGTATCACGACGTCCACTGATGTTGGTGCCGGGACCAGCTTTAGCTTGATTCAGACGCTCAATGAAGCTTATAAAGTGCTGCAAATGCAGGGTCAAAAGATGTCAGCGTTTGAATCGCTTTATTCAGCGACACTTGGCAGCGCGGCGGCACTTAGCTTGGAAGACAAGATCGGTAATTTTACTGTTGGTAAGGAGGCTGACTTTGTGGTGCTTAACCCAACCGCGACACCGTTGCAGCAATTGCGCTACGACAATTCCAAGTCGCTGCAAGACAAACTGTTTGTTTTGTTTACGCTGGGTGATGACCGTAACGTCTATCGAACGTATGTCGATGGGCGCGTGGCCTATGAGCGCACCTGATAGCGGTTCACACAGTTAAATCTGTGGTACCGTTCCCCTAGTCTGATCGTCGAAGCGAACCGGGCAAAGATCCGGGTCGTTTTGGTGATCAAACGAATCCCGAAAACAAGGGATTTTTTGTTCCACGTTTGTACCCACGTAATTTTAATCGTTTGGAGGCAATCCCTTATGGCAGCTAATGAAAACAATAGTTCCGGTGGCGGGCTTGACGGCTTCTTCAAAATATCGGAGCGTAAAAGTACGACTCAGATTGAAGTAATCGCTGGCCTGACCACCTTCTTGGCAATGGTGTATTCCGTGGTTCTCGTGCCGAGCTTGCTCGGCGCTGCGGGATTTCCGAAAGAAGGCGTTTTTGTGGCGACGTGTTTGGTCGCAGGTCTGGGTTCCTTGCTGATGGGGCTGTGGGCTAATCTGCCTATGGCTATCGGCTGTGCGATCTCGCTGACCGCGTTTACGGCGTTCAGTCTTGTTCTCGGTCAACAGGTTCCGGTTCCTACGGCGCTTGGTGCCATCTTCCTGATGGGCGTATTTTTTACCGTTATTTCGGCAACCGGTATCCGGACCTGGATCATCAACAACCTGCCGAGTGGTATCGCTCACGGTACGGGGATTGGTATTGGTCTGTTCCTGTTCTATATCGCCGCTTGGGAGGTTGGTATGGTCGTATTCAACTCCGCTCCTGGCAACCTGCCATCGCAGTTCGGTGGTAAGGCAGCGATCACTTTCCCGATGATCATGGCGATGATCGGTCTGGCCGCAACTATCGGCCTTGAGTACAAGAAAGTGCCGGGTGGCATCCTGCTCGTGATCGTCGCTTCCACGATCGTTGGCCTGATTGTTGACCCCAATCTGAAGTTTGCAGGGGTCTTTGCTATGCCGACTCTTGCGGGTGCCGATGGCAAGACCTTGATTGGTTCGATGGATATCATGGGTGCCTTCAAGCCTGCTGTGTTGCCGGCCGTTCTGGCTCTGGTGATGACCGCAGTATTTGATGCTACCGGTTGTATTCGCGCTGTTGCTGGCCAAGCCGGCTTGATCGATGATAAGGGTCAGATCATCAACGGTGCCAAAGCGCTAACGTCCGACTCCGTTTCCAGCATTTTGGCGGGTGTTGTCGGTGCTGCTCCGGCTGCTGTTTATATCGAGTCGGCTGCCGGTACGGCTGCTGGCGGCAAGACCGGTCTGACGGCAACGGTCGTTGGTTTGCTGATGCTGGCCATGCTCTTCCTTGGCCCGCTCGCCCTCATCGTTCCGCCTTACGCTACCGCTCCTGCTTTGATGTATGTTGGTCTGTTGATGCTCAGTGGCGTTAGCAAGCTTGACTTTAGCGATTTCGTCGATGCTATGTGCGGTCTGATTACCGCCGTGTTCATCGTGCTAACCGCCAATATCGTTACCGGTATCATGCTCGGTTTTGCTACCTTGGTCATTGGCCGCGTTGTTTCTGGCGATTTCAAGAGACTGAATGTCGGTACCGTGCTGATCGCAATCGCACTGGTTGCCTTCTATGTCGGTGGTTGGTCGATCTAATTGGTCCGAAATACTGGAAAATTCGCGGCAGAAAGCTTGGTATTGTTCAGGAGTATCGATGTCAAGCAGAATGCCCGGGTCTTCCAGCGGCAAAAACCGGTGGCTGTTTTGCAGTAGCCAGTTTTTAGCTGAACCCTCAGGTGGCACAGCGCTCATGCGCTGTGCCATTTCTTTTGGGAGTAGCACAGGATGCCCGTTTCGCCCATCGTAGGTCGGCAATACGGCATGTTCCCCACGCGCTTGCCAGAGCGCTTGAAAAATCACAGGCGAAAGACTAGGCATATCGCCATGGCTAATGAATGTATAGGCGTGCTTGATTTGTTTCAGGCCGCATTGGGTCGAAGAAAACAGGCCTATTTCGGCTGTTGGATTGACTGTCGTCGTGATGTCCGGGCAATCGGAGTAGCGTGGAATGAGCGCTTGTCCGTTTGTTCCAATAACTAGAATTACGTGCTTGCAAGACGTCAACGCGTTGCGTATGCAGACGTCGAGCAAGGTTCCATTGCCTAAAGGCAGCATCATTTTCCATTCCCCCATGCGGCGGGAAAACCCTGCTGCGTTAATGATGCAGTCCGCTTCAAGCGGAGTTCGCGTCTTTGGCTGCCACATTGCGAGAGGCTGATTTTGATTCAATTGTTGTCTCCCCCGGAGAATTTTGATTTCGTCAAGGTGTGCTCGAAACTTGGCTCGAGCACTGTTGTCAGTCTAATCGGTGCCGGTGGGAAAACCAGTACCTTGTTTTGGCTGGCTCACGAAATGGAAAGCTGCGGAATGCGGGTGCTAGTAAGTACAACCACCCACATGTATTTGCCCGATCAGGGTGCCGTGGTAAAGTGCATTATTGAGGCAGACTTGGTGCGCGGTGTTGCCGCATTGCAGTCCGCCGACGGTGGTATTGTCGCGTGTTTTGCCGGGTTTGACCAACAGACTGGAAAAGTGACTGGGTACTCCGCGCACGTAATCGAGGAATTTAAGAATGCTTCGGTGGCGGACGTGATACTGGTCGAAGCCGATGGGGCGCGCCATTGCGCTCTCAAGGTTCCGGGCGAGCATGAGCCTTGCATTCCTGATTGTAGCGACGTGGTAATCGCTGTCAGTGGTGGCGATTCCCTGATGCGTCCGGCAGATCCGGAGCGCATTCATCGCTGGCCGTTGTTTTCCGCGCTCGCTGGCGTCGAGGCTGGGGAGGTTCTCGGTCCGCGAGTTTTTGATTGCTTGTTGAGTCATCCGCAAGGGATTTTCAAGAATGTTCCGGCGCATGCTGAACGACATTGGCTAGTCAATGGCGGTCGCCATGACGAGGCTTTGATTTGCATGCTACAGTCCTTGGTGGACTCGCATGGCGAATTGGATGGGCTGTGGCTTGGCGATATGGGTCGGCAAGAGCCATTTACAATGGCGTGGTTGCGCAGAAGAGATAAAGAATAGGAGTCGTAATGAGTATTTTTGATGAAGCGGCCCGTCTGGAGCGCGAAAACGTTCCGTTTGCGCTTGCGCATATTATTGAGAGTCATGGATCGACTCCGCGTCATTCGGGGCAAATGATTGTGCGGTCCGATGGCAAGATTATCGGAACCATCGGCGGCGGCATGATCGAGCGAATGGTTATCGCGGAGGCTGTCGAAGCCATTGGCGAGCGCAAGGCGCGCGTGGTGCAGGGGCGGATGGCTCGCTCCGGTGAAGATGCTGTCGGTTCCGACTGCGGGGGGACGATGCGCGTGTTCATTGATGTGCATGGTTTGCGGCCTCGTCTGATTCTGCTTGGTGCGGGGCATGTTAATCGTGCTGTCGCCAAGGCTGCGGCGCCGCTAGGCTTCGCTATTTTTGTTGCCGACACTTTTGCCGGAAGCCTTGATCCGGACCATTTCCCGCCCGGCACGAAGTTGGTCGAGAAAGAGAGTTTTTCCGCTGCCTGTGAAAGTATCCGATTGCAAGCTGACGATTTTGTGTTAATCGCTACCAATAGTCAGGACAAGGAGGCGTTGGACTACTGTATTGGTAAGCCTTTGCGTTATCTTGGCTTGCTCGCGAGTCGGCGCAAGATTTTGGTGTTTACGCAGGCCTTGCGTGATCAGGGGGTTGCCGAAGAGGAGTTGCGCCGTCTGAACGCGCCTGTTGGGCTTGATCTGGGTGCCGAAACGCCCGAGGAAATCGCCATCAGTATTCTCGCCGAGGTTCTCATGGTCAAGCGGCAAACGAGTGGGGGGCGCATGAGGGATACGCTTTACCCTAGGCGTGGGAAACTCGCCGTCATCCGTGGAGCAGGTGATATTGCGACAGGGATTGCCATTCGCCTATTTCAGTCCGGTTTTCGTGTTCTTATGCTCGATGTCGCCAAGCCAACGGCGATACGTCGGAGCGTAGCTTTCGCACAGGCCGCGTTTGATGGCCAGACGAGTGTCGAGGGCGTGGTGGCACGTCTGGCGCCGGATGTGCGCACGGCGATGGGAGCCATTTCGCGTGGCGAAATTCCTCTACTCGTCGACCCAGAGGCGGCGTTTCTGGACGAGATCAAGCCCCGCTTCTTGATCGATGCTATTTTGGCCAAGATAAATCTGGGTACGCGTAAGGACATGGCGCCGATTACCATCGCGCTTGGGCCGGGATTTACCGCCGGCGTGGACTGTGATGCGGTTATTGAAACCAACCGCGGCCATTATCTCGGGCGCGTGATTGAGGACGGGCCGGCACAGGCGAATACGGGTATCCCGGGTGAAGTTGCCGGGCACAGCGATCGTCGTGTGGTGCGTGCGCCCTGTTCTGGTGTTTTACATTGCCAGGTTGCGTTGGGTGACTTGGTGCTCGAAGGGCAGTTGCTGGGGCAGGTTGGCGAGACGCCGGTGCTGGCGCCGCTGGGCGGTATGGTGCGTGGGCTGCTCCACGACGGACTCTCCGTTACCGAGGGCTTCAAGATTGGTGATATCGACCCGAGAGGCGCCAAGGCAGATTATCTGAGTATTTCCGACAAAGCGAGAGCGGTCGCTGGCGGCGTCCTTGAGGCGATGCTTTCTCTGGATAGGAAAAGGCCGTTGTAGCGCGCTGAGCCCGCCTCTTGGCGGCCTTATGGGTTTTATTCGGCCGGCTTGAATCCGTATTGCTTTAGCTTGCGATAGAGTGTGGCGATGCCGATGCCGAGTTCGTTGGCCACTTGTTTCTTGCTCTTGTGGCGCTGCAGAGCTTCTTCGATAGCACGCCTTTCCATGTTGGCAAGACCAGCGCTGCCATGCGCTTTTTCGTCGGTGACCGGAGCTTCCGGTGCGGTGAGTTGTTCATGGTATTTGGGTAATTGTATTTTCAGCTGCCGGGTGATGTTGGGCGGCAGTAGGCTGGTGTCGATGATGCCGCCACTCGGTACGACGTTGACCAGATACTCCATCAGATTGCTCAGTTCTCTCACGTTGCCCGGCCAATTGTATTGCTGTAGCAGCTTGATGACGTCTGTGGAGATTCCCGGATACACCACACCGATCCGTTTAGTGTGCAGATTAATGAAGTAATGCGCGAGCGACTCGATGTCGCCTTTGCGATCTCGTAGCGGAGGGATCGTTAGCGGAATGACATTCAGGCGATAGAAAAGGTCTTCCCGGAATCTTCGCTCAGCTATGAATTGTTCCAGCTTCTGGTGGGTTGCCGCGATGATGCGGAAGTCTACGTGTGATGCCTTGTTCGAACCGATTGGCAGCACCTCCCGACTTTCTATCGCACGCAGGAGCTTGGCTTGCATTCCCAGCGACATGTCGCCGATTTCGTCGAGGAAAAGCGTTCCGCCGTTGGCAGATTGAATCAGGCCGACCTTCCCTGTAATCGAGGCGCCGGTAAAAGCGCCTTTGGCATAGCCGAACAGTTCGCTTTCCTGTAATGCTTCCGGAATGGACGCACAGTTGATGGCAACGAATGGGCGGTTGCTTCGGCTGCTCAGTTGGTGAATGGCGCGCGCAATGACTTCCTTGCCTGTTCCGCTTTCGCTGACTATCAGTACGCTTGAAGGACTATCAGAGATGCGCGTGATCAGAGTCTTTAGTGCGCGCATCGGTTGGGAGTCACCAATGATGGTGCTCAGCCGCGGGTCGTTTGGAACCGGTTTTTCTGGGATAAGCGGGTGTGATTGATGGAAGGCCATCAGAAACACCTGTTGTTCCAGCAGGCAGTGCAATTGCCCGATGATGATTTCCTGGCGGTCAGCGAACGTAACGATGTACTGCAGATGCTTTGGTGAGGAGGTTTGTTGCTCGTTGAGAGGACGGATAGTCACCAGACGACCGGCAATCTTCTCTTGCGTGCAATTGAGTTGTTTGAGCGCTACTTCATTGACCAAGCGCAAGTTTCCGTTTTCGTCGAGCACCATGACGCCTTGGTCCAGGTTTTCGATCAGGGTCAAAAGTATCTTGTGAAAGTCGTCGCCATCGTTTTGACCGCCAACGATCTTGGATACGAAGATGTTGGAAACGTAGCGAACGTATTCGGAAATTTCGCGTGAATGTTCTTTAATCCGCTTTTGCTGATCGGCCGAAAACGCCACTACGCTAATGACTCCAACGCAGTCGTTGCTAACCATGATGGGAACGCCGATGAAAGCACATTCAGTGCATCGACCTTGTTCCGGGCAGCTTCCACAGATCGGGTCGTTGCGTGACTGGATGACGACTTTTTCTACGCCCGCTTCAATGACGTGTTTGAGGAGTCTTGCCGAACTACTTAACTTCTGTCCGGTTAGTTTTGCGTATGGGCCGGTGCCGGCGACCCGGATAAGATCGGCGTCGACTATTTCCACATCCAGTTGCAGTACGCTCGAGAGCATCCGCGTGAAGCGAAAAATGGTCGATTGAATTTGCTGTAATACGGAGGGCGTGGTCGTCATGGATACGGTTATACACTAGAAATCAGAAAGAGAAAATTATCATAGTGATAATGCTCTGTGAAAAATTGATCGCAGTCGGTCTTGGTTTGAAACGCAAACTTCTATATGGCTCAATGCGTTAAAGAGCTGTCTTGCGGGGAAATTGCGATTGGCACGCTAAATGCTTTAATGGGTAGCCCCTGCTTTGCGATCGGCACCAGTGTCGATTACATCATGAGACCCGAGATCTGTCCAGACCGAGTCCGCGGGGTCGTGTATTCTTTTTTCGCTGTACCGACTTGTTACAAGGGCTAACTATGAAATCTATCAATCAACTGATCACAGAAATTGGCGCACTGAAGTCCAATTTGCATAACAAAGATTTTCTTTTGACCTGGGAACAAAGCACCGACGAGCTCAAGCAAGTGCTCAAGGTTGCTGACGCGCTCAAGAGCATGCGCGGTGAGAATATCGCTACCAAGGTCTTCAGTAGTGGCCTCGGTATTTCCGTTTTCCGCGACAACTCGACGCGGACCCGTTTCTCCTATGCTTCCGCTCTGAACCTGCTCGGCCTCGGTCAGCAAGACCTCGACGAAGGCAAGTCGCAAATCGCTCACGGTGAAACCGTCCGCGAAACCGCGAACATGATTTCCTTCTGTGCTGACGCTATCGGTATTCGTGACGACATGTTCCTCGGTGCTGGTAACGCCTACATGCGTGAAGTTGGCGCTTCGCTCGACGATGGTTTCGCCAATGGCGTTCTGCCGCAACGTCCGGCTCTGGTTAACCTGCAGTGCGATATCGACCACCCGACCCAATCGATGGCCGACCTGGCATGGTTGCAAGAGCACTTCGGTAGCCTCGAAAGCCTCAAGGGCAAGAAGATCGCCATGACCTGGGCCTATTCCCCCAGCTACGGCAAGCCGCTGTCCGTTCCGCAAGGCATCATCGGTCTGATGACCCGCTTCGGTATGGACGTTACCCTGGCTCACCCGGAAGGCTATGACCTGATTCCTGACGTCGTTGAAGTTGCTCGCAAGAACGCCGCTGAGTCGGGCGGTAGCTTCAAGCAAGTTACCTCGATGGCTGACGCCTTCAAGGACGCCGACATCGTTTATCCGAAGTCCTGGGCTCCTTACAAGGTTATGGAAAAGCGTACCGAGCTGCTGCGCGCCAACGACCACGACGGTCTGAAGGCTCTTGAGAAGCAGTGTCTGGCTCAGAACGCCAACCACAAGGATTGGCATTGCACGGAAGACATGATGAAGCTTACCAAAGATGGTAAGGCTCTCTACATGCACTGCCTGCCGGCTGACATCACGGGCGTTTCCTGCAAAGAAGGTGAAGTTGAAGACAGCGTTTTCGAGCGCTATCGCATCGCCACCTACAAGGAAGCCAGCTGGAAGCCGTATATCATTGCTGCGATGATCTTCACGCGCAAGTATGCCAAGCCTGCTGAAGTTCTTGCTCAGCTGCTCAAAGACGGCGAAAAGCGCGTAAAGTAAGTAGTCTTTTGTAGTTCGTGCGCCTGCCGTGCCTCTGGTACTGCAGGCGCAGTTTCTAGTGCTATCCGTATTTTCTGGGGTGTGAAATTTGATCACATTCCGTTCGCAGGCTTAACTTGCGAAAGTGCCATTTCATCAGATGAAGGGCCTGAATATAAGTATGAAACGACTCATCAAAAACGGCACCATTGTTGAAGCCGATGGCTCGTGCCAAGCCGATCTTCTGATTGTTCAGGGGAAGGTTACCGCGATTGCTCCGGAGCTCGAGGTCGCTGGCGACGTCGAGGTCATTGATGCCAGTGGTTGTTATGTATTCCCGGGCGGTATCGATGTGCATACGCATTTTGATATCGACGTAGGTATTGCGCGTAGCTGCGATGATTTTTTCACCGGCACGCGTGCGGCGGCTTGTGGGGGAACGACGACGATCGTCGACCACATGGGGTTTGGCCCCAAAGGCTGCGACTTGCACCATCAACTCTCCGTCTATCATCGTGCTGCCGAGGGAAAGGCCGTGATCGACTACAGCTTCCACGGCGTGATTCAGCGTATCGACGAAGGGATCCTGGCCGAGATGGCCTCCATGGTGAGCGAAGAGGGAATTAGCAGTTTCAAGTTTTATCTCACTTACGGATACAAGCTGGGCGAAGCCGATGTGTTGCGCGCCCTGATGCGCCTGCGTGAAGTCGGCGCGCTATCGACCGTGCATCCGGAAGTCGATGCGGCGATTACCGTCCTTCGTGATCAACTTGTTGCCGCCGGTGAAACCGCGCCGATGGATCACGCGCGCAGCCGTCCGCTCGAAGTCGAGGCCGCGGCGGTTGCTGGTGTCATTAATTTGGCACGTCTGGCGGGCGATGCACCGCTTTACATCGTGCATCTGTCCAATGGTCTGGGTCTTGATTACGCTCGTCTGGCGCGCCGCGCCGGGCAGCCAGTTTGGGTCGAGACCTGTCCGCAGTATTTGTTTCTCGACGAGAGCGCTTATCTTCGTGAGGACGCACTCAAGTTCATCCTGTCGCCGCCCTTGCGGCCGAACGTCGAGCAGGAAAAACTATGGTCGGGTATCGTCGATGGCAGTATCGACACCATCGGTACGGATCATTGCAACTTTCCGTATAGCCTTCGTCTCGAAAAGACGAAGGGTGATTTCCGTTGCTGTCCGAACGGAATGCCTGGCGCTGAAAACCGCATGCAGCTCATGTTCTCGGAAGGCGTGATGAAGGGGCGTATCAGCCCGTCGCGTTTCGTGGAAATTACTAGTACACTGCCGGCGAAGCTGTTCGGCATGTGGCCGGAAAAGGGGCATCTTGGCCTTGGCGCCGATGCCGATATCGTAATTTTTGACCCCAAGCAGAGCTCCAACATCAGTCATGCGCATTTGCATGATAATGGTGACTACTGTCCCTTTGAAGGGATGGTGTGTCAGGGCGTTCCGGTGATGACGCTCAGCAGGGGAGAAATTGTCGCAAGTAATGGGCAGTTCACCGGGCGCGCCGGAGCCGGGCAGTTTATCCGGCGCAAACCATTCGATCGCGGGCTTCTTGCCCAGCATCGTTGTAGTCAATCCATAAAAGGGAATAACTCATGAGTAAGAAAATTGTTTTGGCACTTGGTGGTAATGCACTGGGTGATAGTCTTTCTGAGCAAATGGTTGCTGTGCAGACCACGTCCAGCGCAATCGTTGATCTGATCCAGCAAGGGCATCAGGTTATCGTTACGCATGGTAACGGCCCGCAAGTCGGAATGATCAATGTGGCCTTTGAGGCTGCCTCCAAAACATCCGCGCATTCGCCGGTCTTGCCGATGTCGGTTTGCGTCGCGCTGAGTCAAGGCTATATCGGTTACGATTTGCAGAATGCATTGCGCGAGGAGTTGCTCAATCGCGGTATCAACAAGCCGGTTACCACCCTGATCACGCAAGTCGTAGTCGATGCCAAGGATCCGGCCTTCATCGATCCGAGCAAGCCGATTGGTTCGTTCTTCAGCAAGGAAGAAGCTGATGCGATGATTGCCAAGGGCGCGCAAATGAAGGAAGACGCAGGCCGTGGCTATCGCCGCGTCGTTGCTTCGCCGAAGCCGACCGATATCGTTGAAAAAGAAACCGTGCGTGCGCTGATGGAAGCCGGTCAGGTTGTCATTACCGCTGGCGGCGGCGGTATCCCGGTTACCGTGGAAGGCAACCACCTCAAGGGCGCGTCCGCCGTTGTTGACAAAGACTTCGCGAGCGCCAAGCTGGCCGAGTTGATCGATGCCGACATGCTGATCATCTTGACTGCTGTTGAAAAGGTTGCCATCAACTTTGGTAAGCCGAACGAGCAGTGGTTGTCCGATCTGAGCATCGCTGATGCACAGCGTTACATCGGTGAAGGCCACTTCGCCAAGGGTTCGATGCTGCCGAAGGTTGAAGCTGCCTTGTCGTTTGCTACGTCCCGTCCGGGTCGTAAGTCTTTGATCACCATGCTGAGCAAAGCTAAAGAAGGTATCGAAGGCAAGACCGGCACCGTCATCGGCGGTTAATTCGGTTCGCAGCAAGGGAGTCCGGAATTCGTTTTTGGATACACCGCAGCAAATCAAATGACCGGGCTTTATCGATAGATAGGCACTGGTTACGGAGTTAAGGTTTTTTCGAAAGCGGATCTTGCAGAAGATCCGCTTTTTTTGTTTTGTAGACTGGTTCCGGTCCGCGCCGCTATGAGGCAACTTTTCCTATTGTCGGCCCGAGTCGATAATAAGGTTCAGCATTCCGAACGGTATCAATTACAACTTGACGGTAGTGTGGGTGAAACCAAAGTCGCGTGGCAGTTTTGTGTTTTGCTATATTGCCAGTCCTTCGAGCGATTACCCTGGATTGACTACGCCAAATGAATATGAAAATTGCTATTTTGCTTTGGGCAACAACGCCGGAGCAGCCCGCGTCTTGTACGATGCCTTTCGTGTATGCCGCCGTTGCTGCGGCAATGGACTGTGAAGTCGAGGTTCATTTCACCGGCTTGTCGGTGCGTCTGCTGGTCGATGGCGTGGCAGCCGGTATTACTTCAGAACAGACTGGCAAAACGGTTTACGACTTGATGCAGGAGGCTTCCGAGCAAGGCGTGCGCTTCCTCGGGTGCAGCATGGCCTTGAAGGATTACGTTGCTGCCGAAGAAGCGAAAGTTCCGGAATATTCCGGAGCGGCCGGAGCGGCTTCGTTTATTATGCGCAACTTGGATCCGGACTGGCGGGTCATGTTTTTTTGAGAATTACCGAATACAAAATCGCGGTCTGAGTACCGCTTGTTAGATGAATGAGGCATCGCTTCGATGCCTCGGGTAAGCCACGGCGACTTCCGCACCGTGGCGGTTGAAGGCCGAAAGTGGTTTTTCGGCTTTTATCGGGAGGTGTGAAATGACCTTTTCTTCCCCGCAGCCAACGGGTTGCGGCGATGCGTTGCCTGTTGGCGCGCCGCCGTCTCATGCCGTCTGGGATGCTGGAGATCTTGCCTGCGGCGAACTCGTCCTTGAACTCAGATTGCGCATACGCAAGCTGCAGAGCGGCGAGGTGCTGCGCCTGACCGCGCTTGATCCTGGGGCTCCTGCCGATATTCCCGCCTGGTGCAGTATGACCGGCCACCGACTTCTGCATATCGATCCCGTAGCACAGCTGTATTTTATTCAACGTTCCTAGAAAGGGTATTTCATGTCCAAAAAATTCTGTGTCAGTCTTACTTATGCCAAAAACGATACCGACAAAGCCACCGTTGCCTTTGTTGTTGCCAATGCCGCTCTCGGTTCCGAGCAGGAAACACTGGTTTTTTTGAGCACCGAAGCCGTACGCCTCGCGGTTAAAGGCTATAGCGATGACATCCATGAAGAAGGCTTCGCGCCCATCAAGCAGTTGATGGACAACTACATCGCCGCCGGCGGCCAGTTGTTCGTTTGCTCGCCCTGCTTCAAAAAACGCGGCCTGGATGAAACACAGCTGATCGACGGCGCGCAGATCGTGGGTGGCGCCAAGCTCGTCGAATTCCTCGCGCAAGACGCTGCATCGATCAGTTTCTAACCATGGATGCACAGCATTCAATCCGCCCCGATAGCAGTTTCGACGGCGGTGACCTCGATTGCGGCAGCGGGCTGCTGCTGCTCATTCGTCGCCATATCGACCCGCTTGCGGCAGGGCAAACGCTGGAGATTCTTTCGACCGATGCTACCGTCGAGGTCGATTTGCCGGCTTGGTGCCGAATGACTGGTAACGACCTGATTTCTCTGGAAAAACGGGCCGACGGGCAGAGCAGTTATCTGGTACGCAAGGGGGCTCCTGCCGAGCGAGAGGTAAAAGTGGCAGCGGCGGCACCGAGCGCACCAGTGATTGATCGTGCCGCCGTCGATGCACCGCTGTTGCGTCCGCTTTCCGTCATGGGGCTGGGGTCTTGGCCGCGGCCGAGCTGGATGTTGCGTGCCGTTCATGATCGGATGGCCGGTCGCATGCCCGAGGACGAGTTTCAGGCCACAGCGGACGATGCGGTCAGCCAGTCCGTCGATGCCCAACTGCGCGCTGGGGTCGATGTGCTGACCGACGGTGAGCAGCGGCGCGATTCGTACGCCAGCTTTGTCGGAGGGATACTGGAGAACTGCCAGCTCATTCCGCTGACCGATCTGCTGCCGTATGTCAGCGACCCGGTGAAGTTTGAGAAGGAGTTGCGCGCTCTTGATATCCCGGCCCATGAAGTCAGGCATCCGGCCGTTTTCGGGCGTATCGCGCGTCGTCAGCCGCTGGCTTTGCACGAGCTCAAGTACGTGCAGAGTATTTCGGATAAACCGGTAAAAATCGCACTGCCCGGCCCGTATCTCCTGACGCGAACGATGTGGATGGAGTGCCTCTCGGATCGAGCCTATGCTTCCCGTGAGGTATTGGCCGAGGATATCGTACGCATCCTGCGCGAAGAGCTTGCCGATTTGCTGCGTTCTGGCGCGGCGCTGGTTCAGTTTGACGAGCCGGTGCTTTCCGAGGTGGTTTTTGCCCGTGCCAAAGCCGGGAGTGGCGGTCGTAGTTTCATGTGCGGCGCTCTCGGTGAAAAAAAGCCCATTAATGAGGAACTCGCTTTCGCGCGTGATCTGATGAACGCCGTGGTGGCCGGCTTCCCGCGTGAGCGCACGGCGATGCACGTCTGTCGCGGCAACTGGTCGCCGGATGAATCCGTCGCGCTGGCTGGCGATTATCGTGCGCTTCTGCCGCACTTCAAGCAACTCGATGTTGGCACCTTCATGCTTGAACTGGCGACGCCGCGTGCCGGTGAAATCGAAATCCTGCGCGAGTTGCCGGATGATCGACGGATCGGCGTTGGGGTTGTTAACCAGAAGCTCAAAGAAGTCGAGAGCGTTGATGAGGTGCTCGCCCGAGCCGAGGCGGCTATTGCGCTGTTTGGTCCGGAGCGCGTTCTGCTCAATCCGGATTGCGGTTTTGCCACCTTTGCTGATAATCCACTGGCTTCAAGTCGTATCGCCGAAGCCAAGCTGAAGAGCATTGTTGCCGCCTCCATCCGCTTGCGCGACAAGTACGGCGTTTAAGCCAATCGGGAGCCCTTTGGCAAACATTTTTTCGAAGGGCTTCCGATGTGCTGGCATCGGTCAAAGCGTTCGATGTTGGCGTAGTGCTTGTGTTTAAAATCCACGTTTGAATCCGAGCTCTGTTTTTACTGAACAGTTCGACTGCAATTATATGGATGGATGCTGATTTTTTATGTATCAAAGGCATGTAGAGAAAGGGACTATTTACCGGCTTCAGCGTCCCGTATTCCGCGATGGAATCTTGCGCGACAACTGATCTAAAGCAATGATTTGTTGACGTAAAATTGTTGGCGTTCTCACAACGACTCAATTACATCATAGCAACAGTCGATCGCCATTCCGATATGACTTAGGTGTAAATCCGCTGATGCTGTTGGGGAGGGTAGATCCGAATCCGGGTTTTTCCGTTCACGGCTCACGAATGCAAAACGGGAGCTAAAGCCCCCGTCTTTAATTGCAGATTTGCGATCTATATCCATTAGAAATTCGGGCTAATGGAAAATCTCGGATAGACAGATGCTCGTCCGCCCGATCTTCTTTCAAATGAAACAGGAGTTGCCCTGAGTAGTTGGAACGTGTTTTGGTCTTTATAAGTGATACTTTTATAACCGCCGCTGCAGTGAGCTGTGGCGGTTGTAGAAATCGAAATGCCGCTCATGGCCCGACGGGCGGCGAAAACAGCTCCGTAGCCATGCTGAGCTGTATTTCAAAATCGCTTTCTCTTCCGTCTCGACGAACGGACCGCCCGTCAGGGTACTGGACAGGAACCTCGGGCAAGAGGTCGATACGTGGCCCAATCAAGTACGGCGGTCAGATAGAGAATTGTGGCCGATCAGGATCGACCTATTCAGTCGTCTCTTCGGTTGATATTCTCGATCAGCGCGTAAGCCGAGTGGTTGTGGATTGATTCGAAGTTCTCCGATTCGACGACGTAGGAGGAGATACGCGGCTCGGCGTTCAGACGTGCGGCGACGTCGCGTACCATGTCTTCGACAAATTTCGGGTTATCGTAGGCGCGTTCGGTAACGTACTTTTCGTCCGGGCGCTTGAGCAGGCCATATAGCTCGCAGGAGGCCTGGCCTTCGACGAGTTGGACGATTTCCTCGATCCACAGGTGCTTGTTGATGACCGCCGTGACGGTGACATGTGAGCGCTGATTGTGCGCGCCACGTTCGGAAATTTTCTTGGAGCAAGGGCAGAGGCTAGTCACCGGAACAACGACCTTGACCGTCGAAGTGATCTTGTCGTGTGAAATTTCGCCGGTCAGCGTGACGTCGTAGTCCATCAGGCTGAGCACGCCGGAAATCGGGGCGGCCTTGTTGATGAAGTAGGGGAAGCTCATCTCGACGTGCCCTGTTTCTGCTTCCAGCTTGTGCACCATTTCTCGCAGCATGGTTGGAAAACTCTCGATGGAGACTTCTCGCTCGTTGCTGTTGAGAATTTCCACAAAGCGCGACATGTGCGTGCCTTTGAAATTGTGCGGCAGACTGACGTACATGTTGAACACCGCAATGGTGTGCTGAACCCCACCAGAGCGGTCGAGGATTCTAATCGGATGCCGGATCGACTTGATGCCGACGCGGTTGATGGCGATTTGCCGGGTGTCCGCCGAGTTTTGTACATCCGCCATGACGGGAGCGTTTGGTCCTTTGATTGCGTTCATTGCTGTTCCTGATGAGTGGTTTATTCTGCTGCGTTTTGCTGTGCCCGCACCGTGCGGATGATACCGTCTTTATCGAGATCGACTTCCGCGAGCAGTCGCGTTTGATCGCCGTGATCGATGAAGCGGTCGGGAAGCCCCATGCGTACGAAGCGCACCGAATGGGTAAGTTCGTCCAGAACACGCGCAACCTCGGCGCCGGCGCCACCGATCACCGTGTTTTCTTCGATGCTGAGCAGCAGGGAATGTTCCCGGGCCAGCTCGATAATCAATTCGCGGTCGATGGGTTTGACAAAACGCATGTTCGCTACCGTGGCATCGAGTTCTTCAGCGGCGGCCAATGCCGGCGTCAGCATGCTGCCAAAGGCGAGCAGGGCGACACCTTTGCCTTGGCGGCGAATTTCCCCTTTGCCAACCGGCAGGTCGTGCAGGGTGGCTTCGGTGGCAACGCCCGGCCCTGTACCGCGCGGGTAACGTACTGCCGCAGGGCCGTTCATGCGATAAGCGGTGGTCAGCATTCGGCGGCACTCTTCTTCGTCCGAAGGTGTCATCACCGTCAGATTGGGAATGCTGCTCAGGTAGGAAAGATCGAAGGTGCCGTGGTGGGTTGGCCCGTCTGCGCCGACCAGACCGCCGCGATCAAGCGCGAAAACCACGGGTAGATTCTGCAGCGCGATGTCGTGCAGAAGCTGGTCGTAGCCGCGTTGCAGAAAGGTCGAGTAGATGGCCAGAACCGGACGCATCCCTTCGCAGGCCAGGCCGCCGGCAAAGGTGACGGCGTGCTGTTCGGCGATGCCGACATCGAAATAACGGTCGGGGTATTCCTCGGCAAAGCGCACCATGCCCGAGCCTTCCGCCATCGCCGGGGTGATGCCGACCAGCTTCGGGTCGGCGGCTGCCATATCGCACAGCCAGTTGCCAAAAACCTGCGTGTAGGTGGGCTTGCCGCCGGCTTTGCCGTCTTCGATACCCACCTCGGGGTGAAACTTGGAGACGCCGTGGTAGAGGATCGGGTCGGCCTCGGCCAACTTGTAGCCTTGCCCCTTGCGCGTGATGACATGCAGGAACTGCGGCCCCTTAAGCTGCTGCAGGTTTTGCAGTGTTGGCACTAGCGAGTCAAGATCGTGACCGTCGATCGGCCCGATGTAGTTGAAGCCGAGTTCCTCGAAAAGCGTTCCCGGCGTCAGCATGCCCTTGACGTGTTCTTCAACACGATTGGCGAATTCGAGTAGTGAGGGCGAGACGCCGAGCACCTTTTCGCCGGCTTTGCGTGCGGCATTGAAGGTTCTGCCGGAAAGCAGGCGGGCGAAATATTTGTTAAGGGCGCCGACGGGCCTTGAAATAGACATGTCGTTATCGTTGAGGATGACGAGCATGTCGGCGTCGGCAACACCGGCATTGTTCAAGGCTTCGAAAGCCTGACCGGCCGACATGGCGCCATCTCCGATGATGGCCACGGCTCTGCGCGTCTCGCCTTTGAGCTTGGCGGCCTGCGCCATGCCCAATGCTGCCGAAATCGAGGTCGAGGAATGGCCAACGCCAAAGGTGTCGTATTCGCTCTCGGAGCGCTTGGGGAAGCCGGAAACGCCGCCGTGCGTGCGCAGTTGGGCCATGCCTGCACGGCGTCCGGTGAGGATCTTGTGGGCATAGGTCTGGTGGCCTACGTCCCAGACCAGGCGGTCATATGGCGTATTGAAAACGTAATGCAGGGCGACGGTTAGTTCAACTGTGCCAAGATTGGACGAAAGGTGCCCTCCGGTCTTGGATACCGATTCAACGACAAATTGGCGCAGCTCTTCGGTCAGCTGCGGTAGCTGCTTTCGATCCAGTTCGCGCAGCTGCGCCGGGGTGCTGATGGTGTCAAGCAGAGGGGTGTCAGTCATTGGTGGATTGTGGTCCCGCATGTGCCTTGGATTCCAGCTGGGAGCGTGGATAGTTGGAAGACCGGAATTATCGGCTAAAAATCGCGGTGCGTAATGAAATCGGTCAGTTCAATCAGGCGCTGGCCGCGTTCGCCAAAAATGGCGAGTGACTCAAGGGTTTGTGTGCACAGCTCATCGGCAAATTCGCGGGCACTTTCCAGACCCATCAGCGTGACATAAGTCGGCTTTTCGGCAGCCGCGTCCTTGCCAGCCGTTTTACCGAGGGTGGCAGTGCTGGCTGTGCAGTCAAGGATGTCATCGACCACCTGAAACAGCAATCCGGCACGCTTGGCGAAGCGATCCAATGCCTCACTGGCCTCATCGGTAAGCGGGTCGCCGCACAGCGCGCCGAGCATGACGGCAGCGCGGATCAAAGCGCCAGTTTTCAGGGCGTGCATCAGCTCCAGCTCGGGCTGGTTCAAGGGGGTCCCGGTGGCGCCAAGGTCGATGGCTTGTCCACCGGCCATGCCGAATGAGCCACTGGCGCGAGCCAGCAGACGAACCATTTCGAGCTGTTGTGCCGGATTGCCCAAATCGCTATGAGCGAGCAGTTCAAAAGCCTGGGATTGCAGGCTGTCGCCCACCAGCAGCGCAGTTGCTTCGTCGTATTCAACGTGGCAGGTCGGCCTGCCACGGCGCAAGACATCGTTATCCATGCACGGCAGGTCGTCATGTACGAGCGAGTAGGCATGGATCAGTTCCACGGCGCTGGAGACGATTTCCAATCGTTCCGCTGAGCTATTCGTCAGCTCTCCGGCGGCAAATGCGAGCAAGGGGCGCACGCGTTTGCCGCCGCCCAGGCTGGCGTAGCGCATGGCTTGATGCAGGCGAGCGGGAATGGCCTCTTCGGGCGGCAGCAGGCGCGATAAAGTGGCTTCAATACGCGTTTGAACGCCGCGCATCCAGTCTGGAAAAGCTTGTTCCGGGGCTTTGCCGGCAAGGAAAGTAAAGGCGTTCACTGGGTTTTTCCGCTGTTGATATCAAAGTCCCGTAGTGTACCGTTCTCCAGAACCTGAATCTTCTGTTCGGCATCGGCGAGTTGCTGCTGGCAATGTTTGAGCAGTTCGCTGCCGCGACGATAGGCGGCAATCGACTCTTCGAGCGGTAGACGTCCGCTTTCCATGTTATGTACAAGCATTTCCAGCTCGGCGAGCGCGGCTTCGTACTTGAGTTCGCCAGTCGCTGGCATTGCCGGGTTGGCGGTACTGTTGTCGACTTTATCGGCAGGGGTGGATCGCGCCATGAAAAGTGCTCTGATTAAACCGTGGAAAATAGCGCATTAAGCACCCTTTGGTCAATTGGAATTGAGCCTGGAAAGCGACTAAAATGCCAACTACCCCGTGCTTTTGTCCGGCTTTTGGGTCGTTCGGACGGTTCAGCATCCAAGCAAATTCTTTCGTGAGCAGTACCCCATAATCTATGCAATCTCTCTGGATGATTGCGGCCAGCTTCTTTTTCGCCTGCATGGGTGTCTGCGTGAAGCTCGCTGCCGAGTCGTTTTCTGCGGCCGAAATCGTTTTTTACCGTAGTGCGATTTCGCTGGTGATGGTGTTTGCGCTGATGCGTTTCCGTCGCATTTTGATCGCGACCGCGCATTGGCGGGTTCAGTTCCAGCGCAGTGGCAGCGGCTTTATTTCCCTGCTGATGTACTTCTATGCGATTTCGATGCTGCCGCTGGCAACGGCGGTGACTTTGGCCTATACCTCGCCGCTTTTCCTCGCCGTTTATCTCGGCTGGTTTGGCAAGGCGCGTTTGCATCGCGGCATGTTTGGTGCCCTGGTTCTGGGCTTTGTCGGCGTCGCTTTGTTGCTGCGTCCGACACTGGATGCGGATCAGTGGCTTGGTGGGCTGATCGGGCTGGCGTGTGGCATGACGGCGGGTGTGGCGTATTACAACGTGAAAGAACTGGGCGAGCGCGGCGAGGTGGAAGAGCGCACGGTGTTTTACTTTTCCCTGTTTTCGACGGTGGCCAGCGGAATGTGGATGGTGCTCTTCGAGTTTCATTCCATTGATCTGCGCGGCGGGCTGTTGTTGCTGGGGGTCGGTAGCTTTGGAACGCTGGCGCAGCTGGCCATGACGCGTGCCTACAAGCGTGGAAAAACACTGGTTTCGGCCAGTCTGGCTTATTCAACGGTGATTTTTGCCAGCCTTTTCGGTATGCTGTTCTGGCAGGAGGCGTTATCGCTTGGCGCATGGTTGGCTATTGCGCTGATTATCGCCAGCGGCTTGGTCGCGACATGGTTCTCCCGCGCGAATCCAGCCGAGCAGGACTGATGCTACATTCGAAAATATACAAAAGGAGAAGGTCATGATCGTTATCCAGCAGAAGCCCAGCCGTGCCGAAGTCAATGTTTACGGGGAATTCACCCTGGCGGACTACAAAGAGTTTGAGGATATGGTCAATTACAAGGTCAAGTTCGGGGGGGCGATCGATCTGTACTTTGACCTGCGTGAGATGATTGATTTCACGCTCGACGTCGCGTGGGAGGACATCACTTTTGCTCGCGCCCATGCCCATGATTTCAAGCGTATCGCCGTGCTGACCGATAGCCAGTGGGTTGGCTGGAGCGCATGGTTGTCGCAGATTTTCGTGCGCGCTGAGATGCGGGTGTTTGACGACGAGATTGAAGCGCGTTCTTGGCTTGATGCGGAGGAAGGTGTCGCGTGAACGCTTCGACCATCGTTTCCTGCGGCGATCTGGCCGCGCATCTGAACGATGCCGACTGGCGAGTTTTTGATTGCCGCCATCAGTTGTCTGCTGCCGATTATGGCGAAACGGCGTACGCCGAAGGCCATCTACCGTGCGCGTTTTTCTTGCATCTGGATCGCGATTTGTCGGGCCCGAAGGCGGGGTGCAACGGGCGTCATCCCTTGCCTGATGCGCAGCTATTGGCCAAGAAACTGGGTGCTGCAGGCGTTTCGCGGCAGACGCAGGTCGTTGTTTATGATGACGCGGGCGGCATGATGGCTGGGCGTTTGTGGTGGCTGCTGCGCTGGCTCGGGCATGAACGGGTGGCTGTGCTTGATGGCGGTATCAATCAGTGGGTTAAGGAGAGTCGGCAGTTGTCGACGGGCTTGCCGACGTCAGCGCCTG
>RRZT010107042.1_pt1 | contig 24161 bp, 23 predicted proteins | sample 2165551 | NCBI WGS metagenome assembly RRZT01 (sample SAMN10456910, study PRJNA506462) | wastewater metagenome | biome: wastewater; feature: sludge; material: wastewater sludge; isolation source: wastewater sludge with Escherichia coli K12::gfp cells carrying plasmid... | place: USA: Moscow, Idaho... | reverse complement strand
TTTCTCTATCAGAAGGAGCGACTGAACAAGCGAGTGCCGTAGAAGAATTAACTTCTTCCATCGAAGAAATTTCAGCACAAACAAGGCAAAATGCTGAAAATGCTAATAAAGCAAATCAACTTACTATTGATGCCCAAACTAGTGCGTTGCAAGGAAATAGTCAAATGCAGGAAATGTTAAAAGCAATGAATGATATTAATTCATCATCTAACAGCATTTCTAAAATAATAAAAGTAATTGATGAAATTGCTTTCCAAACTAATATTTTAGCGCTAAATGCGGCAGTGGAAGCTGCTAGAGCTGGACAGCATGGCAAAGGCTTTGCGGTAGTAGCGGAAGAGGTTAGAAACCTAGCCGCAAGATCAGCTAAAGCAGCTGAAGAAACTACTGATATGATTGAAACTTCGATTGTAAAAGTTAATGAAGGAACTAAAATTGCGAATAATACGGCTATGGCGTTAGAAGAGATTGTCAATACTGTTACTAAAGTTGCTGAATTGGTAGAAGGCATTACCCATGCTTCAAACGAACAAAGTTTAGGTATTGAACAAATCAGCCAAGGGGTAATACAAGTATCCCAAGTTGTTCAAGCTAACTCTGCTAATGCTGAAGAAAGTGCTAGTGCGAGCGAAGAATTAAGTTCACAAGCTGATTTGTTAAGAAAAAATGTAGCAAAATTTAAAACAAAAAAAATTAGCAATAATATTCATTTAGATAATTTTGAGAGCCACTCACAAGGAGATTATGATAATAGACGAAATCAAGAAAATACAAAAATTCATTCATCAATTCAGCAGATTTCTTTAAGTGATGAAGAATTCGGTAAATATTAATTACTAGGATATTAATGTTAGGGCAAGCTATATTTCATAAAAAAAGAATATAGCTTGCCTTTATTCTAATCCTGATATTTTCTTGAAAGAATCAGGGGGATTTATATGAATAAAAAAGCTACAGTTTTTATTTTAGATGATGATGACATCAACTTAATGTTACTAGAAGAAGCCCTACAAGATGATTATTTGGTAATAACTGAAAAACAAAAATTACCAGCCTTGATGAAAATTAAAAGTTATAATCCTGACATCATTTTACTAGATATTATGATGCCGGAAATTAGTGGTTATGAATTTTATAAAATTTTAAAAGGTGATATGGCTACAGCTAGCACTCCGGTAATATTTTTATCGGCACTGGATGATCCTAATAGTAAAGCTTACGGATTAGGCTTAGGGGCTGCTGATTATGTCACTAAACCTTTTAATATCAATGAAATTAAAATTAGGATTGATAATCATTTAAAAGTTAGAGTTAGAGAAGCGGAGCTCCTAAAAAAGATAAACAATGTTCATAAGGATTATTTACATAATCAAGAAAAATTAAAAAGTGTTATGGATGAGTACAATAATATTATGCTAAGAGTAGTAACGTCATACAGCAAGGAAAAGAGTAATCATATTTTAAGAATAAAAAAATATACTGAGCTTTTAGTAAAAAAATATGGTGAGGTTTACGGTGACAGTAAAAGTCAGGGTAAACTAAAAATAATTTCTAAAGCGGCAATGTTACATGATATAGGAAAAATAACAATACCTGACGAAATAATAAATAAGAAAGAAAAATTGTGTAAGGACGAGTTTGCTTTAATCAAAAAACATACTATTGCCGGTCTTGATTTATTGAATAGTGAAAATATAGTAAATTGTACAGAAGTACTGGATTATGCTGTGGATATAATAAAGTATCACCACGAACGCTTTGATGGTAATGGTTATCCTGAAGGTCTGAAAGGTTATGATATTCCTTTTTGTGCTAGAGTAGTGGCCTTAGCTGATGTGTATGATGCTTTAGTTACGCCTAGAGTATATAACAAGTTATATACTCATAGTGAAGCAATGGGAATTATAAGCGATGAAAAATCAAAGCACTTTGACCCGGAAATTGTAGAAATCTTCATTAATAATAATGAATTATTTGTGCAGATTGCGAAAGAATATGCTGATGGAAATAATGATTATAGTTGTTAAAGTAAACTAAGCAGAGAAGAGTGTTTGAAATGAGTATTATAGCGGATATTAAAATTAATATAATGCTGGTAGATGATATGGTTATAAATCGGCTTATTTTAGAGGATTTGATACTACAAGCTTTTAATAATAGTTCTAAAATTCCTATTACACATGCCGCAAATGGAGAAGAAGCGTTGGCTATTTTAAAAGATAATTATGATTATGATTTAATTTTTATGGATGTTAATATGCCGCTGATTAATGGGTATGAAGCAAGTAAGTTTATTAAAGAAAAAATTTCGCCTGATATTGCTGTTTATATTATTTCCGGCAATGATATTTTGGGTGAATTTGATAAAATTTCACAAGCAAAAGCTGATGGTTATCTGGAAAAGCCTATTGATATAAAAAAAATTGAAAAAATTATTAGAGAAATATTTCATAAAAAGATAACACGAGAGGTGGAAGCTTTATGAAGAACAAAAGAATTAGATATAGCTTTGTTGATGAAGTTGAAGTATTAGAGCGATTAAATGACAATTTAGACTTATTTAATAGAATGATTATAAAGTTTAAAGAAACTTATACAAAATCTGATGAAGAGGTTGCAATGCTAATAATCCAAGAAAATTATGATGATGCAAGAATAATTGTTCATTCAATAAAAGGAGTTGCAAGAAATTTAGGAATTTTTAAACTAGCATTGGTTGCTGAAAAGTTAGAAAAGTTGCTACTGGACAGAGCAAAAAATGAACTGTTAATGAGTTGTTTGGTAGAGTTTAATAATACATTAGTTGAGGTTTTAAATGAAATTAATAAGTTCGAAAAAGACACTGTTAAGGAGGGAGAAGAATGAAACAGGTTTTGATTGTTGATGATGCTCCTTTTGTAAGATTAACATTGAAAAATATGTTAGAGAAAAATGGTTTTTAAATTGCAGGTGAAGCAACAAACGGTCAGGAAGCTATTATGAAGTATTTTCAATTAAAACCGGATGTGGTGACAATGGATATTAGTATGCCGGTTATGAATGGGATTACAGCCTTAAAGCAAATTATCAATAAAGATCCTCAAGATAATGTTATTATGGTAACAGCCGTAGGACAAGAGGAATTTATTAAAGAAGCAGTTTTAAATGGTGCGAAGTATTTTATTGTGAAACCACTAGAAGAGGAATTTGTGGTTAATACTATTAATAGGATTTTAACCTGCTAATGAAAGGGTTTGGTGAAAATGTCGCAAAATATTAATGAACCAATGTTGGAGATGTTCATTTTTGAAACAACACAATTGCTAGAACAACTTGAGCAAATTGTAATGAGAAGTGAAAAAAATGACATGTTTGATAATAATGATGTTAATGAAGTTTTTAGAATAATGCATACTATAAAAGGTTCATCTTCAATGATGTTGGTAAATGAAGTTGCAACATTGACGCATTCATTGGAGGATATATTTTATCAATTGAGAAGTGATAATTCTCTGAATTATGATTGTAGTGAATTGGCTGATATTATTTTAGAGTCGATAGATTTTATTAAAGACGAAGTAGGAAAAATGCAAAATGGCACTGATCCTGATGGTGTTGCGCAAGAACTAATTAACAGAACTAAAAGCTTTTTAGAAAATTTAAAGTTAAATGTTAAGTCTGATAATGTTGCTCAAGAAAAACCTAAAATTGAAAATCAACAATACTATATTAGTGCGGACAAAAATAAAAGTAGTGATAATGAAAATTATTTTTTAGTAACAGTTTTTTTTGATGCGGAATGTGATATGGAAAATATCAGGGCATATACTATTGTTAATTTTGTAAAAGATATAGCTAGTGAGATACAGTTTAAGCCACAGGATATATTAGAAAATGATCAATCTGTTGACGTTATAAAAAAAGATGGTTTTAAACTGTGGTTTAAAACCGAGGCAAAATATAGTGAAGTAGAAAAACTGATTGATGGAACGCAGTATTTAAAGAAAATGGAAGTTAAGCAACTTGATGATTTGGCACAATATCAAGAATTATCACAGGAACAAACAAGAGCAACAATCAATGAAATTTTCTTGAGTGATGAAACTATTAAACCAACGGAAATTATAGTTCCGCAAATTACTGAAGAGAAGAATAAAAACACTAGTGAAAGCAATCATATTACTCAAGAGGTTATCAGTGTACAAGTAGCTAAACTTGATATGTTGATGGATTTGGTGGGAGAGTTGGTTATAGCGACAGCAATGGTGACCGAAAATCCTGACTTGCAAGGGTTAGAATTGGATAATTTTCAAAAAGCATCAAGACAGTTAAGCAAAATAACTTCTGAATTACAAGATAGTGTGATGTCTATTAGAATGGTTCCATTAGCTGGGACATTCCAGAAAATGAATAGAATCGTTAGAGATATGTCTAAAAAACTAAATAAAAAGGCAGAGTTGGTGTTGATTGGTGAAGAAACAGAAGTTGATAAAAATGTTATTGAACATATATCAGATCCATTAATGCATTTAATCAGAAACTCATTAGATCATGGGGTTGAATTACCGGATGAAAGAACTAATAAAGGGAAAAATCCGGTGGGTACAGTGACGTTAGAAGCGAAAAATACTGGTAGTGAAGTAATAATAAGCATTGCTGATGATGGTAAAGGTTTGGATCGTGATAAAATTTTAACTAGAGCAAAAGAAAATAATTTATTGCGTAAACCGGAAAATGAATATAGTGATAAAGAAATTTATAATTTCATTTTTGAGCCAGGATTTTCAACTAAAGAAAAAATTACAGAGTTTTCTGGTCGTGGTGTTGGTATGGATGTTGTAATGCAAAATATTAATGCTATTGGTGGCAATATTATTATTGATAGTACTCCGGGGAGTGGTAGCAATATAACTTTGAAAATTCCATTAACGCTAGCAATTATGGAAGGAATGATAGTTGCAGTTGGTAAAAGTAGTTATACGATTCCGATAAATACTATTAGAGAAACTTTTAGACCAACTGATAAGCAAATTATAATAGATCCCGATGGAACAGAATTAATTATGGTTAGAGGAGAATGCTACCCAACGATAAGATTACATAATACTTACAATATTGAAACTGCTATTAAAGAATTTACTGAAGGAATTGTGATTATGGTAGAAACTGATCATATGACGATCGGTGTGTTGGCTGATAAATTAATTACAAAGCAAAGTATTGTAGTTAAACCAATTCCGCTTTATATTAAAAATATTAATAATATCAAAGGGATTGCCGGCTGTACTTTACTGGGTGATGGTAGCATTAGTCTTATTATTGATCCGGCGGGGCTTAGCTCCAGAATTAATTAAAGAAGGTGAAACTAATATGAATTCCGAAGCAGAAGTTCTACTGGAAGAAGATACGCAGAAAAATAAGTTTCTTACTTTTGTGATTGGTAATGAAAATTATGGTATTGATATCAAGGTGGTTACGGAAATTATCGGTATTCAGACTATTACAACAATTCCTGAAATGCCGGATTATGTTAAGGGAATTATTAATTTGAGAGGAAAAATTAATCCTGTAATTGATATGCGCTTAAAGTTTGAAAAAAATTATATACCTTACAATGACCGAACTTGTATCGTTATCATTGAAGTAGAAGGAATTGCGGTGGGCTTAATTGTAGACAGTGTTTCCGAGGTTATAGAAATAGCTGAAGAAAATATTGTTTTGCCACCAAATGTTAAAAATAACAGTAATAAATATGTAAAAGAAATTGGTAAAGTAGGTACAGAGGTTAAACTTATTTTAGATTATTACAAGCTTATTTTCGAAGTTGATTCCTGATAATGACGCATAAGTTACAGATTATTTAGGTGATAATTATGAAGAATATTACTGATGAAGAATTTAGATTATTAGCAGATTATATTAAAGTTAATTTTGGGATAAATTTATCAGAACAAAAGAAAACTTTATTAGTTAATAGACTTTATAAACTGGTAGCAAGCTTAAATTTAAATAGTATCACTGATTATTATGAATATCTTTTAAATGAAAAGAGTGGCAAAGCGAAAATTGAACTTGTTAATAATATTACGACTAACCATACTTTTTTTATGCGAGAAATAAGTCATTTTAAATTTTTTGCTAATGAGGTTTTGCCTTATATTTCAAAAAATATTAGAGATTATGATTTGAGAATTTGGACGGCTGCTTGTTCTACCGGTGAAGAAGCTTATACTTTAGCAATGATTATTGATGATTTTTTTTCAGAAGATGCCTTAAGGTGGAATAAAAAAATTTTAGCAACTGATATATCGGAAAAGGCATTAAATTGTGCGAAGAAAGGCCAGTATAGTGGTAATGAAATTGCTGGCTTACCTTCAAGCTGGAAACTTAATAAAATGAAAGAAGTTGAAAAAAACATTTATCAGATAAAGGAAGAAATTAGAAGTGAAATAATTTTTCGAAAGTTTAATTTAATGACAGATATTTTTCCGTTTAAAAAGAACTTTCAAACTATTTTTTGTCGTAATGTAATGATTTACTTTGATTATGAAACAAGAAAAAATCTAGTTAAAAAATTTCATAAGGCCTTAGAGCCAGGTGGCTATTTGTTTGTAGGACATGCCGAAACAATAGAACGAGGTAATAGTGGTTTTAAATATGTTATGCCTTCAGTGTATAGAAAGGAATAATTATTATGAAAAAGATAAGAGTTTTAATTGTCGATGATTCTTTATTGTTTCGTGAAATTTTTTCCAAAATGTTAAATTCTGATCCTAATATTGAAGTTGTTGCAACAGCAGCAGATGCTTTTGAGGCCAGAGATAAGTTATTGCAATATCATCCTGATGTTATGACTTTGGATGTACAAATGCCTAAAATGAATGGAATAGAGTTTTTGCGCAGATTAATGCCACAATATCCTATTCCAACAATAATAATTAGTGGTACTGATGATTATGATGATTCTGTATTTGAAGCGATTAGTTTAGGAGCGGTAGACTTTGTAAAAAAACCTGATGGCAATATTGTTGTAACTGGTAAAGAGTTTTTTGATGATTTAATTTTCAAGGTGAAAATTGCGGCAGCCGCCAAAGTACAAAAAGAAAAAAATGTTATCAGAAAACCAGTGATTGAAGAGCGGATAAGTCAAAGCAAAAAGAAAATCGTTGCTATCGGAGCGTCAACAGGTGGAACTGTTGCGATTACTAATTTGCTAGAAGGAATATCACCACCGATTCCACCAATTTTAATAGTACAGCATATTCCTCCGGTTTTTTCGAATATGTTTGCCCAAAGATTAAATGAGATATTTAGCTTTGATGTAAAAGAAGCGGAAAGTGGTGACTTAGTATTACCGGGCAGAGTTTTGATTGCACCTGGCAATAAACATATGATTGCGAAGAAAGTTGGTTCGACCGTTAAGGTTGAATGTTTTGAAGGAGAAAAAGTAAACGGACATTGTCCAGCAGTTGATGTACTATTTGATTCAATGGCAGCTTTTGGTAGCGAGGTTGTTGGGGTTATATTAACAGGAATGGGCTATGATGGTGCAAAAGGTTTATTAAAGATGCGTAAGCAAGGGGCTTATACCATTGGACAAAATGAAAAGAGTTCAGTAGTTTATGGGATGCCAAAAGTAGCCTATAGCATTGGTGCAGTTGAAATACAATTATCATTAGAACAAATTGCAGGAAAAATAAATTCAGTTGTATAAAAAGTTGGTGGGGAAAATATGAAAAAAGAAATCAACATTAAAAATTTATTACTGGAATCGCTTGATTGTGTAGGTGATGGTGTAATAATAACTGATATTTTATCTAACATTATTTATGTAAATGATGCTGGTGTCAAAATTATCGGCAATAAAGAAAATATTTTGCACAAAACTTTTACCGCAGGGTTCCCAATTTTTAATGTAGATAATAAAAAGAATTTATTAAATCCTGTAAAAACAGCGATGGAAAAGAAAAAAACAACGGGCTTAGTACGTGGTACGGTTTTTATCAATGAAAAGGGTGAAAATATATATTTATCAGCAACTTGTTCGCCAATAATAGAAAATCATGAAGTAATTGGCGGAATAGTTGTTTTCCGTAATATTAATAAAATAAAAGACTTAGAGCAAAGAATTTATGATGAGAGTAATAGTCTGAAAAATATTTTTAACAGTGCACCGATGGGAATGTGCTTAGTAGATGATAGCGGACATATTGTAAGTATGAATAATGCGGCGATAACGTTAGCTGGTAATAAGGATGTTATTGGAAAAGCTTTTGGTAGTGCCTTTTTATGCAAAGGTCACATTGAAAGTGAATTAGGCTGTGGTTATGGAGAAAGCTGCAAAAAGTGTGAAGTTAATAAAGCAATAATAAAAGCGTTGGTTAGTGAAGAAACTACTGAATATATTGAAAAAAATTTTGAGGTTTTAAACAGTGAAAATGTTAAATGGTTAAAAATTGCAATAGCACCAACTAAAATTGGTGGTAAAAAAAATATTATTGTCAACATTCTTGATATTACCGCTAGTAAAGAACGAGAATTGGAGTTATCTAGGTCTAGAGATTTTCATTTAAGCATTTTAGATAGTTTCCCAGGGTTAGTTTGGTGGGCTAAAGAAAAAGGTAATCGGTATGTTAATGATATGTTTGTTGAGTTCACCGGTAAAAATAAAGAGGAAAGTTACGGCACTAAATGGCTGAAAATGGTTCATCCTGATGATCAAAGAGAATATTTTGAAAGATATTGCAAAGAGGAAGGGTTTGAAGCTGAAATAAGGATGAAAGGTAAAAATGGTGAATATCAGTGGTTTTGGTGTATTAATAGAGAGTTTTTCGATATAAATGGTAAAAAAGATGGTATCATTGGTATTGCCTTTGATATTACCCAACGTAAAGAGTTTGAATTCGCGGTTGAACGTACAAAATCACAATATCAGTCATTATTTATGAATATGCAGAGTGGTTTTACTTATAATAAAGTTATACCACATGTTAAGGAAGGTTATATTGATTTTGAGTACTTAGAAGTAAATGAACACTTTTTAAATATGACTGGACTTAGTAGAGATGAAATTGTTGGTAATTATTACTCTGATATAATGGAAGACTGCTTTGAACAGCAAAATGAATGGTTAATGATTACGTATGATATTGCGCATAAAGGTCAAGGCCGTTACAATTGTGAATTTTTTTGTCCGGTCAGCAAGAAATGGTTCTCTCTATCCAGTTATAGCTTTGAAAAAGAAAAATTTGCGGCGATATTTACCGATATTACTGAGCGAAAACTGGCCGAGCAGGCAATGAAAAAATCGAAAGAAATAGCCGAAGAAGCCAATAAAGCTAAAAGTACGTTTTTAGCCAATATGAGTCATGAAATTAGGACGCCGATTAATGGAATGTTAGGGATGATTGACTTAACACTGTTGACTAGTTTAGATGAGGAACAACAAGATAATTTACAAACGGCTAAAATGTGTGCAAGATCTTTGCTGAAAATAATAAATGACATTTTAGATTTTTCTAAAATGGAAGCCGGTAAGATGGAAATAGAAACTATTGCTTTTTCACTAAAAGAATTGGTAGATACTATTATTAAGCCACATAAAATAAATGCAATTAACAAAAATTTAAAATTTATGTGTGATTTTGCGCTTGAAAGTAAAAAATTAATTTTAGGTGATCCTATTAGATTAGAGCAAATTTTAAATAATTTATTAACAAATGCCATTAAGTTTACTCAAACAGGCTTTGTGGAATTAAAGGTTAAAAAAATTATTGGCGGTAATAATCAAGAATTTATTTATTTTACGGTTAGAGATACTGGTATTGGCATAGCCAAAACTGATATTGATAAATTATTCAAGTCCTTTAGTCAAGTGGATGGTTCAATAACTAGAAATTTTGGTGGAACCGGTTTAGGGCTGAATATTAGTAAGCAACTTATTGAAATGATGGGTGGAGAAATTTGGGTTGAGAGTGAAGTTGGTGTTGGTAGTAGCTTTAATTTTTACATTCCCTATACAACAATTACGAAAAAGCGAAAAAAAGCTGTGAGTTGTCTTAATAATACAAAAATTGAAGAACGGAATATTTTAATTGTTGAGGATGATAAAACCAATCAAATTGTTTTACGCAAAATGCTAGAAAAAATGGGTTATAAAACAGTGTTAGCCAGTAACGGCTTAGAGGCAATTAGAATGGAGTTAGGTAGTATTGACTGTATTTTGATGGATATACAAATGCCAATGATGGATGGGGTTGAAGCCACAAAATATATTCGGCAAAGAGAAAAAAAATATAATCGGCACTTGCCGATTATTGCACTTACCGCTAATGCGATTAAAGGGGATCGTGAACGATATTTAAATAGTGGGATGGATGATTACTTATCAAAACCAATCGATATGATAGAGTTGCGTGACAAAATAGAAGGTGTTTTTTTTGAAAAAGTCGATGATAGCATTGACGAAAAATTTGACTGTCAAATTTTTTTGGAAGCTTTAGAAAAACCAGTTATTAATGAAAGTAATGTGGTTAACATTGAAGATTTAATTAGAGGATTAAGAATAGCAAGCGAAGCAGCAGACTATGATAAAATTGCTGAAATAGCGGGAACTTTAAAAGATTATTATAAAGAGGCAAAAACTGAAATATCAGATGCTGCCTTTAAAATACAAATGGCAACGCGAAAAAATGATTTATCAACAATAAAGCAATGTTTAAATGAAATCTTGACAATGCTGTAACAACATAAGAGAGGGGTTTGTTAAAATGAGAATTTTAATAGTAGAAGATGATTTAGCGAGTAGAAAAATTATGCTGAAAATTTTATCTAAATATGGAGAGTGTGATGTTACAGTAGATGGCTTGGAAGCAGTTGACGCCTTTATGCTAGCACAAAAAGAAAATAAACCTTATGACTTAGTATGCTTAGACATAATGATGCCTAAACTTGATGGAGTAAAAGTTTTAAAAGTGATAAGAAGCTTAGAAGATCAAAAAAATATTCAGGAAGGTAAACCAGTTAAGGTTATTATGACCACTGCTTTGGCCGAGAAGCAATATGTTGATAAAACATTTGAACTTGGTTGTCAAGCTTATGCTAATAAACCGATTGATGCTGTAAAATTTAAAGAAGTTTTAGAAAAACTAGCATTGATATAGAAAAAAGAGTATTTAAATAATGAAATTATTTAAATACTCTTATCTTATTTTTTTAGGTGAAACGGGATTGTTGTAACAATAACATTTTCTTTTAAAATTAAAAGAGTTCTTAAAATAAAACCAGTTTGATTGTGAAGAACTCTATGCCACCATTTTTTTGTTTCGAATTCGGGAATTAAAACGGTGATAAAGTCTTCAGGATTTTTCTTACTAGCTACTTCGTTGATGAAATTTAAAATAGGTCGATTGACCATTCGATAAGGTGAATAAATTGTTATTAATTCAACCCCGGGGTTCCAATTTTGCCATTTAGCTTGATTTTTTTGCCCGGTGGCTTCATCAGTTACGACATTGATAACAAGAATATCGGTACTGATTGATTTAGCATATTTCATAGTTTCGGCAACCAGTAATGTGGGGCTGGCAATTGGCATAATAACGATATTTTTACCGATTTTTAAGTTTGCTTCAATATCTGGATTTAATTCTGATACCGGTAAATGTAATTGTTCAGCCATATCCATATAGTGACTTTTTATTTGTTTGAAGGTTTTAACCATGAAAGGAATAAAGATAACAACCAACCAAGCGCCATAAATAAATTTTGTAAAGCCGATGATTAAGACAATTATTCCTGTTACAATAGCGCCAAAGGCATTTAGCATTGCGCGAGGAAGCCACCCGGAGGTTTTTTCGCGGTGCCAGTGGACAACCATACCGGCTTGAGCAATCGTAAACGATAAGAAAACACCAATAGCATAAAGTGAAATCAGATGTTCAATGTTTCCTTGATATAATACGATCAAAATAGCAGCAATTATTGTCAATAAAATAATACCGTTGGAAAAGTTTAATCTTTCACCTCTAGCGCCGAGATAGCGCGGCATGTAACCATCTTTAGCTAAGATAGACAATAATGGTGGTAAGCCGTTAAACGAGGTGTTTGCTGCTAAATATAATATTAACATTGTCGTTATTTGGATGTAGTAATAAATCCAGCCTCGTCCCAACGTTATTTCAGCAAGTTGTGATAGCGCGGTTACTTCGGCTAAGGGATTTATATGATAATGCATTAATAAAAATGTAATGCCGAGAAACATCAAGCCTAATAACCCTGACATTAAATAGGTTGTTACTTGTGCATTTTTAACTTCAGGCTTTTTAAACATAGGAACGCCGTTAGAAATCGCCTCAACACCAGTCATTGAGCTACAACCATTAGCAAAAGCACGGAGAATTAATCCTAGCATTGTCCAATCGAATTGACGTTGCAATGACTCTTGCGGAATAATTGGCGCCACGCCGGTAAGTGCCTGATATACTCCAGATATTATTAGCATCAATATCCCTAATATAAACGCATAAGTAGGAAAAACAAAAGCCGTAGAAGATTCTCTAACACCACGAAGGTTAACAATCATTAAAATACCTAATAATACCAATAAGTCAATCATAACTTCATGGTGCGCAAATTGTGGAAAAGCCGATATTATGGCGACAGTGCCGGCTGATACACTAACTGCAACTGTTAATGTGTAGTCGGCAAATAAAGCGGATGCAGCAACTAAAGCCGGTATTTCGCCAAGATTTTTGATGGCGACGGAATAAGAACCGCCTCCGCCGGGATTTACTTTAGCCACTTGAGAATAAGAAATAGTAACAATAAATAATAAGGCCAAAATAGCTAAAGCGATGGGACCTAGAAAACCATAGGCGACTAGCCCGGGAATGGATAGTACTAGTAAAATTTGTTCAGGACCATAGGCCACTGACGATAAAGCGTCGGAAGAAAAAATTGCCAATGCTTTCCATTTTGGGAGCTTTTCTTCTGATAACTCTTCGTTGTGTAAGGGCTTACCTATTAAAAAGTGCCTTAACATGCGAAACATATTATAATTCCACCCTCCTGATAATTAAGATAACTACTACATTATACAGATTTTATATGATAAATAAAGATATTTTTAAACCAATAAATAATTATTATTGATAAAATTATCTTGATTAAAATAGTGAAAATTTTCTGATATATTTTACAATAGATAGTTTTAAGTGATATAATAATAACAATTGAATATTTAATTCTTATCTGTTATAAAACCTTAAAATATTCTCATTAGATTACAAAAAAAATATTAAAAAAAACAAAAAACATGAAAAGTTTACACTTATACATAAAAAAACAGCAAAATACATCTAAAAGTGTATTGCTTAGTCTTTTTATTCAATGTAAAATAATATAAAAGATTTCTATAATAATTAGAGAAGGAAATTTTAAAGTTTATACAGCATAGAGGCAGTAGTCTATTCTGTTGACATAAAAGTCAACAGTTTTATTATTTTTAAATACTTTTATTATTTGCTTAGGGAAAGGATGAATAGTTTATGAGTGAATTTGGTGGCATTGGTATTTTGTTAGTAATTGCATTGGTTTTTCCGTTAATGGCATTGATACCGTCTTGGTTTATTCAACCCAGACAGCCTAATGAGGAAAAGTTAAAACCATATGAATGTGGTGTTGATACAGTTGGGAAAACATCAGTACAATATCGTGTAAGTTACTTTTTATATGCACTGGTGTTTGTTGTTTTTGATATCGAAACTATTTTCTTATACCCGTGGGCTGTTAAATTTCAAAAGCTAGGGTTGTTTGGCTTAGTAGAGATGCTAATTTTTATTGGTATTTTAACCATGGGCTTGTGGTATGCATGGAAAAAGGGGGCTTTAACATGGAAATAGTAGATTTAGTACCAGACTCACTAAAAGAAAATGTAATTGTAACCTCGGTTGATGATTTATTTAAGTGGGCTAGAGGTAACTCTTTGTGGCCGTTAACTTCCGGCTTAGCCTGTTGTGCGATTGAAATGATGTGTTCAGCAGCAGCTAGATTTGATGTATCGAGGTTTGGTTATGAGGTTTTTAGACCGTCGCCACGACAAGCTGATTTATTGATTGTTGCCGGAACTTTAAGTTATAAAATGGCAGGACCGTTGAAACGCTTATATGAACAAATGCCTGAGCCTAAGTATGTTATTGCGATGGGAAACTGTGCTAATTGTGGTGGACCATTTACTGATTCATATTCCGTAGTACCGGGAGTCGATAAAATAATTCCAGTTGATGTATATATACCAGGTTGTCCGCCAAGGCCGGAGGCATTAATTAATGGTCTTATTCAATTAAAAGAAAAAATTAAAAATCCAAAAGTAGCGAGGTTGCATGAAAATGAGTCAACAATATCTAAATAAAGAGCTGTTAGAACAATTGCAAGCTGATTTTCCGGCAATAGTTGAAATTTTTGGTGAAAGTGCACCTTATCAGATTATTGTTAACCCAAAAAATATTTTAGAAGTTTTGGAATATTTAAAAAATAATAAGCAATTTGATTTTTCGATGCTTAATAACTTAACGGCAGTTGATTATAAGGAATACTTAGAAATAGTCTATCATTTATATTCATATGATAAAAAACATATGGCAATCGTAAAAGTAAGACTAAGTAAAGAAAAACCTAGTATTGAATCTGTAGTGCCAATATGGCAGACTGCTGATTTTCAAGAAAGAGAAGTTTTCGATTTGTTTGGAATATGGTTTAAAAATCACCCTAATATGAAAAGAATTTTATTGCCGGAGGACTTTGTCGGACATCCATTATTAAAAGATTTTCAAATGTTGAATGAGGAAAAGAGGGGTTAAAATGCCACATAGTGAAAAATACATACTGAATATGGGACCTCAACATCCAAGTACTCATGGTGTTTTACAAGTTGAATTAGAGTTAGATGGTGAAAGAGTTTTAAAAGCTACGCCACATATGGGCTATTTGCATAGAGGCATTGAAAAATTATTGGAATCTCGGACCTATGCACAAGGCTTACCATATACAGATAGACTTGATTATGTTTCAGGGATGAATAATAATTATGCTTTTTGTCAAACAGTAGAGAAGCTAGCTAATATTGAAGTTCCTGAGCGGGCTGAATATATTAGGGTTATTATGGCTGAACTTAATCGTATTGCCAGTCATTTAATTTTTGTTGGTACTTTAGCAATTGATTTAGGCGCCAGCACAGGAATGATTTATGCTTTTCGTGACAGAGAGAAAATTTTAGATTTATTTGATTTGGTCTGTGGAGCTAGAATGACATTCCACTATATAAGAATTGGTGGAGTTATTGCGGATGTTCAATCAGAGTTTATTAAAAAGACCAAGGAGTTTATTAAATATGCTCCGAAGATGATTGCCGAGTTTCATGGTCTTTTATCAGGCAATGAAATTTTTTATAATCGCTTAAAAGGCACTTCGACAATTACAAAAGAACAAGCTTTAGCCTTAGGTTTAACAGGTCCGGTATTGAGGGCCAGTGGCTTTAATTTTGACCTTAGAAAAGAGCAACCTTATGGTGTTTATGATAAATTTGATTTTATTGTGCCAACCGGAACTAACGGTGATAACTGGGATCGCTATATGGTCAGAGTTCAAGAAATTGAAGAGAGCTTAAAAATCATTGAACAAGCACTGGAAATGATGCCGGAAGGTGAGTTTATGGCAAAGGTGCCAAAAGTTTTAAAGCCGCCAGCTGGTGAAGTTTATCATAGACTGGAAAATCCTCGCGGAGAATTAGGGTTTTATATTGTCAGTGACGGCAGTACTAAACCTTATCGTGTTCATGTAAGACGACCATCTTTCATTAATTTACAAGCATTGGATCTATCTTGTCGTAAGATGCTTTTAGGAGATGTCGTAGCAGTATTATCAACATTAGACCCGTTAATGGGTGAAGTTGACTGTTAATAATTTGGTTGGGCGGGTGAAATTATGCAAGAGTATTCAGGACTAGCAAAGTTGTCGGCTGATTTACAATGCTTTTTATTGGGGTTAATTGGCAATGCTGACGTAGTCGCTTTAATTATGATTTTAGTAAAAATTGCCGGTATTTTTGCAGTTGTTTTAACATCAGCAATAGTATTGGTATATATGGAGCGTAAAGTATGTGGTTTTATGCAAGATCGGATTGGACCAAATCGAGTTGGGCCACGTGGGATGTTGCAATCTGTAGCTGATATGCTTAAATTGCTGGGAAAAGAAGATATTATTCCTAATGGTGTTGATAAAATGGTATGGGCGTTGGCGCCAATGCTGTTATTTGTACCGGCAGCATTGGTATATTCAGTGTTTCCGTTTGATAATGGTGTTATTTTTGCTGACTTAAATATTGGTGTTTTCTTTATAATTGCGATTGCTTCGCAAAGTATTCTTCCCTTTTTGATGGGTGGACTTGCTTCGAATAATAAATATTCACTAATTGGTTCAATGCGTACGGTTGCGCAGATGTTAAGTTATGAAATACCGATGGTATTTTCATTGCTAGGGATAGTAATGTTGACCGGGTCACTAAAAATGAGTGATATTGTAGCGGCACAAAGTGATCTTTGGTTTATTGTATTACAGCCGTTTGCTTTTATTATCTTTGTTATTGCCTCTACCGCAGAAACAAATCGTACCCCGTTTGACTCAGTAGAAGGTGAATCGGAAATTATCGCCGGGCCTTTTACGGAATATAGCGGGATGAGATGGGCGTTATTTTTCTTAGCAGAGTATGCTAATTTATTAGCGGCTTCAATTATTACTACGACATTATTTTTAGGTGGGTGGCATGGACCGTTTTTACCGGGAATGATCTGGTTTTGGTTAAAGGTTTTTGCGATGGTTTTCCTCTTTATGTGGTTTAGATGGACGTTCCCGCGCCTAAGAGTTGATCAATTATTAGCGTTTGGATGGAAAATATTATTGCCGGTGGCATTAATCAATGTCTTGGTAACAGGTGTAGGAATTTATCTGTTTAAGATGTAATCAAAATAGAAAGGATGTGTTAGCATGAAAGGTAAGGGATTACTAAAAGGGATGAAGATTACTTGGCAACATTTTTGGGGCAAAAAAGAAACCGTAATGTATCCCGAAGAAAAGCTAACAATGACTGAACGATTTCGTGGTGGAACACTTGACCTTAATATAGATAAATGTATTTCTTGTAAATTATGTGAAATTGCTTGTCCGAATAAAGCTTTATCACTTAAAGTTTCAATAGATGAACAAAAGAAACGCCATTTAGAAGAATATATATATCACTCCGGTAAATGTTTAATGTGTGATTTATGTATTGAGGCTTGTCCAACGAAAGCTTTAGAATGGGATAAAAATTACGAAATGTTTTCTTATCATAGAAATAGCTTAGATCATGATTGTAAAGCGGTTGCTGAGCAGAAAAAAGCTAAAGCTGATGCACAAGGAGTGAAGTCTGATGAATGATCTTGCAGTTAGTATTGCGTTTTATGCATTAGCGCTAGTGACAGTATTATCAGCAGTAGGGGTTGTTTTTAAGAAAAACATCTTGCATAGTGCGTTGTTATTAGCTGTTTGTTTTATTGGGGTTGGCGGAATTTATGTATTGTTGCATGCCGATTTTTTAGCAGCAGTACAAATTCTAGTTTATTCAGGAGCGGTAGCTGTCATCATAACATTAGCAGTGATGTTAACTAAGCGTGATGTCATGGAAGAAACTAATCCTAGCAATAATAATTTTAAAAGTTCCATAGCAGTAGTTGCTAGCTTTATCTTATTAACTTTACTAGCTATTTTAGCTACGCCATGGAAAATAGCTGATAATGTTATCAATAACTCAGTAGATTTACTGGCTGACTTAATGTTAACAAAGTTTATTATTCCATTTGAAGTTGCAGCAATTTTGTTATTAGCAGCAATGATTGGTGCAATTATTTTAGCTAAAGGAGTGAATGAAGAATGACAATCGGGTTATTACATTATTTAACTCTGGGTGCTATTTTATTTGGAATTGGTTTATATGGTGTGTTAACGAAAAGAAATGTAATTGCCATTTTAATGTGTATAGAATTGATGTTAAATGCAGTTAATATTAATTTCATTGCCTTTAATAAATTTATTCAAGTATCAACATTAACAGGACAAGTAATGACTATTTTTACCATTACGGTAGCGGCAGCTGAGGTAGCGGTAGGATTAGCATTAGTATTTAGAATTTATCGCGATAATTATACGGTTCTTGCTGATAAACTTGATAACATGAAATGGTAGGAAGGTAGGTGCTTTATGTTTAGTCAGTTTGCGTTGCACCATGCATGGTTAATTCCGCTATTACCGGCGATAGCCTTTTTGATCATCGGACTAGGTGTTAAAAATTGTTACAAAACTGCAGCTACTGTTGCAATATCTTGTAGTACAACAAGCTTTATATTAGCTTTAGGTGTTGCTATGGCTGTATTTAATAATAATATTACCGTGGATAACCCATTTGTTCAAAGAATACCATGGGTTAATATTGCTGGGCTTAATATTGATATGGGTGTATTAATCGATCCAATCACTACAATGATGTTGTTTGTAGTTACTTTGGTATCGTTATTGGTGCAAATATATTCAGTAGGATATATGCACGGCGATAACGGATTTGGCAGATTTTTTGCATATTTATCATTGTTTGCTGCTTCCATGCTTGGGTTAGTGATTGCAGTTAATTTTGTGCAGATGTTTGTTTTTTGGGAACTGGTAGGTCTTTGTTCTTATTTATTAATTGGTTATTACTTTTATAAAATATCAGCGCGAGAAGCTGCTAAAAAAGCTTTTATGACAACGCGAGTAGGCGACTTTGGACTGCTATTAGGAATTTTATTAATTCAAATAGTCTTTGGAACGCTTGATTTTATTCAACTTAGAACGATGATTCCTGAATATATTGCGGTGTACGGAACGACGGCTCTTACAATTATTGCAATTTTAATTTTTGTTGGACCGATTGGAAAATCCGGACAATTTCCACTGCATGTATGGTTACCTGATGCAATGGAAGGTCCAACTCCAGTTTCAGCTCTTATTCATGCCGCAACAATGGTTGTTGCGGGGGTGTACTTAGTGGCTAGAGCGTATTTCTTATTTAGTGCGCTACCAATGGCGATGGATGTTATTGCTTGGTTTGGTGGTATAACAGCTCTTTTTGCCGCTAGTATTGCGTTTACACAAAGAGAAATCAAAAGAATTTTGGCATATTCTACTGTAAGTCAATTAGGTTATATGATGTTAGCATTAGGAGTGGGATCGCTTACTGCTTCAATGTTTCATTTAATGACTCATGCCTTTTTTAAAGCTTTATTATTCTTAGGTGCTGGTGCGGTAATGCATGCCCTTAATGACGAAGCTGATATTTTTAAAATGGGTGGCTTGAGAAAGAAAATGCCGATAACCTTTATTACGATGGCTATTGGTGTGGCAGCTATTGCCGGCTTACCACCGTTTGCAGGCTTTTTTTCAAAAGATGAAATTTTAGTAGCAACAGCAGCCGTGAGCACGCCACTTTATCTGATGGCGGTTGTGACTGCCTTTATGACAGCTTTTTATATGTCTAGATTGTTATTTGTGACTTTCTTTGGCACTGCTAATAATGAATATCACCCACATGAAGCGCCAAATAGTATGAAATTACCACTAATTGTTTTAGCGGTGTTAGCAGTAGTAAGTGGCGTAGTAGGACATTTCTATGGTTTTGGAGAATGGGTTCGCTTCGGTGTTGCACATCATGGCGGTATTGATTGGCAAGTTGCAATTACTTCAACAATCTTGTCAATAATAGCAATAAGTTCAGCTTGGTTAATATATGGAGCGAAAATTATTTCTGCCACGACTTTAAAAGAAAAACTTGGTTTATTATATACTATAAGTTTTAATAAATTTTATGTAGATGAATTATATGCTTTGCTAACAAAATACTTTGTTGATGGCATCGGAAAAATCTTATATTGGATAGATGTAAACATTGTTGATGGTTTTATTAATGGCTTAGCAAAAATTACGGACTTTATTGGAGATGTTTTAAGAAAAACCCAAACCGGTCAAGTGCAACAATATGTCTTTATCTTTTTTTGCGGAGCATTATTGTTAATAGTCTTTAGCTTTGTATATTTGATAAAATCGCTGTTAGCTGGCTATATGGGAGGTGTATTGTAAGATGACAACATTTCCTTTAATGACAGCAATCTTATTAATGCCTTTAATAGGGATGTTAGTATTATGTTTTTTACCAAAAGAGCAAGAAAAAGCTATCAAAAATATAGCGGCAGTAGCGATGATGATGGCTTTGGGAATGACAATTTATGCTTATGTTAATTATGATTTTAGTATTGGTGGAATGCAATTTACACAAAGTATTCCATGGATTACTGACCTTGGAGTTAACTATGCGGTGGGTGTTGATGGAATATCTTTACCATTACTATTTTTAACTAATTTAATTGGCTTAGCAGCAGTTTTCTCTTCTTGGAATGTAGTAGATCGCGTTAAAGAATTTTTTGTGCTACTGTTGATTCTTATTGCCGGTGTAGCCGGAACTTTTATTGCTTGCGATTTATTCATCTTTTTATTGTGCTATGAATTAGTTGTAATACCTATTTACATAATGGTTATTATGTGGGGATCGACGAAACGGGTGACTAAAGAATATGCAGGGATGAAGTTAACTATTTATTTATTGTTGGGTTCAGCTTTTATGTTGGTAGGCGTGGTAGCACTTTATCTACAAGCTTTTCCAGCTGAATATCGTACTTTTGATATGAATTTGTTAGCACAAGCGCATCTATATGGATCGCTAAGTGAACCGTTTCAAATTTTCATCTTTTTCTTATTTTTAATTGGCTTTGGTTCATTGTTATCAATGTGGCCTTTTCATAGTTGGTCTCCGGATGGTTATGCCGGTGCCCCAACGGCAGTATCAATGATTCATGCCGGTGTCTTAAAGAAAATTGGTGGATATGGATTAATTAGATTGGGGTTACTAATTGTTCCGCTAGGTGCTAAATTTTGGGCACCATTAATTGCACTATTGGCTGTTGTCAATGTAATGTATGCAGCTTATATTGCGTTGGTGCAAAAAGATTTAAAATATGTAATCGGTTATTCTTCGGTATCTCATATGGGCTATGTCTTAATTGGTTTTGCTTCGCTGAATGTTATTGGTATTACCGGTGCGGTTGCCAATATGGTAGCACATGGTGTTATGAGTGCCTTATTCTTTGCAATGATTGGTTATGTTTATGAAAAAACGCATTTGCGCAGTACTGATGAATTAGGTGGCTTAGCGCATCAAATGCCTAAAATTGCCACTGGTTTTATGCTTGCCGGAATGGCTTCATTAGGACTACCGGGCTTAATTAGTTTTATTCCGGAGTTTACAATTTTCATTGGCGTTTTTCAAACTTATCCATTATTAGCAATATTGTCAATTTCGGGCATAATTTTTACAGCTTTATATACTTTAAGGGTTTTGGCAAATGTTTTATTTGGACCACGCTTGCCAAAACTTGATAGCTATAAAGATGCTACTGGTGTAGAAGTACTGCCGTTAATAATCTTAGGAACGGTTTTAATTGGCTTTGGTTTATTTCCGCAACTTTTAATGGGGATGGTTAATAGTGGTGTAGAACCATTAATGCCATTATTAGAAAGACTGGATAATATTTCCGGGTTGCTAGGAGGGGTATTAAAATGAATTTTTTAGCAATTAGTTCCGAAATAGCAACGACAATTTTAGCGATGGTGATCTTAGGAATTGATTTATTAATGCCTAAAGAAAAATCGCGTAAATGTTTAGGTTATATTACTGTTATAGGCTTAGTAGGCGTTTTTATTGCGATCTTTAATCAGTATCACCTTGGTAATGCACCGACATTTGTTCAAAATTTATTTATTATGGATAATTTAGCATTGCTAATTAAACAAATGTGTTTGTTGGCAGTAGGTTTTACAGTGCTATTTTCAGTTGATTTTGTAGAAAAATTGCCGAAACATCATGGTGAATTTTATGTTTTGATATTGTCCGCATTAATTGGGATGATGGTTATGGCTTCTGCAAATGACTTTTTAACATTATTTGTGGGCTTAGAGTTGATGGCAATATCTTTCTATGTATTAGTAGGCTATGCCTTAAAAAGCTCTAATTCTAGTGAAGCTGGCGTTAAATATCTGATTGTTGGTTCAACCTCCAGTGCGATCATGTTATATGGTGTGAGTTTGGTTTATGGAACAACCGGTAGTATTATTTTTCAGGAACTGGCGGCAAATTTTGCGTTATATTCTACGGCTGCTTTAGTGGGAATTTTAATGGTGTTAATTGGCTTTTTCTTTAAGATGTCAATTATTCCGTTTCATATGTGGGCGCCGGATATTTATCAAGGTGCACCAACACCGATTACGGCATTGTTGGCAACGGCATCAAAAACTGCGGCAGTGGCCGCGTTAATTCGAGTTTTATTTATGGCTTTTGCAATTGTTAAAATCTATTGGTTACCGGTGTTGGTTTTATTGTCAACACTATCAATGATTGGCGGAAACCTAATGGCGCTTCGGCAAACTAATGTAAAGCGGCTACTAGCTTATTCGTCAATAGCACAAGCTGGATATATGTTAATTGGTATTATCGCAGCAGATGCTGCGGGAATTAAGGGTGTATTGTTTTACACTTTAATTTATATCATTGCTAATATTGGGGCATTTAGTGTCTTGATTGCTGTCGATAAAAACTATGGTGAAGCTGAGTTTAGCACTATTGCGGGCTTAGGACAAAGAGCACCATTGCTAGCGGCTGTACTGACAATATCACTCTTGTCGATGGCAGGGATTCCACCGATGGCTGGGTTTGTTGGTAAGTTATATTTGTTCACTGCTGTTGTAGAAAAAGGACATTTGTTACTAGCGTTTATTGGCTTTATTATGTCGATGATTTCGGTTTATTATTATCTGCAAGTTGCTAAAACCATGTATATTGATAAACCTGCTAGTAGTGAAAAAATAGAGTTAACTTTTGCGATAAGAGTAACAGTATTGTTAAGTTTAATTGGAACGGTAGTACTAGGCATTTATCCTGAACCAATTTCAAACTTTATTAATATGGTAATTAGTACATTATAAAAAAAGGGTGGCTATACTATTAATTAGGTATAGCCACCATTTTTTGCTTAAGTAAGAGGGATTTTAATACTTATAATTGTGCCGGTATCAATAGTTGAAGTTACTTCAAAGGTTCCGTTAATTCTTTTTGTCCGTTCTGCCATTGATGTTAAGCCAAAGCCTGTAAGTTCATTCTCCGGATTAAATCCAACACCATCATCACTAATTGTTACAGTGATTAAATCTTGATCTACCTTAAATGTAATAAGGCAATTTTCCGCTTTAGCGTGTTTTACAATATTTGAAAGTGCTTCTTGAATAATGCGAAATAAATGTAAATCAATGAGGTTATTATTAGCATAAACTGCCGTGCTTAACGGTGATATTAAAATAATATTAAGTCGATACTCTTGTTTTACCCAGTTTATATATTTTTCCAAAGCCAAAAGAAGATTATTGTGTTCTAGCTTAAAATATTGAAATCCTTTAATGTATTCACGAGCATCGGTATAAGCGTTTTTTGTAATTTTGACTAGTTTTGTTAAATTTAAAATACTTTTATCAATTTCTTTACCTTTAAGGCTATGAATAATATCTTGAATTTGAAAACTAATGTAACCTAGCGTTTGACATAAATCATCATGAACTTCGCGCGCTAAAGAATGTCGTTCTTCAATAATAGCTAAAGATTTTTCGTGTTCTAATAAGCTCTGTTGCTCTTGTTTTTGCTTGGTTATCCAAAGGAATAGATTAAAATATTGTTTTCTAACATAATATTACTATAATAAAGGCCATGCCAAGGATTTGATAAAATCATTAATAAAAAAGTTGTGGTAGTTAGCAAAATAAAGGATTGAAGTTTCAAGGGGATTAACTTAATTTGTCCACTAATTTGCAAAATAAATAAAAACCATAAATAAGGTGATAGTAAAGAAGTCGCTTGTGCCCAAATAACCCAAAAAGATTTATCAGCTAAAGTCTCGCTAACAGCTAACATTAGCATTGTTACTAACCAAAATGTTTTTGATAATTGCAAGTAAACTTGGACT
>RRZT010595004.1_pt1 | contig 24181 bp, 21 predicted proteins | sample 2165551 | NCBI WGS metagenome assembly RRZT01 (sample SAMN10456910, study PRJNA506462) | wastewater metagenome | biome: wastewater; feature: sludge; material: wastewater sludge; isolation source: wastewater sludge with Escherichia coli K12::gfp cells carrying plasmid... | place: USA: Moscow, Idaho... | reverse complement strand
CTCGCGGCCTACCTGTTCGCTCTGGTGTGGGGGGTGTGCTTGATCGTGGCCCGCAAGGCCGATCGCCGCACCGAGATCGCCTTTGGGCCCCACATGGCCTTGGGTGCGGTGCTGGTGTTCGCCGCCCCCGGGGTGACCGGGCTGATGGGACTCCTGTGACCAGGTCAGCCGCGGCTGCCTCGGGCCCGTGGGTTGATCAACAGCCCGATCCCCAGGCATCCCACGCCCCCGATCACCACCGACAGGGGAACCGCCGAGATGGACGGCAGGGTAGGCAGCAGCCACACCTCGCGATTGGCCAGGTAGGCGCCGGAGCAGGTCACCTCCGCGCCGGGGCCCGAGGCGCCCACCACGACGACGGGCACCAGCGATGAACCGGCCTGGACCCGGGAACCGAGCTGGTCGGCGTCCGCTGGCTGCCGAAGTTGCTTGTCACGGCCCCCATTCCGGACAACGCAATCCAGCCTTTCGGGGGCGGGAATGCTCCCGTCGGGCAGGGGAGTGGTGAAGATGGTCGCGCCCGGATCGAACCATGGTGTCGCTTGGAGAGAATGCGTCACCGCGCGCTGTAACAACTCCGGTGATTGCCTCGGCGTTGCCCACGCGATGGTTCCGATGGTCACCAGCGTGGCACCGCTTACCGCCAAGATAGCCGACGCAGTATTCTGTGCACGGCGAACGGCGCGGTGGTCACGACGCGGTCGTCGCTTGGGGGATTTTCGCGGGCGCACGGGCACCATGTTCTCACGCGGCATGCGTGCTGTAGACACGGGCGCCAGGCTCCGATTTTGCCCGCGCGAAACAACTGGACGGGGAGGGGGACATCCCGTTCCCTCGCCGTCCGGCGGTAACGTGACCTGCACCCTCGCTCACCCCATGACAGGAGCTCGCCCGTGAAATTGGCTGTCGCCTGGGTGGATCCCGCTCTCGACCCTGATGCGGTGACGCCGTGGCCGTCGGACACCGCGGCCGCGGCGACCCTTGTCGTGGGGGCGCAGGCGGGGCCAGAACTCGTGCGCTGGATGCTGCGGGCCCGTGTCCGATCACTGCTACTCGTCGCTCGTCCGGCTCATCGGCGGGCGCTGGGGTATGTCGCCAACGTCGTCACCGGAGCCCGGCGTGATGTGCTGGTCGCCACGCGCACCACCGAAGCCAACGCCGTCGCGTCCCTCGCCCACGGGGTGCTCCTGGCCGGTATCGACGCCGAGCCGACCGCCAAGATCGCGCTCTTCGACGCGTTGCGACGCTCGTGCTGGAGCGGTGCCTGGCTGACATCGGTCACCGCAGTCGACCGGCCGGGCCCCCGCGTCGGACAGTACGTCAGGTCCTTGTTTCCCGGCGGCCCCCGGTTCGTCGTGCTCGCGGGTCCCGATCCCGTCATCCACACTGCGGGGACGCCCCTCGCCGGGGCGCCGACCGGCGGGGACCTCCTCGTCGCCTGCGACGACGCCGAGGTCCCCGAGCCGCTGATGGCCTGTTTTCCTGGCCTTCAATTGGTGAAGCTTCCCGTTCCCGCACCGATCAAGCCGATCTATGGTTCCCGGGGGTGCGAATTCGTCATTCATGACCGTTCGCTGCCGATGCCCGCGACCAGCACGGTGGCGTGCCGGGTGTGCGGCCAGCCCCTGTATCAGGTCTCCTGCCCCTTTTGTCATGTCCTGCCCCCGAGGAGTGATCTGCCGTGAATCCGCGTCAACGTCGAGGGCTGCTGTTCATGGCCGTCGCCCTTCTGGTTGCCCTGGGCACGTTCGTGGCCGTGTCGACTTTCGTGGCAAATGTGAACAGCCAGGTCGGTCAGCGGGTGACGGTTTATCAGGCCCGGCAGCCCATCGATCCCTACACCCCGTTGTCGGCCGATGTTTTGGAGCCTGTTGAAGTCCCTCGTCGCTGGGTCTCAGAGTCCTCCATCGTCGGCCTGAGTGAACTCACCGGACGGCGCATCAGTTTTCGGGTCAATGCGGGTACCACGATCAGTTCGGACATGCTGATTCCGAACTCGTCGCTGTCGTCGACCGAACGGGAATTGGCGATCAACGTCGATCCGGTGACCGGCGTCGCGGGCCGCGTCCGCCCCGGTGACCGCGTGGACGTCTACGCCGTCTTCGGGGATGTGCCCGGGCTACCGAAGCAGGTGCGCATCCTGCAGCGGAACGTCCGCATCGTGTCGATCGCCGGGCAGCAGACGGTGACCCAGCAGAACTCCGACGGAACGCGTGAGAGCGAGGTCATCCCCGTCACGCTGGCCGTGGAACCGGAGGCGGCGCTCTCCATCACCTACGCTTCGGCGTTTGCCCAGGAGGTGCGGCTGGTGGCGCTCCCCTCCGATGTGGGCGTGAACCGCACCAACGAGTCCGACACGTTCGATGCCAGCAAACTCGGCGGGCAGGCGATTCCGGAGGGTAACCGATGAGCAAAGTCGTGATCGGGATGGCGAACGAGAACCTCGAATCGGATCTGCGCTCGCTGCTGGACGAGTTGTCCGGTTTCACGGTCGAGGCGGTCGCCACCGACACCGCACGGCTGGCCGAGTACGTCGCACGCTTCGAGCCGGACCTCGTGCTCCTGCATGACGCCCTGGGACCTGAACCGGCGATCGCCGTGATCCGGGATCTGAGCGGCAGGCATCCCGCCGCCGCCGTCATCCAGATCTCGCCTGAGCGCTCCACCAGCACTGTGATCCGAGCCCTGGAGGCGGGGGCCCGCGGCGTCGTCGCCTACCCGTTCGCCTTCGAGGACTTCTCCTCCCGCATTCAGGACGCGGTCGACTGGTCGCGTCAGATGCGCCGGATCCTCGAGGGGGCCGCGCAGGCCGCGCAGCGCGACCGCGGCCAGGTGGTCACGTTCGCGGGTGCGAAGGGCGGTGTCGGCACCACCACCATGGCGCTGCATCTGGCGATCGACCACCACAGCAGGCAGCCCGATGAGCGCGTGTGCGTCGTCGATCTGGACGTGGAGAAGGGGGACGTCAGCGCCCTGCTGGATGTCCGCCAGTCCGTTTCGGTTGCCGATCTGGCGAAGGTCTATCAGGACTTGTCGGCCACGACGGTGAGCGATGCCCTCATCGAGCACGAGAGCGGGATCTCCCTGCTGCTCGCCCCCGTCGACGTCCGGCAGTCCGAGTCGGTCACTCCGGAGGCGTTGCGCGCAATCATCGCGCTGCTGCGGCGCGAGTTCGACCTCATCGTCCTCGACGCCGGTGGCTATGTGTCACCGGCGCAGGGTGCGGCGATCGAACTGGCCGACGAGACGGTCGTCGTCACCACCCCGGACGTCTTGACCCTGCGGGCGATGCGCAAGCGGATTCTGGCCTGGGAAGCGCTCGGGGTGCGTCATGAGGCGGAACTGCGTGTGCTGGTGAACAAAGTGGACCGCAGTTCGATCTTCCCGCCCGATGCCGTCCCGAAGCTCACGACGGCCACCGTGCTGGCCACCCACGTCCCGTTGTCCACCCGGGTGCTCGAGCCCGCCGTCAACGAACGCGACCCGCAAGCCGTCACCGACACGAACTGGTGGAAGCTCATGACCTCTGTGCGCGAAGAACTCAGCAAGATCGGCTCCCAACCCGCTCGCCGGGCCCTGCAGGAGCCGGTGACGCCGGAGCCTGCGAGCCGGACGCGCAGGAGGCCCTGGCTGCGGGGAGGCCGTGACCGGGGCGCGACCGCGCTGGAGAACGTCGGCATCCTGCCCCTGGCGCTCGGTCTGGGCGTGCTGATGTGGCACGTGGCGGTGGTGGGGCTGGGAGCCGCCTTCCTCGGCCAGGCGACCACCGAGGCGGCCCGGGAGTTCGCCATCACCGGGAGCGCCACCAAGGCTCAGGCCGCCGCCCGGGCGACTCTCCCGGAGGCCTTCGGCAAGGGCGTCGTCGTGACGGGCAAAGACGGGGTGATACGGGTCACGCTGGACCTACCCGCAGGCACCTCCTTCATCCCGCAACTCAGTTCCAGCGTCACCGTGGTGAGGGAGCCGTCATGAGCACGTCGTCGAAGCGCGAACGTGGCACAGCCGCCCTGGAGTTCGTCGGCGCGTTCCCCTTCCTCTTGCTGGCCGGGATGATCGCCCTGCAGTTCGGCCTCGTGGGCTGGGCCACCGTGTCCACCAACGACGCGGCCCGCGCCGCCGCGCGCGCCGCGTCGCTGGGGCGCAACCCCACGACCGCGGCCAAGGAGGCGTTGCCCGGAAACCTGGCGCCGATGTCGGTGACCGGGTCGAAGGTGTCGGGCGGGTATTCCTACACGGTGGAGGTCAAGACGCCGTCGGTGCTGCCGATGCTCGACTTCGGCTCGGTCCGGCGGACCGTCGACATGCCAGCAAATCCATGACGAGCCGCAGCTACGCGTCCTTCGTCGGTGCCGAGCCGGGGGTCAGCCAGGTCCAGACGGAGGACGACGGCCTGATCATGACCTTCCGTCGGCTGCTGCTGGAGGAGGTCGACCTCAATGAGCTCAGCAAGCTCGACGCGAACCAGCGCCGTGCCCGGCTGGAGCGGGTGATCGCGCACCTGGTCTCCCGCGAGGGCGTCATCTTGTCGACCGCGGAGCGCAACCAGTTGATCCGGCGCGTCGTGGACGAGGCGGTGGGCCTCGGCGTCCTGGAGCCCATCCTGGCCGACCCCACGGTCAGCGAGATCATGATCAACGGCCACCAGACGATCTACGTCGAGCGGGCCGGCGTGCTGGAACGTTGGCCGGGCGCCTTCAGCAGCGAAGAGCAGCTCATGCAGACGATCGACCGCATCGTCTCCACGGTGAACCGGCGCGTGGACGAGTCCAGCCCGATGGCGGACGCGAGACTCCCTGCCGACGCGCGCATGCCGCGCGGCGCCCGCGTCAACGTGGTGTTGCCGCCGCTCGCGCTGGACGGTCCCAGCGTCACCATCCGGCTGTTCCCCCAGGACATCTCCTTGGCGCGGCTCATCGAATGGGGCAGCATCACCGAACAGCTCGCAAGCCTGCTGCGCGCCTGCGTGGAGTCCCGATTCAACATCGTGGTCTCGGGCGGCACCGGTTCGGGCAAGACGACGATGCTGAACGCCCTGTCCTCCTTCATCGGTGCCGGCGAACGGATCGTGACGATCGAGGACGCCGCCGAGCTGAGCCTGGCTCAACCGCACACGGTGCGCCTGGAAACCCGGCCGCCCAACGCGGAGGGACGAGGGCAGGTGACGATCCGCGACCTGGTGCGCAACTCGCTGCGCATGCGCCCGGACCGGATCGTCGTCGGTGAGTGTCGCGGCGGGGAGGCGCTGGACATGCTGCAGGCGATGAACACGGGGCATGAGGGATCCCTCACGACCGTGCACGCCAATAGCGCGGAGGACGCCTTGAGCCGGCTGGAGACGCTGGCGACCATGTCGGACGTCCAGATCCCGTTCCAGGCGGTACGCGATCAGGTCAACTCGGCGGTCGATCTCATCGTCCAGCTTGGGCGCGGGGCGGACGGGGCCAGGCGGGTGTCCGAGGTGGCCTATGTCGCCTCGCGGCGGCACGAGGCCTTCCGGCTGGAGTCGGTCGCGAGCTGGCGTGGCGCGCACCGAGGCGGGGGACGCGGCGAGTTCGTGCACCATCCACTGCCCAGCGACCTCGATCGGCGGTTGGCGGAGTCGCATCCCGAACACCTCAGTTGGGTGGTGTGAGGTGAACCTGCACGCCTTGATCCCGCTGGCCGCGGGCGCCGCCGTCCTGCTGTTGCTGGTGGGCGTGCGGGAGCTCCTCGCCCTGGCCAACGACCGCCGCCGGTTCATCGCGGGCGCAGAGATGGAGAGCGGGAGCGGGCAGGCGGCCTCGACGATCAGGGCCTGGGACAACAGGTTTCGCCGTACCCGGCTGGGGCGCTGGTTCGCCCGCGAACTCGATCTGGCGGGCATGGCCTTGTCCCCGCTCGTGGTGGCCGTCGCGACACTGGCCGCGGGCATCGCCGCGACGTGGGTGATCTGGCACTTCCTCTCCCCGATCCTCGCGGTGCTGGGCCTGGTGCTGGCCTTCTTCCTGATGCGGGCCTACCTGCAGCAGGCGCAACAGCGCAGGCAGGAAGCGATCGTCGCCCAGATGCCCGAGCTGGCCCGCGTGCTCGCCAACGCGTCCTATGCCGGTCTGTCGCTGCCGACCGCGCTCGGGGTCGCCAGCCGTGAGCTGGCAGAACCGGTGCGCACGGAACTGGTCCGGATCACCGACCGGCTCCGGTTCGGAGCATCCGTGGAGGCCGCCCTGCAGGAGTTCCGTGAGCGGGTCCGCTCACGCGAGACGGGCGTGCTGATCTCGACGCTGGTCGTCTCCACGCGCAGCGGCGGGTCCCTGGTCACCGCCCTGCGCGGCATCGCCGACAGCCTGGAGCAGCGCAAGGAGACGCGCAGGCAGATCCAGACCACGCTGAGCGCCCCGATGGTCACCGCGAACGCGATCTTGATCATCGGGGTCGGCCTGCTGTTTCTGCTCAACGCCATCCAGCCGGGCACCGTCGACGCCATGACCCGCTCCCCCCTGGGGATCGCGGCGCTCATCGCCTCCGGCGTGCTGTTCGGCGGGGGATACGTCGCCATCAGGGCGATCGCGCGGGTGGAGCCATGATCAACCTCCTCGTGGGCGCGATCCCCGGCATCGTCGCAGCGCTGGCCGTCTGGCTGGCCGCCGTCGGGATCCGGGCGTGGCGCTACGACCCGGTGCAGGATGTGCATCCCGAAGAACTGATGGACGCCTCCGTTCTGGGTGCCTCCCAGGAGAAGACCAAGGCGAGTGTGCTGTCCCGGCTGGGGGCGCGGTTCGTGCCCCTGATCAAGGGCTCGTTGCCGGCGTCCATTCCCCGACGGCTGCAGCGCCAGATCGACCTGGCCGGGCGTCCGCCCGGGATGACGGTCGACGGTGTGATGGCGCAGCAGGTGGGCCTGCTGATCGTGGCGATCCCCGTGAGCTTCCTCTACATCCGATCCGGGTTCGTCTTGTGGGTCATCCCGTTGGTGGGGCTGGCGGTCATGTGGCCGATGATCCGGCTCACCACGCTGGCGCGCCGGCGCCGCGAGCGTATCGACCGGGACTTGCCCGATTTCCTCGACGTGCTCGCCGTCACGGTCAGCGCAGGGACAGGCTTCCGGGCGGCTCTGGCGACGGTCGCTCGCAGGTTCGGCGGACCGTTGGGAGAGGAGGTGACGACGTCGCTGCGGCAGATCGAGAACGGCGCCAGCCTCAGGTCAGCCTTCAAGAATCTCCGCGAGAGGTCCGGCTCGGAGGCGATGAACGAGTTCGTCACCGCCTATCTCCAAGCCGAGGAACTCGGCGCGCCCCTGGTGGACTCCCTCAACCAGATCGCGCTCGACATGCGGCGGGCCGCCGCCCAGCGCGCCCTGCAGCGAGCGGTCCGGGTGACCCCGCGCATCACGCTCATCACCACCATGGCGATGGTCCCGGCGACGTTGATCCTGGTGGTCGTGGGTCTGATCCTGGGCACCGGAGTCGATTTCGGGGCGATTCTCGGTGACTAAGGGGCCAACAGAGGGGGTCTCCCTGCAGGTGACCCGGGTGGCGCTGGTGGTGCGATTGGTGTCGCTGCTGCTGGTGGTCCTCACGTTGTCCACCATCTCCCCGGCCGCGCTCGTGGGGCAGATCCTGATCGGCGTGGCCGCGTGGTGGCTGCTGGTGTCCCGGCGCGGGGAGGACCTCGTCTCCCGGCACCCGTGGCTCGTCTTCCTGGACACCCTGCTGCTGACCGTAGTCACCGTCCTTTCGGGGGGCGACAGCCCGTTCGTCTTGACGTTCATGACGTCCGCGCTGCTCGTCGGCCTGTGGGCCTCGGCGTGGGTGGGCTTCAGCACGGTCGCGGTCTTGGTGCTGCTGCACCAGGTGTTCTGGGCGACGACGACGTCGAGCGTCGCCGGGCTGGCGGTGCCCTTCGGCTTCGTCGTCTTGTGGTGGCTCGGTTTCGCGATCTCGGAGGCGGCCCGTTCCGAGGAACGTGCCCGCGATGCCCTCCAGCGCGCGGTCGCGGTCGCCGCTGCGGGGGAGGAACGCACGCGCTTGGCGCGGGACATGCACGACACCGTCGCCAAGTCGTTGCAGGCGGTCCACCTTTCTGCAGCGGCGCTGCCCATCATGATCGAACGGGACCCCGCCGGAGCCGTCGAGTGCGCCGGTGAGATCCGTGAACTCAGCGCCCAGGCCATCGAGGACGTCCGGGCCCTGATGACCCATCTGCGCCGGGAACCGGAGGGGGACTCCCTCCCCGAGATGCTCATCCAGCTGTGCCTGCGATGGGAGGCGGCCACGGGCATATCGCTGGTGAGCGAGGTAGACGAGACCACCGAGGTGACCGACGTCCTGGTGCGCTACGAGATCCTCATGGCCATGGGGGAAGCCCTGGAGAACGTGCGGCGCCACGCGCGGGCCTCGCTGGTTCGGGTCGCCTTGAAGGGGACCGAGGATTGGGTGGTCGTGTCGGTGGTCGACGACGGCGTCGGCATCGACGGCGACCGGCTTCGGGAGGCCGAGGAGGGCGGCCATTACGGGCGCCGGGGGATGGCGGAGCGGATGGCGAAGGTAGGCGGACGGGCCGAGTTCAGAAGCACGCCCGGGTGGGGGACCACGGTGCAACTCGTGGCCCCGCGTCATGGGCTTATCGAGGTCGAGTGAGGAGAACGGTGTGAGCGACATGATCAAGGCACTCATCGTGGACGACAGCGCCGTGGTGCGACGCGGCGTCCGCACACTGCTGGAGTTGGACGGCTGTATCGAGGTGGTCGGCGAGGCCGGCGACGGGGAGGAGGGGCTGCAGTTGGCGCGTGAGACTGAACCTGACATCGTCCTGCTGGATGTCCGCATGCCTCGGCGGGACGGGCTGTCGATCGTGGCGGACCTGGCTGGTGGCTCCCGGGTGCTGATGTTGACCTTCTCGGACGAGTCCCACGTGGTGCGCGAGGCGATGGCCGCTGGAGCCACCGGGTATCTCGTCCACGGCACATTCGACGCCGACTCGTTGGCGGCCACGGTGCGCAGCGCCGCCGCGGGCATGGCGGCACTGAGCGGTCCGGCCTTGGTGGCCATGATGGGCAGCGGCACCCCGACGGCGCCGACCGCTCACGAGCGGGGCCCCAAATGGGGGTTGAGCATGCGTCAATCAGAGGTGATGGACCTGATCTCACAGGGCCGGTCCAACCGCGAGATCGCGCGGGAGCTGTTCCTCACGGAGAAGACCGTCAAGAACCACATCAACCAGATCTTCACGAAGTTGGACGCCACCAATCGGGGGCAGGCCATCGCTGCCTGGCTGGGGACTGCCCCGCAATGAGGCCCGGGTCTGGGGTTGGGCCCGGACTGGGCCCCACGGCCCTACGGATCCCGTAGTCCGACCCGTAGGTTTTTGGTTATCAACACACGGGCAACCGGCCCGCAAGACTTGAAGGAGACTCACATGTCGAACCTCATGCTCGCTTCCGCGGTCAAGGCGGAGCTCGTCCTCAACGCAGTGCGCAGCACTCTGGTCGCCCGCCGTGAGCGCGGCGCCGACGCCCTGGAATACGTCGGCATGGTCGTGCTGGCAGCCCTCATCGTCGTCGGCATCGTCGGCGCGGTGAACATCGACAGCCTGTCCAACGCGGTGGAGTCCGCCGTGGGCAAGATCACCGGGGGCAATAGCTAAACCTCCCGGGGAGGGATGAGGCCACGCTGGGCTCATCCCTCCCGGTCTTGCTAGTGGTCTCGAAAGGGGAGTGCTCAGCCATGGTGGTCCACGGGCGAAGGAGTGAGGCAGGCGCGGCGACGACGGCGATCGTCATCGCCGTCAGCGTGCTGCTGCTGGGAGTCGCGTTCTTCTACACCCAACGCGTGGCCAAGGCGGAAGACCAGGGCGGCACTCTCCAGGTGGGCGCGGACGCCGCGGCACTGGCTGGCGCCTATCAGACCATCGATGACTCGCCGGACTGGTTGTCCGGCCTCGTCAACGGTGGCGCCCTGCCGGCCGGGGGGGCCGGGCAGGGCGCCGCCGGCGACTTCGCCACCCGCAACGGCGGCTCCCTCGTCGGGTACCACTATTCGGCCTCCCTGGACCGCATCGAGGTCCAGGTGAGGAGCAAGGCCGTGCTGGAGTCGGGATCACGGGAAGTCGCGGTCGCCACCGCCAGCATCGGCAAACGGCTCGCCGCCTGCGTCCTTCCCCAAGCTCCCGTCGCCACCCCCACTCCGACCGCCACCGCGACCCCCAGCCCCACTGCGACGCCGACCAAGGCCCCCAGCTTCTCCGGGGTGGCGACGTGTGGCGAGCTGACGGTGCCCGTGAAGGTCGATCCGAACACCCGCAAGGTGACGATCACGATCTCTGCTTCGGAGATCAAGGCTCTGTTCACGGCCTCGTTGAGCGCCTGAGAGCAGGTCGGCCGAAATCCCGCGTGTGTAGGGTGATGGTCGACTCCGCCGACCCCGAAGGAGCAGCGTGTCCCACCGGTTTCCAACCCTGATAGCCCTCGTCATCGCGGCGCTCGGGCTGGCGGCGTGTACGGCGACCACCTCCCCGACCACCGGTCCGGATGGGCCTGGCACCTCGGCTCCGGTGTCGGCGAGCGCAGCCGCGTCCGCGTTGGTGCGGGCTGGTGCGCAGGAACCCGTCCCGGTGGCGAGCGCCCCGATCGAGGTCGGTCAACTGGCCGGGGGGACCTTCCATGTGTTCTCGGTGAGAAGTACGGAGTCCGCAACCCGGCTCGAGTACGTCGTGACCCACCCCACCTTGACGCTCTCCGGCTATCCCGAGCAGGTGTACGGGCCGAACCGGCGAGACAATCTTCCGGTGCTGTCGGTCGGCGGCGTCGACTACGAGGTGGCCGAACACAGCGTCTTGACCGGAACCTGGGGTAGGCCTGTTGCCGGCCTCATCTCGACGGTCGTCCCGGACCCTCACTCGACCTTCGCGGTCTACGCGCCGCTGCCGGCCGGTGTCTCGGAGGTGGAGGTCTCCACCCCGTTGATCGCCTCGCCCCTGAGGGTGACGGTGGACCGGGGGGCCGCTGCGGTTCCGGCCGGATCGGCGGATGTGCCGATCCTGGGCCGCGCCGTCTTCGGAGACAAGAACGATCGCGAGCACGACCAGAGCCTGATCCTGACCGTCCACGGCGTGCGACGCGTGGAGAATGCCACGGTCGTCTACTACTCGGCCGTCTTCCCCGAGGGCGTGGCACCGGTCCGGTTCTCCAGTTGGGGTGGGGAAGGCGGCTCGTTGAGCAACGCCTCCAGCTATCTGGGCTTCCTGACCTCGACGGTCGAGGTGATCGACTGGCCCTCGATGCGGGGTCTGCAGTTGTTGGGCGGGGGCGGTCCTCACCTCAAGGAGTCGTGCGACCGGTTCGCCTTCACCCAGGGCGAGAACCCGAACGCGCTGGTGTGCTGGGGCGTGCTTCCCCCGCTAGAGGCGTCGACCACGTCGGTGGACGTGATCGTGGCCAACCAGTTGATCCAGGATGTGCCGGTGAGCGAGGGGCTCATGACTCCCACGTCGGATCAGCAGATCCCGGAGTTGGGGACGGGCTGGCCCGTCATCCCTGCCGAGTCGTTAGCGGAGGCGACCCCCGACAACATCGCCAGCAACACGGTCGACCTGCGCTTCGTGATGAAGGAGGGGGCGATCACCACCTCGGGGGACCAACTCGACCTGGACGCCACCGTGCTGTTCGACTACAACCAGGCGACCCTGACTGCGAATGCCCAGCAGGTGCTGGCCACTGCAGCCGAGAAAGTGAAGGCGACCGGACGTGTGGGCGTGGTGACCGTGACGGGGCACACCGACTCTGACGGTTCGGATGCGGCCAACCAGGACCTGTCCAGCCGCCGGGCCCAGGCGGTCGCCGATGCGCTGGGACCCCTGCTCGGCGCTGGCTACTCGTTCGCCGTCGAGGGCAAGGGCGAGCGTGAGCCGGTCGCCTCGAACGACACCGACGCCGGCAAGGCGGCCAACCGGCGGGTGACGATCCTTCCCCCGGCGTGAGTGGCCGGTTCGTCACGGCGGGGTCGAAAAAGCGGGCGCTTTCGCCTGCTCAGTGTGCTTGCATGGAGGCATGTCAGCCGTGACGTCGACCTCAACCCCCTCCACCCCTCCTGTCTCGCGCCGGGCGCGACGTGCCCTGGGTCACGCCCCGACGCCACCAGCGCCCGACGCGCTCGGCACACAGGTCCTCTCCGCCGGTGAGGACTCCTTCGTCGCCGAGTTGCGTCGGCTCCTCGCCGCCGAGGACGTGCTGACCTCGACCAGCGACCTGGTGCGCTACTCCTCCGATGCCAGCCCGTACCGGATGCTGCCGCGTGTCGTGGTGCGGCCGCGCGACACCGAGCAACTCGTCGCCGTGTTGGCGGCGGCCCGGCTGGCGGGGCGCGGGGTCACGTTCCGCGCGGGGGGCACCAGCCTCAATGGTCAGTCCCAAGGCGACGACGTGATGATCGACATGCGCGAGCACTTCCGCGACATCGAGGTACTCGACGAGGGGGCGCGGCTGCGCTCCCAGCCAGGCGTGATCCTGTTCCGGGCCAACGCCTTGCTGGCCCCGAAGGGGCGCGTGCTGGGGCCGGATCCGGCGAGTGGATCGGCCGCGACCATCGGCGGGGTCTTCGCCAACAACGCCTCCGGGATGACGGCGGGGACGCGCTACAACAGTTACACCACGATCGACGCGGTCACCCTCGTCCTGGCGTCGGGAACGGTCGTCGACACCGGAGCCGCGGATGCCGACGAGCGCCTGCGCGACGCTGAGCCCGACCTGTATGCGGCGCTGGAGACGATCCGCGACGACCTCCGGGCCGATGAGGGGCTCACCGCCCTGATCCGGCGCAAGTTCTCCATCAAGAACACCTCCGGATACCGGCTCGACGCCTTCTTGGACGCCGAGCGGCCCGCCGACATTCTTCCGCTGCTCCTGGTCGGTTCGGAGGGCACGCTGGCGGCGATCGTCGAGACGACGTGGCGGACGCTGGAGACCGGACCGCGGCGTTCCACCGCCTTCCTCCGCTTCCCTGACGTGACCGCGGCCGCCGCGGTAGTGGCACCCCTCAACGGGGTGGAGGCTCAGGCGGTGGAGTTGATGGATACGGCGTCCCTGCGGTCGTTGCAGGGGCGTGTCGGGACGCCGCAATGGATCAACGATCTGGCCCCGGACGCGACGGATGCGGCGATCCTGACCGAGCGACGCGCCACCGATGACGCGACCCTGGATCGGTTCGAGACGGATGTGGCGCACATCGTCGGTGCGACGGTCATCGATATGGGCGAGCCCCTCACCACCCGGGAGGCCGGACGCGCGGCGCTGTACTGGCGGCTCCGCTCGGGCATGCTGCCCTCCATCGGTGCCTCCCGCCCGGCAGGCACCGCCTTGATCACCGAGGACGTGGTGGTGCCTCCTGAGCGGCTGCCCGAGGCGGTCGGAGACCTGCAGGCGCTGTTGGTCAAGCACGGCTTCCTGGGAGCGGTGAATGGGCACGCGTCAGCGGGAAACCTGCACTTCTACCTCTACTTGGACGCCACCGATGAGGAGCGCCTGAGCGCCTACCGGGCGTTCATGGAGGAACTGGTCGATCTCATCGTCGACCGCTACGACGGCTCCTTGAAGGGGGAGCACGGCACCGGCCGCAACATGGCGCCATTCATCGTCCGCGAGTGGGGAACCGACGCGGTGGCGATGATGTGGCGGGTCAAGCGCGCCCTCGACCCGACCGGGCTGCTGGGCCCGGGGGTGTTCCTCAACGAGGATCCGGAGGCGGCCTTCGACGGGCTGAAGTCCATGCCGGCGATCCATCCGCACCTGAACCCCTGCATCGAGTGCGGCTTCTGCGAGCCGGTGTGCCCGTCGCGGCACCTGACCGCGACGCCGCGCCAGCGCATCGTGTTGCAACGGGAACTGGCCCGTCAGGGACACACCGGTCCGGTCGCCGAGCGCATCATCGACGAGTACGCCTATGAGGCGGTCGACACGTGCGCGGGCGACTCGTCGTGCTCGATCGCCTGTCCCGTGGACATCGACACCGGGCGAGTGATGAAGGAGTTGCGTCGCGACGGCGTCCCCGCTCTGGCTCAGCGCGTCGGCGTCACGCTGGCCAAGCACTGGGGGATCGCCGAGATAGCCGGCCGGTCGGCGCTGTTCGCCGCCAAGGCGATCCGTCCGGTGATCGGCGACCGTGGGCTGTCCGCGATCACGTCTTTGGGTCGCCGGATCGGCGGGGAGGAACTCGTGCCGAGCTGGGTCGCGGAACTGCCCGGGCCCGCGCCCGCGCTGCCGCCGACGGAGCGCGCCGGCGCCGAAGCGGTGTTCTTCGCCGCCTGCATCAACCGGATCTTCGGGGCCTCGCGGGCGGCCTCGGAGCCCACGACCGTCTCGGAGGCGTTCGTGGCGTTGGCCGCCAGGGCCGGGCATGCCATCTGGATCCCCGACGACCTGGCCTCGATGTGCTGTGGCACCGTGTGGCACTCGAAGGGCCTGGAGGAGGGCAACGTCATCATGGCGGCCGAGGTGCTGGACCGGATGTGGCGCTGGAGCGACGCGGGACGCCTCCCGATCATCGTGGACGCGTCAAGCTGCACGCTGGGGCTGGCCCACGACATCGCCGAGTTGTTGGATCCGGAACGGTTGGCCAAGCACCGCAAGCTCCAGATCGTCGACGTGTTGCGGTACACGAACGAAGTGCTGCTGCCTGACCTGCCGCAGGCGCGGAAGCTGGGCCTGACCGTCCTGCATCCGACGTGCTCGATGAACACCCTGGGCATCACCGGAGACCTCAGGGCGCTGGCCGGTGCGGTGTCGCAAGAAGTGTTCGTTCCGATCAGCGCCACCTGCTGCGCCTTCGCCGGAGACCGGGGGATGCTGCATCCGGAGCTCACGGCCACCGCCACCCAGGAGGAGGTCGCCCAAGTGGAGGCGCGCCTCGCCGAGCCGGTCGCTGGGCAGGTGAGCTTCGCCTCGGGCAACCGCACGTGTGAACTGGGGATGGAGCATGCGACGGGGCAACCTTATGAGTCCATCATCGTCACCTTGGAGCGGCAAACGCGCTGAGCGGGTTCCTGTGGCGACGTCCTCACGGGCCCACCGAGAAGCCTGACCGCGTGCTGCGTTCGTTGGGCCCCCGCTGGGGCCCAGGGCCCTCGTGGGTGCCCGCGGCCGGCGGATAGCGTCTGGCCAAACGCTGGAAGTGACCGCTGCGCCGGAGGTGAGGGGATGCGCGAACGGGGAGCCTCGGGGCTGTCCTACGTGGCAGTTGCGGTGATCGCCGCCCTCCTCGTGTCTGGCGTGGCTCTCGCCCTCACGCCCGCCTCGGTGAGCGCGAGCCTCGGCTCCGCCGTGTGTCAGATCCTGCAACTGCCCGGCTGCGCCGACGCCGGGGGCACGCCCGACGATCACGAGCAGACGCCGTACGAGCGAGCCACCGCCGGGTCGGCCTGGTTCGGGGGGGATTCGTTCGCCTCGGGGGAAGGCATCTTCTCCTACGATCCCGCTACGGACACCACGACCAAGACGGCCCCCAACGAGTGCCACCGATCCGGCAGCTCCTATCAGGCACAGGTCTTCGCGCTGGCGCGACAACGAGGTGCCTTCGCCTCTCAGGACTACGCCTCGGAGGCCTGTTCCGGGGCGATCGTGTCGGATCTCTACTCCGACAACCACCTCGACAACGCGGGGGAGGGGCCGCAGATGTACGCCTCCCCGCAGCCGGCCGATGCGTCGGCTCCGTTCGACAACGTCCCCGAGGACGCCTCGCTGATCACCCTGTCTCTGGGCGGCAATGATGTGGGGTTCGCGGACGTCGTGAAGGCGTGCATTACGGAAGGACTCGCGGGGTCGGGCTGCGAAGACAGCGACGCGCTCCGATCTCGGTTTCAGAGCGTGTACGGAACCCGCGATCAGCCGGGCACTCTGGAGCAGCAGTTGGCGAAGCTCAGAGCCGAACACCCGGATGCGCGCATCATCCTCGTCGGGTATCCGGAGATGTTTGCCGAGCAGAGGGATCTGAAGAAGGGGTTCTTCACCACCATGAGCCTCGAGGAGCAGCGCTGGGCGAATGAGATGGCGCGGGAACTGAACACGGCGGGTTCGGACATGGCGGAGCGCCTGGGCGTCGAATGGGTGGATCCGACATCGGCCTACGTCGGTGAGGGATACGACCACCGGGCAGGCTCCAGCGATCCTTGGATCAACGACCTGGTCGGTTGGGGCGACTCCGAGTCGTTCCATCCCAACCAAGGCGGACACGATGCGACCGCCGGACTGGTGTGGGAGCAGATCCTCACCGGGGGACGCTGATGGGGGTCGCCCACCCAGGCCGGTGCTGGGGCTGGGGTGCCAGACTGGCCACCATGACATACCGGTCCCGTCGCAGAGGCGCCCCGCGGGCTGCGCTGGCGGGCCTGGTCCTGGTGTTGGCCCTGGGGTGCACACAGCCCTCACCGGACCCGCCCACCGCAAGTCCTGCCGTGTCGGGCGACCGCGTCCAAGAGTTGATGCTCACGGTGGCGGAGATGCCCGGGGGTACCTGGGAGGCCGGGGGGCCGGTGAGCAGCGACGGTTTCGGGCAGACGATCTGCGGGGTGAACACGGAGCCGGTCACCCCTGAGGCAGTAAAACTGTCACGCCGGACCCGGCCAGACGGGGTGGAGGTCAGCCAGACGGTTCGGTCGATCGGCCCCGACGCCGCTCGGCAGGTCCTCGACGCCTTGGCTCGGGCGATCCCCGACTGCGCCCGAGACACCCGAACCGTGAACGGACAAACCATCACGTATGAGGTGGAACCGCTGGCATCGGCGTCCCCCGGTGTCGTCGCCTTCACACAGACATCGGTTGGCGGGGCGTTCGTGGGGCTGAGCGGCGCCCAGGCCTACTTCGTGCGCGACGGCTACCTGGTGGCGTTCTCGGAGATCGGCGCCGACCCGGCCGAGGCCGCCGACCTGCTGCATGGGCTGGTGGCGGCCGTGGAGGCGAAGTAGCCGACGTTGCGATGCCCGCCGGGCGTCAGCGGCTCTCCGCGATGCGGGCCACGTGCAACGACAAGTAGGAGACCTCGTCGGAGGTCAGTTCATCGCCCAGCCGCAATTCGATGATCCCGGCCAGCCGCTCGGCGACGATCGTGGCGTCCGGGTAGGTCGCGCGGATGGCGTCGCTGATCGGGGAGCTTTCCGAGGCGAGCTGCTGGTGCTGGCTGACCCGGACGAAGAGGTAGCGCAGGTGCGTGATGAACCGGCCGACACTGACCGAGTCGTGCCCCAGGTCGAGGCCGTACTCGGCTTCGATGACCGATACGAGTTGGTGGATGACCCCCGTCATCCGGTAGGTGAAGGTCAGGTCGCCGCTGGCCATGCCCGCGTTGACCAGGTGGAGGGCGAGGGCGACCTCCTCCGACTCGGGCAGCGGCTGCTCCAGGTGGAGATTGACGGCGGCGAGCAGGTCGCGGGCCTGACGGAGTTCGTGCGGGTAGAGGTGGGACACCTCGGCGCGCAGCGGGTACTCCACCGTCAGCCCGCGAGCGGCGCGATGCGTGGCGAAGTTCAGGTGGTCGGCCAGCGCGATGACCAGGGTGGCGCTGTGGGTCATGCGGTCGGAGTCGGCGAGGTCGGGCAGCGTCCGGGAGACGAGCTGGATCATCTCCGGGGGGACGCCGGCCAAGAGCTGGGCCAGGTGGTCGGGGTCACGCCCGTCGCTGGGGACGAAGACCCGGATGATCTTGGCGGGATCCACGGCCGTGCCTGCCTTGGCCTGGAAGCCGAGCCCTCGTCCGGTGAGGATGACCTCGTCACCGGAGGAGTCGCGTGCGAGAACCACGTTGTTGTTGAAGACTCGGAGCACGGTCATGCCCTGCGTCTCCCTCGCCACACGTTCGGACATGGTCGGTTCACCTCGTTCGGGACTCGTGGGGATGCGGGCGTCGTCGCTGCTTCCCCACGGTAGTTGGGCGGATGGGGATGTGTCGAAGCACGCCCCGGGCGGCGCGAGGGGCCCGCCCCACCGGGTGCGGGCCCCTCGCGTGAAAGATCAGCGCGTGACGTCGATGATGGGCGCGCCCACCGTGGCCGTCTCGCCGGTGATCGGGGTGACAGCCGTCATCGCCTTGGTGTTGGTGACGGTCACCACCGTGGTGGTGTCGAAACCGGCGGCGCGGACCTTGTCGAAGTCGACGGTGGCGAGCAGGTCGCCCTTCTCGACCGTTTGGCCCTTGCTCACGGCGACCTCGAAACCGTCACCCTTCATCTGCACCGTGTCGATGCCGATGTGCACCAGCACCTCGACGCCGGTCGTCGTCTTGATCCCGAAGGCGTGACCGGTCTTGGTGACGGTCGCGACGGTGCCGGCGACGGGGGAGAACACCTGGTTCTCGGTGGGCTGGATGCCCACCCCGTCCCCGAGCGTCTTGGAGGCGAAGACCTTGTCGTCCACGTCGGTGACCGGGACCACGATGCCGGCCACCGGGGCGCCGATCACGACCTGGACACCCGTCAGCGCCTCGGCCGCGGCGGCCGGGATGGCCTCGGACGTCACGGAGTCAGGGGTGGAGGTGGTGGAGGCGGCCGGGACCGGATCCTTGTAGCCGGACACGATGACCAGCGCCATCGCGACGAAGAAGGCGGCTGCGACGGCGATCGCGTAGATCCACATCGGGTTGAAGACGGGGATGGTCAGCAGGGAGGTGAAGGCGAACACGGACGTCTTCACGCCGCCGCTGGTGGCGCCCAGGATGCCGATGATCAGGCCGCCGGTCAGACAGCCGACCAGCATCCGCGGGTAGATCCGCTTGAACCGCAGGTGGATGCCGTAGAGGGACGGCTCGGAGATGCCGCCGAACAGACCGGCGAGCAGGGCACCCGTGGCGGTCTGTCGCATCTGGGTGTCCTTGTCGCGCATCGACAACACGAGCACGCCGGCGGTGGCGCCGAAGCAGGCGAAGTTCCATGCGCCCATGGGGCCCTGGATGAAGTCGTAGCCCAGCGTGTTGATGTTGACCAGCATGAGGGCGTTCAGCGGCCAGTGCAGGCCCAACGGGACGAGGAACGGGTAGATCAGCGGAATGATGATCGCGAAGACGATGGGCGCGTTGGTGTTGAGCCACGCGAGGCCGCCACCCAGGCCGTTGCCGAGCCAGATGCCGAGCGGGCCGAGCAGGAAGGCGGTGATCGGGATCATGATCGCCATCGAGAGGAACGGCACGAAGACCATCTGAACGTTCTCGGGGAAGATCTTCTTCAGCAGGCGGTACAGCGGCGCCAGGAGCGCGACCATGATCAGCGGCACGAACACCTGGCCGCCGTAGTCGTTGAGCTGCATCGGCAGGCCGAAGACGGTCGCGACGCACTCGCTGGTGCCCAGCGTCTGGTTGACGTGGCAGACGACGCCGGGGATGCCCGAGTCGGCGGAGCTGAGCGAGATGAAGTTCGGGGTCATGAGCGCGCCCATGATGGTGGCGCCGACCCACGGGTCGACGTTGAGCTTCTTGGCCGCGTTGTAGGCGACCATGATCGGCAGGAAGTAGAACACCGCGCGCCACATCGCGTCGACGAACACCCAGGTGGCGGGCTTGTCGTCGGCGCGGAAGTCAACGACGCCGAGGGCGTCCAGGACCGCCGCGAAGGCGATGATCAACGAGGCGCCCAGCAGCACGCCGAGCAGCGGGCGGAACGAGTCGGACAGATACTCGAAGAAGGCGTCGATCCACCACACCTTGCCGCGGGCCTTGGAGCGGGCCGCGGCCTTGATGTCGGCGTCGGAGGGGGCAGCGACCGCGCCGGACATGCTCGGCAGGTTCATGATGTCGGAGTAGACGCTTTGGACGGCGCCGCCGATGACGACCTGGAAGCGATCCCCGCTCTGGGGAACGGCCCCCATGACGCCGGGGATCTGGTCGACCTTGGCCGCATCGACCTTGGAGGCGTCGCGGAGCTGGAAGCGAAGCCGCGTGGCGCAGTGGGTCAGGCTCTCGATGTTCTCGGGGCCGCCCACCTCCTCGACGATCGCCTGCGCGGCGGATCGGGTGGGATTGGATGTCATGGATCTTTCCTGTCGTCGTGTTTCCGTCCCGGCCCCGAACGCAAAAAAGACCTGAGACGCCGCACGTACTGTGCAGTGACTCAGGTCTTGCCCCGGGATCGGGTAGCAACCCTGCTGAGCGGAAGCTCAAGTGCGACCATAGCACGACGCGAGACCCACGGAAAGTGGTCTCTGGTCGTAGGCGACGGGGCGGGTGCGTGGCGTCCGCGCGGCCTGTCGGTGGTGATCGCGCGATCGGGTGAGCGGACCGCCATGGGCCCGTTAGGGTGACGCCATGACAACGACCGAGTCGGCGATCCTCTGCGTCGGAGAGGCGCTCATTGACGTGGTGCGACGCCCCGGGCGGGAGGACTCCGAGCACGTGGGCGGGAGCCTCCTCAATGTGGCGGCGGGCGCTGCGGCGCTGCAGGTGCCGACCTACCTGGCGTCCTGGTGGGGCGCCGACGAGCGGGGTGCGCGACTGGCCGACTTCGCCGCCGCGGCGGGGGTCCGCGTGGTCGAAGGCACCGCAGGTGCGCCGGCGACCCCGATCGCGCTCGCCGACGTGGACGCGGACGGTCAGGCCCGGTACACGTTCGAGCTCACCTGGGAGTTGCCCCCGCTCCCGGCGCAGGGAGTCGGGCACGTCCACACCGGAAGCCTGGCCGCGACGGTTGAGCCCGGGGGTTCCGCCGTGGTAGAGGAGATCACCCGGCTACGGCAGGGGGCGACCGTCTCCTACGACCCCAATGCACGGCCCGCGATCATGGGGTCCGGGGCGGACGTCCGGCGACGCGTGGAGACGCTCGTGGCCCTCAGCGACGTGGTGAAGGCCAGCGACGAGGACCTGGCGTGGCTCTACCCGGGCGTCGATCCCGCCGAGTCGCTGCGGGTCTGGTCCACGTTGGGCCCGAGCCTGGTGGTGATGACCCGGGGGGCACGTGGCGCGCTGGCGCGGCTGGCCCACGACGACGCCAGCCTGGAGGTCGCGGCGCCCGCCGTCGAGGTGGGGGACACCGTCGGGGCGGGCGATTCGTTCATGGCGGGCCTGCTGGTCGGGCTGCGTAGCGCCGGCCTGCTCGGTGGCCCCGATGCTCGGGCCCGGCTCGCATCGGCACGGTGGGAGGACGTGGCCCTGCCCCTACGACAGGGGGCACTGACCAGCGCCATCACCGTGGGGCGGGCGGGCGCCTACGCGCCAGGACCGGACGAGGTCGCAGCGCTCGACGCCGCGACCTCGATCGTCTGAGCCAGTCTCAGAATCCGGCGAGGTTGTAGGGCGGAACGGAGGTCCGGAACAGCCGAGCCAGGGCATCCACGTCGGCGCTCGGCCCGTCGATCAGCCCCGAGGCCGCCAGCGTGCGGGCGTCCACCAGGCCGAAGTAGAGGGAGGCCAGGGCCGTCACGTCGACGCTCACCGTGGCGGCGTCCAGGGGGGCCACGTCGGCGACGCCGCCGGACACCGTCAGCCGCCATGTCCCGGCAGCGAAGCCCAGCGGGTCGACGACGCTGAATGCGACGCTCCCGTCTGTCTCCCAGCCGCGCGCAGTCAAAGCGCCGGGGGTGTCCAGCACACGCAGCCACGTGAAGTCGCCGACGGCTGTCGTCGTGACCGTCCGAGGGTCGGCCAGCGCCCACTCCAATGGACTGTCCGGGCGCAGATGACGCCAGGTGACCTTCTGCACGAGATCGATCGATCCGAGGAACTGCCACAACGCCAGTTCGGCGGCGTCATCGGCGGCGACCAGATCCCACACCCGCAGGCTCTCGTCCGACTCGTCCATGATGTAGCTCACCACGCCGTCCGGGACCCCCGCCTCATCCGTGTGGACGGCGACCCGCAACCCGGAGACCGGGGCGTCCTTGTCGTAGTCCCAGGCTCCTGACAGCATCGTCGTATAGCCGTGAGGGCGCTGATGGGAGCCGCGCGTCGTGGCATGGAAGCGGGCGAACACGGCGTCGCGGATCGCGAGCCCGTCGGCGGGGGAGACCAGGGCGATGCGGGGCGGTGCCTCGCGGCGCCAGGCCGGAGCAGGCCGCGTGGCCAGCGTGACGCCCCGGCGTCGGGTAGCGACGCCGAAACCGAAACGGCCGTAGATGGTGGCCTCGGACGCGGTGAGGGCCGCGAGGGTCAGCCCCTCCTGCTTCGCCCGGGTCAGCGCGTCGATCATGAGCCGCTTCAGGATCCCCCGGCGGCGGTGCGTGGTGCGGACGGTGACGTCGAAGATGAACAGCGTCGGCTCGTGTCGCGCCCCGGTGTTGACGTCGAGGGTCGCCGAGCCGAACGTGGCCACCGGACGATCCAGTTCCGGAGCAACGCCGGGCAGGGTAGCGGTCGAGAACGCCGCGTCCAGCCGCAGCCCGTCGGCGACGATGTCGCTCACCCAGTGGGGGAGCGCCTCATCGGGGGCGTCGGCGGCGCCGAAGCCGAGGCGGACCGCGTCCTGCCAGGCGCGCATCTGCGGGCTGGCGGGGTCGAGTACCGGGACCGTGTCGAAGCGAACGTCACTCATGCTGGCGACACTAACGCATGCTCCGTCGGCGGCAGGCGCGGCCCCGGCTAGGCTCCTGGACCGTGACGAACGCCGCCCGCCGCCAGCCCGAGCAACAGGCACCTCCGGTCCAGAAACTGCAGGTCCGCTACGCCAAGCGCGGCCGGGCGCGGTTCACCTCGCACCGCGACTTCGCCCGGGCGTTCGAGCGCGCCCTGCGCCGGGCGGGCGTCCCGATGGCCTACAGCTCCGGCTTCAACCCGCACCCGCGGGTCTCGTTCGCCAACGCCTCGCCGACGGGGGCCGCCACCGAGGCCGAGTACCTGGAGATCGGGCTGGCCCGGCGGGTTGATGTGGGCGCTGCCGCGCGGGCGCTGGATGCCGCCCTGCCGGAGGGCCTCGACGTCCTCGAGGTCGTGGAGGCCGCTGGCTCGCTGGCGGAGCGGCTCACCGCGTCGGACTGGCGGATCGACCTACCCGGGGCTGACGAGGCGGCATTGGCGGCCGCGGTGGCCGCCGTGGGGGCGAGCGACAGCGTTCAGGTCGAGCGGATGACCAAGGCCGGGCTGCGCTCCTTCGACGCCCGCGCGGCGATGATCACCTTGGCCGTCTCGGGGCGCTGCGTCGCGGTCACGCTGGCGCACGGGACCCCGCTGGTGCGACCCGACGATGTGGTGCAGGCCCTGGTCCGGGTCGGCTCCGGGTTCGCGGTCGCCGACCCGCCGATCCTCACCCGGCTCGCCCAGGGTTGCTGGCGCGAAGGCCGGATCGTCGGGCCCTTCGAGGTGGCACCCGGCGCGTGAGACTGGGGTTTGCCGCGCCTGTGTGGAAAGATAGAAATCGGTCGAACGCCGACGGCGTCTGACCGGGGTGCCAGGCCGCGACGAGATCTTCGACCGCGGCGGGTCGCCCCAGAATCGCTAGCTTCGTCGCGCCACGGTGCCTATGCCCGGCGCGCGACCTACTGTACGGCGGGCTTCCCGCCGCGTGAGGAGAGCACATGCTCGATTCGGACGCACCCTCCGGTGCCACCCCTGAATCCACCGAAACGACCCCTGCACCGCGCCGCCGTCGCCGTGCCGCCACCCGGCCGGCCGGCCCGCCGGCCCCGGTGACACCGCCGGAGCCCGCGGCCGAGGCGCCGGTTGAACCGGCCGCCGTCGCGTTGCCTGCTGCTGAGGAGCCTGTCGCCGTGCAGCCCCTCGACGAGGAACCCATCGCGGAGGAACTCGTGACCGAGGTCGCCGCCGAGGAGGGTGAGACCGCCGAGGAACTGGCGGCCGCCGCCGAACCGCAGGAGGGGCTGTTCCCCGAGGCTCCCGACACCCTGCCCGCAGTGCAGCCGGAACTCGAGGCCGACGTGCCGCTCGAACTGGTCGCCGAGACGCCCGCAGGGGAGCCGTCCACCGACGAGGTCGTGCCTGAGGCGAAGACCCGCAAGCGCGCCGCCGCCCGCGGAACGCGGAGCCGCCGTAGCCGCAAGAGGGCCGAGCCCGACGCCGACGCCGCGGAGGCGACGGAGGCAGGCACCGCGGCCGACGTGGGTGCCAGCCTGGCTGAGCTGACCGCCGCGCTCGAACAGCAGGAGCACGCGGAGGAGGTGTGCGACGACGCCGAGGTGAGTGCTGCCCTCGACGATCTGGCCGCAGCCATCGGCGGAGAACCGCCGGAGGCAGATGAGGACGCCGCCGCGGAGAGCGAGGTCGACGACGACGCGGACGAGGACGATGCCGCG
>RRZT010933496.1_pt1 | contig 24182 bp, 25 predicted proteins | sample 2165551 | NCBI WGS metagenome assembly RRZT01 (sample SAMN10456910, study PRJNA506462) | wastewater metagenome | biome: wastewater; feature: sludge; material: wastewater sludge; isolation source: wastewater sludge with Escherichia coli K12::gfp cells carrying plasmid... | place: USA: Moscow, Idaho... | reverse complement strand
GCCCGGTACAGGCCGTGATCGCAGCGGCGCCGGCGGCGGCGCGGTCAGGTCCGGTGAGCAGGGCCCACATCTGGTCAGGGGCCGTGACCGGTTGCTGCACGGACTCCACACGGGTGGGGATGGGTGGGTAGGTCGCAGCGGCCGCGGCGTCGGCCACCGCCTGTGACCATTCCCCTTTGGGGGCCCACTGGTCGATGAAGCGGTCTTTCCAGGTGGCGGTGGGGTGGGTGTTCACACCCGCGTGCACCAGCTCGGCCATCAACGGGCTGCTGGGGTCAGTGGCGCGCCACTGATCAGCCGCGATACCGGGGTAGCGCCACTGCACGGACTCAGTGGGGTCGTGGCGGGCCTGCACCACGGTGTAGTCGCGTGCCGCGGCGGCGGTGATCAGTTCCGGGGAGGGTGGCGCGTCGGACCACGCCACCGCCAGCCGGCCCTGCAGCTGAAAGCCGAGGCGGTCGGCTTCGGCGTCCATGAACGACAACACGGTGGGCAGTTCGTCGTCGGGGGCGCCGGGCTGGGTGGCGTGGCAGCCGACCACCCGCCAACTGTCGGGGTCGTGGGCGGTCAGGTGCAGCACGGTCAGCTGCCCGTCTTGGGGGCGGTAGCCCAGTAGGGCCGGGATCGCGGGGATCGCGGTGGCGATGGCGGGTGGGGACAAGGTGACAGACACCGGGGTGCTCCTTTGGGTGGGGGTTATCGGATGGGTCGATGCGGTGGCGCGGGTGGCGGGCTCGCGGTGGGGGGTAGTGGTGTGGGTCCATCGGTGCCGCCGTTGGTGGACACCACGGCCGGGGTAATCCCGGTCGGGGTAGCCAGCAGTGCTGCCTCGGGCAGATGCACCGCGGCCAGGGTGGTGGGGTCGACGCCGTCGATGAGCAGGCGGCGCAGCACGACGGTCGGGTGGTGACGTGGGGTCAGCTTCTGGGCGCGGTGGATAGCGGCCAACGCTCGGGGGGTGTCGCCGCGGGTCGCCGCGGCGTGCGCCCACACCGACAGGGACGCGGTGGCCAGGTCGTCGGGAGCGGCGCGGGACAGGTCGCGCAGCGTGGCCAGTGCCACGTCGGCGCGCAGCTGGTTCGGTTCATGGACCAGCCGCATGACCACGGCGTCAGCGACCAGGGTGTCTTGGAGTTGCAGCAGGCTGCGCGCGGCGGCGAGTCGTGACCCTGACGGCCGGGTCAGGTGCGCCCACACTTGGTCAGTGGCGGTGTGGCGCCACCGCGGGGGGTCGCGGTCGATGATGATGGCGGCGCGCTGCTGGTGGGCCGCGCGGGTGCGTTCGGCGGCCAGCAGGGTGCGGGTCAGCGGGTCGGGGGCGAAGTGGTCGATCAGGTCGGTGCGGGAGCCTAGCGGTGTGGGCCAGCGGGTCGCGGCTTCGTGGGCCAAGTCCGCCGGCAGGACCGCAGGATGCAGGTCGGGGCCGGGGCAGCAGTCGGCGGCGCAGTCGATCGCGTGGCGCCATCCCTCGGGGCTGACCACGACTGGGGTATCGACGTGGGGGAACGTGGTGGCCAGCACCGTGGCCAGGTCGTTGGCGTCCATCTCGGCACCGAAGCCGACCTGGGAGGCGTACACCATCGGGGTGACCCGCACCGCGTGGGTGTCGGGGCACAAGTCAGCGATGGCGGTGGTGACCTCGACTGGGGAATGGTCCGGCGGGAAGTCCCACAGTCGCCGCGACGTGGCGTCGGACACCACCACGATCGTCTCCGCGGACGGGTAGAACCCCAGCGCGTAAGGCAGCTGCGCGATCAGTTCCCCGGTGGTCACCTCAGACATGAGCCACACTCCCCGGCCCGGTCAAGACCGCCGGCTTGGGGGGCGGGGGCATCGGGTCACCGGCCACCGCGACGGCGGTGCCGACCGCGTGCGTGGCCAGGGTCGCGGTGATCGTGCCCGCCAGGTCGGTGACTGTGGCCAACACCGCGCGCAGGGCTTCATGGTCGGTGCGCCACTTGGGATCGGGGCGTACCGCACTGGGGGCTGGCTGGTGGTAGGTCGCCCACACCACCGCCGCAGTCGCTGCCCCGACCGCGTCTCGATGAGCCACTGCTACGGATGTGTCGGCCGCGGCAGCGGCCGTGATCCGCTGCAGCAGTGCCGCGCAGTGGCTCGCGTCGTCACCGGCCGGATCCGTGGTGATGATCCGCGCCGTCGGGTTCAGGTGCGGGGCGTGTCCCGACACCACCGGCCGCAGCCGCACCGCGAAGCCCATCACGTCAGCGACCGCGCCCAACGCCGCTCCCATTCCCCGCGGCGCGCGACCCGGGGTCGGCGCGGCGGGGCGGGGCATCATGATCAGTGGCTCCCCCTCGGTCTGGTCGACGTCGTACACCGGAGCCCACCCACCGACCATGCGGGTGGACTGTGGGCCTCGCTCATACCGGACCGGGCGAGAGCGCCACAGCCGCACCGGCTCCTCGCCCCGCTTGGGCCAGCGACCCACGTCGCGCCACTGCTGCGGCGACAGCAGCAGCTGCGCCTGGGGGCGTTGCCCCAGCACCATCACGTAGTCACCCGCGCGGAACAACGGGAAGCGGGCAGCCACCGCCGCCCACCGCGGCCAGCCCGCCGACTCCGCCAGCAGGGTCAACTCTCGCCGCTCCAGGTCCGCCAGATCCTTCTCACGCGCCTGGTAGGCCTGATCCCGTGCCGTTGCGTCGCTGTACCTCATAAAGAGACTGTAGCGGGCTACATGCTAGCGCGCTAGCAGTTGTGTCAGTTCTTTCCCGTCGGCCCCATCGGCCACGATGGCGCCATGCCCCAGCCACAGCCCGTGATGATCCTCCACGCTGGCAGCTGGCGGCCGGGACAACTACTTGCCTGGCGCAGCAACGACCCCGACAACGGCCGCTGGCGGGCCTACGTCACCTACACCGTGGGGGTGGGACAGAAGTACCTGCTGTGGATCGACGGCGAGCGGGTGCGCCGGACTGAACACACGTCGGACACCCAGCCGACCTCGAACGAATGAAGACGCCTACGGAATCGTCGCCTGACGCACGTAGGCACCTCGTTGCGCTGGCAGATTGAGGAACAGCCGCACGACCACGGCTGGGGCCGCGGCCCCGGTTCGGGGAACCGAACCGGACAAGGCGGCGCGCCTGCCCCCGCGGCCCGCGACTGAACCCCCAACGACTCGGGCCCGCCTAGAGCCGTACCCATCGAGATGTTGCCGTATCTGAAGTCCCGTGCCCGTTGCGCAACTCCAGAATCACCCGGTATCGGTATCCGCCGGTGCCATGTACGAAGCACAGGCGTTTCCCGTCCTCGCATGTCAGTTTGAGCAGCGGCCGCGGGCGCCCTATCTGATAACGGGCAGCCGCCCGCATCTTGAAGTGAACGTCCTTCATCGGGACCCCGCCGGTGTACTCGGGGCGATCCCACGTGACCCGGAGCGTCCCATCGCCGGAACGACGGATGCGAAGGTTGCGAGGCTTGCTTGGGGCTTCGAAGTACGCCTTCTCCGTTGCGACCTGGCTCCAGGCTGCGTGTGTCGCACCGGGGGGCAATGCACGAACCCGGTAGGTGTAGTTGATACCGGCGGCCCGGTTGGAATCGGGAACGCAGGCAACCAGGTCGCTGCCTCGTTGCGATAGCCCGCCGGTGAAGTCCAATGACTGCCAGCGGCCACCGTTCTCAGCTACCTGCCCTTGGAAGGTCCAACCTGCAACGCTTGGGGAGTCGTAGCGCAATCTGAAGGACACGCTTAGCTCGCCGTCGCAACGGTAGGTGTCGATCTCGGGTGCGCCCGCAATGACGGAAGGCTCCACGGCGAGCGCGGGGGCGGCAACGGAGCCGATGATGAGGCCAATCCCGGCTACTGCCAGCGTGTATTTTTTCGAACTCATGTTTGCCTCTCCCCGTTGCTTTCGCTGGGACTCACGCTACCGGTGACCGTTTGCACCCGCGGCGGCTGTGCCTGATCCGCAGTTGGCGGTTGCGTGATCGAGGCCGGTAAGACAGGTGGGGGTTCGTGGTCGGTGGTCGTGCAACCGGAGAACGGTCCTTGTCCGTCGGTGAGGCGGGGCAGGTGGTGGTCGACGCTGGTGCGCAGCCACCCAGAGATGCCCAGTTGTGGATTGCCCAGGCAGTTGTCGTAGTCCTCGCGGATCGCCGTGAGGCGCAGGACGGCCTCGGGGTGTTCGGACCACCGCAGACACCACCGGGTGGCGGCGCCCGTGCGGATTTCGACCAGGTGGGCGAACTCGTCGTCGACCCACTGCTCCAGCGAGGCATTCGACTCGCTGACCGGTGCCGCGGTGGTGCTGGGGTCGGTGACGGTGTCGAGGCGGTCGCGCAGCGCGGCGATGGTGTCTTCGGCGGCTTCCAACTCGTTCTGCAAGGTGGCGACGTGCTGCTCACGGTCGATCAGGCGGCCTTCGAGCAGTTCCGAGCGCTTGGCGGCGGCGGCGAGGTCGGTGATGCTGTGCTGGGTCATGGGTGTCCTGCAGAAGTAGTGGTGCCGTCGGCGGGGGTGTCCACGGTGGCTGTGGGGTCGGTGAGATCGACCGTGGCCGCCGCTTCGACCTCGACGTCGGCGCCAGCCTGGGTGTGGGTGGCGCGGGCACGTCGGCGGATGGCTGCGTGGGCGGCAGCCAGGTCGCGGGCCACCTGGTCGGCCCTGGCCGACTCATACCAGGGCAGGCCCTGCACGAGGGCGACCCGGACTCCGGTGGCCAGGACCAGGGCGTGGCCTTTGGGAAGGGAGCGCACCCGGTCGGGGGGGATGATGCGCTGCTGGCGCAGCGACGTGGAGGTCGAGGAGTCTCGGCCGTGGGAGGTGGATCGCACTACGACGTCGTGATCGCCGATGAGTTTGGAGATGTCTTCGGCCATCTTGGCTGAGTCGATTCCGGCGCCGATCATCTTCACCGTGGCAGCTGACCACAAGGTGGCGAATCCTTCGTGTCCCCACACTCGTTCGCCTTGTTCGGCGGACTGCAGGATCGTGACGGGGATGATTCCGCGGGAGCCGAGGTGGCTGTAGAGGTCGGGCAGGTCGGAGATCTTGACGATGTTGGCGCATTCGTCCAGACACAGCAGCAGTGGTGGGTCCATGCGGCCGGCGGCTTGTTCGGCGCGCTTGGTGCCCGCCCGGATAACCCGGTCCACAAACGCCGCCACCAGCGGGGCGGCACTGCCGCCGCCTTCTTTGCTCAACAGGTACAAGGTGTCGCTGCCGGCGGCGAAGGCGTCGGGGTCGAACAGGGGGCAGTCGGTGTCGGTGGCCGGTGGGGTGATCCAGGCCATGATCTGCGGGTCACGCAGGCACTGGGCGGCGGTGCGGGCGGTTTCGTAGATGCCTTCGCGGGTCTCCACCGCACCGGACTGACGCCCCGACAAGGCCGTGGCCACGGCGGTGAAGCCGTGTTTGGTGAGCTCGTTGCGGGGCGCGCTTCGCCCGGAGTCATTGAGCCAGTCATAGACCGTGGCCATGGAGCGGCCCGACACTGCTGCCGCCAGGATCAGCGACGTCAGCAGGTCCTCCGCGGCCGACACCCAGAAGTCGGACTGCGAGGCCGCGGAGCGGACCTCCTGGACGAACTGTTTGGCCAGCCGGTTGGCATCGGGCACAGTGCGCACCCCTGCCAGGGGGTTCCACCAGAAGCGTTGCGGGAACACCGCGATGCCTTGCGGGTCGAACACCCACACCTGGCCATGTTTGCTGCGGGCAGCTGCGGTGGTGGCGAGTAGGTCGGACTTGTTGCTGGTGGCCACGACCGCGCCGGGGGCATCCAGCACCATCGGCACTGCCAGAGCGGTGGTCTTGCCCGCGCGGGGGGCCATGATCGCCAGCACCACGTCTTCCCAGGTGGACTGCAGCACCGGACCTTTGGGCAGCAGGCGCCCCAGGGTGATGCCGCACTCGCCGGCCGGTGGGTTCTTGGCACCGGCCAGCGACGGGCGCAGGTCGCGGGCGGCGTCGCGCACCCCGTCAGGGGTCAGCCGGGCCATGTCGGAGGTGGTGGCCATGGACCGCATCGGGTCGTCACTGCTCGGGCGGCCCGCGCGTTTGGCCATGACGATGGTGATGGCCGCGATCACTATCACTGTCATCACCGCCCACACCGTGATCAGCAGCCATAGCGGGGCACCGAAGCTGCGGGCCAGGTTGGTGCCGATGAGGGTCTCGGCCTCCAGCGGTGCGACCTTCCAGCCGCGACCGGCCAGCCACCGCGCAACAGCGCCGCCCACCCACACCAGACCCACGCACGCCGCGGCCCCCCAGATCAGGCCCACGATCATCAACGGGGTAGCGGCCTCCGGTGGGAGTCCCGCTCTGGGCCCGAGCGGGTGGCCGTGGTGGCGGGCCATCAGGTCGGGTCGGTGCGGTAGAGGGCCTCTTCTTGCGCAGTCAGGGTCATCTGCACCGGCACCCCGGGACGCCCGGAGGTCTTGACCAGGTACTTGCCGCGACCCGGGTGCACTCCCCCGGACTGCCAGCCTTCGGTGGCCGACCACGACGCGACCAGGTTCTTCTCCGCCTCCGCCAGCGGTGTGATCGCTGAGACCCGGTTGAGTTCCTTCATCCGGGATCCGGCCAAGATCACGATCGCGGAGCGGTCCACGAAGCCCTGGGCTTTGGCGCGGTCCTCCTCGGTGGGCAGCGCCTCGAGGTCACGCAGGGAGTGGGTGACGAACATATTGGCGATGCCTTTGGACCGAGCCAGGCGGGTCAGGGAGTCGGCGTGGTCCACCAGGCCGGCCGCGCCGCGCAAGGCTCGCCAGCCTTCGTCTTGCAGCATGAAGAATCGTTGCCGGGGCCGCAGCCCGTGATCGGCCAGAGCCGCAGCCGCATCAACGGCTTGATACCCCACTGCCCATGTCGACAAGATCGCCGCCGCCACCAGTTGATCCCCCGCGGCCGCGACCCGGGAGATGTCCACCGACACCGCTGGGGCATCCAGGTCCAGGGGTCGGGTAGTGGGCCCATCGAAGACGCCCTTCATCGGTCCCTCCAGCAGCAGGGACAACGTCTGGCGCAGCTCCCGCGATGCTGCCCGGAAAGCCGGTTCGTCTTCCTCGGATGCCGCGATCAGTTCCGCGGTGGGTTCCCGGATCAGCCGCAGCACGTCGGGCACCGTGGGGTCGGCGTGATCCAACCGCGTCAACACGTCCACGGCCGCGCCTAGCACCACTTCTTCACCGTTGCTGATCGGGCGGCCGCGGGTGCCACGCACCAACAGGCACAACGCCAGCAGGCTCGACAGGCGCCGGCCGCGGACTTCCAGCAGCAGCTGCTCGCGGGCGGCGGCGGGCAGCTGGGTGATGACGTGTCCCAGCGGGCCGGAGTCCAGGGGGTTGATGCGGTCCAGGCCGCGGCCCACGCGCACCACTTGGCCGTCGAGGTCCTCGATCACGGGAGTGTGTTCGCCTTTGGTGTCACCCAGCACCATGGGTTTGACCCCGAACGCGGCCATGCCCCGCATGAGGCGTTTGCTCAACGCGGACTTGCCGACACCGGGGTCACCGATCAGGAAGATCCCCGTGTTGGTGACCAGCCCGTCGCGCAGCCACTGCAGCGGGTCCAAGCACACCACTTCGTGCCACAGCATGTGCCGCCCGATCGGCACACCATTGGAGGGAGATCCTGATCCGGCGACGAACGGGTACAGGCCCGCCAGTTGCACCGTGGTGGACTGGAACCGGCGCGCCGGGGTGGGCCAGGCCCGGCCGGACCCGCGGTGACGCCATCCCCAGCGTGGCGCGACCGGTCCCAGGGTGTCGACCAGCAGCGGGTCGGTGTGTTCCCTGTGCTTCGTGCGTGTCACAGCAGCTCTCCTCAGGTTCGGTCAGTGGCTGCGCAGCAGTCCGGGATCCACGCCGGCGTTCAGCCCGGCCATAAAGGCCACGGCTTGGGAGCCGTAGGCGCGGCGCAGCCGCAGTTTGGATTCCTCGGCGCGGTGCTCGAGGTCGGCGGCCGCAGCGGGCAGGCGTTGGGGGTCGGTCACGGTGACGGTGGCGTACAAGCCGACGCTGCACACCCCCGCCCCGCGGGCCTCTTCTTGGGCGGCGCGTTGCGCGTCGACGCGGTCGGCCTCATCGCGAGCGGAGTCGGCCTTGCCGGTCTTGTGCCGCAGGATGGACTTGAAGTGCGCGGCCTGGACCTGGTCGTCGACCAGTTTCGCGGCGTGCGCGGCCCGCATGGGTTCGTAGATGACGGTGACCCGCTTGGCATACGCCCCGGGTCCGAGCAGGTTGGTCAACACATCGTGGGGCACCTGCTGGCGTGGCGCCTCGTCCCACACCCACGACACACTCAGGCCCGAGTCGGCGCGGTAACGATCCCAGCCTTCCTTGGCGCGCACCGGGCGGGCCTGAGACCAAGTCAGATGCTGGGTCCCGCGCGCGACCTCGTCACGGGCGGCCGGGTCGAACGCGCTGCGGACCCACGCGGCGGTGGCGTCGGCGTCAGCACGACCCAGCACCCCCACCCCACACATGCCCAGCCGGGTGGCCAGCCCCTCCAGCAGCGTGTCGAACGCCGCGATCGCTTCGTCCAGGGACCCCGGTGGGCCACCGGGAGTGCGGGCCGGGTCAATGGTCACACTCAGCCGGGTCTCCACCCGCGCGGAGGCGGCCGGTGCTCCGACCACCAATGTGTGCATCAGGTCCCGGGCCGACTGCGGGGCGGCAGGGTCGATGCGGGGCAGTACCGCTGCGGCCAACGCTGAGGCTGGACTCGGGGCGGTTTCCACCGTCACCGCGGCGCGCACCAGCGTGGGTTGGTGTCCCAACCCGGCCAGCCACAGGTGCCACTGCGACACCCACTGGTCGGCCTCCGCGGCCGGGACCAGCCAGGTCGACGCCGGGGCCACCCGCAAGGTGGCGGTCACCCGCCCTGATCGGCGATCCCACACCACCGCCCACGGGCGGCCTTGGGAATCGACACTGGGCACCAGCACCGTGGTGGCCAGTGGTCCGGGCAACTGCCAGCGTTGCGTGGCGTCCGCCAGATCCGACTGGTACGTCGTCCAGCCGCGCCGATCCGCGACCCGCCACCACACGCGGCGGCGCACCACGTCTCCGACCGGTTCGCCGTGCCATCGGATCGCCGACAACGCCACGAAGCCCACCGTGATCACTGCCCCGACCAGCAGCCACACGAAGTTGATAGACCCCGCCAGCAGTGCGGCCATCATCAGCACCAGCGCGATCATGGTCTGGCGTCCATCCATGCCCAGCACACCGAACGGGCGGGCTTCTCGCCAGCCACCGAAGGTGCGGACCTGTTCCACCGACATGCGCTACTCCAACTCGCTTGCGGGCCCGTTGGCCGTGGCCGAGACCACTTGGGAGCCCAGGTTCACCGTCTGAATCGCGGCCGCGATACCCAGACCGACCGGTCCACCGGCAGCAGCTGCCCCGCCACCAGCGCCACCAGCAGCCGCACCGCCGCCCACACCGCCAGCCGCTGCTCCCCCACCGGCCGCGCCACCTCCGGCAGCGGATTGCCCGACCTGGTTACCGCCCACGCTGACCGGTGAGCCCGCCCCCGCGGGACTGATCGGAATCGTGTCGTGGGTGGTGCCGCTGTCCGCCCCGCCGGAGCCAGGGCCGATCCCGGGTGCGCCCGCACTGCCCGGTCCGCTGCCCGGTCCGGGGCCAATGCCGGGGGGTGGGCCACCAGACCCGATGCCCGGTGGTGCCCCACCCGATGCCACGTCGTTGCTCGGTGTCGGGGTGTGGTCGGAGGCTGCCACCGCGCCAGACCCCGGGGAGCGCATCAGCATCCCGCCGGCCACTCCTGCCCCGGCCAGCGCCATGCCCGCTCCCCCACCGGCTCCCATGGCCGCCCCCGTGGTCCAGGTCAGCAGCTTCATTAACGCGCCCAGCGACACCAGGGCCGTGGCGATGATCGCCACACCGATCAGCAGGCCCATCATCGGGTCCTCGCCGTTGGAGCGGGTCATGACCTCCAAACCGATCGTGTAGATCAAGGCGGCCAGCGGTCGGAAGAAGATCAGGGCCAGCAGCCAGCCGGTCACCTTCGGCAACCACTCCTTGGTCGCCCCACTGCCCACTGCCCCCGCCGCGGCCAGGGGCAGCGCCAGGGCCAGGATCACGATGGCGGCGGTGCGAAAGAGCATCGCGAAGAACAGGAACAGGCCCAAGATCGCCCCGATCAGACCCACCACGATCATCAGCCCCGAACTGGCCGGGTTGACCGCGCTGGAAAGGACCATCGAGGTGAACGGCGCGGATAGGTCCGCCGCGCCCTTGTCGCCCAGGATCATGTTGGTCAACTCGTCGGCGAGGTTCCACAACCCCAGCAGAACCGTCCACCCGGCGGTATAGATCAGGGCGAACTTGAACAAGCCGATGCCGATGTCGATCGCGTCGTCCATGCGGCGGCGCAGCATCAGATTGATCGCCGCAGTGATCAGCGCGAACACCGCGACCACGCCGGCCACCCATGTCAGCACCCCCGCGGGGTTTCGGCCGGTGGGGTCGGCCAGGGTGTTCAGCAGCGGCTTCAACGCCACCCCTGAGGGCCCGAGCCACCACGTCAAGGTGGCCTGCAGAATGTCTGCGAATGCGCGGGCCATGGTCTGGGCGAACCCGTCGAAGATCCCGGCGGCGGCCGCGTCCACCGGTGCGGTCACGATGCTTTGGATCTGGTCCACGACTCCGGCGACGGGCTGGGAACCTTCGCTGGGAATGAACACCTCCGCACCCCCGGACGGGTTGTTCCACAGGCACTTTGTGTCGAAGTCAGCGGCCGGTTCGGTTCCGTCGGGACAGATGGGTGGCTGGCCGGGCAGGCCGATCATTGGGGGGCCTCGATTAGATACTGCTGCAGTGGGGGGCTGGACCACACCCGCGGCGGATCGAAGTAGTCGCCGTCCAACGGGGCGGCCAGCACCCAGGTGCCGTCTTGCCAGACCCAGTCGGTCTGGACGATCGAATCGTCCTTGCCGCCGGGCCAGCGCCAAAACATGGACACCGTCATGGACTGCGCGGACCGGGTCTTGGCTTGGCAGCCGGCCGGATAGGGCCGCTTCTGCGGTGCCATGGTCGGCAAGTAGGGGTCATTGGGGGGCACCCAAGTCATGGTCTGATTCAGGCGGTCCGGTTCGATGCCGCTGTACCCGACGCCATCCAGCGTGGACTCACGTTGCACCACCGTGCGTACCGCTGGCGGCGCGGCCAGCAGCTGCGTGGCGAACGTCCACTCCGCCAAGCACGCCCCCTGCGGGGTTTGCGCGAACCCGCTGCGGTGGCCGTCGGGATGGATCACGAACGGGCCGTGGGTGGCCGATCGCGGCATCAGATCCCACCGGTCCCCGGGCTGAGTGGTGTCGCCCCAGGGCCCGTGTTCCCACGCCACGTCCGCGCCGGTGTAGGCCACCGCGTCCTCGGCCGGTGCGACTGGATCGCCTCCTGGGTCTGGGGCTTGCGCGTCACCGGCCTGTACCGACGGTGCCGGGGCCTGGGCGGTCGGGCTGCCCTGCAGCAGTCGGGACGCCGCGGCACCCAGCCCGACCAGCAGCACCGCCGCGGCGATGAACAGTGCCACGCGGGACTTGGCAGCGTTGGCGGGGGTCATTACAGGATCTGGTTGACCAGGGGCACCGACAGCAGCACCACGCTCAGGCCACCGATCACCCAGGGGATACCGATGGCGCCGTCGGCGGCCATCTGGCTGCGCGACCGGCGACCCACGGCCATCATGATCCCGGCGATCACCAGCCCGGCGAATCCGGCGACCATGGCCATCCACTTTCCCCAGCCCATCAGGTCGTTGATCTGGGAGGCCGTGCCAGCGGTGGGCGCCTTCGGCGCGGGGTTGGTCAGGTCCTCGGCGGGCAGCAGCGCCAGCACATAGACGGTCAGTTTGGCGGCGACCATGTCGATCATGCCTGGACTCCTTCGTAGTGGTGAATAGCGGCGGACAGTTTGGCTAGTTGGCGGCGGTAGCCCTTCGACGGGCGTTGCAGGTCGAGGGGAGCGTGGCGCCACGCCGGTTCATACGGCAGGTTCACCAACGCGACCTGCCGTTCGCTGCGCTGCAGCATCCGGGCTCGGGCCCGTACTGCCGCCGGTGCTCGCAGTGGCGCGTCGGCGGCGGCGGCTACGACCACCGGGGTCGCTACGTCGAGGGCGGCTACCACGGCCAGCAGTTGGTCGAAGCCCGGCGTCGTGGTGCGTACCGTGACCACCACCATCCGCAACTGGGCACACGAATCGGGATCGACCACCTCGGGCAGGTTCAGCGCGCGAGCCAGCGTGCTGGCTGCCGATCCGCCATGCGCGGGCAGAATCGCCATCCCGGTCCGACTGGGTCCCGCAGGCGCGGTCACGCGGACGCCGCCACAGGCGTCACCGGTAACTATGCTCATCTGCTAGGCCCCTCATCGGACTGGATACCGTGAGCGTAGTGCGCGAATCCGTTACCGTCTAGCGTGTCGGTGGGGTGGCGGAAAGTCACGCCGCTGTGATGAGATGAGCCTTGATGTCCCGCAATCCGTCCTTCGTGTTCCGACGCCAGATCGCCCGCGACCGGCGCCGCGAGCAGCGCATGACGATCGTGGACACCGCCGATGCACTGGGAGTCGGTGAGTCCACCTACGCCGCCTGGGAACGCGGCCGCTACCAGCCGCCGCTGAAACGCATCGCAGAACTGGCCACGGTCCTGCAGCTGCCGCTGACCGACCTGGTCGCGCCCCCGCAACCCGCCCTGCCCGCGCAACTGCGCCGCGCGGCCGAGGTCAGCATCGAAGCCCTTGCTGAGGTCATCGACGTGCCCGTGGCCCAAGTCGCCGCGGCCGAGGACGGAGCCGAACTGCCCGCCCAGGCCAACGACTGGGCCGCCGCGATCCACGTGCGCAAGTCCACCCTCGCCGCAGCCTGGACCTACGCCGCTCGCACCCGACCACTGCGCCTGCTCATCCGCGCCGCCAACCAACGCGCCGAAGGCAAGGCCGTTGACCTGCCCGACGTCGACCCCGCCGGAGCCGACCCCGCCTTCGCGTTGGCCGACCTGCGTTCCCTGACCGGCATGACCATCATCACCGCCGGAGCGAGCCTTAACATCCACCCCTCCACCGTGGCCCGGGTCGAAAACGGAGAACTCCTGCCCAACGATCCGACCAACTGGGCCGCGCTGTATGGCCTCACTCCCGCCCAACTCGCCGCCAGCTGGCTCGTGCGCGCCGGTGACCGAGTCCCAGCCGTGGACGTGGACCCGGACGTGGTGGCGGGGTCAGCGTTGAGGGGTCGTGCCACGGGGCGCTGACGCAGCGGCCGGTGGGGTCACGGACTCGGTGATCTGCTGACACAAGACGTCCGGAGACTTCACGGCCAGGCTGGCCGGATCTTCTCCGGCGGGAAGGGTCGCCGCCCGCACCGTCGCCGTCGACGAACAGGCCGCGATCGTCTGGGCAGCCTTGGCGCCCGCCCGCTGGCCTGGTTCATCCCCGTCGCCGGCCACCACGATCGGCACACGGGCCGCGGCGGCCAGATCAGCGATCCAACGAGCCTGGATCTGCGTCAGGGCCGTACCAGCCGGCGCCACCGCTACCACCGGGCACGTCACCGTCACAGCGATCGCGTCCAGCGGCCCCTCACACACGACCAGCGCCGTGACCGGGCGGTGCCGGTGCTCGATGATGCGACGGGCCTCCCACAGGCCATACAGCAGCTCCCCTTTGCGAAACGATGCCGTGGTACGAGTGTTCAGCCACCGAGGTGCATCCGGGTGCGCCTGTGGCATCGCACGGCCCACGAAGCCTGCGATCGACCCGTCATGAATGGTGCGGATCGCGAACATCAGCCGGTGTCGAAACGAGTCGATCACTCCCCCGCTGTCTGTGGAGCGGATCAACCCCGCCGCCGCCGCCACCCGGGCCGGGAAGCCGTGCGCCTCCAAAGCGCCCCGAACCGGGCCGTCAGAGCCCGCGTGTCCAATGTCGTAGCCCGACTCGGTGATAGTGCGCAGATCGAATCCCCGACTGCTCAGGTAGGCCTGCGCTGGTACCTGATCCTGGCGCCACACCTGCATGGCCAGTTCGTTGGCCGAATGAATCTCGGCCAGGGTGGCTCGCGGCGCATCGCGGTCGAGGCCGGTCGTCATGAGGCCAGATGGAGTTGGCCCGTCCTTAGGCGGTGCCAGGCAGCAACGTCCCGGGCGGCTGTCCGCAGGCCATCGCAGCTGGCGCCGACCGGCAGTTGCCGGGCGGCGCGCGCTCGGGCCAGAGTCTGTGTCCGTGTCGTCACCGCATTCGTTTCGCACCACGAATCGAACTCAGCTCCCACACATGCCGCCAAGACTGCTGGGGCGGTGTCGCGCGCCGGAATGCCTGTGAATCCGTGGTGTGCGAACCACTCCTCGAGCCACACGCCACTCCATGGCGCTGCCGCTCCCACTTGTGCAATCTCAGTCATCGCAGTCATGAGCCCAACTCCCTCCCTCGTTCACACTCGTGAACACTACTACCATGGAATCTTCACGCCGGACAGGGTGGTGACGTAAAGGCGCCCCCGTGGCGTTGAGTCCGTGAGGCTCCCGCTTAGCCTGTCGTGTGCTCTATGGGGTTGTGGCAGTCGTCTTGTTCGCGGCACTGCTCGTGCGAATTGTCGGCGGCCATCCAGGGATGCGCCGCGGCGACGTGCTGATCGCCGTAATGTCCGTGGCGGCGGCGGGGAAGTTCCTTGTCCTCGCAGGGGCCTTGGACGTCACTGTGGCCCGGGTATTCACCGAGTCCGCCACCCTGGTCACATTCGTAGTCGGCATGGAGATGCTGCGGGCGTGGTGGGCCGCGGGCCAAGACATCTCCCCAACGTGGACGTGGACCTGGCGGTTGGCCACGGGGGCCGTGATCGTCACGCTCGCGGCGATCACCCTTCTGAGTGCCGACACCCTGGTCGGCATTGCCGCCAAGGGTGAACAGCCCGTCTTTACTAGCGCTGCGATCATGTCGTTGCGCTACGTCGTCCTGGGCGTCTGGGTCGCGTTACTGGCTGGGGTAATGCTGGTCCTGGTGACCCGATTCGCCAGCCACGCCCCCCCAGGCGCAGTACGTCAGTCGCTGGTCCTAGTCGCGGTGTGCGAAGCCAGTTTCGCCGCCTACGGCGTGTCTTGGTTGACGCAGGGCCTGACCGACCCCACCGCGGTGGCCATGACGCCCTGGGCAGATGCGGCACTGGTCGCGAGCAGAGTCGGGGCGGTGTTCATGGCCGCGGCACTCCTACGGCTCAACTTCACGCGCCTCCCAGGAGTGGGGCGCTGGAGTGATCAACGCGCGCTTCAGCTGTTGGGGCCGCTGTGGCGGCGCCTGCATTCCCTGGACCCCGCAGGCTCGCTCCTTGGCGACCTGCCCGAGACCACGCGAGGCCTGTCGGCGGCTGACCTTCAGGTGACCTTGTGGCGGGTCATGGTGGAAGTACGTGAGTGGCTCGACGAGGTGGCGGTCCGTCTGCCCGCCGACGCCTACAGCGCCGCGTGTGAGGCCAGTCGAGCCACGGGGGTCAAAGACTCCGTCGCACGGGCCGCGGCCGGGCAGATGTGGATCAGTGCCGGGCTTTCGGCTGGTCCGGTGGAAGTCAGCGCCGGAACCGACCACCCACCTGTCGGTACTGATCTCGACGAGGAACTGCGCGAGTTGTTGTTGCTGGTCAAGCCCCTGCCCCGCAGTGGTCGGCTCGCGGCGGCGGCGGCCGAGGCGGCACTCGGAGAGTCAGCCGACCGGTCACCAGTCGATTTCCACTAGTCCACAGTTGATTCCCGACCCGACGAAACCGAGCGCCACCTTCATCCCCCGTGTCACGACTCCTGCATCCACGGCCTTGGACAGTGTGAACGGGATACTCGCGGGCCCGATGTTTCCAAACTGCGGGTAGGTCTGGTAACCGTTCACGCGGTCACCGAAGTCCAGGCTGGTGCGGATCTCCCGGGAGTGGGTGCGGGAAATCTGATGGTTGATCCACACATCAATGGTGTCGGGCGTGCAGCCGGTCAGGCCCTCGGCCATCTGATCGCGCCACGATCGCACCACCAGCGCCATGCCCTCGTCGAGCAGCGGCCGCGCATCGACCTCCAGCCCATCGTTTTGCCCTCGGGACAAAGCCCAATGCTGGGTGTCCGCCCGCGAGACGCTGGCTCGCAGGTGATGCCCGTCGGGCGCGAGGTCAGTGCGGGCCAGGACCATCGCGGCCGACCCCGATCCCATCGTGAGGTTCGCCAAGCCGTTGGCGAACCGGGGCCCGAACTGGGGGTCAGTGGGATCCACGGCCGTGATCTGGTCGATGAACCCTTGGTAGAGCCCCTGCATCGCTTCCCCGACGACGACGAGGCCAGCCTCGATCTGACCGGCCTCGATCATGGCGGCAACGACGTCCATCCCCGCCTGGAAACCCGTGCACGCTGACCCGATGTCGAAGTTGACGCAATTCGGCGACATCGATAGCCGGTCATGCACGATCGAGGCCGTGGATGGCTCGATGTAGTCGCGGGTCACCGAGCAGTTGACCAGCGCGCCGATGGTGTCAGCGGCGATCCCTGACGCCGCGATGGCCTTCGCTCCGGCCATGGCGGCCGCCTCGCTGGGGAGCGTCCCGGGGTGCCACTCGCGTCGCGCCTCGATCCCGGTGAACTTCTCCAGCAGACCGGCCTCGATGCCCATCGCCTGCATGGGCACCGCGAGGCGCTGCTCCAGGTCCGCTGACGTCACCACCAGCGGCGGCTCCTGGTGCTCGACACTGGCCACGCTGACGTTCTGGTACTTCATGCGATCCCCACCCCATCCATTTCGCAAACCATGATGGTACGTGCCCGCATGGGGTCCTCCGACACACCGACCGCTAGCCCACCCCGGTTTAGGTCGAGGCAACCCTCGGGTGTTACAACTCTCCAATGACTGGAATCGCAACAGCCCCCGTCCACCCGTCGGCTGGGCAGCCGAAAGGCCTTCCGCTGACCACGGCGACCACGATTGTCGCGGCCCGCGACATATATCTGGGCGACGTGGCGCGCCTGCGCGCGGGCCACCTGCGCGAGGTCGTTGGCGTGGTCCGCGGCGACCAGGGCCAGACAATCGCTGACTTTGCCGCCGCGGTCGACGTCGACCTGACTGAACTGCTGGAGACCCAGCTGCAACCCGGGCTCGGCATGATCGACTGGGCGTATGTGTGCCTCGAGGAAAACATTGAGGTCAGCGCCGACCAGGTCCTTCTGATCACTTGGTACGCCCCGTTCCCAGGACTTGACGACATCCAATGGGTGGCCAATCGCCTGCGCCTTGATGATCCGGTCGAGGTGCTGGACTCGGTCATCGACCTCACCTGACCATGGCGCGCCGTTCCAACGAGATCAGCGACTGGGTCGCCTCCCTCGACGTTCCACACCCACCGGCCTTCGAGACGGTCGAAGACTTCCTCACCGGGATCGGCGAGGTCCGCGGCCGCCCGATCACCGTCATCGATGCGCCCCTTCCCACACGCAAGGTGTGCGGGCTATGGGTGGGTACCGATACCGCCGACACCATCGTGATCAGCGACCAGCTGCGCGGCGTTCAGCGCGACCATGTAGTCATGCACGAGGTTGCCCACGTCGTGCTGGAGCACGACGGCGTCAACCAGGACCTGGCCGACAGCATCATCGGCGGGGGCATGGTCACCACCCTGGACGCCTCAGCTGTGCGTCGTGTCCTGGGGCGTTCCCGCCGCTACAGCGAGGACCAAGAACGCCACGCGGAGCTGCTCGGCACCTTCTATCAAGCCGGAACCCGCGGCCTCCATCGGCGCACCTGGATCGGCGACTCGCGCAGTCGGCTCGCGGCCGCCAACCTTCTCGGCCGGCGCTAGCGTGCCCACTAGTGCGCCCCGAACGGATACTGTGATGCCCATGCCGGAAGCGCCTCAACCGCCCAGCGAGGATGGCACCTGGACGTTGGCCGACCGGATCAACGCGCTGTTCGAGACGTTCTATGCACCGGGAGAGCGTCCTCCATCCCTGGATCTAGTGGTTCAGGAAGTTCAGGAACGCGGTGGCTCGATCTCGGTGGGGTACCTCTCCGAGCTGCGAACGGGCAAAGCCACCAACCCCCGTATCGACCATCTCAAAGCGCTCGCCGACTACTTCGGTGTGCCGCTGAGCTACTTCACAGACGACGAGCACAGTCGCCAGATCGCTGAGGAGATGCGCCTGCTGCGCGCCCTGCGTGACAACGACGTCCGCTCGTTGGCGCTGCGGGCCTCCTATCTCGATGGTGAGACCCGTGCCGCACTGTCCGCGATCATCAACACCATGGCCAACGACACTTCCAGAGACTAGCCACCCCGCCCTCACTAGCGTGAAATAGCGACACGCCGACCTTCACATATGTGAAGAAGTATCCGAAATTGCGCTATGCATGGTCTATGACCGATGAACCCCGCCCTGCATCCCAGCGACGGCCACCCGGTCGGCCACACAAGGGCCATCGACACGTCACCAGCGTGCGCATCCCACACGAGATGTGGGAACGGCTTTGCGCGGAGGCCGAACGATCAGGAGTCAGCCGCGGCGACATCGTCTTGCATCACGTCGCAGTGGCGTGGGCCGCTCCCCACCTGGATCCGGCGCCCGACCTCGAAGAGCAGCTGGTCGCCGACGACGAGCAGTTGACCATGACCGGATAACACGGGACAGGGGCCGAATCCGGTCCCTGGGAAGCAGAAAACCCCGCTGCCCCTGAGTTTGGCGACCAGGGCGGCGAGGTTTTCCTCAAGCACTTAGGAGTCACCATAACCGGCCACGACGTGGTCGCACGCCCACACGCGCCAATTCGGTTGCGCGTGTCGCGTGCTGCCGTGCCCGACTTCCGCGATTCGGCTGCTGCGGCCGCCGAATGGACGCAACTCGCCCCCGCTATCGCTGGCCGCCCAGCGATGCGCACCCTAGTACGACGCAAGGCCCACGCCGCCTACCCCGAGACAGCGCAACGTCCCCTCAGCGCCACCCCCCCGACCGTCCCGGCAGCCGTGATGCTGTGGGATGCCACCGGCCGCCTGAGCGTGCTCGCCTTGGATCTTGATGCGAAGAACGGCCACGGCCCCCGAACCGCCGAGTCCGATGCGATGACGGCTATGACGCTGTTGCGCGAGGTTGGGCTGCACCCCGTGGCCGATCGAGGTCCCACCGGGGGGTGGCACGTCTATGCCCGACTCCCCCAACCCGCCGCGGCCTGGCAGGTGCGCCAGGTCGTCGCCGCGCTGAGGGCCCTATTGCCCAGTTTGGATCCCGGTCCCCTCACCAACCCGGTGCATGGCTGCATCCGGCCGCCGGGATCAGCGCACAAGACCGGTGGCCATCAACGCCTCGTCGGTTCCCTGGAAGCCGCAGTCGACGCCTTCGCCACCGCCCCTGAGGCTGGCGCCTGGAAGAGGCTGTGCGAGCGTATCGGCGCCTACGTGATGCCGCCGGCCGCAGACCCGGCACCGCCCACGATCGCAGCAGCAGCAGTGGGCATCCGCCGCAGGCACATCGCGGCTGCAGCTGACGTGCTCGCGACTACCGGCACCCACCCCGGCCGGTCCTTCAAGAGTCCCTCAGAGGCCCGCATGTCCGTGATCTGTCACGCCGTGAACGCGGGCTGGGGGCTCGCTGACATCGAACACGGCATGCGCACGAAGTGGTCGTGGCTCAAGCGTTCCTACGGCGCCAAGCACCACACGGCCTTGGCGCGCGACTTCACCAAGGCCAAGAGGCGGCGATCCCAAGAGAGAGTCCAAAGGCCTGTCCGCATATCCGACACAAGTCCACATATCTCACAGCGGGGGGCACCCCAAGGGGATGACGTCCACTTGGTTCTGCGCCGGTTCACCACCTACGCCCGCGATCACTCCCGCGTCAACGACTACGCCCCCACCCTGCGCGCAGTCCTGAACTCGGTCATCTGGGCTGGTCACGTTCAGGGACGTGTCCTCATCAACGTCGGGGTTCGCTCCTTGGCCGAGCAGGCCGCCGTTCACTTCGACACCGTGGCCTCAATGCTTCATACCCTCGCCGCCGATGGGTTGATCACTCGCGTCACCCGGGCTCATGGCGTCGCCGCCGACTTGTGGCGCATCAACGTGGAGCTCGGCGAGCATCACCGGCCCGCGCGCGGTCGTCGGGTCGGCCTTCGCCCCGTGTTCCGCGCACTCGGTGGGCATCTAGCTGGTGAGGTCTACGAGATGCTGCACGACGCGGTCCACCCGCTCACTATCGCCGACCTAGTCGCCCGTCTCGGCTACGACCGCCGGCGCGTCCACGAAGCCGTCGCGCTCCTTGCCGGATGGGATCTGGCTTCCCGCCGCGATGCCGGATGGGCCTGTGGCGGCGCAGACCCGGACAGGCTCGCCCGACAACTCGGTGGATACGACGACTGGAAAGCCCAGCATGACCTTCACGTCACCCAGCGTGCGACCTGGCTCGCCCGCATCGAGCATCTGCGGCAGCATCCCGATAGTCCGCTCCCCGGGCAGGCGGACTGGGGCGCCGAGTTCGAGGTCGCTGCGCCCGCCGACCAGGCGTGGATCGCTGCCTTTGCTGGCGGCAGCCCACCGCACATGGATGATGCGACCGCTCTTGTTCAGCAGGCCCTCGGCGGGACCGTGGCCTGACGGGAGAGGTCGCCGTCGTCCGCCTCATGGCGGTCGGGACACTCCTTCGGCGGCATCGAGGCGCGTACCGCATTGGTTGCCTACCGCGCCTGCATCCGTGCCAACTCGGCGTCGCAGGGAACGGGTGACGGAGTCGCTACTCCGCCGGCAGCCCGAACCGGCGCAACTCCTCGGCATCTGCCGCCGGAATCATCGCCACCAAACCCAAGAGCGCGCTGCGCACGCCGAGTTCGCGGCGGCGGCGCTCCTCCTCGAGGTGTGCCTTCAGTCGCGCGATCTCTTCGGTGGCTTCGTCGGCCTTGGTCTGCGAGGCGATGCGGTCAAACTCCCGATCGCGGCGCAACTCCTCCACCATCGTCGCCAGTTCCCGTTCCCGCGCCGTCGCGGAATCGGTTAACAGAATGGTGCGCCCCTGCAGGGTGTCCAGGCGTGCGGTGATATCGGTGGGCCACGGATCGCTGCGGGTGCCCACATGACGCACCGCGTCGTGGCGCCATTCCGTCGGCAGCCGATCGCCGCGATAGAGCACACGGTCCTGGTCATCAACCAGCACCCGCCAGGTGCCGCCTTGGCGCACGCCACACAGGCGTGACTCGCGCAATGCCTTCTGGATGCGGGACTCAGTCAGGCCGATGCTCAGCGCGGTCTGCCGCACCGTCAGCATCCGACCGTCGTCCATAAGGGAACGCTAAAGGTGCGCTTAGAGTGCATCGGGCAGGACACGCCGGGCAACACGCTCGTCAAGCGTTACCCGTTCTCGACATTAGGTACCCCTAACGGCACCTAACAGAGTCACAGCACCCACTCCGCACACCATAAGCACGCGTTAGGCGGGGTGCGGGCCACCCGGACGGCCCATTTCACACACCATAAGCACTCGCTAAGGAGTCGGCCCGCAACTGCGCCAAACAGCGGTCCCACCACGGCGGATCAGACTCCGGTAATTACTGACTACATGCATCTCGTGGACCCGTCGACGGAATCAAGACCGATGACGACCTAGAGCTGCTGGGGCCAACCGGCCCCAGAAAACAGTTGAAGCCTCCGTAGCCCATGTGATTGGCGTCCAGGGCGACGAAGGCTTCAACCGAACAAGTTGTAGTCAGGAGGCAGCATATCCAGGCCCGAGGGGTCTGCGCACGCATATCCGCGTCCCGGCGCGGCCGGTGTGTCGCTGCACGCCCCGAACTTCCACGATCCTGCTGCGGCTGAAGCCGACTGGCGGTTGTGCGCGCATGTCATTGCCGGCCAGCCTGCTCAGCGCGTCATGGTGCGCCGCAATGGGCGCTCCGCGTACCCGGCCACCAGCCAACGGCCCCTGAGTTCCACTCCCCCGGTTGCCCCGGCCGCAGTCATGCTGTGGAACAACCAGCAGCAGCTCCCGGTGCTGGCCTTGGACTTCGACGCTAAGAACGGTCACGGCCCTCGCACTGCGTCCGCCGACGCTAACGCCGCCCTGCAGCTGCTGACCAAGGCGGGCCTGTATCCCTTCGCTGACCGCAGCCCGGTGGGCGGTTGGCACGTCTACGCCCCCCTGCCGACGCCACAGCCGGCCGATCAGGTGCTGCTCGTGGTCACCGCGTTGGCTCAGCGCCTGCCCAGCCTCGACGTCGGCCCGCTGGCCAACCCCCTGCATGGTTGCATCAGGCCGCCCGGCTCCGCGCACAAGACCGGGGGTTTCCAGCGCCTCGTCCACTCTCACCACGAAGTGGTGCTTGCTCTCACCAGCCGGCCCCGCCCGGATGCGTGGACCCGACTGCGCCAGGAGCTGGTCGCGGAGCTGCGCGCCACTCCCCCACCCACCGCAGCGGCTGACTCCCCCGCGGCTGCCGGAATCAGACGCCGACGCATGGCTGAGGCCGCCGAACAGTTGGCAGTCACAGGACAACACCCCGCTAGGGCCTTCAAGAGCCCCTCTGAGGCCCGCTTCTCCGTCATGTGCCACGCCGTCAACGCCGGTATGACCCTGGCCGACGTCCACTGTGCCCTGCGCGACCGATGGGCCTGGCTGCGCACCTCGTATGGCACCAAACACCACACCGCCTTGGCGCGCGACTTCACCAAGGCAAAACAGCAACGCACCACGGCCCTTCTCTCGCGTCATGTCCGCCCATCCGACACAAGCCTTCACAACACACAGCGGGGGGCACACCCCACTGTGGAACTGGACGTTCACCTCGCACTTCGCCGATTCCGGACCTTCGCCAGACACCACAGCCGAACAGCCGGCTACTCCCCCACCCTGAGAGCCGTCCTGACCTCTCTTCTGTGGGCCGGCCACGTCCAAGGCCGCATCCTGATCAACACCGGTATCCGGTCCCTGGCCGAACAAGCCGGCGTCCATTACGACACCGTCGCCTCGATGCTGCACCAGCTGGCCACCGACGGTCTCATCACCCGAATCAGTCGCGCTCACGGACCTGACGCTGACGTCTGGCGCATCAACGTAGAACTGGCCACCCAGCACCCCCCGGCATCAGGACGAGCTGGCGGCCTGCGTCGAGTCTTCCGGGTAATCGGGGGCCACCTGGTCGCTGAGGTCTACGAAACCCTGCCTGATTCACCCACTGCCGATCTGCCCAGCAGCATGGAGCTGGCCACCGACCTCGGCTACGACCGGCGCCGAGTCCACGAAGCCCTGCGCGTCCTCGCGGGCTGGGGCCTGGCCGAACAAGCCGCCGGGCGATGGCATCGAGGCCCGGCCGACCCCCAAGCACTCAGCCACCAACTCGGCGGCGAAGACGACTGGGCTGCCCAACACGCCCTCCACCAGCGACAACGACAAGCCTGGACCGCTCGCCTCAAACACTTACACACCACCGTGCCCGTGCGCGTTCGAGGACAACTGCAATGGGAAGCCGAGTTCGATCTGGTCGAACCGCAAGACGCCTGGGTCGAAGATTTCGCTGGCGGGTCACCACCCGCCAGCCACGGCAACACCAACCAGGCGGCCTTGAGTCTGGTGCAGACCGCGCTCGGCGGTGTGGTGGTCGCCTGAGGTGCGAGTTGGGTCGCCACTGACAGCGGCCGCTCAGAGCGTCTGAAAGTGCCCGCCCACCCGATCACCCCAGACCACGACTCGCGCCTAGGCAGAGGCCCTATGGAGCCGTTCTGTGGCCCTAGGGTTTCACCATGACGGTCGTCAGACGCCCCAAGGGCGACGCGAAGACCCCCCTATGGGGCGAGCCCGAACATAGGCTAGTTATCGGGCTATACGACGGGCTAGTGAGATGGCTAGTGCCGTCACTAGCACGACAGGCGCATGTGCTTACCAGCACGACTGGCCTGCGTGGGCACCACCACTACGAGCCCGGTACAGCAGCACTCGCACTAACACGACAACAAGCCAGAACTAGAGCACGACACACCGACCACGGTGCTAGCACTCGACGCCACTGATCAGCACAGTGGAGATACGTGCACGCGCACGTGCAAGACGAGGAGCCCGCCGTGCTGGAAGTGCAAGGCCACCCACTCGACCGAGTCGTGGCCGTCATCAACGGCAAAGGGGGAGTCGGCAAGACCTCCATCGTCGCCAACATCGGGGCCCTGGCAGCCGCTGCCGGCTACCGGGTCCTGGTCGTGGACCT
>RRZT010730298.1_pt1 | contig 24186 bp, 24 predicted proteins | sample 2165551 | NCBI WGS metagenome assembly RRZT01 (sample SAMN10456910, study PRJNA506462) | wastewater metagenome | biome: wastewater; feature: sludge; material: wastewater sludge; isolation source: wastewater sludge with Escherichia coli K12::gfp cells carrying plasmid... | place: USA: Moscow, Idaho... | reverse complement strand
TAAACTATGAAACTATAAAAATAGTTAGCTACTTAAACAGGAATGTAGAAAGCTATAAAACTGCAAAGCTATTAAACTATGAAACTATAAAATAGTTAGCTACTTAAACAGGAATGTAGAAAGCTATAAAACTGCAAAGCTATTAAACTATGAAACTATAAAAATAGTTGGCTGCTTAAACAGGAATGTAGAAAGCTATGAAGCTATTAACCTACTTAACTATGAAGCTATCAAACTATATGAATGGTTAGCTACACAAACAGGAAGGCAGAGACCATAAAAGAAGAAAACTATAAAAATATAAAACTATGAACCTATATAGATAGTTAGCAACTTAGACAGGAGGGTAGGGGGTAGTAAGCTATAAAAGAAGTAAACTATAAAACTATCTTTTGCAAGAAGAGGGCGGTAGCCTTTAGTGCTAAAAATAAAAAACTATTTTCATAGTAAACTAGGTAACTGGAATTAATGATTTAACTATAGTTTATTCTGTCTTGCAGAATACAAAGAGTTTATAGACCTATAAAACTATTTTTATAGGTCTATAAGTCATTATAATCTAGGCACTTAAATAACCATTGTTTTTAATTTATCTTGATTAACTTGAAATCCAAAAGTTTCATAAAGGTAGTTGATACCATCGGTTACAAAATCTATGTTATCTCTAAAATCTTCTAAATATGTCATGCTTAGAATAGGTACAATTTCTTCTGAACTCTTATCAATTACAAAATAACTGTAGATATGAGGAATGAAGGAAGTGTTTAAATCTTCATTTGATACAAAATCAAAAGTAAAAAGAAAAGAACCAGAACACTCAGTAAAATGCTTACTCTCCCTGATAAATCCAGTGGTCCAGTAGGTGATATATTGAAGTGTGTTTGGTTCAATATCGAGACAAACTACCATCTTTTCCTTAAAGAAATAAACGCCTTGTTTGTACTCATGGTACTCTGGGTTGCCTGAGATATATAAAGATTTATCATCCAATAAGACTTGTTCTAAAAGGGTGTAAAATTCAACAAGGCAGGGTATTTGATTTGCAGTCTGAGAGTTTTTTTTGGAAAATAAGCCCAAAATACCATTAGGGTTTGCATAACTCTCAATACACGTTTTTAAGATTTCACTTTTATCTTTCATTGTAATCACTTGAATTTAATAGTGGTGCTTGGGTTTTTCAGTGCTTGAATTAAATCAAATACACCTTGTAAATGAAGGCTTTTCTTTGCTCTTGTTAGAGCAACATAGATCAGTCTAGCTTCTTCTTTTGACATTTGAAGCTCATTACCAATTAACTTATATTGAAAGTCATCTTCGATACTTACGCGGTCAAATTCAAGCCCCTTTGCTTTATGAGCTGTTGTTACAAGAGTATTTGATTGAATATCTTGAGACTTTTTTATCAAAGATTTGATTTGTTCAGGACCATATTCATCAATAATTTTAACCAGGGTTTTTAGATTTGCATCATCACTTTGCTCAATATAATCAAGCAAATCTAACCAAGATTGAAAACCCATTAAGTCACCGCTATCAACTGGAATGTTAGCTTTTAATTTCTGAGCATCATCTGTAAATTTCAGAATTGTATTTGTTTCAAAAGCAATTCTAGCGGGAATGTTTTTCATGCTTAATTCAACAAATTTAGCAAATGCTACCGCGTTGGTTCTGCACAAAATACCATTCGCATTTTCAATATTCTTGTCATTAAAGACTTTGGAATCAATTAATTTATTTCCTCGCATTGGTCTAGTTTCGTTTAGAGCACGTTGCAAAATAATATTAGATACGGCAGCTATGCTCTCACCAAACCTGAAACTTTGTGTCAAATATTCGGATTTTAATGGTAGGTTTTGCATACTATTTACAGCCCCCCGCCACTCGTAGATTTGTTGCGCAGAATCCCCTACATACACTGCTTGAGTTTGTTGCTGACCAATAAGGACTTTAAATTGTGTAGCTGATAAATCCTGAGCTTCATCTATCAGCAAATAATCGTAATTTAAAGTCGGGTTAGACAAACACCATTCTTTAAAATAGATATTATGGTTTATTGCAAAACTACCTTTTTCAGATAAGAAGTCACACCACAATTGATAAACATATTTAGTGAGATAATCCGCTATATCTGCATGCAAAATTTCAGGTATATGTTTTGGCATTACACCTAGAACATTTTTATAAGTAATATTAGTGCCACTGTAATCACAGTAATCATTAATAGCTTTAAGGATAAGGCTACTTTGTTGGTTTGGTGTCAATATCAACTTGTCAGAACCATTTTTTAGCTCTATTTGTTTAAGTCCAAATTTAACGGAAATATGACCAGGTAATAATCGTGGGCGTTTGAGTTTATCAGTCAACCATCTTGGGGTGTTGCTAAAAGCAAAGGAGTGAAAGGTTGCACACTTGACGTTTTTAGGAAACTTCGCTTTTGCTTCATCAGCCAATCTTTTATTAAATGCTAGATACAAACCTTTTCTGGAAGGTGATCTGTCGCTGATCATTTTTAATGTCGTTGTTTTGCCCGCGCCGGCAAACGCCATAACTTTAAAGCTCTCACCGGAAATATACCGTTCAACAACGCTTAATTGTTCTTCTGTCGCTTGTTTTTGCATGGTTGACTACTCATACATATAAAAGTTAAAAAAAGCCCTCGGAAGGGCTGAAAGGTGCAATCTGCGTTAGTTTTTTGCTAACATTTTTGACCCTGGCATTGTTTCAATTTGTAGAGCTTGTAGATCGCTTCTCATTTGAGCCATTTCAATACGCATTTGCGCAACTTCTTCTCGTAGCTCTTTAACTTCGCTATTCGATGCTGTGGTATTGGCTACTTGTTCGTTATTGCCGATAGATTTATAACGTGTACTTTCACTGATTTTCGACCAGATATCGCTAGATTTCTGTGGGGCTTGAATATTGAAATCTGGACTTTCAATAGAAGTACGTTGAATATTTTGAGCATTATGTGATGCTTGAACCACATTCCCGGCTGTACTTATTTCTTTAAATGCAGTGTAACCAGTTTGACACATAACCCATGTTAAACACCCAATTACGAGTGCTTTCAACGTAGTATTATTGGTTGTATTCATATTAGAAAGACCTCTTTTTGCCTTTTACACTTTTATACGGCTTGTCTGTGATCGGGATGGGTTGGCGGTGAATCTCATTAAAAGTTAAATTACCATTTTTGTTATCCATGCGGATTAACCACAAATGTTTTGCTTTTAACTTTGCTTCTTTAAGTATTTCACGGTGCGTTTCTGCGAATGGGATTTTGATGGCAAGACCGGCGACATAAAAGCCGTTGGTTTTAAGCTCGCTAAGGAATAAAACCACACCATCTTCAAGAATAGTGACTGATTGAATCTTAATATCACGCAGCCAGAAGTAATCTGGTGTCTGGACAATTAATCCAAAATGTTCTGACCTACTTCTATTGTATGAGAAAGCGAATTGATTTCTTTGAGCAATATTTAGTTGTATATCTTCTAAACCATTACCTTTACTGACCACTCGGCTAAATGAACTTAACCATGCTAGACAATAACGCCAAGCCGATAATCGTGCGACTAACTCAAGGGTGTCATTATCAATTTGTGCTCTAAGATCATTCAGCTTTTCAAGAGCTTCTTCTGTATATCTACTTGATGCCATACGTTGCTAACCTTTAGTTTTCTTCTACAAAACACCCTAGATCGGCTGCAAGATCATCTGGGTTAATTCCTAGTTCGCGCAATTGTGCATTTTTTGCTTCTTCTAGGCTCATTACATTTGTTGGAACTTGGAAGTTGTTATTAGCTAATTGAGCTTGGTTTATAGAGCTACTAGGGAAAAACACTGACTTCACTAGGGTTGCAGCAATAACAAATAAAAACACAGCCGTAAAACCACCAATCGAATAGACGATTTTTTTCTGATTACTGTTTAAATTACCAAATAGTGAGGATTCTTGAGAGCCATCACTTTTTGTTTTGCTGTCCATTTTGGCATTGGTGTTAGTGGAAGTGTTGAATAGGGCAGCTTGCTCGTTATTAGCTTCAATTGCATCAGCAATACTTTTAGCGTTAAACAAGTTGTAGCTTTGTACCAAGTATCCACTTAGCGCATTTGAAAACACATCAAGCCAGTTGCTCTTAATTTGACGCGCAATATCTTCTGGTGAAGCCCAAATTGCTTGATGTTTTGAAGTTGCAGCTTTAACAGGTAAAACACGTAATTTGGGTGCAGCTAATTCGATCAGTTTGTCTTGAACCCCCACGCGATCTGCATTATCGAGACGTTCACTCAAATCGTTGACCTTAGCTACTAAGAAAACTTTACCTGAGATCAACTTTTCATTTTCTGTGCCACCTAAGAAGCTTTGAAAGCCCTCAAATTGCAGCGAAAAGTCATAAACATGAGGATGCTCTAAAGAAATATCTGTAAGATTTCGGTTTAGATCATCTTCATCAGAATCAACAAAAATAGTGAGTTTTGTTGCTGTGGGATTACCATTTTCATTCTTTTCAGTAATTAACTGGAAGTTTAAGAGTGGTAAATGTTGGAATACCTGATGATTCGACTTCATTGATAACCCCTTTATTTACCAAAAACCATTTCTAAATTAACGGATTCAGAGAGAGCGTCAACTTTTTTGATTTTCCCGGTACGCTTATTGACGTAAAAGCCTGTTGGTACTGATACACGCGCACCTTTTCCATCGAAACCCGCCACCAAAGCAAGGAGGTGTTCAAGGTTGGTGTCAATATTTTTCCGGCTTTTAGGTGTTGGGTCTACTTGATAGGACGCATCACGGTTAAAGATTTTTTCTAATGTATCAGCTTTAGGTGATTGAAGGATGGATGCAGCCATTCGATAACCACTCTCGCTTTGCCCTAACGCTAGGGTAGGGAGCCACTTGATCGTAAAACCTTTATTAACGTATTTACGTGTTTCGTAATAAGCTTGGTGACACCATTTGCAGCGAGGGTCATAGAATAGATAAAGGGTATCTGTTGCGTTCCCTTTGCCTTCCTTATAACCGGCAGCTTGATCTAATAGTTTAATGATTTCTGGTACTGGACCATTAAACTTGCCAACGATTTCAGCAGTATAGTTTTGCTGTGTAGGTTGATTGGCTTGTGCTTGTGTAGCACTCGCCATTGTCGTTTGAGTAGCCTTACCTAGTACACGCTGTTTAAATTCAGGAGAAGCATAGTTAAGAGCTTTTAAATTAATATCATCAGAGATATTTTTGCGATCTGCGGTTTTCCAAAGGTCGCCTTTAATTAATACCTTTTCATCTGGTGTAGTGTAGAAAACAGCAACTTTTCCAGACTTGGAAGATATGGTCCATGCCGTTAATCCACCATCAATGACTTGATGATTCTGAACTGTTCCCATAGCTTTCATACGGTTTTGCAGTTCAGCACTTGGAGCAGCATAAATAGTTGACGCAAACAATGAGACTGACAACGCTAATAAAGCGTTCTTCATTTTTAAGTTATTCATTCTATAAAAGTCCGTTAAATACAGGAACAAACAGATATACTGTTAATTGAATAATAACAGTTTTTAACCACGTATAATAAGAAAAAAGAGCTGATAAATATTTTTTTATCAGCCCTGAATAACTTTATGAAAAACAAAAGCTAAGAGAATTTAATCGCTTCTTCTACTGGTGAAGATGCTTGTGGTTCTTGCGACTTAACCTCATTAGTACCTAAAGAATCAAAACGTGATACATCGAATGGAGAAACATCAGCAATTTCACCTTTTTCATTAAAAATCATTTCATTGATTGTTCCAACACTCAAACCGGCAAATTGCTCATTGTATGAGTAGAATTGAAGCTGATGCTCCCAACCTTTAATAGCTACTACAAAGTTAGGCTCGTGCATTGCTCTACCCATAATAGATTCAACAACATAATGAGCGTTTGCACCTAAACATTCTGAGAACAAGGAAGGGCGACCTACGTTTTCAATCATAGCCCATAGGGTGCGATCATATAACTTCAACCAACGAATCGAAGTTGGGGCTAGTACCCCTAATTTACGCGCTTCATAGATTACATCAATGATGAAAGTTCTAGCATAAGCATGTTTATTAAGCAGCTTTTTAATTACCGGATACTCAATATAAGCCTTAATGTGATCTTTCAGATCGTCGATTGGAAAAGAATCAAATGAATGCGGTGTTTCATACATATATGTTGATTCATCTTTTTCATCGTAAGTAAATTCAGGCTTATTTTTAAGATCAATTGCTGCAATACTCCAATACATATCTTCAATTTCTTGGGTTGTTTTAGCGATTGCATAAAACTCTTCATCATCCATTGTTTCTTGAGTGGAAGCTGCACGAGCAATGTAATAAGCTAAAATAATAACTTCACCATCTTCCAAGTGATCTACGTCAATCCAAAGCTCACCCAACTGCTTTTTCATAATTGCTGTTAGCTTTTCAGTGTTAGCTACCGGAATAACCTCTGTTTCATCAGTATGTTGTTGAGTTGTACCTTCTACAACATAATCAATCTTACGGTGCTGAATCCCTTTAATTAACCTATGTTTAAAAGCAAATTCACGAACACTGTCCATTCCTCTGTACCAACCACGCATATTGTCTCGGTTTAATAGATTTAATGGACCAAAAACAGAGAGGTGAGGGTAGATCGGGGTCATTTCTTTAATGAAAGTTTCAAGGTCGTGCGGTCTATTAAATTTACCACTTGGATGTTCATTCTGGATTCGGAAGAAGGTTTTACCCAGATAAAAGACAGCTATAATCGCGTAAATCCCATTCCACCAGAAACTTGCAAATTGGATTTCAGACCATGTAACTGTAGAAGGGTCACGAGTACACGCCCAGAATTTATATGACCCGGCAGGGTTGCAAATTTCAGCAGTTGTTTGGACTAAATGGTAAATGCCTGGAACAGCACCACCAAACAGTTTTGCCAAAAATACATTAAGTATCCAGATTGGGGATGTGAATATGCCCCGAATCCAAATTGTAGCTATTGTTAATTCAGTATGAAAGCGGAACCATAGAATGAATGTCACAAACGACAACATTCCGACTACGCTTAAAAAGATCACGATACCATCATCTTGTTTTGGTTGTGGTGCGCCACCTTGAGCCATTACCTACCCTCATTGCTGCAAATTAAAGCCTTTCCAAAAAGAATTTGCTTTTTGACCGGCACTTTTATTGCTCTTGTCATCATCTTTTGGAGTTTTCTCTACCACGGTTGCAGGGCTAGAAACTGTTGAAGTTGGTTTATCATCAGTAGGTTGTGTGATGGACGTATTTACAACTTTGGTTGGAGCTGTTTTAGTATTTCCGTCCTTTTTTTCACTTACTACCCGGTTAATAACTTCTGTTTCAATCACTGGAACCGGCATCTTATTTTTCGTTGCAATAGCGTCTGACTGATCGCTTTGTTTGCAAGTACGACTTACAAAGTCACTAAAACTTTGGAAGTTGGAATTAAACATTTCATTTATTGAAGTTTTATATATATCAAAATAATACTTTTCTTCGGATTCCTTTACATCAACAAGGTTAATTAGGGTTAGAAGAAAAGGGTATAATCCTGATAAATAAATTTCGTTCTTTATCTCATTTTGCAGATTGACCAAAAGATATTTTTCGCTAAAAACATATCTTTTGCATGTCTCAATAAAAGTATTAAAACCACAAAACAATAAATAGTTGTATTCAGTGGTTCTTAATTTTCCTTGCCTAAAACTAAGAATGTGATCAACAAAAACCTTATTTTCTTCACTGATCGGCATACTAAACTGATGTAGTCTTTCATTCGATGTATTGCCTACAAAGCTTGTGGTGAAGAAGTTGCAATCTCTGTCGCGTCGATTCATAAAACCATACGCAAGCAAACTATTTAAAAATGATCTTTCATTATTGCTTTGTTCATTAGCTAAAATAGATTTAGCTAATGAACAGCAGTCATTTGGCAATCGAGACAAAGAAAGCGAATACCGAAGATGCTTAGTGCTCATAGATATGCTCTCTTTTTAAATTAACTATTGGGATGCAGCTTTTTCTTGTAGTGCATAAATGTGTCGAGCCATCTTATAGAAGCCACGCGCATTAGCAAACTCGCTATCATCCACAAAAATCAGGTTTGGCATACACTTTTGAAGTTCGTTTTTCAGAAATGTAGCACCGCCACCAACACAAATCACCCCGGCTAAATCATTACCATCCCCGATATTCTTGTCAGAGAAGTTTTTGATATTGTTAGCCATAGAGAGTTTTTCTTCGGCAATGATATCGGACACATCCATACTGTTGCCGGTTAAGCCGTATTGACCTGTTCGGATAGCTTTTTCCAAAAACTTATTATTAATCGTGGCATTGTTACCTAGCTTACGTTTGATACGCTCACGGATATTATCGAACAAGGTTAAAACCCCAAGCTCTAAAGTTTTGGTACGCTCACGATAGAAAGTTTGACCACCAGGGGCAGAAACAAGACAGTCAGTAGTACGACCACCAATATCCAGAACACCCGCGCCAAATTCCAATAAGTCAGCACCAATTTCGGTTAAACCACCTTCATCAGTCATGCAAGCATCAAAATATGCAGCTTGAGCTTCACAGAACACTTCATGTTCAATGAACTTAAATTGGTTTTTACCCTGCCGTTCATCCAAATGGTTGTAGACTTGATCTTCGTTTTTCAGAAAATCAATTTTGTTTTGAATCAGTGAAGTATTGCGTCCAGAACCAGAGTAAAACAACTCCACTGGTAAACCTGTGGCTGCAAATACTCTACGGTCTGTAGTAGGCAAAACACCTTCGCGTTCAGCTAAGGATAAGCATTGGTGAATTAATGCTTTATTGAAATCGCTTAACGGATAGTCGGCTGTTCGAGTATCAATAGGGTGGGTAACAATATCGGATACAGTGAAGTTATTTTGATTAACAGACACAACCTGACTATCGACGTTATCTTGTTTATCACTTGTTAAAGTGATACCAATAGCAGCCTTCGATGGGATTTTAAAAATAATTGGTTCGCTAGTCAGTGGGTGTAAGCCACCATAGATTTTAATATGGGAGTGTCCATCATCTATCCCTAGTAAATGGACATATTCTGATTTGTTGCCGTGTTCATCAATGAGGTAAATAACACCATCCTCAATCACAGCGTTAGTTTTTGCAGACATACTTTTCTCGATACCCGAATTATAAAACCAATTTAGAAATTGAAGTTACGGTTAGCTTTTTTGGTGCGCTTATTAGCCCCAAATAAAAATTTACGCAGCCCTGCGGGAACGTAACGGAACTGGTATTTAAAAAACCGCGTAATAATGACAATCACAAGCATCAATGAAAGCGCGATTAGCCACCATTTAAGGTGCGGAAATCTAAACAGGATGATCATAATAGGGAAAAGAATTGTTGCATCCATCCCTAACATCAAAACCGGTTGTCGCATTTGCGACCAATGATCAACAGCCATAAATGCCCCTTTTATGTAGTCAGACGGCGGTAGCCATCTTCATTAATGATTCCTTGTTGCAAAAAGATTGCTGCTTGCTTGGCAAAGCTTAAACTTGCATGCCCTTTACCATCAGATTCGTGCATGATGCGAGTGATTTCATTGTTGATCGTAATAGGATTACCTAATGACTTTAACTTCACACGTAGATCGGCAGAAAGGTAAAGGTACTCACGAACACCAAACAGTCGATTTGTTTTAATGTTTTTCACAAGACGCTGAGAAATAAACACTCGTCCACAATCAATTAAGTCGAAGCAAGCGCGAATTTGAGCTGATTCAGGGAATCGAGATACCATTCGCGGAATGATTGTTGAGACTTCTGTAGAGTGGACGGTTCCATATACAGGGTGTCCTGTAAGCGCAAGTTCAACAGCAGCTTCAATCGTTTCTTCATCACGCAACTCACCTAACAACACAGCAGCCGGTTTACGGCGCATAGCTTCGCGGTTTGCATCTTTAAATGACTTGAAATTCTCTGGAATTTGGCTTTGATTGATGATCGAGTGCTTACTAAAGATCGAATCATAGTTGAACTCAATCGGCTCTTCGTGCGTAAGGATATTCCCTTTGATCAGGGTGTCACCCTCTAGGATTTCACGAATGATAGAAGCAATCGTTGTGGTTTTTCCTGACCCTGTTTCACCGGCAATAATTACGATGCCGTTAGTAGGGCAACAAGAGTAGACAAACTCTTTATCTAAACCAATTTTTGTATAGTGCAAAGGTTCAGATGGGATGGCTCGCATTACAACCTGGAAGCTTTCACGCCCGGCAATTGTGATTGCAGATGCGTTTACACGAAAGCTCACACGAGCCGGTGCGCCCATTTTTGTCTTTTTGGTCCTGTCAACATCAAGCATGGTAAAGCACGAGTTTACTGGTTTACCGCCATTAAGCTCTGATACCGCACTGGCACGAGTAATGTGCAGCAGAATAAAATCGGCTTCACCTCGGTCAATTGTACGGCGTGTAATACCGTATAAATCACCATTCTTTTTGATAATGATTGGATATAACTCTGAAATATAAATATCAGATACGTCTTGATGCTGAATTTCACGGAATAAAGCATCTACATGATCTGATGTTTCAAACCGATCTGGGTCTTGATATTCGGATTTCCAATCAACAGCGTACAAACCACTATTGTTAATCTTGTAGAGGTTATCACCCTCAGGGGTCTTTAAAGCCACCTCATAACTACGATGGCTTGCAATATGAGTTTCACCTACATATTCACCATCTTTGTTCAAGCCGTTAGCAGAGGATAATACCTCTGCTGCATTAACAACGGAACTTTTAGCAGAAGATGATGCAGTATCAAATGATTCACTTAATGTAATCTTCATATTTTTAGCCCGAAACTATTTTAATCTTCGGCTTTATTCACGCGAATTTGAACTTCACCCGGTTTAGCCTTGACTGGAGTAATCCAAGATTTCCATGTATCAATATTGCTATTGAAGGATGGTAACTGAGTGATAGTTAATAGACTTTGATCTAAAGATAGAGAATTACCCGTAGATGCAACAGCAAGCGTTTGACTAGCAAAAGCCGGCATAGTCAACTTACCCGCCATAACAAATTCATGGAATTTGATCATGCCAGTGTAATCGCGGTTCAACTTATTAAATGCGTACTGGAAGATATCAACACCTTGAGCTTGACCATCTTTAAAACCACGAATGATCTCTTTTCTGACCTTTTCGCGTTCCAGGCGGTTTTTAGGTGCTAAATCACCGGCAATAGTTTCATTAGTACCAACCTTGTAACGATCTTCTGGAAAGGTTAGGTAGGTACGCCAGTTTGGGGGAAGTGTAGCAAAACGAGCTTGTTGGTCTATCTTGTAAACTGCACCAGTAGTTTTGATTGTCAAATCATCCGGGTTCTGGATAATGTCACGACTTTCAGTGATTACCGGTGGAACAATTTTGGATTGAATCATTAATGGTTGAAAGTTATAGATCGCATCAAACTGGCGTTCACTTAATGCAACAGCCTGACGAACTTCGTTCATTTTGCTTTCAATACCACGAGCAACAGCATGGTTATATGCGTGTTCCATGATGATTCTTAGGCGTTCTTCTTGCCTTAACTGCGAAGCAACTTCATTCACTGTAACAGGATTATTTGCTTCCATTAACAGTTCTTGCAGTTCCGCATGACTATTATCTACGATCATTTCTTATGCTCCGTAAATCATTCTTTGACGTTTATTCAGTAAACTGGTGTTTGATTAACGGTAAGAAAGCAAGATGGTTTTATTCTGGTGATCAAGAGTGATATCAGCCTGACCATCAATAAACGTAGCAATGTCTTTAACCAGTTCTGTACCAGTAACTTTACGGTTAGTGAAATTTACGATTGGAAGCGCACGTTTTTTACCACTTTCAAGATAGCGATAACCAAAGTGTTGAGCAGTGCTTGTAAGCAGTAGCTCTGGCGCACCAATATAGTCAACCAGAATAATGTCGTGGTTAATTTTTGATTGTTGAACACGCAGTTTTTCCACTTGAGCTTTTTGAGCATTTTTAAGTGTTTGTTGTGCCAACAAAGCCTTTTGAGATTCTTCGGTAACAATGCTTAAAACGCTAAGTTTGGCAGCATCATTATGGGTGATTAGCGCAGAAGTATTTGGGGTGGTTTGGCAACCAGCAAGTGCTAGAGATGAAACCGCAATAGCGAGGGCTAACGTGGTTAAATTACGTTTGTTCGGCATTTTAAGCTCCGGTTTTTCATTATTAATTTGGGCGTAAGGCTCCAACCATCCAACGCGGTTAGCATTAACTATGACTAGGTGCGTTGTGCAAGACCAAATTGAGATTTAGGCAAGCTGACAAATCTTAATCTATTTTCCTTGTTTTTGTAGAGAAAAAGATTAAAACAGGCATCTTTATTTTTTACTGAAACGCTCAGTGCCTAAAAAACAAGTTGACGCTATCAGCATATAGAATAAACCAAGCTCTTTCCAAAGAAAAAGCATAATTTATATCGAGATATGCAAAATAAATGAAACCACAGACAAAATTCACCATTTTTTTAGCAAAAAAAGCGCAAATTAAGGTTAATTATCATGTAGTATTTTTAAAGCAAGAAATGATAAGACTGTGTGGATTAAGGAATATTTAGTGAATAAGGAATTTTAGGGTAAAGCTTAAATTCATGTTTAAAAGATATTCAGAAATTTCATTTATAACAGTATACTCAAGACGGTTTTAAGGGGTTGCTACCTATTTATCAGAAAAATTGATCTTCAAAGACGCTGTTTTTTTGATTTCTTTTTTTTAAATGATAGATTAGCGGTTCCAAAATATTCGTGCTTTTAGCCGAATCCAAGAGAAAAATATTAAAATTACTGGTGTTTGCTGTGACTGACGCAGAAATCGTTGAGGTGGTTAATTCTATCGACACTAAGGAATTTAGTGTAGAAGAATATCCGCAAAGACTTAGAGACTATATGCTCCACAAGTTCACACAGTTGGAAGATTCAACTCAGATGGACTATCAGCGTAAGTTTGAAATTAACTTTAGCAAGTTTGCACACTTGCCTATTGTTGATGCTTTGTCTGCAACAGTTTCAGACGTATTTGATCGCTACAATCAATCGGAACTCACTTATGCAACCTTTCGTATATACAGAGCTGCCCTCTGTTACGGCATTGCTTCGTATTATGAAAAATGGCGCAGAAATGAATTAGATCAAGAAGTCAGCGCATCATTATCAATGATGCTATTGAATGACATATACCAACTGGCTATCCAAAAAATTGACTTTACTGATGAAGAATCTGCTGTATTTGATAAAAAGCCGGAAACATCATCATTAAAGGCTAAACGCTTTGAGCAGGGATTCTATGAGTACCTAGTAAACATCCCTAAACGTCAATTGACACGGACACCAAAAAAGCAAAAGCCTATTCCAACAGTCGATCTGAATTACGACAAACCTATTCGTATCATTGATTTATTAAAGTGTTTTGTTAAAGCGAATATGCTTGTAGGGCTACGACCTATTGAGTGGTTAGAAGCAACTTTGATGTGTGACATTAAGACAAAAGACTTAATTATGCGTGTCAAAAATGCAAAACATACGCACGGTCGCGCTAACGGCTCACATCGTACATTGGTTCTCAGTGATATTGATGAAACCGAAACCCGATATTTGATGGAATACTACTGCTTTTACCAAGTTAGCCTTGAAAGGAAAGCTATGGATTTCCTTTTTAAGAATAACGAGTTTCTAGCTCAACAAAGTTTGTTTGCTGAATCTGGAATCAAATCAAATAACGAAGATCAACTAACAAATATCCCTGTTAATCTAGTTGCAACACATACCCAGACGTACCTAAAGAATACAACATTAGAGCAAATGATTGATGCCAACGGCGTACCTCAAGCGGGGTGTGCCGACAAGTTAAATCGCGCACTACAAAATGAGTTGTATAAGAAATATAAAGAATACCTCACCTCTATTGGTCAGGAATTAACAGATATTTCTAAGCGTCCAACGCTATATAGCACACGCCATCAGTGTATTGCGAATGCTAAAGCAGGGGATAAAGAACCACATGAAATTGCCGGGTTTTTTGGTCACGCGAGTATCAGAACCAATCGTGACCACTACGGCAAAAAAGCTCATGGATGGAGTGGTTGGGGCGACTTTAAGTTCAACCCAACCGCCGAATCAATATTACAAGTGTCGGGTGGATATGAGTTTTTAGAAACTTGTGAGAACAATTACTACTCTACGATTGATCAAAATTTAAGTGAAGCAAACGTGGTAAATGAAACCACAACTCACTATGATAAGCGGAGCGAAAACAATGGTCTAAATTTATAAATCTGTTTTCACACTAATCGGAGCATTTAGCCCGATTAATGGTGCTTTTAGCCCAGAATTGAATAGGTCAAAAACTATGTCAAAAGACGAAAGTTCAATAAACGAAATGCGTCTAAGCGACCCTAAAGAAACTACGTGGGGTAAACCCCTAAGTTACAGTGATCTTGACCCGAATGTTAAGCGTCGATACACCAAATTCCTCACTGGTATGGGTGCTGCATTCCGATGGTTTGGACTGTTAAACGTCATAGTTTTCATTGGTTGTCTTTGCGTCTTTCTTTTTATTAAGAACCAATACGAAGTAATTATTTTTGATGACGGCACAGAAGCAGTGTGTGTGCTTGAGCCAAACACAGGGGAGTTAAAACAGCATGTCTATCAATAATGACGGCAATGAAAACCCACTAAATCATGCAGAGCAAGCTCTTAATAACGAAATTGAATTAGCTGAACAGGCTCAAGCAGAAGCAAACGAAATCGAAAACGATGATCAGATCGTGGACGAAGAAAATCAAGAGCCTTTATCTTATGAAGAAGCCCTTGAGCAGCTAACTGAACTTGAAAAACAGCTATTTGGAGCTGCGTCACCGGCTATTTTAACTGTACACAAAGAAAATTTACGTGTTGAGCAAAACCTTTATCAATCGCGTAAAACAGTTCGATTGAGTATGGTTATTGCTGCTGCATCACTTATTGGCAACATCGTATTATTGTCGGCTTTTTTCCAGTATCCAAAATACAAAACAGTTCAAACTGTCGATAATAGTGTGATCTGCGAATTGAACCCAGATACTAATCCTGAGTTTTCTCATGTTGCTTTGGAAGATTTCGCTAAAAACGCTGTACTCGCAGCATATTCATTCGACTACGTGAATTATGCTGACGTGCTTCATACAGCAACGTCTAAATACTTTACAGAAGAAGGTAAAGAGTTATTTAACAGAGCGTTAAACAATTCTGGTTTTGTAAACCATATTCTAGCGAACAAGCTTTCTATTAAAGCTGTCGTTCTCTCTGCTCCAAAGTTAGAGAATCAAGGTCGTGACAAGTACAACAACTTGTATTGGATTGTTCGTGTGCCGGTCAAAATTGACTTCTATGCCGGTTCTGCAATGCCTAAGGCAAGTGAGCGTTATATCGCTCAAATCCGACTTGTTCAAACCAAGCGAAACGCATTCAACCCTCGTGGGGTTGGTGTGAAAACTCTAACTCTACATCCAGTGGATTAAGGTGGGCGAATATGTTTAAAAAACTTTTACTTACTTCGGTTGTTACACTTATTGCTACCGCCGTATCTGCGGAAGAGCCAAAAAATACATTCCAATCAGCTTCACAGCTTATTAATGTGCCTGGTAGTTCTTTTGACACAACCGCAGAAATTGATCGAAAGGTGCAAGAAATAGGCAAATTGCAGCTCTCTCCTGAACAGGTCCGGTTGCTCAAGCAATATATTATTGATCAACAACGTCATGTTGCTTCACCGTACCCAACAACTGCAAAACCAGTTACGCGCAGTATCGGATTATCACTAAACCCCGGTGAAGCACCTCCGGCATTACGTTTAAGTGCAGGGATGTTGACAAGTGTTGTATTTACAGACAATGCGGGGCAGCCGTGGAATATCGAAAAGATTTCGTTAAACCGCGCCTTGTTCAATGATGGCATTAATGCAGCATCAGCAAACTCACAAGAAGATGCTATTGAAACAAACGTCCTGTCTTTAGAACCGCTTACACCAGTCGCATACGGTAACGTAGCAATCACTTTAAAAGGTTTAACCACTCCAATTATCTTCTTGCTTACTACAGGTCAGAACGATGTTGATTTCCGTGTAGATGCGAAAGTACCGGGTATTAGCCCGGATACCAAGTATAGCGGGTTCTCAGGTTATTCAGCTTCACGCATTTCAACAACAATTGATGATATGGCATTAATGTTTGTTGATGGTGTACCACCGCCAGAAGCCATTGAGCAACAAACTAAAAACCCTGATGTAAAAGCATGGGTCTACGGTGAGGATGTGATTATTCGCACTATGAACCAAGTGATCTATCCGGCTTATCGTACTTCTGTACGCGCTTCAAACGGCATGACGGTTTACAAGTTTGATGGTGATGTTCGCAATATCACACTAAGCAAAGAAGGTAAGCCAGTGACCATCTTTGTTGAGCAACCATAAGGGGAAAAACAATGGAAGAAAATAAATCAAATCTGCCTGAGACAGCCCCGAATGCTGACAATGCTCAAGTGGACAATGCTCAGGTGACAGAGAGTGTTAATGTTGAAAATAATACTGCTTCAATGGTGAATGTAGGTGCTGATGTTAATACAGCGCATTCTCAGGAAATGGCAGACGTAATAGCAAGCATTAACAATGACCTAGAAGAACCTCAACCGGGCTTGACCCAAGAAGAGATTAACGAGAAGAAGAAGCAGCAAGCAAATGAAGCTCGTGCACAGGCTTTCCGTAAAAAAACATTGGGTGACAATGCTTCGCGTGTTGCATCTAACGGTCTTAGTCGTGTGGCAATCGCCGGAGGTATCGCTGCTGTTATACTTGGTGGTAGTGCTTTGCTTTATTTCACTGGAAATGATGAACAGGTACAGGCTGATATGGCGGGTTCAGTTGATCTGCCGAAAGCCAATGTTTCCGGTAATGCCACATTAACCAAAGAGCAAGCTGAATTTGAACGTCGAAATCAACAGGCTCAAGCATCTAACGCAGAACAGAATGGCGAAACATACATTCCATCCGTGATCGTAGAGCGTGACGCTGATCAACAATACCTTGTTGGTGATGGTGTTGTTCCGGGCGTAAAAGTTGAAGTGGACGCTAATGGTCGTCCAGTGAACCCAAATAACTTTGCTGCTGATTTCGACCCTGCTTTGGCACAAAACGGCGGTGCTACAACTGCTGCATCAGATGGCTCTCGCGGTGAACCTATAAATAATTTCCAAAACGGAAGTGGTCAGCAACAAGCCTATGGTGGTCAGCAAGCACAAGTAGTTCCGAAAACCCCAACTGTTCCACAAGACAAATATGCCGGTAATATTTCTGCATTAGAAGCTGCGGGGAAAAATGTTGAAGATTGGCAAAATGGTATTGCGGATTACTGGTTGAATAAAGCTGCTCAAACAGAAGAGGTTGCTCAAACAGCATTTACAGAGCAATTGAACAACATACTTTCATCTAAGCCTAAGCGAGATCAAGCTTCGGTTGGTAACAGTAACCGCCACGTTCAATATAACTATACGGTTCGAGACAAAGAAGGAAAAAAAGGTAGTGGCAGCTCTTCAAACGCCAATACCTCGAATCAATATTACCAAAATACGAACAGCAATGGCTCGTATGCTGTAAGCGCAAATGATTCAAAGAAAGTTTTAATCCGTGCGGGTACGACTTATGTTACTCAACTGGTTTCGGAGGTAAATACTGACGAAGGTGCGGAGGTTTTAGCACGTATTACAAGTGGTCCTTACAAAGACGCTCAGTTAATTGGTTCGGTTCGACAAGCCAATAAGAACATCCAATTTGTTTTCACTCGCTTAATCCCTAAAAAGGGTAGTGAATTGAAAATTGAAGCTATCGCTCGTGAAATTGGTACGAACAAAATGGGGATGGCTGACGACATTCAAACGCATACATTTAAACGCTATGCGGGAATGCTTTTGGCGAGCGGTATGCAGGGTTACGGTGAAGCTTGGAGCGAGGTCGGTACAACTGTTAATAATGCGAATGGTACAACTGTCCAAGTCAAAACCAAACCGAATGACAAAGAAATCGCCGGTCGTATTGTAGGTCAAATGGGTGAATCTGCTTCACAAGACATTATTAAGCGTACTAATCAACCAACAACCTACATCACTTATTCGGGCAAAGTATTTAATCTTTACTTTAACCAGAACGTAACCGAAGAAGCTAACAACTAACGACTAAACAAGCGTTAAGCAAACGACTATTTAAGCGTTTAGAAAGAATTTGGAGAAATAAAAATGGCACTAGATACAAAAACCGCCGTTAAAGCTGCATCAGACAAAACCAAAGGTGCTGCCGGAGCCGGAACGACTGGTGGTGGCGCAAAAAGTGGTGGCGGTGGCAATAGTGGGGGCGTACCTAAACTTATTTATATCGTAGGGGCTGTTCTCGCCTTGCTCATAATTGGTGTGATTATGATGGCGTTCAGTGGTAAGAAAACTGAACAACAGCAAGAACAGGCTACTCAGCAGACCTATACAGATGCAACGGCTACTGCTTCCGCTAGTCAGGGTGTTGATGTTTATCAGACCACTGAACGAGATATTGTTGCCACAACTGCCGAACAAGATTACAGCAAAGAGCTTATCTACTTTACTGACCCTTCAACCGGTATGAAAATGGTTGAAACACCAAATGGTCCATTATTGGTAGGTTCAGCAGAAGGCGCAGCATATATCCAAGACTATGAAGCGAAACGTGCTGAATGGTTGGCACAAAACCAAGCTGCTACTGGTCAAGAAAATGGTCAAGGTCAACTGACTGCTTCTCAACAGCAACAGGAATTTTTGAACCAACAACTCGCTTCTCAACAAGCGCGTATTGATGCACTAGAGCAAGATAAAGTTAATCTACAAAGTACGCTTGAGCAATTGGAAGCCTATTCAGACAAGCAAACTCAAACGATTACAAACCTAACGAACCGCGTAACCCAAATGCAGCCTGTATTTGATTACGCTGCACAACAGTCAAAACCAAAAGTACAAGTGACTTTAACAGGTAAGAACCGTTCTGTAGAAGTTGAAGCTGTTTCAGGTGATATGGCATGGGTAAACCACGAAGGTAAATCTATTCCTGTACGTGTAGGTGATTTACTGCCTGGTACTAACGTGCGTGTGAAAGCGATTGATTCACTACACAACAAAGTGATCTTGGCTAAATAAGTTGAAAGGGTAGAGGTTTACCTCTACCTCATTTCAAAAGGAGTGCTATATGTCTCAAGCAAATGCTCCCTCTGCGCTAACAACAGTATTGAGCCTGATCGACCAAATACCATATATTATGATTATTGGTCAGGGCGCATTTATGTTAATTGCGCTGTGGTGTTGTTATTCAGCTTTCTTAGATGCAGCTTGTATGAGCAACAAAGGGCAAAAGTATTTCTCGTCCAAGCAACAACCGACCATTGGTAGTGTTATTGGAAAGGTTTTACTCGCTGCGCTTTTATTCGTTACGGCTGATGGGTTGTTTACAATCGGTGTGATAACTTCAATATTTGATGATGGGTCTTATACATCAAACTCGCTAATCACTCTGCAATCATATAGTAGTACAGTAACAAATTATGAAGCTCGTGCCGGTTTAACACTGATTACTTTGGCTGCTCAGATCGTTGGTATCTTTGCAGTATTACATGGTATACGCATCTGGATTCAAATCGCTGATGGTGTGTCTCAACACACGATTGGTCGTGGTTTTGCATTCATTTTCTTTGGCGTTTGTTGTTTCCAAATCCGATTCATGCACCAACTTCTATCAGGTGCTCTTGGTTGGGATTTTGCCCAAATATTCGCCATGTAGAAATTAGAATATTGCTGAAAAAGTAAGCAAAATAAGGTGATTTGTTGCTTTATTTTGTTTACTTTAAAAAAGTTTGTGTTTATCATTGCCACAAATTACCAACATTCTTGAGTAATAATTGCGAATGCAAATTAAGGTGCTTTTAGCCCTTATTTTGAAATACAGAAAAAAAGTGCTTTTTTGGAGCAATCTCATGTTAGCTAAAATCAAAAACAGCTACGCTAAATTCCTTTGTTTTTTAACTCTGCTGTCTTTAGGACCAACAACTGCTGCTCTTGCTAGTGGTGTAGGCGCATCAAACTTTGGTTCTAACAACGCGCAAGCACAATATGGTGCGGGTGCAAACTTATCTAAAGTATCTAACAACGCAACTAAATCATTTGAAATGGTTTGGATTGTTTTATGTTCGCTTGCAACTTTGATTGGTTTAGGCTTTGCATTTTCTGGCTTTATGAAGCTTAAAAAAGCTCAAGACCCTTCTTCTGGCGTACAAGCATCAAGCGGTTGGATGTTAATCGCTATTGGTGCGTGTCTAGTTGTATTGCCGTGGGTTCTATTCACAGCAGCGAACACGATTACTACTACTTAATAATCTGTTCTTTGTCAAAAAAAGCGAGGTTTACACCTCGCTTTTTTTTTAATTAAATAGCCGTTATTTAGCATTTTATTCGCAAAAAAAGTGCTTCTTTACTGTTATAAATGAAGTATTATTGAAAGCACTGTATTAGTTAAAGCAGTTTTAGATAATGACACAACAATTACATCAGGTTAAACAACCTCGCATGGGTGTATTGCGCCATCCAAAGAATCCTGATCTTTGGAAAAGAGACGGCGTAATTCATCGTGGCATAAAAGAATTGCCTGAAATCCAAGCGATCTTAAAAGCGCACGACCATCGTTGCTATTTCTGCGGATTCCACGACCCTCTTTTTATTGAACCGCATCACTTGAATGGCGACCATACAGATCATTCACAGAAGAATGTTGTACCGGCATGTACGCTGTGTCATGCACCACATCACTTATTTGCGATAAGCCAGAACCAAAGTGCTGTTTTCGGTTTGTTTAAGGACAATATTACCCAAACAAACCTCAATCATTTACAGCGTTTACTTCTGGTCCTAAACCGTCATAAAAACGACAAGATACGTGCTGTCTATAGCCGTAAAGGGCGTTTAGGTAGTCTATGTTTTGATGACCCTATTTCCCTGCATGAACGTCGCCGTTTCACTGATTTTACAGATTACGACTTCCAAACAATGATGTTGGAGGACGTTAAAAAGTACAAAGAAGCTATGCAGAGAATCAGTGAGAAGAGTGCTAAAGCTCCTATTGGTTCCAACGAAGAGCCTTTGGATTTAGAAGTTTATTTCAAAGGAGAATTTGACGATCTGAAAGCCTTGAAGCGTCAGCCAGGCGAAGATGAAGAGGTCGCAAATGAACGTCAGGTTAAGTTCCAAGAGCAGTTATCCGAATACAAAAAATGGTATCGGGAACGCATGAAAAACAATAAAAACTTTAGTGTTTTTCAGTTGGCTATGGCTCTTAAAGAATGTGAAGAAGAAGCTTATAAGCAATTTCACTTCGGGCATCACAACATCCTTCTTTGCTTTACTGAGAATATCTTTACCCCAGAACAGATCGAGTATTACAAATCACGTTCTGATTTCGATATTTCAGAAATAATGCAGACTTTTGATGCTGCCAAAATGATTCCTGATGTGGACGATCAGCTCCGCAAAATGAAAGTTGATCTAGGGTAAGGACACGGTATGATTACAGGAACTTCACTAGAAAGTTTCTTGGTAGAGCCGTCCTCCTTAGCTGTAAAGCTACAGGGCATGGCTTTGTGCAAGAACACACAGGATACTGTTCATTCAGTAACCTTTTTTGAGAAGGACGTTCTAGGGTACGAGGAATTTGCATATCTACAGCATTTGTTTATTCCAACATCAGCGTCAGGTTCAGGCTTTCGTCGGGTTCCGTATTTAGCGAACTCAGTAGCCCCTTATTATGATGAATCCTTTTTACTGCAAGCCACGTATACCAAAGCGTTTGACGTACTATTACATGCCGAAATCCCCTCGTTAAAGCCAACAGGTGAGAAGGTGAAAATCAGCGTTATCGAGCTGAAAAAGACCTTGTTACCTTCTGAGCAAGAGGTGAATCTAAGTGAGGATTCTGGCGAAGATTACACACAATCCAAGTGGCAAAAAATACTGACGATATTAGGTCTAGCAATCAATCAACCGATAGTTGTCTCGGCTCCGGTGCTTCTGTATATACAAGAACAGCTTAGTGGTGAATTTGAGATACATCACCATAAAGAAATGTCGATGTATAAGAAAGAAACTGATTTTGCATCAGAGTATGCGTTTAAGTCGCCTTTCGACCTCCTTGTTCTAAAGAATCTTGAAGGTATTAAGGCGAATGTTGAGTACGCATATAACCAATTCCCCAATATGCCGAAAAATCAGGCTCAATCAGCAAGTGCTTTAGAACAAAATAGCTTTTGTTTCTACTATTTGCAGTCTTTCTTGCTGCACCAACAACTACGCCTAAGCCTAGTAAAAAAACTCATGTCTTATGAACTTATTGATTCATTTGATATTGATTGCTCAACACTGTATGACGGTCAACTTTTTACCAACGCAGGGCTTAACTTCTATGTGTTTTCAAAGGATTTGAATGCTGAAAAAACAGTTCTGGATAGCCGTTTGACAGGGCTATTCTGGCACTTGTATGAGGATGGCTTCTTAATTTTAGGTGAATCACGTATTAAAGGGATGGACAGCAAATTAAGTTTTACGCCTAACCTTCAATCTACTGCTTTCACCGAATCTACCAAAAAACAAGTTGATCTATTTGCTGTTAGTGAAGAAATCAGCGACCAAGCAAAAATCTACATTTTGCTTTTATTGATTCTATCGGCTAATGAGCCTAAGCCGATTTTCGATGCAATCTCCGATCTTATAACCAATCAGGACTATACCGCAGCAGTTAAGTCTATTATTCAACATTTGAAAGCAGCTTAATCGCTTAACAGAGTAGATCAGTCAGACTACTAGGGAGTTTAACTACCGTGGCAAAAACTAAGAATAAGGGTGTTTCAAAGTTTGAAACAGCAATGTTACTAATAGGTTCTGCACTCAAGCTGAACGTCGAAGATTACTGTGACCTAGAAACGATTGATGGTCCAGTATCGCTTGTTACAAACAAGGGAGCTTTAGTTTCAGTCATTAAATACGAGGGAACACGTACCCTGGTATCTATGGATGACCTCTATGAACACGTATCTCGTATAACATCAACAATGGCTACCTTCTTTGAAGAGCGCGGTCATCACATACAGGTTGTATTTAAGCGTGATATTAACCCTACAAGTGATCTACACCGTGTAGCGGATATTCAACGTGATTCAATCAAAGAAACCAAACTCAATATGGGGTTTTTGATTGATGAAGCCGTCAACGTGTATGCCAATCAAGTATGTGATGAATCTTGTTATTTCGTTTTAACTACTGAGCCAATGCGTTTAGACCCTAGTGAGATTGACCAAGATAAAAAGAAACGTATTGATGAATTACGTGGCTTCGATCTGGCATCTATGCGTGATGCTCAAAACTTGCTGATGTGTGGTTCTGCTTTACGTGCTCAACATGAAACGTATGTAGACCAGTTCCTACAAATCGTGACGCATAAGAATTTCAGTGCTCAAGCTGAATTGCTGAATGTAGTAGAAGCATTGCGTGTGATTAAGCAAGCAGTAACACCAAACTCTACACCTGTATCATGGGAACCTGAAATCCCTCTAGCGGGTAGCCGTTTGGCTTTACGTTGGAAAGGTCCCGGTCCTGAGGATGACCTAAGTGCAGTAGTATACCGTACCATTCCAGATCAGATTATGACGCACGGCATCATTTCTGGTGAGCAGCGTTCAGCATCATATCCTGTAGGCTCCGTGATTACAGATGATATTGTTTATGCGCCATTGATGATTGATATTCCTCCATCATCACGAGTAACCTTCCAAAACCTGTTTGATGCGCTGAATAGTGCTGTCTCTATGGACGAAGATGGTGAGCCTAAAGTAATTCCTTACTCTCTAAGCTACAACATCACTGCTGATGGCATGGCGGGTACAGCTCTACGCGCTCAATTGGCTTCTATTCTTACTTTTGCTTCTTCTACAAACGCAAACTTGAACGCAGCAGCGAAGGCATTGCGTGAGTATGAAAAAGAGGGCGGTATCATTGTCAAATTCCAGAT
>RRZT010336284.1_pt1 | contig 24194 bp, 21 predicted proteins | sample 2165551 | NCBI WGS metagenome assembly RRZT01 (sample SAMN10456910, study PRJNA506462) | wastewater metagenome | biome: wastewater; feature: sludge; material: wastewater sludge; isolation source: wastewater sludge with Escherichia coli K12::gfp cells carrying plasmid... | place: USA: Moscow, Idaho... | reverse complement strand
GCGCCAGCTACCGGCTACGCAACCGCGGGATCGACACCCTGCCCAGCATCAGAACCCAAGACGCGGCAGACTAGGACTCGACGAACCGGTGGCCTCGTTTTCGAACGTCGGATCGGCCTCATATTCGAGCGTTGTCGACACGTAGGCGGGGAGCACACGATGGATCATCGAATTTGTCTGTATCCATTGGGCTCATCCCCGCGTAGGCGGGGAGCACTGGGTTCTCCGTGCTTGTGGGTGGACCATCGTGGGCTCATCCCCGCGTAGGCGGGGAGCACTGATCATTGCCGTCGCGGGGGCCCTGCGTGCGGCGGGCTCATCCCCGCGTAGGCGGGGAGCACCCAGCCAACAGGTCGTTGGTCATGGTGCGCTGGGGCTCATCCCCGCGTAGGCGGGGAGCACAAGCCCACCAGCCCGTCCACAGCAAGCGGCGAGGGCTCATCCCCGCGTAGGCGGGGAGCACTAAGGTAGGCACCCTGTCCGCGTCTGTCGCGACGGCTCATCCCCGCGTAGGCGGGGAGCACAAGGGCCGCGCCGACGAGAAGGTCGTCGACCAGGGCTCATCCCCGCGTAGGCGGGGAGCACTCATAGCGGGACTATTTCTGGAGGCACGCGCAGGGCTCATCCCCGCGTAGGCGGGGAGCACCGCGTGTACTTGTCGAACAGCTCGTCGAACCCGGGCTCATCCCCGCGTAGGCGGGGAGCACCGCCCCGCCGGTCATCGTGTCCAAGGACGACCGGGCTCATCCCCGCGTAGGCGGGGAGCACTAGAACGCAAAATTTGGATAGCGTTGTTGGGTGGGCTCATCCCCGCGTAGGCGGGGAGCACTCGGCACCGAGCGTCCGTCGCCGCCATGCGCAGGGCTCATCCCCGCGTAGGCGGGGAGCACTATCCACTGCCGCCCAGGCGGTCGTTCTGGCCGGGCTCATCCCCGCGTAGGCGGGGAGCACCCGAGCTGGGGACGCCGCATCGGTGTCGAGTTGGGCTCATCCCCGCGTAGGCGGGGAGCACACTTCCCGACAAGGGGAGACGTTCGAACTGCAGCCCAGCCTACTTCACTTTGCGTGTGTGGCGGTACTTGCTGGCGTTGCTCCACCCCTTGCGCATCGGGCTCTGGCTGGATGGGGCGGCGGGACGTCGGATGAGGTGCACTCCGTCAAAGTCGACAGGTTCCCAGTCGTGCTTGTGGACGCGGAAGTCGAGGCCTTGGTCGCCTCGCTTTGAGTGAATCATGATGGCGCGCCCGTCCTTGCAGAGGTCTTGAATCTGCAGCCAGAGTTGCTCGCGAACGCGTGCCGACACCTTGCCCACATAGACGCCGGGGCTGACCTCGAGGAGCCACCGTGTGAGGTGCCCACGGAGCCCGGCCGGGCACGCGGTCAGCACGACGACTACCACACGTCCTCCGCATAGTTGGTCCCTGCCGTGAGGGCACCTCGGTAGTCCCAGAGGTGAATGACATCGACGTCGAAGTCCTCATCGTGGTCGCCATCCGACCCGAGGAGTGCATGGATGTCGCGCGTGCACCGCGTAAGCAGGTGACCCTCATGAATGGCATCACGCATGGCCCGGCGGACCTCTGCGGGAAGGTCGTCGCCAGGGTTAGCGGCAACCCCGAAAGCGACAGGAACGGCCATTTCCATCTTGTACAAGTCGGCAACGTCGTACACGAACGACCGGTCGTGACCTGTGTGCACGAACCCCAGACCTGGGCTGCAACCCAGAGCGACGACGACCGCATGGACGACCCCGTACAGGCAGGACGTTGCCGCGCTGAGGGCCTGATTGAGGTCGTCGCCGCCGGAGAAGTCGTCGGGTTGGTACTTTCGAGACGACCAGGTGACGCCATACTCCTCCGCCGTCTCGCGGTAGATTCGGCGGACACGAGCCCCTTCCCGACCACGCAACTGCTGCATGGTCAGGCCTTCGGTGTCTTCACCAGCAAAACGCATCTCATACATGCGCCGTGCGACACGCAGCCGACTGACCCGATTGGTGACCAGTTCGGCTTGGGCCTCGAGCAGCCGACTCGAGCGCGACAGCCCCCGGCCATGCGCGTAATAGCGGACGCCTTCCTCACCAACCCACACCGAACTGGTACCGCTGTCGGCCAGCAGCATCATGGCCTGATGACTGATCGTCGTTCCGGGGCCCAGGAGAAGGCTGGCGACGGTGGCCGCAGGAATGTGGATGGTTCCCCGCTCATCGCGCACAGTGATTGCGTTGCTGTCACGGTGGACGATGCCGTGCTCCACGTACAGAAAGGTCACTCTGTCGGTGACCCGGGCTAGTTGACCAACCTGCGCCGGCGGCGTCCCGGGAATGGGTTTCATGTCGGTCGGGCCAGCGTGACCAAACCACACCCGTAGCCCTTGGCCGGACCAAGACCAGAAAGGAGCGCCTCGCGTAGGGCGACCCCGTCCGTCACCTGCAGCAGACCGTCGAACGTTACCGTTTTGAGCGTGACATTTCCGGTTCCGCTCCGGCGGCGGAACTGCTCTGTCCGTTCCTCGCTGACGCGAGCATTGGGCCGATCGTGGGCGCCGCTAGGAACGGTGAAGCCGTGCGCAACACCTTGGCGAAGCAGCCAGTCCATCCGATTCTCTTCGCCAGAGATGGGGACGCGGCGACCACGCTCGCCGTCCCCCATCCTCATACTTCGCACGGGGTTGGCTCGTAGCCGGAAGACCCATTGCTGGCCAGCTTCCAGACTGTCGAGCAGCGGCTCGTAGGGGGCAGTTCGCCAGGTGGGTTGCGCGGGCCAGCCCGCCTGATCAGCCAACCCTTCGAAGGAAGGCTCCTGCGGGCTCACCACGTAAAGATCAAGGCGATGCCGTTCGGGATTATCCAGGCGCCACAGGATCCGATCGCGATCAGCGACATCAGGCAGGAACCCAGCCAGGACTGCCGCGTGCATACGCTGGGGCGATGCAACCAGGTCGCGGGTCCCGCGCCGCGTTGGATTGAGCGGCATGTGAGTGAAGTACATCAGATCGACTCCTGAACGGGCTGTTCTGCTGCCGCAAACCAGTCGGGCTGGCCTGGAACACTGAGCGGGCGGCGCCCCTCCGGATTGAGGATGTGGACGGGGTCGGCAGTCACAACCTCACGCCACCCGTACTCCCTGCGGCGAGGGTCGAAGCTCACCGGAACATCGCGACGCGTCTCACGTGGGCGGGTATCGCCGGGGTCCGCATCGAGATGCAAAGCCAACTCCACATCATTGGGTTGCTTGGCTCGGTACCACGCGGCAGCCTCCCAAGGAGCCTGACGCAGCGCCGTCTCCAACGGTTCCTCGACCACCCTCAGAAACGGGGCCCGGCCGACGGGACAGGAACGGCGTCCCAGATACAGCGGAAACGCTGGCCGCCGCACTACGGCGGCGAGTCCTGCGATGACAGGCTCAGGCCCTTCGACGCCCGCGACAAAGCGGGCATCGGCGATGTAGTACCTGTAGGACAACGGCATCGACTTCCCGCTCCGCCAGTCGATAGCCGTTTGGAAGTCACGTTGCAGGCTGCCGGGCTGGTCAGAGCGAACACCGAAGCGGAGATGCGTCAGGTCTTCCAAGGCGTCGGTGCGCCGACGCCCTTCAGCCGCCGCCAGTAACCCTAGGACGCCGCTCTTTGTCGGGACCATGCGGGTGTCGCGGCGTGAGAACCGACTGGAATCCCCCCACGCTTGCAATGGCCCTGCCAAGAGGAGGAGGAGAGTCGTCATGCGCTCTGCTCCAGCACCCCTCGCACCTGATCGGTCGCGGCAGCAACCAATCCGTCGAAGGGAAGCTGCTCCCCTAAAGCGGCGAGCGGAGCGGTCTTCTGCCCGACGGCGGTCACCCAGGTAGCCAGCGGCGCTGTGCCATAGGCAGCCGTCAAAGCGGTCGCATGGTCGGCCAGGGCCTGCGCACTTGCTTCGACGTAGCCGCCGCGTGCGACGACGGCGTCCTCGAAGGCGCCCACCAGGTTGACCGGTTGATCCACTCGGGCCATGACGATGACCGCGTCAGGTGCCGTCCGGTTCGCGAACGTGTTCTGCTTGCCCGTCGGCATGGACGTCACGAATGCTCGGAGGAAGGCGTCCACAGCGCGCAGCGTCGCAGCGTCATCACCGAGGTTGGCCCGCAATCCCGCCACGTTGATCGTGGCATAGCGGTAGAGAGTCGCGGAGTCGAACTCAATGGTGCCGATCATCCCTGCGCCGGTCTCGTCGTCAGGCGCCTTGTCGTCCACTGCGGTGTAGTAGTCGTATTCCGTCGCCACCGCGTGTGTGCTCAGGGCATGCGCGACCTGGCAGGCGGCGTCCACGTTCAATTCGGCATCATCCGCCACCATCCGGCCGAACAAGGACACATCAATGCCCTGATCGGCGCGCAGGGCGGCCTTGATTGCACGCGCGTCCAGTTCGGCGTCGAGGGGCAGCGCGAGTTCGGCGAGCCGGTCGAGTTGCCCGTTGCTGAAGAACACCAGGTAATCCGTCTGAGGCAACCCGCCTTTGTCGGCATTGCGTGCTGGCTTGGTCTTCAAACCCGCCTTGAGGAGGACGGCCTCCGCGCGGGTCGCAGCGGCATCGTCGTCCACCGACGACCGTGCCGCGATGCGCGCGGCCAGCAACTCCACCGCGCGCTTCGTCCGGACGCCCAACTCCGAGGCATTGAGAAGATCCGCGAAGTCGCGTCGGGTGGCCCGCTTCCACGCCTGGCTGCTGACGCGGGCACGCCGGACACCGCCGAAAACGGCAGTCTTCGGGCTCCCCGTGTCATCCCGGTTCAGGTTGCTCGGCGGAACCGTTTGGAGGACGTGGACATCGAGAAACAGGGTCATGAACGCTCCTTGGAGTCGGATTCGGGCAATGAATGAAGGTCTCGTCCCCAACGAAGGAGGACGCTGTCGCGCTGATGGGGGTCGCCCGTGGCCAGGGCTCGGAGATCGTCGGCCAAAAGGCCGTAGTCGAGCCCGATCGGTGGACGTTCCGCACGCAAGAGCTGGATGACTCCGCGGAGGAAGTAGAGCCGTCCGGTGAAGTCAGTAGCCAGGGCCACCTGATGGAATCGTCTGACCGTGGAATCGTCGAGGGACTCGTCGCGAGCTCGGGCGCGGGCCAGCCGCCCGACGGCGCTGCCCAGCTTGATGCCGGGACGGTGCACGCCGACATCGCGGCCTTGCTGGTGCAAGGCGTAGAGGACGAGCGCAGCGTGAGCGGCACGCTCCGAGGGGCTGGGCGCATCGCCGCGCCCCTGGAGTTCCGCAGGCAGCCCACCCACGGTGATGGCCCACACTGCTGGCTCGGCGCCGACGTCGCCGGGGGAACAGCGGCGTAGCCGGGCCAGCGTCGCCACCGCCCCGGATTCGTTGCGCAGGACGCTGCTTTGGAGTGTGGCGACCCGCTGCGCGACGACTCCCCCGATCTTGCGGTAACGCACGGGCGCGGCCACGGTCATGCTGTCTCCTGATCAACGGAAGGTGTGGAAGGGAACGTCTTCGTGAGAGCGAGATGGAACCAACGTTGGGCGAGGCCCGCGTCGAGAAGCACCGTCCGGTTCTGGAGCGTGACGGTGCGCCCGACGAGCGCCCCCTGCCCTGCTTGGGAGACCAGGTCATCGCCCGCCCGGCGGAGAACGTCACGGGCGCGGTGGGACCAGTCCTCTAGGTAATCCAGGGACCGCTCCGGATCGCGAAGCGTGGACAGCCATTGCCGATACAACCCGTCGAGCCGGTGATAGCCGAGTTCGAACGTTGCCTCACGGGCATTGCCCTCGCCGCCCGCGGCGCGATCCAGATTGCCTGCAAGGTTCGCTAATGCCACGACGCCACCCTTGGCGAGGTCAGCGGCGGTGAGCGCCGCCTGCGCCAGTGTGGGATCGGTCACGGCGGCCACGGACGCAGCCATGCGATCGTCGACGAGGTCAGCGATGGTGGAGTTCTGCGGCCCGTACTCTGCGCCGACGATCCGCAGCGACAGGGAATAGTCGGCAGGCAGAATCTGCGCCTGACTTAACGTTGCTACCCACTCGAGGACGGCGGGCTGTTTTCCGTCGCTGAAGTCCCTGTGTTGGTGCAGGAGAGGGCCCAGCCCTTGCCAGATGCGCCGGGCCGGATCGTGCATCACCGGCATCAAGACGTGTTCGCCCTTCTTAGATTGGGCCTTGCTGTAGCGCCACGCGCACATGGGCTCGAACGGGTGAAGATTCTGCGGTGGGAGCCGATCACCGTTGGAAACCTGCACGTCCACGACACGTCCACCCTCGGTAAAGAGGCGGAGTCTTCTGGAGGGCCACGTGAACAGGTCAGCGGGCCCGTGCGGCGCGGGGTGAAGAGTGTCTTGCCCGGGCCCGTTCGGTTCACGCTCCCACGACGGCAGATCTTGTGTGCCAGACATGGTCAGCGGCAAATTGAGGAGGAGCGTCTCGAAGAGGGTGCCCCCTTGTGCGAGGACCAGGCCGAGGTTCCCGGCCCAGGCCGGGTAGCCGAATGGGTAGCCCCGGCCACCCTTCACGCGCTGATCTCCAAGCGCGCCAGTTTTGATCCCGGAAGGGTCAAACGCTTGACAGTGGACGAGCCAGCGAGCGGCCTCGGCCAAGGACAAGGAGGTCAGATCGGAGCCTGCGCGCGTGGTGAAGAACTGGTGCCCGTCCGGTACCTCAGCGATGAGCTTCGTGAGCCCCGACCGCTTCCCAGATGCAGTGGTGAGCCCGGCCACCTGCAGGAACGGAGTCGCGGGGTGGAGCAGATCAAATCGATCACGCACCGCTTCGAGGTAGGGCGAAAAGCGCTCTGAATCGAACCGCCCACCAGACCACAGTGTCTGCCACGTGTCGAGTGCCTCGTCTTCTGTTCGTTCATCTGTGCGCAGCGCGCCCAGCAAGACAGCCTCAACCAAACGCAGGATGGCAGCGTCCTGCGTAGATATTTCGCCTGCAAAGTCAACGAACTGGTGGGCGTCCGCAATCAGCGCAGTGAGCGACACCTCTTTGAGGTCCCCGTCAGCGGTGCGGACGCGGATCCACGGCTCGTCCAGCAGATTAAAGCTTGCGCTCTCCATCAATGGTCCCTGGCCTTCTCAGCGGTGAGTCCGCGTACAGAGTCATAGTGCAGAAGATAAAGCTCAGTATGCCCAGGTCCGCCCCGTGGCAGGCTGATTGCCACATTTCCGTGGTCATCGAGGGGAAGAAACAGCTGTCCGCGGAGCCACGGTGACTGTTGCCACCCCGAGGCATCCACCATGCCTTCCAGAGCTTCAATCAGCGGACCGAGCGTTCCCTCGCGGCACAACTCTTGTGGAAGGCGTAAGGTGCACGCCGCCAGAGCGCGTGCGTAACGCGCATCCTGCCCTGTTCCCCACATCTGACCTTGTGGAATCACGGTGCCGGGGAACGCTGAGCAGAGAGGCATGCGAAGTTCGTCGCCGACGCGGTCAACGACGATCACCTCGAGGGAGTCTTCGGAGTCACGCACTTGTGCATGCCCCTCGCGTTCGGCGCGGTCCGGGTCGCCGCCATCCACGTCGATCCACCCGTCCAAGGACGACACTGCATGAGGAGCGGGAAGGAGATAAGCCTGAGCGCGCTGGCGCTTCACCGCCAAAGCGTTGGCCGCGGCCTGCTCAGCAGCTCTCCACCGGTCTTCCCAACCTGCAGGGGGCGGTAGGTCAGGGTCGTAACCACGACGTACCAGTGGAGCGATGTCGTCGGGAAGCGTGATGGAGGTCTGCTCGTTTAACACCGCTGCCGCACGAAGCGCAGAGGACGCACCGTAGATCGCTGTGGTGCTGCGCGCCAGGGAAGGAGGCGTTGATTCCCAGTCTGTGACACCCCTCAGGAGCAGTAGCGGCTCGCGGAGCAGTTCGGGGCGCGACGCCCGATGATGACGGTGGAGTCGACCGACGCGCTGGAGCAGGAGGTCGATGGGGGCCAGATCGCTGATCAGAACGTCGAAGTCGATATCGAGTGACTGTTCCAGGACCTGGGTACCGACCACGATCAGTCGCGATGGCCGTTGCACGTCCTTGGTGTTACCGAGTTTTCTCACCAGGTCTGCTTCTCGCGCCAGACGCTCGGGGGCCAAGAAACGGCTGTGGATCAGGATCAACTCGTCATCGGGCACGCTGCCATGGAGGGCATCGAATACCTCCTGAGCCCGCCGCACGGTGTTGCAGACCACCCCGGCGCAACCACCTTTAGCCAGCAGTGCAGACAGTCGGTCGACGATGAGGGCGGGGTCATCACCCATGCGTTCGAGGCTGACAAGCATCGATCCCTCCTCGGCGGAGACGGGGATGTCGTGAGTGTCCCCGTCATAGAGAGTGACCCGCGGGTAGGAATCCCCGGCGTCAGGCAATGCCGGGTGTAGATCCCCCACTCCACGCGCGTAGGCGGTGATGAACCCCTCTCGTTGCGCTGGGGGGAGAGTCGCTGACATCACGATCACTGGGACATGCCAGCTGGCCAGCCACGTGAGGAGGCGGTGGAGATACTCGCGCATGTACGCGTCTGCAGAGTGGACCTCATCAACAATGACGACCTTGCCAGCGAGGCCCAAGTGCCGTAGTGCTACGTGTTTCGCCTTCAGCGCGGCGAAGAGTGCCTGGTCGATGGTGCCGATAACAAAACTGGACAGCCCTGCTCGCTTAGCGCCGCGCAACCACATATTCACGACCGCGCGGGATTCGGCGGGGTCGTGGCCATCGTGGATGTCGCCGTGCCATGAGGCGCGAAGCAATGAGTCGTACTCGTCGTTGAGCGCAGCCTTGCCGTGAGTCAGCGCCACGCTGGCCTCCTCGCCAAGAGCGTTATCGAGCCAGCGCATCGTCCGAGTGAACATCGGGTTGGCCGTGGCCATGGTCGGCAGGCCGAGAAAGACCCCGCCCTGACCGAAACGGGACGCCAGGACTTCAGCTGCGAGCAACGCGCCCTCGGTTTTCCCCACTCCCATCGGGGCTTCGACGATGAAGATCGGTGCTGAGCGTGCAGCTTGAGCGGACTCCACCAGGGAACGCTGGACGCCACGGGCTGGCCAGGGAGCTAGCTGGGGAAAACGCTGATGCAGAAGGGTGGTCGCGTCTGTCGATTCGAGGTGGGCCCTCCACGGTTGAGGGAGATCGAGCAATGCTGTGGCCTGAGCAAGACGCCTGGGCGTGCTGAGCGGGCCGTCGTACGGGAAGTAGTCGGTGTTGGAGGCCATCCAGTCCGCCATGATCACCAAACCGGTCAGGACGCTTTGAGCAGACGGAGGCAGGCGACGCGAGACGAGCATGGGCCAGACCTGGGCAGCCCCCGTCCGTGCGCTCATCCTCTGGAGGACCTCCTGCCGCACCTCGATCCACGTGCCACTTCCGAGCGCGCCTGGGCTGTTGCGCGCCTGAACGATGCTGAGCTTCGAGGGGTTGCGCCCGTGGTGCCCACCCGCGATGCACGCATACGTGGCGGCAGTGCGGGGATGAGCCGCGTACTCGGTTTGCAACCAGTCCTGCACGATGACCTGGCTGAGTGTCGCGTGGGGAATCCTGGCCGGGTACGGCCGACTGGCATCAAGGCCATGGCGTTTCATGGCGGCTAAGACGGTCGGAAACGTTTGAGACACCTGCGAGGCGAATTGAGGTGTGATTTTGCCGATGTCGTGGACCCCGGCCAGGAAGGCCGCGAGCGATCGAACCTCTTGTACTGAGACCCCCGCCAGGTCAGACAGCATCGTCCTCGCTGCGGGCGGGAGATAGTGATCAAACAACTCCTCAGCCATGGCGGCTGAGTCAGTGAGGTGATGGACGACTGGGAACCACTGACCCGTGAACCGGTCTGTCTTACCCCAGGCCGACAGTGCGGCGTCCGACCAGACTCCGTTCTGCACCGTGCCGGCGTCGTCGGCGGCAACGGTGAGCGGGCGTTCCTTCTCGTGTGCTGCTGGGGGTGCAGGGGCACTCGCATTCTGGGAACAGTGCGGTGAGTGGCGCACGTCCGGGGTTTCCATGGGGCCTCCGTCCAGGTGATGAGCGGTCTACGGGCTCATCAATGTGGCCAACTTAGGGCTCCAGACAGACACAATGCGGACGGTTCTGATCATCAGCGTCACGGCTGAATGGCGCTCCTGTTGCAGGGTGTTCGTGGGCCTCGTGAGGCGTCCCTCAGCACAGGTGTGTGCCCCAGTCTGGATGCGTCCACGATGCCAGGAATCGGTCACATGCGTAGACCGCGGCGGATTTCATCACTTAAGTTTCCCTTGTCCGCACGCACCCAGGAGACCAGCATGACGCCTAACCCCCACTCGATCATGCGACGAAAGCCGCTGGCCGACATCGAAGACGACATGGAGAAGACAGGACTGTTCAAGAGCCTCGGCCTGTGGCAGCTCACCGCGATCGGCGTGGGTGGCATCGTCGGAATCGGCGTGTTTAGCCTGGCCGGGCTGGTCGCTAGCGGTCAGCCGGGTGGCGGCGGCGCGGGCCCGGCCGTCATCATCTCGTTCCTCATCGCGGGGCTGGCCAGCGCCGCAGCGGCCCTGTCGTATGCCGAGTTCGCGGGCATGATCCCGCGGGCCGGGTCGGCGTACACCTACGGGTATGTGGCGCTGGGAGAGATCGTCGGCTGGTTCATCGGCTGGGATCTGCTGCTGGAATACATCGCCATCGTGGGGGTGGTCGCGATCGGCATCTCCAGTTACCTCACCCAGTTCCTTGGCGGGATCGGCATTCACTTGCCCATCTGGATGTTGGGTACCGCCGACCAGGGCGGCATCATCAACCTGCCCGCAATCCTCATCTGCTTGCTCGTCACGTTTGTCCTCAGCCGTGGAACCAAGACGTTGGGACGCTTCGAGATCGTCGCTGTCGGGCTGAAGATCCTGCTGATCTTGTTCATCGTCGGGTTGGGCATCTTCTACGTGAACCCGCAGAACTACACCCCGTTCATGCCGAATGGATTCGGTTCTGTGTTCGCGGGCGCGGCGACCGTGTTCTTTGCCGTGTTCGGGTACGACGCCATGAGCACCGCCGCAGAGGAATCCACCGACGGCAAGAAGCACATGCCGAAGGCGATCATTTTGTCGCTGATCATCGCGATGGCGCTCTACTTCGCCGCCACGCTCGTGCTGACCGGCATGCAGAACTGGACGCAGATCGACACCGAAGCCGGATTCGCGGTCGCGTTCACGTCGGTGGGGCTGCCCATCATCGCGACGGTGATCTCCGCGTTCGCGGTCATCTCCATCATGACCGTCATGCTGACGTTCCTGCTGGGCGTCACGCGGGTGTGGTTCACGATGAGCCGCGACGGCCTGCTGCCGCGCTGGTTTGCTGCCACCGACCGCCGTGGGACGCCGCAGCGCGTCACCTGGATCGCCGGTGTTGCGGCTGCCGCCTTGGCGGGTATCTTCCCGATCCGGTTGGTCGCCGATCTGACCAACATCGGGATCCTGTCGGCGTTCGTGGTGGTGTGTGTCGCTGTCATCGCGCTGCGCTACACCAAGCCCGACATTCCCCGCACGTTCAAGCTGCCCGGTATGCCGTTCATCCCGGCGTTCGGTGTGCTGGCGTCCGCCTTCTTGATCACGCAGTTGCACTACGAGACGTGGATCCGGTTCGGGGTGTGGCTCGTCATCGGCCTGGTGATCTACTTCGGCTACAGCCGCAAGCATTCGGCGCTCAACCCCGACCGGGCGGCCGTCGAGGAGAGCTGACGGCCAGCGGGCAGCGTCGACCACCGAGCCACTCGGTCAGCGAGCGGGACGGGGGCGGCTTCGTCTCGAACGCGTGGCAGACTCGCGGACACCGCGCGCAGCAAGGAGCACGAAATGTTGAGCCATGTCGCCCCCGAGATCCATCGTCGATGGGAGCGCTGGCGGGAGCGCCGTGACGCCGAGTTCGCCCAGCCGTACGGTTGGCTGAGCCTGACCGCCCTGCACTGGCTCGACGTGGATCCCGCCGCCTACGACGGACTCCCCGGCCTGTGGTGGGCCGACGATGCGGGTATCCACCACGACCCGCCCCCTGACGCCACCCCAGGCCGTCGCCCCGACGCCATCCTCGTCGGTGGCGAGCCCGTCAAGGGCGCCAGCCTGGTGTGGGATCGCACTACTGCCGCCCCGGAGGTCACCCTCGGCGATCAGCGTCTCGAACTCATGGAACGTGGCGGATTCTTCGCCGTGCGCGTCCGCGACCCACACGCCCCCGCACTCGCGGCCTACACCGGCGTCCCGTTCTTCGACTACGACCCGGCCTGGCGGCTCACCGGCCACTACCGCGCCTACCCCCAAGCCCAGGAACAAGCCATCGGCTCGGCGGCCGCCCGCGTGGAGATGTCGACCCGCGTCGTCGGTGAGGTGGATCTCGACATCGATGGCACCACCCAGACCTTGAAGGTGACCGGCGGCGACGGCACCTGGCTGGTGTCCTTCCGCGACGCCACCAGCGGGCGCGAGTCCGCCGGGGCCTGCCGCTGGATCTGGCTATCCTCCGCACCGGCCGCCGACCTCGTCATTGACTTCAACTTCGCCGCCAACCCGCCGTGCGCCTTCTCCGACTACGGCACCTGCCCCCTTCCCCCGGCAGGGAACACGCTGACGTCCGCTGTGAGGGCAGGGGAGCGTAACCCGCGCCAGAAGGGCTGACTTGGCGCTGAGCGCTGAGCGTGGCCGACATGATGCACCTACCTGAGCCGCAGATCCCTTCGGTGTGCTGGTTCAGGCTGGCCGGGGCTGGCCGTGGGTGTCACGTCGGCTGGGCCACCCTGATGAGGGATGAGGACAGCATTTCGCTCTCATGAGGGCCTCATGGCCGACGATGAGCACATCGAGCATAGAAAGGTGTCGTCGCGTGGGCGGCGCCTCTTCCGTGCTGCGGTTGTGGATATCCCGGTTTTGAATGACTGTCGTCGGTGCACTTATGCCACACTGAGGCCATCCCCAGGAGGTATGACCCCATGAATCTCTCAAGGCGGCCCAGTTCATTCGTTATTGTTCTGCTGGTCGTGGCGGCAGGTTGTTCGCCAGTTCCCGCGGTGACTCCCACTCCGTCACCGACGTACGCGTGTATTCCAGAGGCGGGTGGTGAAGCGGTACCGTGCGGCCCGATTGAGTATGAGCAATCCCAAAGCCGTGATGCGCTATACGCTGAGGCTGAGGTGGTCTATCGCAGGTTCAGGGCTGAGTGGGACCGGCTTCAATTGAGCGCCAATCCGGTGATGACGGCGGAACTTGAGGCGGTTACTGCGGGTGGGTTTAGAGAGATGATTGCCCGTGCACTTGAGCAAGCGCAGGGGCGAAACCGGCTCAGTGGCCAGGCTGACGTTGTGTGGGTGCGGCGGTTGCCGGGTCTGAGTATGTCGGGGTCGATCGTTGCCCTGACAGTGTGCACTGACGCGCGTGGTGTGCTGTTTGCGAACCCAAGCGGGGCCCCAACACAGGGGGTAGTGAGCGATCATCGGTTCTATATGGCGCGCGATGCAGGCGGTCTGTTGAGGATTGTTAATTCGGAGTCGCGGACCGTCGAATCATGCTGAGGCATTGCATTCCGGTCGTGGGGCTACTCGCGGTGGTCCTATCGGGTGGAGTGGCTGCCGAGTCGAAAGGCTATGCGCGCTCGTCCGCAGAAGATATGGGAAATGATGTTGTAGATGCGCAGATCGCAGAACAGAAACGTTCGGGGGCGGACGTGGTTCTGGCGGTGGGAGTTCTGCGGGCGTCGGTGATCAGGCATCGGAGCAACTCAAGTACGAGTGGGCTGAGGGCGGATGGGTCTGGCCGTGCGCATATTCCTGAGTGTTGGGAGGGGGCGGGAGTGGGCGAAGTGTCGGATTGCTCCTGAGGCGGGGTGAGGGTGTCACGTCGGGTGGGCGACTCTGATGAGGGGTTAGGGCAGTATTTCGCCCTCACGAAGGCCTCATGGCCGAGCATGAGTAGAGCGAGCGCAGAAGGGGGTCGTCGCGAGGGCGGTGCCTCTTCCGTGCTGTGGCTGTGGACAACCCGGCTTTGATCGACTGTTGCTGGTGCACTTATGTCACACTGAGGCCGTCCCCCAGGAGGTATGACCCCATGAATCTCTCGAGGCGGCCCAGTTCGCTCATCATTGTTCTGCTGGTCGTGGCGGCAGGCTGTTCACCCGCCCCCGCGGTGACTCCCACTCCGTCGCCGACGTACGCGTGCATTCCAGAGGCGGGTGGTGAAGCGGTACCGTGCGGCCCGATCGAGTACGAGAAATCCCAAAGCCGAGATGCCCTATACGCCGAAGCAGAGGCCGTCTACCGCAGGTTCCGGGTGGAAGCGACAAGGGTTGATGGCGTCGCCGACCCGGCGATGACCCCAGAACTGGAGGCAGTCACAGGAGGCGAGTTCAGACAGGCCCTCATCAGCGTGTTTCAGCAGTCGCAGGGGCGGCAGAGGCTCAGTGGCGAGCCAGCGATCGTGTGGGTTCGGCGGTTGCCGGACCTGAGCCGATCGGGGTCGATAGTCGCCATCACTGCGTGCACTGACGCGACCCGTGTGCGTTTCGCAAACCCGGATGGGGAGCCGACGGCAGGTGTCGTCAGCGAGCATCGGTTTTTCCTGGCCCGCGATTCTGATGGCGCGTTGAAGATTGTCAGTTCCGAGCACAGGTCGGTCGCATCATGCTGATGCGCTGCATCCTCACCATCACACTCGTTGCATTACTGCTGCCGGTTCCTACTTGGGCTGAATGGGGTTCGGTGTCGTACTCGACCGACAACGGGACCGTCAGCCTTGAAGCGCAACGGGCTGAACAGAAGCGTTCGGGGGGCGGGCGTGGTTCTGGTGGTGGGAGTCCTGCGGGCGTGGGCGATCAGACATCGGAGCAACTCAAGTACGAGTGGGCTGAGGTGGATGGTCGGACCGTGCGGCTGTATCCGCGGCGGCCTAAGCCGCCCGCGGTTATTCCTGAGTGTTGGGAGGGGGCTCAGGAGTTGGTGAAGTGTCGGATTGTTCCTGACGAGGAGCCCAGCGACCAGGCCGCTCCGGTGGCGGCTCCGTCGCGGGAGCGGGTGGAGCGAACGGTCAGATCGTTGGTGTCGCGGATGGAGTTGCCGGTGCCGACTCCGTTGGTGGGGCCGGATCCGAGCGTGAATGAGTGGAACATGGCGGTGGTGGGGTACCCGTTGTGGTTGTGGACGGATGATCCGGGGTCGATGTCGTCGACGGTGACGGGGAATGGGATCACCATCACGATCAATGCGCGGCGTGGCGCGACGACGTTCGATATGGGTGATGGTGGCAAGGTGGTATGCACGCAGATGAGCGCGTATCGGGCTTCGGTGAAGCCGGCGACGCCGTCGCCGACGTGTGGGTACGTCTACGGGTGGCCGTCGCTGCCGAAGGGCACCTACGCGGTCACGGCGTCGAGTGCGTGGGTGGTGGACTGGTCGGCATTGGGGTTTGAGGGGACGATTCCGGTGACGGTGACTGCTTCACGGCAATTGCCGGTGGGCGAGTTGCACGCCGTGGTTGTTCGCTGAACGGTTGCACCGGCGCTTAGTGCGCCATAGCGTCCCGCGGTCTAGGCCGCTGCCGAGTTGAGGTCCCCGCTGAGAGGTCATCAGGTGTTGGGGGAAGGGTGCGTGCATGGCGCCGTTCAGCTCACGTGTTCGCGAGTCGGCCGCAGCCTCGTCCGGTGCGTTCGCGCTGATCAGGAGATTCGCCGCCAGGGCGGCGTCGTCGATGTGCGGATCAAGGCTTTCAGCGCTGCATGTCGACAAAGCGGCTCAGTGCGCCCTGGAAGGCGACGGGAAGGATGTCGGTGGCGCCGTTGCGATGCTTGGCGACGATGAAGTCGGCCTCGCCTGCGCGCGGGGACTGCTTGTCGTAGGCGTCCTCGCGGTGCAGCAGGATGACGACGTCGGCGTCCTGCTCCAGGGAGCCGGACTCGCGCAGGTCAGACAGCATCGGTTTCTTGTCGGTGCGGGATTCGGGGCCACGGTTGAGCTGGGAGAGTGCCACCACGGGCACTTCGAGTTCCTTGGCGAGCAGCTTGATCTGTCGGGAGAACTCTGAGACCTCCAACTGGCGCGACTCGACCTTCTTGCCGGAGGTCATCAACTGCATGTAGTCGATCACGATGAGCTTGAGATCCATGCGCTGCTTGAGACGCCGGGCCTTGGAGCGGATCTCCATCATCGTCAGGTTGGGTGAATCGTCAATGTAGAGCGGTGCGCGGCTCACCTGGGCGGTCTTGGAGGAGATCCGCGACCAGTACTCCTCGTTCATCTCGCCCTTGCGGATCGCGCTCATCGGGACGCCGGACTCGGCAGCCAGCAAGCGCATGACGATTTCGGACTTGGTCATCTCCAAGCTGAAGAACACGCTGCACAAGCCATGCTTGATGGACGCCGCCCGCGCGAAATCCAACCCGAGGGTCGACTTACCCATGCCAGGACGCGCGGCGATGATAATCATCTGCCCGGGGTGGAGGCCGTTGGTCAGGTGATCGAGGTCGATGAACCCGGTCGGGACGCCCGACATCTGGCCGTGCTCATCGAGCGCCTCGATCTCGTCGAGGGTGATCTCCACGAGTTCTGAGAGCGGCTGATAGTCCTCGGAGGCGCGATTCTCGGCGACCTCGAAGATGGCCTGCTGGGCGGCGTCCACGATGTTCACCACATCGCCCTCAGCCTGATAGCCCATCTGCGAGATCTTCATCGACGCGTCGACGAGGCGGCGCAGGATCGCCTTGTCCCGCACGATCTCGGCGTAATAGGTCGCGTTAGCGGTCACCGACACCGCGGAGACCAGTTCGTGGAGGTAAATGTGGCCACCGATCTGGTTGATCTGGCCCTTCTTGCTCAGGTTGTCGGCCACCGTGATGGCATCCACGGGCTCGCCGCGGCCGTACTGATCCATGATCGCGTCATAGATGTACTCGTGGGCGGGGCGGTAGAAGTCGCGCCCCTTGAGGATTTCGGTGACCTCGCCGATCGCGTCCTTGCTCAGCAGCATCGCCCCCAGGACGCTTTGCTCGGCGGGCATGTCTTGGGGCGGCGTGCGGTCGGAGCCGCCCCCGCCGGAGCGCTCAAACGGAACCACATTGTCGGACCATGATCCCTGCTGGTCCATCGACATCGGTCGCGTCCTCTCCCCGTGGGTGCCTACTGGAACGACGATAGGTCGCCATCCCGACAGTTCCCGTTCCGGCCCCCCAAGTGCATAGTTTCGGCGACGGGAAGTACCCGAACGTAGCCCCCGGGTGGGGCGGAACCAAACTGGGAAAACCGCACTCATCCACCTTCCCTGTGGATGGCGTGTGGATAGCTGTGGACCCACGCCGTGGCCCCTGTGTACGACACGCCGTAGGGGTGGGGCTAACCTCGGCGGGATGCGAGCCGATAGGTCTCCGGCTAGGGGAGACGATGCGGCGCGAAGATTCTTCTGAAGAAGTGTGGTCGCGGTTGCCACGTGTCACCCGCAGGTTGACTTGCCCCGCCCTAGGGGGGTATCGGGGCCACTTTTCCACAGCTTTGGGTCGCCCCTGTGGGTGACTGGCGGGCCCCTCCGTGATGCTCTGGCGGGCGGGTTTGGAGCGGTTTCCCGCGCGAGGGAAAATGGAGGCCAACCTCGCCGGCGCGCCGCCGGAATAAACCCCCGAGGGGTATGGTTGGGTCAAGCAGGAGGCATGACATGAACGAGAACATCGACGTCCCGGTGGTACCCGACGACGCACGCACGCTCGCCGACGCCTCGCCCGCTGCTCCTGCCGCGGGGGACTGCTGTCACCCAGAAGATCCCGACAGCACGCACCAGCACGGCTACATCACGGCCAAAGACAACTACCTGCGCCGCCTGCGCCGCATCGAAGGCCAGGCTCGCGGTCTGCAACGCATGGTCGAGGAAGAGAAGTACTGCATCGACATCCTCACCCAGGTGTCGGCCATGACGAAGGCGCTCCAGTCGGTGGCCCTCGAACTGCTCGAGGACCACATGGCCCACTGCGTCGTCGCCGCAGCGCGTGAGGGCGGTCAGGCCGCCGAAGACAAGATCCAAGAGGCCTCCGAGGCCATCGCCCGACTGGTCCGCAGCTGACCGGCGGGCATCACACATCACGACAAGGAGTAACGATGGTTGATCTCAGCATCAAGGACGCCAACGCCACCGGCGGCGGTTGCGGCTGCGGCTGCGGCGGGCATGACGCCAAGGCCGACCAGGCCGCCCCGGCGTCGCAGGGCGCGGTCGTCGCCGACTACACCGTCACCGGCATGACATGCGGCCACTGCGTCGCCGCCGTCACCGAGGAAGTCTCCGCGATCCCCGGCGTCACCGACGTGACCGTCGACCTCGAATCCGGTGCCCTCAAGGTTGTCTCGGACGATGCGGTCGACTTCGACCGCATCGTCGAGGCCGTAGCCGAGGCCGGGGACTACACCGTCGCCTGAGCCTCACCCCGGACGCCGCCGCGCCGCTGAGCGCCACCTCAGGTGCGCCCCGGCGTCCGGGTCACCCGGCTCCCCGTGCCGTCGTCGCGGGTGAGCCGACCCTCATCCACCGCCAGGACCAGCCAGTCCTCGCACGAGCACCCCTTGTGCGACCACACGCCGGTCCTCCGCACAAAGGAGCATCACCATGGCCCCCCAGGCCGCCACCGCGGACGCCACCACCGATCCGGAGCGCCGCGCCTCCCTCGAACTCGACATCAGCGGGATGACGTGCGCGTCCTGCGCCGCCCGCATCGAGAAAAAACTCAATAAGGTCGACGGCGTCACCGCCTCGGTGAACTACGCCACCGAGAAGGCCAAGATCCTCGCCCCGACCACTCTCAGCCTCGACGATCTGATCGGCGTCGTGGAGAAGACCGGCTACGGCGCCAAACGGCCCGATCCGGCCACCCCCGCCCCCGATCGCGTTGCGCCCCTGCGCCGCGACCTGATGCTGTCGGCCGCCCTCGCCGTCCCCGTCATCGCGTTGGCGATGATCCCCGCGCTGCAGTTCCCCGGCTGGACCTGGGTCTCCCTCGTGCTCGCGAGCCCCGTCTACTTCTGGGCGGCGCGACGCTTCCACCGCTCCGCCTGGGTGAACCTGCGCCACGGCGCGACCACGATGGACACCCTCATCTCGCTGGGCACCTCCGCGGCCTACTGGTACTCCCTGTGGGCCCTGCTGTTCACGCACGCGGGCGACCTGCACTACACGCACCCCTTCACGCTCACCATCGGCCGGGCCGACGGGGCCTCGGTGTACTTCGAGGCAGTCGTCGGGATCGTCACGTTCCTCCTGGCTGGCCGGTGGTTCGAAGCCCGGGCCCGGACGCAAAGCTCCGCCGCGTTGCGCGCGTTGCTGACGCTGGGCGCCTCCGAGGCGACCCGGTTGCGCGGCGGCGTCGAGGAGCGCGTCCCGATCGACTTCCTCAAGCTCGGCGACGAGTTCGTGGTTCGCCCCGGCGAGAAGATCGCCACTGACGGCGTCGTCGTCTCCGGGGGGTCAGCCGTTGACGAGTCCATGGTGACCGGCGAATCGCTTCCGGTGGACAAGCTTCCGGGCGACCAGGTCATCGGCGCGACCCTCAACGCGAACGGACGCCTCGTCGTCCGGGCCACGGCGCTGGGGGAGGACACCGAACTCTCCCGCATGGCCCGCATGGTCGAGGAGGCCCAGACCCGCAAGGCGCCCGTTCAGGCGCTCGCCGACAAGGTGGCGGGGGTCTTTGTCCCGATCGTGCTGATCATCGCCTTGATCACGTTCGCGGGCTGGCAGTTGGCGGGCGAACCGGTCCTGTTTGCGGCCACCGCCGCCGTGGCCGTGCTCATCATCGCCTGCCCGTGCGCGCTCGGACTGGCCACCCCGACCGCGCTGCTGGTCGGCACCGGACGAGGCGCCTCCCTGGGCGTCATCATCGCCGGGCCGGACGTCTTGGAGCGTGCCAAGTCCGTCCGCGTCATCGCCGTGGACAAGACCGGAACCGTCACCACGGGCGAACTGCAGGTTGTCGGCGTGACCGCTGGAGGCGGCGTCACCGAGGCCGACGTCCTCGGCTGGGCTGCTGCCGCCGAGGCCAGCTCCGAGCATCCGCTCGCGCAGGCGATCGTCGCGGCCCACCCGGACGCGCCGCGCCCGGTGGACTCCTTCGAGAATGTGCCCGGGGAGGGCGTGCGAGCCGTCGTGGACGGGGTCGCCGTCCGCGTCTCGCGCCCCGATGCCGTTGCCGAGTTGCCCACCGATCTGCTCCAGGCTGTGGACGCCTCCCAGGCGCGCGGGCAAACCGCGGTGGTCGTGTCCCGGGGTGCCGCGCCGATCGGCGTCGTCTCTCTGGCCGACACCGTCAAACCCACCTCACGCGACGCCATCGCCCGGTTCGTCGAACTCGGTCTCACGCCCGTCTTGTTGACCGGCGACAACGAGCGTGCCGCCCGGGCAGTCGCCGACAGCGTGGGCATCAGCCAGGTCATGGCGAACGTGCGCCCCGACGGGAAGGTCGCCGCGATCCGCGCGCTCCAAGAAACGCACGGACGCGTCGCCATGGTCGGGGACGGCGTCAACGACGCCGCAGCCCTGGCCGCCGCAGACCTGGGCATCGCCATGGGGTCGGGCACCGACGCCGCCAAGGAGGCCGCCGGGATCGTCGTCATGCGTCCCGATCTCATGCTGGTCGTGGACGCCCTGCGCCTGTCGCGCTCCACACTGCGGACGATCCGCATCAACCTGTTCTGGGCGTTCGCCTACAACGTGGCCGCGATCCCGCTGGCCGCCCTGGGCATGCTGACGCCGATGATCGCCGGGGCTGCCATGGCATTCAGTTCCGTGTTCGTCGTGTCGAACTCGCTGCTGCTGCGCCGCTTCCGCCCCGTCGCCAACTGACGCGCCCCCGACGCTGCCGCAGTCGCCGTCGTCCGCTCCCCGCCAAGGGGGCTGCGGCGCGGCGGCGTCCCGAGGGCTGTCAGGCAGGTGCGTGGGCGTGCGTCTGGACGCTACCGTGGGGTTCTCGCTGGCGCCGATCACGGCATCACCCCCGCGGCGCGACGTCTGCGCTCCGCATTCCCACCTTGGTCGGGATCACCGCAGCGGGGACCATCTGCCGCCCCACCACGACAGGAGCCCCCACCCATGATGGAGATGACCGCGCCCCCCAGCCCTCAGGCCCCCGCCTCACCCGCGGCGCCCCTGGCGGCCCTGCTGCTCAGCAACCTGCTCGGCGGACTCGGTATCGCGTCCGGCATCACGGTCGGTGCGCTGCTCGTGTCCGACATGGGGGGTGTGGAACTCGCAGGCGCCAGCCAGGGGCTGGCCGTCCTCGGTGCCGCTGCCGCGGCTGTCCCGCTCGCCCACCTCGCCGCGCGTCGCGGACGCCGCGCCTCACTGGGCCTGGGCTACGCGGTCGCCGCAGCCGGGGCTGCCCTGATCATCATCGGTGCCTCGCTGGGTTGGCTGCTCCTGGTCCTCGTCGGCATGGCCGCGTTCGGATTCGCGAGCGCCACCAACCTGCAATCCCGGTATGCGGCATCCGAGGTGGGTCGCCCGTCCTCGCGCGGCTTGATGCTCTCGGTCGTGGTGTGGGCGACCACCCTCGGATCCGTCGTCGGGCCGCAACTCAGCCCACTGGGGACTGACATCGCGACGTCGCTGAGGATGTATCCGCTCTCAGGGCCGTACCTGTTTGCCGCGATCGGGTTCGTCGTCGCCGGGCTCATCATCACCGCGCTGTATCGAGTGCCCCTCGCCCCGGCGCAGGCGCCGACCCCCAGCGCAATTAGCGGCCCCCGGGTCGGCAGCTTCGCTGCACTGCGCTGGGCGATGCGCCACCCTGTAACCCGGTTCGCCGTGGCCCTACTGGTCGGTGCCCACGCGATGATGGTGGCGATCATGACGATGGCACCGCTGTTCCTGGCTCAGCGCGGGTACCCCCTGCCCTACGTTGGCTGGGTCATCTCGCTGCACATTCTCGGGATGTACGCCCTCAGCCCGCTCTTCGGGTGGCTGTGTGATCAAGCCGGACCGGTCTGGGTCGCCATCCCGGGGCTGACCATGCTGGCCGTGGCCGCGGCTTATGCGATGGTCAACGGGGGCAACATCCTCCTGGTCGGAGCGTCGTTGGTGCTGCTCGGCGTGGGCTGGTCCGCGTGCACCATCGCCGCCTCCGCCCTCCTGGCTAGCGTCGATGTGGGGGAACTGCGTGTGCCGCTGCAAGGCGGCACCGATGCGCTCATGAACTACGCCGGTGCCCTCGCCGCACTGGCGTCGGGGCCGCTGCTTCTCCTGCTCGGCTACGGCGGGCTTGCTCTCGTGGCGGCCCTGCTCACGCTGCCCGCGGCCACACTCATCAGGAAGGCGGCCCTCGAGGTCGCCCGCATGCGCAGCCTCTCGTTACCTCGCTGAGGGCCCCCCTGCGGTGCTGGACGCGGGGTAGTGGTGGACCGTCCGCACTTGCTACGTTGCCGCCATGCGGACCCACGGGTGCCTTGGGATGGTCGGCCTCTTTGCCGCGATACTCGTGGGGAGCGTCGCCTTGCTGAACGGGTTCCTTTGGCTGGAGGCCCACGCCCCGCCCTGGCACATCGTCGCCGTCGCGTCGCTGGTGGCGTTCCCCGTGTGGTGGATCCCCGTCGCTTGGGTGGGGCACCTCCTGGATCGACGCCGTGAACGCCGCGAAGCCGCAAACCCACTCCCGCAGCCGCCCCTCAAAGATCAGCCCCCGACGCCGTCCACATAGAGCCACCGACCGTCCTCGAACACGAACCGGCTCCGCTCCCGCGACACCCCTGAGCCTGCGGGGGAGTCCCAGGACGCCGCGAAGGTGACCGTGCCCTCCTCCTGCCACGCCCGGCCATCCGTCGTGGCGAGGATCTCCAGCGCCTGCCAGTGAGTGTCCGCGTCCCGCGTCAGATCGGCGGGTCGCGTCGCCGGATGCCACGTGTCGATCAGATAGTCGGGCAGCCCCAGCGCAAAAGCGGAATACCGTGACCGCATCAACGCCAGCGCCGTCGGCGGGCGGCGGGTGCCCGTGTGGAAGCGTCCGCAGCAAGCCGCATAGGCCGTGCCGGTGCCGCACGGGCACACCTGAGGTTCGCTCACGATGGGTCGGCGTGCATCGACTCTGGAATCGGAGTACCGGCGGCGAGATCCCGGTAGAGATCCATCATGGCTTCGGACTGATGCTGGATCGTCCACCAGGACGCCATCTCGCGGCTGCGCGCACGAGCCCGCTGCGCGAACTCCGGGTCTTGCAGCCGCCGCAGCATGGTGACGAGTTGCCGGGCCAACGACTCGGGGGTGGGGCGAGCGATCAGCGCATTGACGTCGGGATCGACCACGAGCCGCAACTCGTCATCGACGCTCACGATAGGAAGCCCGGCATGTGCGGCCTCGTGCAGGACGAGGGCCTGGGTGTCGGAGGTCGACGGGAAGGCGAACACGTCGGCGGAGGCGTAGTAGGGCCCCAACTGCTGGCGCGGGATCTGCCCCACGAGCGTGACGCCGCCACGACGACGAGCCGCACGGAGTTTCTGCGCTACCGATGAGGACACGCGCCAGTCGCCGACGAACATGAGTTCCGCGTCCGGGATGTCCTCACGCACCCACGCGAAGGCGTCCACCAGCAAGGCGATGTTCTTTTCGGGGGCGATCCGCCCCACATACAAAATGCGGGGCCCGGAGGCAGCCGGGAGCGGGCGACCGGAGGGGAGTGCGTCGACACCATTGGGCACCACGCGAATGTGGCTGCGCGGGGCGAGTTCGCGCACGCGGACCGCCGTCTTGTCTGACGGAGTGGTCACCAACTCTGCCGCCTCGAGCATGCCGCGGGCCGCGTCGAGGAGGTTGCGCCGCGACAGGCTGGTGGGACGCCGCCGCAACAACCCGGACGCCACCAGCCGTCCATCCGACAGCCAGCGGCGCATGTCCTGCATCTGGGGGCGCCTCATGCCCTTCGTGGACACCTTCAAGAGCTGATAGAACGCGTCCAGAAAGGGCGTGAGCATCGCGTAATGGTCGGCGTAAGCCTCGAAGTCGGTGTGCCACGTGACCATCAAGGGGCACTCGGCGCGATCCGCCGCCCACACGCCCAGAAGGCCGATGGGGCCCAGCCCCTGCACGTGGATCACGTCAGGCGGATCGGCCTCGAAGGCGTCCAGGGCCCGCTCAAAGCCGCGCCCGCCCGCGACGGCCATCGGCAGGCCAGGGAGCTTGATCGAGGGGAGCCGCAACTCCGAACGCAGCGGGTGATTCTTGTACGGGTTCGGCCCCGGCGTCGCCGGTGCCACGACCTGCACCTGATAGCCGTCGTC
>RRZT010677017.1_pt1 | contig 24203 bp, 25 predicted proteins | sample 2165551 | NCBI WGS metagenome assembly RRZT01 (sample SAMN10456910, study PRJNA506462) | wastewater metagenome | biome: wastewater; feature: sludge; material: wastewater sludge; isolation source: wastewater sludge with Escherichia coli K12::gfp cells carrying plasmid... | place: USA: Moscow, Idaho... | reverse complement strand
GTTTCTGTCGGAGGACATGCCAACCTGGCGCAGCTACTGGATTACATTCAAGACCAGGAGCGGCCACCGGGCTAACACGCCGCTAACTCACGACTAAGCGCTACGCGCTGTAGTCGGAGGATGCGCGGCGGCCTTGCTCAATTGGCATCCCAGAACAGTAGTGTGTTTCAGCGGCCCACCGCGCAGCAAACTGACGGCCAGCTTCCTCGATGGACTCAACTGGCATTGTTACCCGAAGTTCATCGGCTTGCTGGCTGTAATGTTCTGCGTTATTTGCGACATCATCCAAATTGACCTTCAGCATGAGCTCAACCAGCGCCGAAATAGCCTCTTGACGATTAGCTGTCATCATTATTTTCCTTTCTGCCCTTCAGCCCGTTGCTTCGTAAAGTGCTGATGGGCATCGGCAACAGCGTCTTCCCTGTGCTGAAAATACACACTTTCCTCGCTTTGCGTTTCCCAGAAGAAACCGTCTTCGCCTTCATAAAACAGGTAGCCCGCGCCTGTAACTGCGGCTTCCTGTTCGGTCAGGGCGTTGGTGATTTCAGTCACCAAGTCATCCCACTCGAACTCGCCTTGTGCCCCGCATTCAACCACGTTGTAGACTTCGGTGCTTCGCAGCAACTGAAGCTTCTGACCGACCGACATGATTTCCCACGAACGGCGCAGGAGGTCTTGCAGGTCGCCAACAGTGTGGTCCGGCTCGCCGGAATCCTCACTGTGGTTATCAGCCGCAGCAAACAGTTTTTTCAGAATCGCATTCATGATGTGTCCTCTCAGGTTTAGTTGGTAATACACGGTATGTTCTACACCTGTGTATAGCTAATCTCTGACGCACTCTTCGTAAACCGTGGGCGAAGCCCATTACGGCACACTGAATTCTAGTCAACTGCCTGGCCGCGGGTAGCTGCCGCCTTTAGGCGCGCAGGAGCGGCACAAATTGGCATACTTAGACAGCTCGAAGTTATCTATGCTTAAGCATGCAAACCTTTCGCTCCAACAAGGTTGAATCTCGGCTAAAAGAGTTGATTGCGGCCGCAGTCGCGGAGACGACAGGCGAGATTGTTGAGCTGGAAATCATGCCGGACCATGTGCATTTGCTGGTGTCCGTTGACCCGCAATATGGCTTGCACCGCCTGATTAAGCACATCAAGGGCCGCAGTTCTCGTGTACTGCGCCAAGAGTTTCCTTCGTTGAAGAGCCGCCTGCCGTCACTGTGGACGCTTGTTTTAACAGCGCCCTTGACATCCCTCGCTTTCATCTCACCCCTAAAGGGAGTGGGTGTTCCCGCTCAGGTTATAAAAAAGCCACCCTGATAAGGGCGGCTAAACTCGTTAAGGAAAACGCAGCAGCTTATTCACTGTAGAGCGGCATATCAGACGGGGTGCCGTCCGACTCACAGGGCATTGCCGGCTGCTCAATCGAGGACTGGTCAGCAAACGGCATACTCTCGTCAACGTGGGCGTGAGCGGGTGCTGCAAAGCTAAAGGTAAGTGCGAACATCAAGTAAATCAGCTTCATCACGGTGTCCTGAAAGAAAGTCGCGGGTTGCAACATTAGGTATAGCGACCCCCTAAAAAGTGGCTATACCTAACTGGACAAACCACTTTTAAAGGAACACCTCATGACTTCCCTTGCACTTGCCTACTTGACCGCCGCTGATGCCGCTATCCCGAAAACCACGGGCGACCGCGCTCGTATCGCGTTAATGGACGCCGCGCTTAAGCTGGCTATCGATGGCAAATTCGTGTTTGACTCGAAGGACGGCACCGCCCTTAAAAAGCTGGGTCACTGGACGACGGTTGGCATCTTCAACCCGTTGCACCTGATGTGGTATCGCCAAGCCTGCGTAACAGGCGGAACCTATGCCAAGATGTGGGAACACGCCGAAAACACCCGACCCTGGATTGCCAATGAAGCCTTCCGTACGGCCTCTCGTGATGGAGAAGTTCAACGGCTGGGTCACAATCGTGTCTGTGATGGTCTGGGCGTCCTGCTTCTCGTGCCGGAGGCGGAAGACCCGGACCGAGAGCTGATGCGTGTGGGTGAGTACCAGGCATGGTTCTGCACCTCGATGACCGATGAGTTCATCACCCTCTGTCGTTACCCTGTGGAAGTGGCTTACCCGCGCCGGCCGTCTCGTGTTCGTAAGGTGTCTCGCGATGAGTGGGCCACCTTGAATCCGAAAGACGTCTCTACTCCCAAGCAGCTTGCTGCTTAACCTTCTACGCGACCATTCTTGGTCGCGTTTTTTGTCTTCAGCGGTAGTTCGGCCAAGGCGTGCATCGCACAGGACAAACTGTGCTGCCCAAGAAAACCGGAAGTCGCTGAGTCTTCCGGTTTTCTTTTTCCATCAGGTTCGCCTAAGCCAGCGGAGCGTGCTCCTGAAAAACTCCGGTTTTAACGCGAAGAGCAAGCCACAAACCACGACATGCAGCCCCGCTGCCAGCAGGAACAGAGTCGGCAAGGTCATCCCGCTCTCAAGCAGCGCCGCGGCACCAAGGGCTCCCACAACCATATATAAGGCATTGATGATATTGTTGCATGCAATCATACGGGCCCGAAGGTGCTCCTCGCTGGCCTGCTGCATCACCGCATAAAGTGGCACGCAGAAAATACCGCCAAAAAAGCCCAGCCCAAGGAGGTCCCCCAAGGTGCGCCAAGTTGTCAGGTGAGTCAGGATGCCCCAGGCGTCGTGCAGAACGCCAGGCACAGGACTCGGTGACCCTAGTGCAAAGTCCGCCCCGAAAATAGCCAGGCCAATCGCACCTACCGGGACCAACCCAATTTCGACCTTGTGAGCCGACAGCTTCTCGCATGCCAGTGAGCCCGCAGCAATGCCAACCGTAAAGGTGGCAAGCAGCAGTGTCACCACCGATTCAGAGCCCCCGAGGACGTTTCGGGCATAGGCAGGAAACTGCGCCAGAAACAGCGCCCCATACATCCAGAACCAAGAGATGGCCGCAATGGCCACAAACACCATTTTGTTCTGATAGGCGAGCCGGACGTTCCGCCAGGTCTCCGTGACCGGATTCCAGTTGACCTTCAGCGCCGGCGCAGGCGCCTCACAAGACGGAATATGCCGGCTACTCAGGTAGCCTAGCACAGCTACAACCAAGCTCACCACGGTAATCCACACCGTGCCCCCGGTCATCGCTGCCAAGGTTCCACCTAGGATTGTGCCCAGCAGAATCGAAGCGAACGTGCCCGCCTCAATCAAGGCGTTTCCTCCAAGGAGCTCCGTCGGCTTCAAGGCTTGCGGCAAAATGGCGTACTTCACGGGCCCAAAGATAGTCGAGTGCAGCCCGAGGAAAAACACGGCAGCCATCAACCAGGTCAGGCTGTGTAGAGCAAAGCCCACGCCGCCGAGAGCGATAATCCCGATTTCCAGGACCTTCACAAAACGGGCAATCCGGGCCTTGTCATACTTGTCAGCGAGCTGGCCTGCTGTTGCCGAGAACAGAAAGAAGGGCAACATAAACAAGCCAGCCGCCATGTTGGCAATCAACCCGGCGCTCATACTCGTCCAGGCCGCGGCCTGAAACGTGAGCAAAATAGTAAGTCCAGCCTTAAAACAGTTGTCGTTAAACGCACCCAGGAACTGGGTCAGGAAAAACGGGAAGAACCGGCGGGTCTTCAGTAGCGCGAACTGAGAGCTCACTGGGCATCCTTTCGGGCACGCAGCCGGCGCATGACAGCACTTGCGGCAAACCAGGACAACAACGCAATCAGGACACTACCTTCAGCGGCAAACGCAAACTCCGAAGGCGGCCGCTCAGGAGCCGGCGCGTCCTTGTCTTTGAGCTCAGCGGGAAACGGGCGAGCATCCACAGGAACGATTTTCCAGTCATCCTTGTTTTCAGGGACGCGGGCCATGTACTCGGCCATCGAGCCCACCGGAGCAAAACCAACGGCGCGCGACGACGGGAACTGAGGCACCTGCACAAAGAGGACCGCTTCCAGGTCTTCGGCAATTTGCCGTTCGAGCCCGGAGGAGGCTACCCGTTTCCCGGCAATCCTGGTCAGCAGGTCATCTGCCAAGGTGCTGAAGCCTACTAGCGGATAAAGGTTGGTGCGCTCGGTTGCCAAGTAGTCGAACGCACCTTTACCGCTAGCCAGGGAACCTTCTTTGATAGCCATGTAGGGCAGGGCAGCATACGCCTTTAAGGTGTCATCTGCGCCTACCATTGGCACTTGCCAACCCAAGGTGCGCAGCGTTTCGACGTTCAAGCCAGTGCAATTCGCGGTAGCGTGCTTGTAGGGAAAGTCCTGTCGGTAAAAGTGCTGAAATACTCGGCTGATACCTTCCTGGTAAAGCTGCGCACTGCGGGGGTCCTTCAGCACCGCAACTAACATATAAGAAGGTCGATACCAGGCCTGGCCACTATTCAGGTCGGCCATGTAGGCATCCATGGGCAGCGTAGCCGCAATAATCCCTTTTTCACTAACCGAGCCGAGGTTGTAGAAATTGTTAACCAGCCACTGATTCCATTCCCCGTTGGGGCCGAATACACCGGTGGCTACGGCAAAGTGTCCGCCATGCGCTTCGTCATCATCACCCTGGGCGCCATTCAAGATAAACGCAAGCACTGGCTTACCTGCTACCGACAGCGCTTCGCCAGGGATTTTTTGCCATAGAACTCGAGCACCAAAAGGAGCACGTTCTTCCCGCGGGCCGCCGCCCACCAAGAACGAGGCGGACTCGCCCGTGAGCATTGGCTGCGTCGGCTTTAACGATGACAAGGCATAGTCAGCCGGCCACAGGGTGCGCGCGACAAAGGCTCCGTCTTTCAGGACGCCGCGGGCCACAACTTTACGGTTTGAAAAGAACTTGGCGCTGGAGTCGTCGTAGTAGGAGAGGTTCGTGGATATCTTGGGAACAATCGAAAACGGAACGGTGGAGCCTGACGCCGTGACCAGTTGCTGACCATCCGCGGAAAGCGTGCCTTCGATGACGTGAGGAGACCCAAGCCACACTAGGCTGGGTAGCTCACCACTGGGCTTGCCCTTACGGCCGGCTACCCACTGGCGCAAGTCATCAAAGGCGAGTTCCTTCTTGTCGAATCCAACACTGCCTTTTCGGGGGCTAACCGCATAGTCGCCCTTAAAGTAAAAGCGAGTCTGAGGGGTGGCTTCGCAGGCAGCGCATGAACTCAGCTCCACGAAGGAGGCCGCATCGTAAAAGCCTAGAGGTGTCCCCGCCTTCAGGCCTTCATCCGCGAGTGGCGGCGCTTCGGGGAGAGTCGTGCTTGAGAGCTCAGGAAGCGATGCTTGCGCGAAAGCCCCATTAGCCAGGCAGCCAATGGCTAGGGCCAGGCTTAGTTTATGTAGGGTCGCGTGCATACAGCCTCCAGTTGAGATTTAGGCGTATAGCAACTGAGCTTGCTTGGGTGGTACCGCGTGGCGGAAACCTGTGAGGGGAGGGTGTTACCTAATACCGTTCGGTATATGAAAAAGCCGCTAAATCCCCTAAAGGAGGCAGCGGCTTAAAACAACGGAAAATGCAGTTCAGACTCGCGTAAGCTCAGCAACGCTGCCGAGGTCCTCACGCAACATGTCTTCGAACATGAATACTTGAATGTTTGCCTTGGGGCAACCTGTCAGGTCATTGATGTCGAAAACGCTAAGCGCTCAGCGTTTTCGACATCAATCACAAAACGCCGGGTGCCTTCTTTGGTCGTAGCTGACGCGCCATAAAGTGCCATTTCAACTCCTTGCCGGTGTAACGCCTTCCTGGTCCACAAAGGTCAGGCTAGCCCGAAGCGCTGGCAGCAGCCGAGCATCCGCAAAAGTGCAGCCGGTCACTGATAGCTCCCGCTGTCCTTCTTTGCCCGCCGCCTCGGGTGCGTGCCCCCGCCCCTGTTCCAATAGCGCCAGCATCGGCAGATACCCAGGCGCCCATGCGCAAGCACCGTCAAAGGTGGCGCGCAGCGCCGTCAGGATGCGCATACCTGCAAAGTCTAGGTCACCCCAGAACCAAGTAGGCAGCTGACCGTCACGCCAAAGCCAGTCCAGAAACGCAGCCGTTGCCGTCGTATCTAGGGCGCCCAGCGCAGAGAAGTAGACCGAAGCCCCGGCGGGCGACCGCAGGCGGCGGGCGCTACCCTTGAAGCCAGACGCGAAAACCAACACCAGCTTGTCGAAACGGCCGCTCTCATCCCGGGTGGCCTGTTCAAAGGTTGCCTGGTTCTCAATGAATAGAACCCCTTGGTAGCCGTCCCGGGGCAAAAAGACCTGCAACTGAACGGGCATCTCCGGAAATGGGCACTCTTCAACACCCAACACCGCAGCAACCAGTGCCTGGCGACCATCCAACACCTTGGACTGCCCCCAAAATAGGCGCGCTGACACCTCTCGTAGCAGCAGCGGCTCATCCCGAAGGCTGGACAGGAGACCCAACTGCCGCACGAGCTGTTCGGCCGTTCGCCCTGGAATGTCAATTCGATACCGGCTGGCGACCTCTTTGATTGCCTCGTCTGCAACAAGATGCATTGCCACCGCTTCGCGCCATAGCTCGTTGGGGGTGGCTATCCGAGTCGGCCGGCCTACCGCTGCCCGAAGCGCCACTTCGTCGAGAATCTCCAGGCGAGGGTTCCGCTCATAGGCAGCCTGGCCTAGGCTACGCTCTTTGTCGAGCTTGAGCCTAAACCAACCCCACGCAACCATCTCCTGCAGATACCCCCATTGCTGCTCACGAGTCTCTTCAAATTGCGCTCTGAACAGCACCGGAAACGATTTGGCATCGAGCTTGATAGCCCGAGCCAAGCTCGTCCCCTGCAAATTCGCAGCATCCAACTTGTCGGCCAGGTAATTCAGCAGGCCTTGGACGCCTGCCGACTTGAGCCACAACGGGGCTGTCACTCAAGCGCCCCCGCCTCATTGGCCTCAAACAACAAGGCCGCCTGCTGGCGCACATCTTGGCGCCGGGTGTCCCACAGTTCGCGCAGTCGGTCCGTATTCAGCTCCCGTTCATCAGCTTCCGAAATGAAGTCTACTTCTCCGTTGCCTTCAGCCTCGGTGCGGGTGAAACACCACTCCCGGGTGAACTCGGACTTCAGGGCACCCGCATGCTTGGTCGGCATGGCGCAAATCAGCTGGATACCCAGGCTGTCACGGATGAACGTCATGACGTCATGGGCCCGGCGCTCGTCCATCTTGGCAAAGGACTCGTCATTGACCAGCAGCTTAAGGTGCGAGCCCTTCTCGAAGTGCTTGAGCCGGTTGGTCACCACGGCTGCCCGGATGATGTAGGCCGGCGTTTCCAGCTGGCCGCCAGAACCCGTGCCCCACTCCGACAGTGCCACCTTGGAACCCGAGTCCGATTCCTTCCAGATTTCATAGCGGCGGTAGTTGCGATAGTCCGCAATGCGCAGCAGCTCTTTCTGGGCCTTGTCCTGGTCATTGGAGAGCAACAGCGCCAGCAAGCGGTCGCGGACGGCGCAGTTTTCGGGGGTCAGCACTTCCTGGTCAAACAGGCCACCCGACTCCTGGGTTTCCGCCAGGTCGTAGGCCGCGCAGAAGAACTTGTAGTATTCCTCGAATTCTGCCACCCAGCTTGACCAGTCAATGCGGAACCGGTCGGTCCCGAACTTCAGCTTTTCCAGTTCATGGTTCAGGGCCTTCAGAGTGCGCACTCCGGTATCCACCGCATTACGGATTTCGTAGCAGAACTGCTTGGTGAATACATCACGGAACGAGTCCTCCGCTTGACGCAGCTGGTCCAGATTACGGTACAGCCCAATTTCGCGCTGGGTCCTCAGTTGTTCCTGAACATTGAACTGCAAACGGACCAGCAGGCCATAGACTGGGGCGAAGTTGCCCTCACGATGCTCTCCATACGGAAACTCGAGTTTTTCGTCCTGGCGGGCAACTAGGTTGTATTCGCTGACCGCTTCCCGCACGTCGCCTGTGTAGTCCCGCGACTTCACCAACAGCGTTTGTACCGCGTCCTGCAGGTTCTGCGGACCCTCGCCGGAGACCAGCAGCTGCTCAGCCTGCTGTTCCAGCTCAACGTAAGAGAGCGCACTATTGGCGTCACAGAGCGCCTTCAGCTTTTGCAGCTCATCCGTAACGCGTTGCTTGCGACCCGGCAGCGCCCCTTCCTTTTGCAGCAAAGCAAGCTGCTGCGCCGAGAGCAGCGTCTGATGCTGACCAATGCGCTGATTGGCTTCAGCCACCAAAGACTCGCAGCGCGAAATCTGGATGCCAAGCACGGCCTTCTCCCCGAGCAGCGACTCCACTTCAGTGAGGTCCAGACGCTTGATGTCTTCCCAGACCAGCTCCATAGCTGTCACGGCCTGTTCGGCGGCGCCTATTGCGTCGAAGTTTGGCAGCCGGCCCTGCTTGACCACCGACAACAGAACACCCAGTTCCTTGCGCTGGGTCTCAAGGCGAGACAACTCCACGACTGCCGCCTGGTGCGCGTCCTCCGCACGCTGGCGGGCCGCGGCCTGCTGGGCCTTACCGAAGACCAGCGCTTCCGACTGGGCAACGTACAGGGTACGGCTGCCTGCGGCTTGACCATCTTTCATCAGGCCCCGACTGGTGTGCCGCAGCGTAGAAAGGTCATCCACTTTGACCACAGAGCCGAACTGCTCCACCAGGTAGGCCTTGACGATGGGGTGGTCCGACGCGAGTTCATGGATAATCGATGACGTCTGCACGAGCTCCGGGCGAGCTTTTCGCAAGCACAAGCTACCCTGGATTACGCGTACCGACGGATGGCGGGCTTTCAGGTACCGGGTCACCTGCTCTTCCTGCTCATCCGGCACAACCAGATTAAAGCGGGCCTTCCCCATGTAGCCTTCAATGGCGGGCATCCAGTCAGGCGAGACAGGCTCGATAAAATCACACAGCGGCTGCACAGAGATGCCGGGCATTTCTGCGCGCAAAGCCTTCAAGGCCTGCTGGACGTCACGCGGGTAGTCCGCGCCACCAGCTGCCAGATTGCGTTTACGGTCGGCAGCAACGCGTTCCCTCTCGGCAGCGCCTTGTTGCAACTGCTGCAGTGCCCCCAGCTGGCTGTTAACCGCGGCCACAAAGCTATCCGTGGCGCCCGCCATGGCGTCATAGAGGCCATCGAAACTGCCTTCAATCGCGGCAAGGTCACGCAGCGTCTTGGACAAAGAAATCGTCTCGGAGAGCTCCCCTAGCTGAAGCGTGCTCTCCAGTTGGCTACGCCACTCGGCGGTAGGCAGCTTACCCATCGGTGCCAGCTCACGGCCAATCGCCGAAACTGCACCCTGAATAGCACGGAAATCCGCCGGAACGGGCAAAGCAATTAAGTGCGTTGCCGCCGCCCGCAGTTGCTCAACCTGGCCAACCGCGACCAGCAATTCGCGCAAGGCGTCCTGTAGCGCAGCCTGCGCCCGGGACTGGCGTTCGTCCAAACGCGCCTTCTCGTTAGCGGCCGGAATACCAGAGAGTTGAGCCTCAATCTTGACGAGGCTGCTGTGCAGCCCTTGCTTCTCTCCCGTCGCCTGAGCAGCTACCGTCTTGTCCGCTTCAATCTTGGCGTCCAGCCCGGCAATCTGCTCGCGACTGGCAGACACCTGGCGCTCATCCTCCAGCAGCAAGCGCTTAGCCGACAAGACCTGATACACCGTGGCCTTTTCATAGGCGTCCGACGCCTTCGCAATCGCGCCGCTCAGCACGGTCATCCGGGAAATGTTGTCTTTGAGGCGCTCACCCTCGAGGCGCAGTCCATGCACCTGGCGAACCAGGTCGCTGATTTGGGCAATCCCTTGCGCAAGCTTCTGGGAGTCATGTTCCAGAATCTGAGTCTTGACGAGGTCATCAACGCTGCCAATCGGCTTGTGCGCAATCGCCTGGCTCCAAGCCCGGGCCGCCGCCTCAGCTTCAGAAAACGCAACGAACTTCTGACCGCGGAAGCGCCCATATAGCTGGCACAGGTATTCGCGCTTGTTGTCCCTGAAGTTATTTACCTTCGGGTACGTCGCGCGAAGGTGCGCCTCCACACGTTCGACTTCCACAACCTGCATAGCCCCCTCGAGACCCACTGTAACTAGGTCCTCCAGTCGCAAGGCCACCTCATCCAGAATCAGCAGAGCCATGCGCTCCTGCACTGCTTGACGGCGGCCGCCAGAGCCATCGACGCGGGCGGATGCGGCTACCAGCGCGGTGAACCCGTTGCCAGTCTCCCCTTCGCTCGGCTTGAACACCAGCCCAACGTAGCCATGGGCCCCATCTGGACGGGCGAACAGGTTGTCTTCCGCACCCACGATGTAGGACCAGAGCGTGCGCTTGGTCTTGCCGTTACGCGCACTTTGGGTCGTCTCATCCTGTCCGGGGTTGTAGCTGAAGATGTGCTGATAAACGGCAGTCATGCCTGTTTGCAGTGCATCCAGCATGGTGGACTTGCCGGAACCCGTGGGCCCCGTCAGCAGGGACATGTTACCCATTGGGTATTCGCCGGAGCGCAGGGAGCCCCAGTTAACAAGGACCAGTGATTCGAGTTTCATACAGAGGCTTCCTCGGCATTGTCGGGGGTTGCGTCAGACTCCACAGGGTCGCCGCCATCGGCGTCCAGCGCGGCGCTCAGTGTCTCTTCGCTGATAATACCCAGAATAGTCTGGCGGATAGCGATAAGAGCGTCCTCATCGCTAATGGAAAACGTGGCGTTAAGCCGAATGAGGCGGTGGCGCTTGAGCTCGCGCAGCAAGCGGTCACGCTCTACCGCGGCTTCTGGTAGCGGACGCTTCAATTGGGTTTGCAAGGTGGCAGCCAGTTCGTCAAATCGAATCAGGACTTCGCCTTCATCCGTCAGGTCACGGCCGCCGTCAGCCAGCGCTTTTTGGTAGAGGAAGCGAAGGGCCAGGGCTGCGGCTACAAAGTCAGGAGTAACCCGTGCTCGCAGCGACACCGCCGGTTCAACGTCATCCGGGGTAATGCCCGGAGCCTGGGCGCCTGGCGCGTACAACCGAAAGAACTCGCCGCGAAGGTCATGGTGCAGGTAAAACCCGCCCAAGCGGAAGTATTCCTGGAGGACACCCTCGATACGACGGGCGTCGTCATAGACGCGTTGTTCGGCGCCATCTTCGTCGCGAACCACGATGCCATAGGCGAACAGCCGGGCAACCAGCTCCTGGAAGCGGTCCAGCTTGATATTGGCAACTTCAAGTTGCTCAAGGAGTGCAGTAGTTAGGCTCATGCGCGAAGCTCAATCAGGTAGTCGTCAGCGGTATAAAAGTCAGTCACCAGCTTCGTCGGCAGCTTGGTCGCCGTCATGTCTTGAACGCGCAGGCTGCGAATAGCTTCCACAGCCTGCATTGCCTGCAGCACATCCGTCGCTGTCTTGAAGGTGAGCGAAGAGAGCCGTATTGGCCGGCCACGCAGGCGCAATTCCCGGCGCATGACCTCGACCACATCTTCGTTCGACAAGGCGAAGGCACCCGCTTCGGCACGGTGCATCGCTGCCGCCAGCCGAGAGTCACGGGAGACACGGGGCTGTACCGTGATAGCCAATGCCTTACGGCGTTGCGTGGCAGACCGCAAACGAAACACCGCCGGGTCCAGTAGGCGAACCTCCGCCGGTGCGAGCGCGGCACCTAGCTGCAATAGCTTTGCGGTTTGAGCCGCACCCGAAAGCGCAGCGACCTGAGTAATCGCCCGACTGAATCCGTGACGCGTCTGACCCCCACGCAAGAGCATCGCCTGCTGCACAATACTGGTCGCGCGCCGGACATACAGGTTCATCGCCTTCAATAGTTCGGGCTGCTTGGTTGTGCAGGCAGCCTCAACCATTTCTTCGATGTGGTCGAGCATCCAGTCCAGAGTGCTATCTGCCAGCTGCTCCGGGTTTGCCCATGTAGCGATATCCTCGAGTTGCCGTTCCAATACATTGAACTGGTCATCCTCGATGCACCGAAGCTTGTGAATGGCCTCGCGAATGGATTGGCGGTGGCGCTCCACGTTATCCGCGGTCATCTGCTTCTTGAAGTCCTTCTCGAACCGGTCGAGGAACTCCATAAATTCATCCCACGGCGTGCGGGAGGCTTCGGACATCAAGCGGCGAACTAGTTCCTGGAAGTAGTCGACGCCCTCGGAGAGGTCGCTGATAATCTTCTCAGCGTAGTCGTAGGCATCCACTAAATCGTAGGCGTCCACGTTCCGGCGAGCCGCCTCTAGGGCATTACGGCAGCCCCGGACGTTACGCTGGCGGCTGCGGGTGCGCAGGCGACTCAGTGACCACAAGGCTTCTGCGAATAGCTTCCCTGGCCGAGTAAAGCGAAAGGCGACCACCAGTCCGGCGCGGTCGCCGTAGGTTTCCAGCCAGCCATCCTTGAGCAGCGCACGAATCAGGGCTCCCGCAAGTTGCAGGGCGTCACCGCTGTCAATACCCGTAAATTCGTCGTCCTCATGCTCGGCCTCCGTGAGGACAGCTGTATCACAGTCCTGAATAATAGGCATCAGCAAGTCGCGCAGGCTGTCCCGGTTCAGGTTCTGCGAGTAGTCAGCGCCCGGGCCGTGGAGGCGCTCATACAGGGAACGCAGGCAGGCTGCCACGAGCTCACGCCGCTTCCCGTTGAGCGGGCGAAAGAAGTTCTGGCGTTCGGCTTCGAAGAACATGAACAAGTAACCTGACGTTAAACAAAAGGAATATGGCGTCCAGTATACTCGCCCGCCAAAATACCTGGGAAACTCCAGTAACCAGGCCACGCCCTAAAGGTTCTCCGGGTGACTCCCCGTCACCATCACCGGCTCAACTTTTGCCCAAGAGTCTTTATTTGCGATACTCCGAAGTGTATGGTTTGGCAAGCTACCAGGCTTACCAAAGAAAGGTGCGCGGGACAGGGGAGCGGGCCGCGGCCGACCGCCCTCCGCCTGGCACCTTCGTTCGTCAATAAATATCCGAATCCGTGCCGGGTTTGGCGCTAAAGTGGGTATTCAGTAGCGTTGCGTCGTAGTCGTCCAGCACTGTAGCTATCGCCTGGCGCTGCGCCTCGGCGCCAGGGGACGTCAGCAACCATAGCTGAACCTGGCGCAGTGTTCCGGCCATGCGCTCACAGAAGACCTGCACGGTACCGCTATCGAGGGCGGTAACCTTTGGTTGGTCATGCAGTGCAAGCACGCGCTCAATCGACGTCTGCAGTGCCGGAGACTTGTCTTGCAAAGCCCGCAACAAGGCGGCCATCAAGTCCATGGTGCCCTGGGCGCGCGCCAACTGGCTGAGCACTACATCGAGCTTCAACTCAGCAGGGGTTGGTGTTCGTAGTAGCGCATCCAGCGTGTGCTCAGTCAAAGCGCGAAGGGGAGAAGCTGGGTTCATGAAAAACCTCCTGTTAGGCGGAGCCCCTACCTAAGGCTGTACCGCGGAAGTCACCTTATACGGGATTGTCAACTATGACGCAAGTCATCAGTATGAAACGGGAGGCCTTGCCGCTCTAGGACGGAGGCCGTTTCTTGACGGGGCTTTGTCAGGCCTGTATTATACCTCGCTAGTGCACTGCGCGGTGCGCGCGACTTGTTAATTAAAAGGCCTCATGATTTCCAACATCCACTTTTGTGCTCGACTAGATGCTGAGACCCGGCTACGCCATGCAGACCCCCGTAAGGTTGCCGTGGTGTCTATCACCGACCCTGGTCAGCTCACGCCCCTGCACAACTGGACGGGCAACATATTTCGTGTGGTGTTTCTGGATGTAGTGCCTAACTCAGACCCCGTAAAGCCTATGCCGCCGCATGCATTGACCGCCGAGACTGCCGACCTACTTGTGCAATACCTGGAGTATCTCGACAGGAACCAGACCGTGTTTGAGCTTGTCGTGCATTGCGAATTTGGTGCATCGCGTTCAGCCGCAGTGGCGCTGTATGCGGAGGCGCTGACTGGAGCTGAGCTTCATCGCAGGTATCTCGCGTTTGGAGGCAACCGGCACGTCCTGGATGTGCTGCAGCAGGTGCGGCCAGTGCATCCGCCAGTATCACTCCCGGAGGCTCACACCTACGATTAGCCGCACAGAAGTTGCTCCCGGCCAAGCATGAAAAAGGCTACCGGAAAACTCCGGTAGCCTTTTTTGCGAGAAGCTTGCTGTGCAGCGTTACTCGGCCGACTTACTATCGAACGAGCGCCAGCCCGCCTTGTGAATTTGCTTGCCGGTGGTCTTCAGCGGGACACCGTTGGCATCCATGGAAATCACTGTGCGCTCAAACTCGCAATCCGGAGCGATAGACTGCAGGAAGCGCTTTGCTATCAAGTCAAACACCTGGGCTTCGATACCCGACAGCTCAACCGCAGACTTGGGGATGATACCGTGGTGGTCTTCAAGCTTGCTATCGTCGAACAGGCTACCGCGCAGCACAGTGCCCATGTCGAGCAGCTGCTTGACCATGCTGCCGTGTGACGCACGCACCGCGTTAAGGATACCCGGAACTTCCCCTTTCAGCGCTTCCGAAAGATAAGGGCAGGGCGTCCGCGGATACGAGATAGCTTTCTTGTCGTAGAGCGCTTGGGCTACATCCAAGGTCTTTTGCGCGGACAGCGACAGCACCCGGTTGGACTCCTGCTGGAGTGACGACAGGGTATGCGGAAGCGGCGGCGACTCCTTTCCAGGGTTCACCGAAACAGACAGTGGGCCGTCTGCTTCGTCAGCTTGACGCATCAGGCGCTCGGCTTCCTTTTTGTCCGTGATGCGGTTCGCTTCATCTGGCGCATAGGACAACGTAAGTGTCTTGCCCGAGTCAGTGACAACTTCAGCTTCCAGTTCGTAATAGACGGCGCCCTTGAACGCAGCGATGTCCTTCATCCGCTTATCCACAAGGTAAAGCGTGGGGGTCTGAACACGACCAACCGGATATACCGTCTTGGGTTGACGCAGGGCCAGGGTTGCGCCTCGGGTTGCGTTAATCCCATACACTTTGTCAGCCTCCGCCCGAGCCAGTGCAGCTTTCCACAGCGGCTCCTTGTCCCGTCCTTCGATGAGATTGTTGAAGCCTTGCTGAATATCCTTCGCCGTTGTCGCCTGCAGCCACAGGCGCTTAACCGGGCCGGTGTATTTGTGCCAGGTCAGGATTTCACGCCCGATGAGCTCCCCTTCGCGCCCGGCGTCAGTTGCCAGGATAACCAGCGGAGCTTTCTTGAGGAGCGCACCAATAACCGCCAACTGAGCCTTAGCTTTATCGCGCGGTTTCAGGATGTTGTTCGTCGGCAGCCAAGGCAGGGTATCCCAGCGCCACGCTTTGAGCGCCGGGTCGTAGTCCTCAGGAAGTCCGCCCTCAAGCAGATGGCCGTAGGCAAAAGTGGATACTGCGCCGCCATCCAGCAGAAAGTAGCCATCCTTGCGTTCGGACATACCAAGGACCTTGGCAATATCACTGGCTACGGACGGCTTTTCGGCCAGGATTACAGTGTTAGGAGGGAAGTTGTGGGGCATGGTTAATACTCGTCAGGGTAGTCAGATTCGGCGTTGCTCTCGTTTTCCGCGAGCGGTTTCGAGAGCTCGGGCAGCAAATCACTTCGCTGCATAAGGGTGTATAGGTCTTGTTCATTAAAGCCCCGGATGGATAGCGGAGCGCTGACATCAGCTGCGACCAGCAAAACCGAGCCGAGCAGTGCCTTGGGGTCATCAATCTGGTGACCGTCTTGGCGCCAACGGGTGATGGCTGATTGCACCAGCATGGCTTCGTGTCCGGAGTCCGCCGTGTAGAGCAGGATAAGCCGGTCAAGATAAAATGGCAGGTTATCAAGCAGAGGGCGACCAAGAACCCAAATCATGTCCATGACGCGGCTTCGTTCTTTCAACCCCTTGTGCGTAGACTCAACCTCCAGCCAATCTACCAGGTAATGCAGTACCTTTCCATTTTCATCCAGCTCTTCCCGGACAACCAACCCATCCGGCAGCTTACCCCAGCGAGCAGCCAAGGCTTGGCGTGTAATCGCATACCGGCCGGAGTTGACTGAGAACTCTGTATGAACATCCTTTCCTGCCAGTAATTGCTCCACCATCCATGCCGAGCCAAGTGTCCGGTGAAAGAACCCGCGACCCTGGACCCCGCTAATACGCGTGCCTTCCCGAGAACCCTCCTTCAGGTGCCTGCCGACGTACATTGCGCCGCGCAAGCCCAGGACATAGGAGTAGGTCCCCATGCTGTTCAGGCGCTTCACCAGGTACTTCTGGGTCACGAGCTTCTTGAAAAACCGACTAGCCGCGGTCGCCCGGGTATCCGCCGTGGCTTCAGGCCACACCAACCGGGCGAGCTCAGCGTGCCGGATGTGCCCGAATAGGTGCACCGCGACCAACGCGCGATACAGGTTGGCTGCGGCTTGTGCGTGAGGGTTTGGGGCCCGAAAATAGGGTAATTTCATCGAAAAATTGGCAGGGTTGCTTGTAAAGTCAGGTAGGGAGAGACCCTGGGTATAGCGAATGGGGAGAACTTTTCGTAAAAATAATTGCGGGGAGGCCTTTGCTGGCGCAGCTTTTGGAATTTCGACTTGGTATAGCGATGTGGGTCTTGCCACTGCCGATTTATCCTGTTTCGTGCCCCGGTTAAAAGCCGTGACCTTTGGTTGCCAGGAAGGGGCTGCGGCGGCAGGGTGGTAGCGGGCAGAATTTGTCGCAGGGATGGAGGGGCCGGGGGCCGCGGGTGGGGGTAGGCTTGCGGCTGCAGAGGGGTGTGGGTGGCTGACGTTTGTGTTCAGCAGGCGTTGCCGAGTTTCTGGGCTGACCGGTTACCCGTAGGTTCCGTTTCCCCGTCCCGTTTAGTCCTCAGGACACGCCGGCCTACCGTCCGGCCGAGGTAGGCACAGCCTAAGCTCGAGGTCGTCTGACGAGTAAAGGGTCGTCGCTTGACGAGTAAAGGGTCAGCTTGATAGGTAAGATTGCCTGGCTCAAAGGCAGCCTGAGCCGACAGGTAAGGCGCTGTCGCGCCCTCCCAATCGACAAGGAAGAGCCATAGGCCTGAGGCGGACCGACTTGGCAAAGGATTGCCTGCGCAGTCCGCCAGGATAGGGTCAGCGTTGCCGATAAAAGTTGAGCCGGCGTAGCCGACAAAAGTAGGCCCGGCGTTGCCGACAAAAGTAGGTCTGGCGTTGCCGTCAAGGGAAGAGCTTTATCTGACATTGTGTTCAGCAGGCGTTGCCGAGTTTCTGTGCTGACACCCTTACCGATAGGTTCCGAAGTCCGTCCCGGTTAGGCCTGCCGGACACGCCGGACGGCCGTAGGCAAAGGACGAACTTTTCATCGCCCGCGCCAGGGGCTGCCGGTAGGCTAAAGCATGCCCTGAGCCGACAAGAAAGGCGCTGTCGCGCCCTCCCAATCGACAAGGAAGAGCCGTAGGCCTGAGGCGGACTGACTTGGCAAGAGTTGCCTGCGCAGTCCGCCAAAGTAGGGTCGGCGTTGCCGATAAAAGGTGAGCCGGCGTTGCCGTCAAAGGTAGAGCCTTATCTGACGTAGTGTTCAGCAGAGGCTGTCGAGTTTCTGGGCTGACAGGATTACCGGAGGGTTCCGATTCCCCGCCCGGTTGGGTCCGCCGGACACGCCGGGTTGCCGTGGGCAAGCTTGCCGAGAGCTATGGTGTTGCCCGAGGCCAAGGGCAGACCGTCGAAGTTACGCCGAACGGCCCTTGGCCAAAGTAGGGTCGGCGTTGCCGATAAAAGGTGAGCCGGCGTTGCCGTCAAAGGTAGAGCCTTATCTGACGTAGTGTTCAGCAGAGGCTGCCGAGTTTCTGGGCTGACAGGATTACCGGAGGGTTCCGATTCCCCGCCCGGTTGGGTCCGCCGGACACGCCGGGTTGCCGTGGGCAAGAGCGGGCCCTGCGGGCTAAAACAGACTGCGCGCGCTTAGGAAAGGAAAGCCTGCTATAGAGGAGGCCTTGGGCTTAGGCGTAGCCTGGCATAGGTGCTGCTGGCAAGGGAAGCGCTTTATCTGACGTTTGTGTTCATCAGGCGTTGCCGAGTTTCTGGGCTGACCGATTACCCGAGGATTCCGATTTCCTGCCCGGTTTGATTATCGGGACACGCCGATGCGGCGTTGCCGAAAAGTGTGTGCGGGTGCCTATATACAGCACGCTAAAGCCTGGGCTTCTACTGTGCTTTGGCGTAGCAACTTCCTTGGAGCTCCTATGAGAACTACCCTACTGACGAGCGCTCTTGCGGCGCTTTTACTGACCTCTCCGGTTATGGCTGCGGAGCAGGAAGGCGAGCACATCATTGTGCAGCGTAACCTGGACAACGCGCCTCCTGAGCGTGGTCCGGTTGAGTCCATTAACCGCGAAGTCAAGAACCTTGCTCCGCAGCCGCGTGCTACGGGTGAGCAGGTCTCTGGGCCTACTCGAGCTCCGGTCTATCGGTCCCTGGCGGACGCAGCGGCGGACGGTGTGGGCGTTCGTCAAGTCACTGCGGTTGAGACGGCTACGGAAGGATGGCACTGGTCTCAATGGGTAGGCCTTGCGCTTGCGGTGGTATTGGGCGGCCTGGGTCTAACGATGGGGTGGGCCTGGTGGCGAAACCGCTAAGCCCTCGGGTGCTGGCACGGGGTGCGTGGGTCACTTGTTGGCTTGCGCTTGGAGTGTGGAGCCTGTGGAACCCGCATGGTGCGGCGAGCCTATCTGCCTCGGTGCGGCTTCCTACCCCCCAGCATTTGGACATCCCGCTACCCCGTGCGGTGGTGACACGTCTTTCGTGGTGGCCTCAGGCGGAGTCGATACTGGAAGTGGTGGAGAAGATGCCCAAACGGTCCAGCGGGAGCGAGAAGCCGGTGGTCAAGATGAGCCGAGTCAAGCCTGTCCCGGAGGTGGTAAAGGAAGAGCCGGTTGCGCTACCCAGTCCGTCGGTGGTGGAGTTGCCGGAGTTGGCCAGTGTGGTTGAGGGGGCGGCCGGGGACAGTCTGGACCCGAGGGCTCGCGCGCTGGCGGCGCTGGAAGAGGGTGCCGAATGGAAGCAGGATGCCCGGCTGACCGTGGTGGCCCTTTACGTTCGTTGCCCGGGTGGCCCCGGGTTGTGCGCAGTGGATGAGGCGCGTGTGCTGCAGTCACCGCAACCGGATGTGCGGCGCTTGCTGTTGGCGTACGGCCAAGGCTCAAAGATAAACCTGGCGCAGGACGACCGGGACCGATTGGAAGGACTGGGAGGGGGCTGGGTTATCCGCTCTTTCCGTCTGGCGAGCAGTGAAGAGCTGCTGCCCTAACCGAATATTGAACAGGAGAAACTGATGACTTGGGACTTACTTTTGAAGGGTGGCGGCTTCTATTTTGTGGTAGCCGACTACCTGCTTCTGGGCTTGATTGGCTGGCTGGCCATCGACCTGGTGTTTCGTCGGCTGAAGCCTGGCCGCGTGGACGCGCTCCACAGGATTCTGGACATGGGCATCGCGCTCTGTCCGTTCCTGGGCTTGGCGGGGACGGTCTGGGAAATCTCGGGCGTGCTTATCGAGATGGGAGGCGGCGTGACCGGTGTGGCCTTGGCTGCGCCGCTCGGGTCGGCCTTGCGCTACACCTTCCACGGCATCGTGGCGGCCAGCTTGTGCCTGGTCGGCAGTGGGCTGACCGGTGCTCTGCAGCGTCGGTTTGCCGAAGGGAAGGACGTAGCATGAAAGGGCGTCTTGGCCTGGCCATCGTGCCGCTGGTGGATATCCTGCTCGTGCTTCTGGCGTTGATGATGCTGCTGGTAGCGGTGCCTCAGGAAAAGGAAGTCAGCGCGCGGGGTCACCTGCCGCGGATGGCGGGCGAGACCCCACCGGTGGGACCTGAGGTTCAACTGGATGCCCAGGGTAAGCGGACGGGGGCGGCTGCTCAATGGGCGATGCCCAAGGCGGGTGAAGACGCGACCTTGTATTGTCAAGAAGCGAAGGTCTGGCGGGCCCCGGTGGTTCGGGTGCGGGCGGAGGCGACGACGCCGCTGCAGTCGGTGATGAGCCTGGTGCAGTTTCTCCAGGTGTGCGAGGTGGGCGAGGTCGCCGTTTTGGGTCAGGCCGCCCCTGAAAAAGGTGCTCAACATGTTCAATAAGCCCCAGTTCCAGGTCCGCGCGGCGAAAGAAAAATTGCCTAAGCGGATGGCTCTTCTACTGCTGGTCGCGGTGGGGGCATCGCTATTGGTTGTGTTGCGTCCGGAAGCGCCCTTGAGCCCGCCGCTGACGGGTGAGGCCGCTCGGCTGGAGCTGGAAGTCAGGCTGGATGCCCAGGGAAATCGGCTGGGTCGGGCTGCACATTGGAGGCTGCCTGACGCGGGGGAGCAGGTGGCCTCGCACTGTCAGGAAGCGAAGGTCTGGCGGGCACCGGTGGTTCGCGTGCAATCCGCGGTGAATACGCCGCAGCAGGCGGTGGTGAGCCTGGCGCAGTTTCTTCAAGGATGTGAAGTAGGTGAGATTGTCTTGGGGCAGGACGCCTCACAAAAAGGAGTGCAACATGTACGATGAAACGACGGCTCTAGCGGACCATTCGCCGGAGGAGCTACCTAAGATTGTGGCCCATCAGCTGGACGTCCAGGTGCTGCCTTGGCTGTCCCCTGTCGCGGAGAAATCCGCCCAACTGCGGACGATGGGGCTAACCCTGACCGGGACGAAAGCCGTTCGGCTGACCTTGGCTCGCCTGGCCAAGCAGGGTCACCTGGGGGCCGCCATTGTGCTGGGCAACCTGGCGCCGGAGTCCGAAACGGAGCGATGTTCGGAGGGCTCGAACTGTGAGGCCTGTTACCTGGCGCTGGCCACTGGACTGGCGGGGCTGCTCTTGGGATGGCTGGCGGGCGCCTACTAGCGGCTTGGTTATCAACGCCTCCGGCAACACGGTGCCCTACGGCCCTCCTAGCGAAGCGTCAGGCGGTAAGTCGGGGGGCAGCTCTGGCGGTAGCGGAGTCGCCACCGACTACCTGGTGGGCCATGTGGTTCGCAATTGGTACGGCATCCGGGTGACCTTCGAGCCTACGGTGGGGCCCTGCGTTGGTCGCGGGGGCGTTCCCCTGCTTAACTGGAACACCGAATCGGGGCCAGGGGGCACCGTGGTCAGTTCATACCTAGGCTTGGCGAGTATGGGAACCGAGTCTGTTTACGACCCGAATACCGACACATACCCCGACGTCCCGGTCACCCAGTATTTCCAGATGGCTGACGAAGCAGTGTCCGCTTCCATCGAGATGTATGAGGCCAACGTTGATTTCTGCGTGCCGGCTACCCAGGAAGAACTGAACGTTGCGATGACCATGGCTGAGCCTGATAGCTTTTATTTCAGTCGCGCAAGAGGCTATACGCAGTCGACCAGCAACGGGGACGCAAATCCGGGGCCTTGGTTCTGGCTACGCTACCTGACGATTAATCTGCCGACAGCGGCTACCAGCTCGATTACCATCGTGTCGCCATTTATCCAGTTTACCAACGGAAATGGGGTGCTCAGTCGAAGCGCCACCTACATCATGAATACCGTGACTGCCCCCACGGTTGATGACTACTTGTGGAGCAGTGGCAGCTTCACGTTGGCCTTTCCGTTCAAGAACTCCGCAGGCCAACTGGACTTTACCGGTGTGACCTTCTCGCCGGCCGCCGCGCCCTAAGCAGTAAGCTGACCGCGTTAAAGCATGACGTCAAGCGAGCTCGCCTCCAGCTAAGAGGCGAGCTTTTTACGTGAAGGTGGAGGTGATGGCTTGGCCACGTCTGGCTTTCTCGAGAGCGTTATTGACATGCCTTCTTGGTTGCGGTAAAATAAAAATGTAGTCGAGTGATGAAGGTTCCAAAGCGCGCGTAATGGAAACCAAGGCTAATGGACAGCACGTGGCTGCTCCAGCTGAGCATCATGGAAAACTGTTGAGCCCTTGGGCGGTAGGCTTAGAAGCAGCCAGCGAGGTGAACACTTGCGTACCGTTAAAGAGTGGTGATAGGCGTATGTGACCGTGGGAAGGTTCACCCTGATGAACCCCACAGACCCGTGCAGTTCGCGGGAACTGGAAGCAGGGCGAGGCTGGACGCTACTGAAGAACTGCTGTCGAATGGACGTGGAAAGACAGTGGAGAAGGAAGCCAGCAGAAAAAAGGTTGCGCGGGCGTTGTCCTCCGAAATGACCAATAGCCTTTGGCGTAGTAGCACACCAGGGGCTCAACAGACTACATTCCTGGCTGCACTCGGGGATTAAAACCTCATCACAGGCAGGCCCTTATCGGTGCCCCCGCCTCTAAATTTCCGGAATTACGTTAGTCCCGCCTTGCACCCAGAGCCGTCACCTGATGACCGCTTCAGGGAATGTGCTTAGCGGCCAGTGGTTCCCAGCCCCAGCGCGCGTAGCGCAGGGAGCCAGGTCAGGGGAGGGGGCGTGTTCGTAGGCTCTACGACGCTGCCTGAGTCTAGTGCCTTCGCTACATCGGCGGGGCTGGCCACCGGCACTCCATGGCCATAATGCTGCCCCAGCGCCTGTGCCACGCGTTGGGTTCCGTTGTCGCCTGGGGGGAGTAGCATCGGCGTCCCAGTAGAAGCGGCGTCAGCGATGGTGGTCAGCCCGCCGTAGGGGAAGGCGTCCAGCGCGCACCGGGCGCGGCTGAGGATATCCAGGTATTCTGTGTGTGAGCAGCTCGCCTGAAGTGTCCAACCCCGACGGGGAAGAACCTGAGCCAGCGCTTGCTGCAGCGCAGGTGCGGATACGGCGCCGCCAGGAAGCAGCTTCAACGGCACACCGTCCTTAACCAGGTCGGCCAGCCAGCCCAGGAAGGGAGCGCTCCATTTGTGCGGAGCACTGGCTACGACAAGGCCTTCCCGGGCGGACCACGGAAGCACAGGCCGAGGCGCTTCATGCCAGCGGGTCACCCCGACCCCAGGAACTGCTAACACGGGGGCTTCAGCCGCGAACGGGGCATCCTGTCCTTGCAGCCAGTAGTCGAGTTGTGGGCTGCCCACTGGCGTCGGCGTCACCGCGCAAGCCAGTTGAACGGGGGCCCAACGCTGGCCCGCCCCCACGGCATCGACAATCGTGCCGAAGGGCTCCAGCAGGATGAGCGCATCCAGAGCAGGACCCGCACCGCGGCGAAGGGCCTGACCGTTCCAGAGCAGCGGGACAATCCCATCAATCCCGGATACCGGCCGGCACTGAGCGCCTGTCTGCAAGAGCCAAACGGCGAATCCAGCCTGGCGGAGGGCGTCTATTTCAGGCTGGCAGGTCCGCTTCAGCACATGGTTATCATGAAACGACTCCCCCAGCAGCCCCACCACAGGGCGTGCGCCATCCCCCGAGGGCTGCCCTGGCGCGGGGGTGGGGGTGGGCAGGCGGGCGGCGAGCCAGCGGTAAAAGGCTTGACGCAGAGGCAGTGCCAGGCTCCCGCTATAGGCGGCGCGGTACGCAGCTTGAAAGGCAAAACTCAGCGGTCGCGTGGGCTCTGCAATCAAGGCCTGACGGAGCTGAGCACGGTGGCTCTCGACCCAAGGATGCAGGCTCCAGGGCGGGCAGCTCACGGCATAGCTGGCCCAGGTTAAGGCCAGCCCCGGGTTTTGGGCGTAAGCCGCTTTGAAATAGGCGGCACACCCGGGGTGGTCTGGTAGCACGGCGAGCAGCGCATGGACCGGAGAAGCCTTCGCCAGTCGAGTAGCCAGGCCGGCGCGCTCACTGACGGGGGAAAACTGGATGCGGTTAGGCGCTTGGCGTAAGCCCTCGAGCAAGGCGGCCCCTTGCCAACGGCGAGCATCCGCCAAGAAATCCAACGCGGTCATATCAGCGGCTCAAGGCGGCGAGCAGGGCGGACTCGGGGTGGCCAGCTAGCATTCAGACCTGCTTTTGCAGAGAGAACAGGCGACTCGGAAACTTGCGGGCAAGCACCTTCATTTCTTCGCGGGCCTTGGCCTCCGGCTTCCAGGCGCAGCCCAGGTCGGACTCAACACGGTTACCGCCTACCCAGCGGGTTTCAACAACACGATAGAGCTTTTGCGCCATTCTTTGGGTCCAGTCCGCGAGGCGATTATCCGAATAGAGAGGGAATGTCTTAGAAATTAATTATACAGCAAGTTGCAATAAAGTGCTACCTCAGCAGCGACAACGCGAATATTTGCAGCGCTTGGCAACCCGGTGGGGTGTGTTGAATTAATGCCCAGGTAGTGGGGGTAGCTATCCTAGGCATGACCCCCACAGCCACCTCTCAGCCCAAGCGCCGCGACTGGGCGGCCCTCGACCGGCAACATCAGCGTCGCGGCACTCTGGCCTTCACCCTCTTGCTCAACCCCGACGTGCTGAAGCCTCCTGTCCGCAAGGTCGGCCGCGGCCGACCGCAGCGCTACACCGATACCTTC
>RRZT010677654.1_pt1 | contig 24212 bp, 22 predicted proteins | sample 2165551 | NCBI WGS metagenome assembly RRZT01 (sample SAMN10456910, study PRJNA506462) | wastewater metagenome | biome: wastewater; feature: sludge; material: wastewater sludge; isolation source: wastewater sludge with Escherichia coli K12::gfp cells carrying plasmid... | place: USA: Moscow, Idaho... | reverse complement strand
GTCAAGCGCATGCTGGCCGCCGCAGGCAATCGGGTCGAGAGCCTGCATCGCAGCCGCATCGGCGCGCTGGATTTGCCTGCCGACCTGCCCCCCGGCCAATGGCGCTGGTTGCAGGCGCACGAGGTGGAGCTGTTGCAGCACAAGGCGTAGAGCCTATTCGCACACCACTGCAGTGGCACAATAGCAAACAGCCCAACCCGGCCGTTGTACAAGGTTTCACACAAAGGAAAGCAGCACCATGAGCGAACGCCCCATTCTTTGGTGGTATGCATCAGGCGAACAAAAATTCGGCCCTTACTCCGAAGCCCAGCTGCGCGGATTGGTGCAGGCGGGGCACGTTCGGCACGGCGATCTGATCTGGCACCACGGGCTGGACGGCTGGGTGCCCGCCCACTCGATCGAAGGGCTGCTGCCCGCTCATTCTCCGCTTCCACCGGCCCTACCCCCACAGCTACCTGCAGAGACATCTGACGAACCAGATGCCCAGCCAGATGCGTTTTTAGCCACAGCCACGCCCAGCGATCCCTGGCCTTCGCATGCAGATCCTGCTGCTGCCGCAGCGCCCGCATACCGCTCCAGCGCAGATCCCATGACTCTGTTCGTGGGGAATAACTACGCCTTTTATGCGCGCCGCTGGGCCGAATCCGAACGCCTTGGCGGCGTGATTTCGTGGAACTGGGCGGCTTTTTTTGTAAGCCTGCCCTGGCTGGCCTACCGCAAGATGTATTGGCACTGCGGCATCATCATCGCCGCGGGTCTGCTGTTCATGGGCACGGCACAGGTTTTGCAGATACCCCCCGAAAAAATGATGCAATGGCAAATCAATGCCGCCCCCATTTTCAGCATGCTGATGGGCTTGTTCAGCAACTGGATATACCGCAAGCACGCCGAGCGCACCATCCGCCAGATCACGGCCACGTACAGCGACCCCGAGCAGCGATCCCTGCAACTGGCGCAACAGGGCGGCGCCAGCATGACATCTGCCGCAGCCATTGTGGCCATTGCTTTTGTGCTGCCCATGCTGGTTTCCACCCTGATCGCCCAATTCATGGGCACGCCCCAGCCGTAACCGTTTCAATACAGTCCCTGCATTCCCCAAGCGATACATGCGCAATGCACTGAACCATTCTTTGATACAGGCGTTTTTTGATCACTTCAACGCCCATGATAGTGATGCCATTTCCATGCCGGTGGATGGGTTCTCTCACGTTGTGGCAGATATCGGCTTCATACCGCCGGGCAAGGCGGTGGAAAAAGTTCAAGGCTACAAAGCTCGCCTGAAAAAATACGGGTTTCGCTCACGCATGGAAGTTGGTAACCACTTCTACATGGAGAAGCTGGGCTTTGCCAACCCCATACCTGCGCATTTTGAACAGGAAGATAAGGGATACCAATACCTGTTGTTGTCCGGCTATGACACATTGCACCACAGGCACTATGTTTTTGCGCTGGTCACCTACCTGCCAGATGACGATGATGCAGGCGTTTGTATTTGCTATTTGGATATCCAGAACGACGCAGGAGGAAGCCAATACTGGCAGGATGGGGAAATCTATGCGCAAGCCCAAGGCTATCGGGCGTTATTGCCCGACTCGTCTTACTATGAAAACCAACTGGCATGGCAGGCATTGGAGCCTTTGGTCACGGCGCTGTATCTGCACCTGCGAAACGAATTGCCAACAGAACTGAATGTGCGCATTCCGCAGGCAACACGCGAACAACCTGCCACCCGCGAAGATCTGGCCAGCTTCCTGCGCTACGCCCAGGTAGATGAAACATTCATCCAGCAAAACCTAGGGGCCATGTTCACGCTTTTGCAAGAAAAAGGCGCACACAATACGCAGGGCCAACCAGAAGATAACGAAAACAGCCTGTACCTGGAAGACGTGATCCGCAACCATGGCAATGCCGTACATGCCGACTGGAAGTTTGATGCAGACGAGCTGGAACGCCATGTGCAGCAGCTATGCCGGCTGAACGAATTTGCCTGGCAGCCGCCACCCCATGCGTATGGCGCAGATTTGTTTCCGTATATCCGGCAAGAAATCGAGTGCTACGACTTGTGGCTGTGCAATTTCAACACGGGAGGAGACGACTATCTCTTCCTGCTATTTCCTTTGGAAAAAATGCCAGAAATCATGGCTCTTGCCCAACGCTTGCACATCCCCTTGCAGGATTTTTTCCAATAACGACCAAGGCGCAGCCGCAGCCTCTCTTACCTCTTCAAACCCATATCAATTACATGGGTAATGGCCGCGCAGCACCAGCCTGCCGCTGATACATATAACGAAAAGAAATAACAAATGCAGCAAAATGCAGGCACTGTTTACTCGAACTCTTTTTCCCGCAGGAGCCTGACCCCCATGAAAGCCGCATCCGTACTCGAAACCATTGGCCGCACACCGCATATCCGTTTCAGCCGCCTCTTCCCCCAGCATGAAGTCTGGGTCAAGGCCGAACGCTTCAACCCCGGTGGCAGCATCAAAGACCGCATCGCCCTGTCGATGATCGAGGCGGCCGAAAAATCCGGCCAGCTCAAACCCGGCGCCACCATCATCGAGCCCACCAGCGGCAACACCGGCGTGGGCCTGGCCATGGTGGCCGCGGTCAAAGGCTACAAGCTGATTCTGGTCATGCCCGAAAGCATGAGCGTGGAGCGCCGCCGCCTGATGCTGGCTTATGGCGCGACCTTTGACCTCACCCCCAAGGAAAAAGGCATGAAAGGCGCGATTGCACGCGCCGAAGAGCTGGCCGCGCAAACGCCCAACGCCTGGATTCCGCAGCAGTTTGAAAACCCCGCCAACGTGGCTGCGCACGAAGCCACCACCGCGCAAGAGATTTTGGCCGACTTCCCCGAAGGGTTGGACGCCATCATCACCGGCGTAGGCACAGGCGGCCATATCAGCGGGGTTGCCAAAGTGCTCAAGGCCCAATGGCCGCAACTCAAGGTGTTTGCAGTGGAGCCTGCACTGTCACCCGTCATCAGCGGCGGCGCGCCCGGCCCCCACCCCATTCAAGGCATTGGCGCGGGCTTTATCCCCAAAAACCTCGACACTGGCCTGCTGGACGGGGCCATTCAGGTCGAAGGCCCTGCCGCCATGGACTATGCCCGCCAGGCCGCCACAAAAGAAGGCTTGCTGGTCGGCATCAGCAGTGGCGCCACCTTGGCAGCCATTGCGCAAAAGCTGCCCGAACTGCCCGCCAACGCCCGCGTGCTGGGCTTCAACTACGACACGGGCGAACGTTATCTGTCTATCGACGGCTTCTTGCCTGCATGACGCAGACGCAAGCGCAAATGCCGGCGCTTGCAACCATGCCACGAAAAAGCCGGGCCCTATGGCCCGGCTTTTTTATGCAGCTATTGCCTCTGCGTCTGTTTCAACGCTTGTTCGCCAAAAAATTACCGCCCAGCTTGAGAAGGTCGCTCATATCGACATCGCCGTCGCCGTCCTGATCCAGCACAGAAGCCAGCATGGCGCCGCCAAGGCCACCTTGGCTTTGCAGGCGGTTGCTTTCGGTACCCAGCGCCTGCCCCAGCTGGTTGGCGTTGAGGTTTTGGGTCTGCACCTGCTTGGCCATATAGCTCATGACCAGTGGTGCCAGCATTTGCAGCAGTTGCCCGGCCTTGTCGCTGCCAAGCCCGGTCGCCTGCCCCAGATTGGCCTCGGCACGGTCTTGCTTGCTGCCAAAAATGTGCCCCAGAATGCCGCCGGCATCCAATTGTCGACTGTTGGCGCTGGCAGCACTCCCGCCGCCCAGCGCGCCTAGCAAGTCGCCCAAAGCACCGAGGCCGCCTGTGGCCGCATTGGCATTGCCCGCTGCACCGCCGCCGAGCAAGCCGCCCATCATGCCCATCAGGTCGGTGGCATTGCTACCGCTGTGGTCGCGTTGCAGAGCATTGAACAAAGCGTCGGCACCGCCTTGCGATTGGGCGTTGCGCCCCAGTGCCCCCACGATCATGGGCAGTGCGGCGCCAATCGCCTGCTGTGTGGTTTGGGTATCTGCACCCAGCTGCTGGGCAATTTGCCCGCTGGCACCGCCTTGCAGCTGAGAAAGCAGGTCGTTCAGAATGGATTGGCTCATGGTATGTCGTGTCCTTATATGAATGTGAAAAAAGGCAAGGCGTATGCGCCTGCCCGGGTGGTCAATAAAAATGTCTCGGCTGGACTGACCGTGCTCAATTGCCGCTCAGGCAGGTGCGCATGAAGGCTTTGCGCGCATCGCCCTTTTTGCCAGTGGCTTGCCGGTTGCAGGTTTTCATTCTTTCCTGCCGCGTCTGGGGTGTGCTGCTTTTACCGGCCAGGCATGCTTTCATGAAAGCCTGACGCTCAGCGCCGGTTTTCTGGTCGGCTTGGGCTTGGGCATTGCAGGTTTTCATCCGCTCTTGCTGGGGATTAGGGCCGGCGTACGCGGTGCCTGCCACGGCAAAAGCCAGCAGGGCGCCAAGGGCAATGTGTGCAGAACGCATGTTGTTCCTCTCGATGGGTAGGTATAACTTGGGCGACTATTTCGCGCATCCATTGTGCCGTATAAGCCCATTTTTTGTCTCAACCGCCCATCCCCCTCGGCTCCCGCAAAGGCAACTCTTTCACGATTTATGCACAATTCATGCTGCAAGTGCATGCACACTTTCCAATTCTTTTTCAATTCTCGACCGTAGCAGGCACGACACATGAGTCAAAGGTGCCATCGCATGAAGCGGTTTTGCGGCAATCAGTTAGCGCCCGCTTCGGCCTGCACCGGTAGGCTGCCGTTGGGCATGGCTGCGCCCTCTCATCGCTTGATTGCCATATCTGGGCAACAGTGATGCATGCGCCTTTCTGGCCGCTACGTCGCCACAGCGGATACACTGCACGCTGCTTTTTCTGATTCGAGCACGCATGAGCACATCCTCATATCGCCCCTCATCTGCCCGCCGTGCACGCCCCGTTCGTGCGCAAGCAGCAACCGGCAAGCCTGCCAGCGCCTTGGGCTGGATGCACACCGCCCGCTTTTTGACCACGGCCGCCCAGCTGCACCAATTGCCCCAACTGGACATGCCCGAAGTGGCGTTTGTAGGGCGTTCCAACGCAGGCAAGTCCACCTGCATCAACACCCTGACACAAAAGAAACAACTGGCCTTTGCCTCCAAAACGCCAGGGCGCACCCAACACATCAACCTGTTTGCGCTGGGCAAACAGGGGGCGACCGATGCCGTGCTGGCCGATCTGCCCGGCTATGGCTACGCCGCCGTGCCGCTGGCCGACAAAGAGCGCTGGCAGCAAGTCATGGCCAACTATCTGTGCCAGCGCAACAATCTGGCAGGCATCGTCATGCTGTGCGATGCGCGCCTGGGCCTGACCGAGCTGGATGAACTGCTGCTGGAGCTGATTCGCCCGCGGGTGGAACAAGGCTTACCCTTTTTGATTCTGCTGACCAAGGCCGACAAACTCAACCGCAGCGAAAGCAGCAAGGTGCTGGACATTACCCGCCTGCAAGCGGGCGGGGGGCAGGTCATGCTGTTTTCTGCCCTCAAGAAACAGGGGCTGGAGCAAGTGGCGCAATGGCTGTTCGACACCACCCGCACTGCAGCTACCGCACAGACAGATGCGCTTGCGCCGGATGCACCCGACCAGCCCGATTCGACCGAGCCGCCCGCCCCCCATGCGGCCTGAACGCAACAGAACATGCTGCTGGAGTGACATACACGCCACAACCTTGTTTGTCGCACTGCTGGCAACTCGCTATAATTAGCGGTTCTGCAGAAATCCGTCTGCAGATTCGATAAGGAAATTCATCATGTACGCAGTCATAAAAACCGGCGGCAAGCAGTATCGCGTTGCAGCCGGCGACAAGATCAAGGTAGAACAGATTGCTGCGGACGAAGGCAAGGAAATCACCCTCGATCAGGTGTTGGCCGTTGGTAATGGCGACAAACTGACCGTTGGTGCTCCGCTGGTGTCCGGCGCAACCGTAGTAGCCAAAGTGGTTGCTCACGGCAAGCACGACAAAGTGCGCATCTTCAAGCTGCGCCGCCGCAAGCATTATCAAAAACACCAAGGGCACCGCCAGTCGTATACCGAACTGGAAATTGCCTCCATCAACGCCTGAGCGGCGCAAGGAGTGTAAAACATGGCACAGAAAAAAGGCGGCGGCTCTACGCGAAACGGGCGTGATTCCAAGCCCAAAATGCTCGGCGTCAAGGCTTTTGGCGGCGAACTGATCAGCGCTGGCTCCATCATCGTGCGCCAGCGTGGCACCAAATTCCATCCCGGCAACAACGTGGGTATCGGTCGCGACCACACCCTGTTCTCGCTGGTAGATGGTCATGTGTCGTTCGGCACACGTGGTGCACAAAACCACCAGGTGGTGGATGTGACTCCGGCTGAATAAGCCTTTGCATCCGGCATCCTTGCAAAAAGCCCCACACTGGGGCTTTTTGTTTTTGGACCGACGCGGGTAAGATGCACCCCGCGCTCTTGCCCCAGGCTGCCCGAAGGAATTACCCATGAAATTTGTTGATGAAGCCCTGATCGACGTGGCCGCTGGCGATGGCGGCAACGGCTGCGCATCGTTTCGGCACGAAAAATACAAGGAATTTGGCGGCCCGGACGGCGGCGACGGCGGTCGTGGCGGCCATGTCTGGGCGGTTGCCGACGTCAACCTCAACACCCTGGTGGATTTTCGCTACGCGCGCCGCTTCGAGGCCAAGCGCGGGCAGCACGGCATGGGCAGCGATATGTTTGGCGCGGCCGGTGACGACATCACCCTCAAAATGCCTGTGGGCACCGTCATCAGCGACGCCGAAACCGGCCAGATTTTGTTCGAGCTGCTGGTGCCTGGCGAAAAAATCCTGATCGCCAAAGGCGGCGACGGCGGTTTTGGCAACCTGCGATTCAAAAGCGCCATCAACCGCGCACCCCGCCAAAAAACACTCGGCTATCCGGGCGAGAAAAAAAGCCTGCGGCTCGAACTCAAGGTGCTGGCCGATGTGGGCCTGCTGGGCATGCCCAATGCGGGCAAATCCACCTTCATTTCCGCCGTCAGCAACGCACGCCCCAAAATTGCCGATTACCCCTTCACCACGCTCTACCCCAATCTGGGCGTGGTGCGCGTCGGGCCAGAGCAAAGCTTTGTGGTGGCCGACATTCCCGGCCTGATTGAGGGCGCCAGCGAGGGCGCCGGGCTGGGGCACCAGTTCTTGCGCCATTTGCAGCGCACCCGCCTGCTGCTGCACATCGTGGACATGGCCCCGTTCGACGACAGCATCGATCCCGTGACCCAGGCCAAAGCCATCGTGGCCGAACTGAAGAAATACGACAAAACCCTGTACGACAAACCCCGCTGGCTGGTACTCAATAAACTGGATATGGTGCCTACCGAAGAGCGCGCCACCCGGATAGCCGATTTTGTGAAGCGCCTGAAGTGGAAAGGCCCGGTGTACGAAATTTCCGCCCTCACGCACGAGGGCTGCAAACCGCTGGTGCGCGATATCTACACACACGTCCACGCGGAGCTGTGCAAGGAACAGCCGCCAGCCGCCGAAAGCGACCCGCGCTTCATTGAACAGGAGGCAGAAGCCACGGCGACCGAGGCTGCCCCCAAGAATGCCCCTGCCAGCAAGCCACGCAAACCGCGCACAAAGGCAACATAACCCTCTTCCCGTCGCAACGCTTTTGCCTGCTGCAACCACCCCATTTTTTAACACAAGCACCATGACTGCGTCTGGATACGTCACCGCCCAACATCCCGATTCTGCGCGCGCCGCACTGGCGCAAAGCACCTTGCAACAAGCCCGCCGCATCGTCGTGAAAGTGGGCTCCAGCCTGGTTACTGACGAAGGCCGCGGACTGGATGCCGCCGCCATTGGCGAGTGGTGCCGACAACTGGCCGCCTTGCGCCAACAAGGCTGTGAAGTCATCATGGTCAGCAGCGGCGCGATTGCCGAGGGCATGAAGCGCCTGGGCTGGCATACCCGCCCCAAAGAGATTCACGAGTTGCAAGCTGCCGCCGCCGTTGGCCAGATGGGGCTGGTGCAGATGTATGAAAGCCGCCTGCGCGAGAACCAGCTGCAATCGGCCCAGGTGCTGCTCACACATGCCGATTTGGCCGACCGCGAACGCTACCTCAACGCACGCTCCACCCTGCTAACGCTGTTGCAGTATGGCGTGGTGCCCGTCATCAACGAAAACGATACGGTGGTGAACGACGAGATCAAGTTCGGCGACAACGACACCTTGGGCGCATTGGTGGCCAACCTGATCGAGGCCGATTTGCTGGTCATTCTGACCGACCAGCGTGGTCTGTTTACCGCCGACCCGCGCAAACAGCCAGACGCTCAACTGGTACACATCGGCCAGGCGGGCGATGCGGCGTTGGAGGCCATGGCAGGCGGCGCAGGCAGCAGCATTGGCAAGGGCGGCATGCTCACCAAAATTCTGGCCGCCAAGCGCGCCGCTCGCTCTGGCGCCAGCACCGTGATTGCCTGGGGGCGCGAGTCTGACGCCCTGCAGCGGCTGACACAAGGCGAGGTCGTCGGCACCCTGCTACTGGCCCCCACCCACAAACTGCAAGCGCGCAAGCAATGGATTGCCGACCACTTGCAAATGCATGGCGCGGTGGTGGTGGATGCGGGCGCGGCCAACAAATTGCAGCGCGAAGGCAAAAGCCTGCTGCCCATTGGCATGCTGTCCGTATCAGGAGAGTTCCAGCGTGGCGAGGTCGTGGCCGTGCACAACGAGCAAGGGCAGGAAATTGCCCGCGGCATTGCCAATTACGCCAGCACAGAAGCTCGCCGCCTGTGCCGCAAACCCTCCAGCCAGTTCGAGGCCTTGCTGGGCTATGTGGCCGAACCCGAAATGATTCACCGCGACAACATGGTGCTGATGCGGCGCGGTTCGGACGGCAATTAACACGCACCACCTACCGCGTACTGCCGCACTCTACTTGCGCAGGTCGCTGCTGCGCAACAGCGGCAGCACCTCTTTGTGTTTTACGCTTTTTTTCCGTAAGAGCGGGGATACAGCACATCCGCCTGTACGGCCTGCTCCGTCATTGCCAGCGTTTCGGTCGCAAAGCCCAGCTCTTGTGCACGCTCGGTGATTTGCCGCAGCACCTCTTGCGGCAGATGCGAGGCGCGCGCCAGAATCCACAGGCATTGACGATCGGGTGTGCCGACCAAGGCCCATTCGTAATCCGAGTCAAGCGCCAAAATCCAGTACGCACCGTAAAACGGTCTGAGAAAGCTCACGCGCCACTTGGCATTGCCACTGCCGGGCACCACTTTGGCAACTCCGGTAATGGTCGCCGTGCTGCCGTCGGATCGGGTGCAGCTGTTGCGCACCTGCATGCCATCCACCGTCAAGGTGTATTCGGCTTTGTTGTTGCGACTGCACTTTGTTTGAAACCAATTGGGCAAACGGGCAATTTCATACCACGTGCCGACATAGCGCTCGGGCACCACATGATCGACTGTGAGCAAATCGGGCAGCACCGCTTTTCTGGCCGAGCGGCTTCTCATCACGCTGATGGCGGTGGCAGCGCCAACGGCTGCGGCCACCAGCACAAACAGGGATCGTTTTTTTGACGGGCAGGGACAAGGCACGGTTTTTTCTCCTGAAGTCATGACAAAGCTGATGCACCATATTGCCCGCCATGCGTTTTGCCTGCTCTGCACTTGGTGCCTACGACACACCTGAGAAAGCCACCACCTTCTTTTGCAGCCAACGCCCGCCAACAACATGCTTTTGCTTGGCAGCAATGTAGCGCAAAGCGCGACAAGATGCCAGCCCTTTATGGCCTGATTAACGCCCGAAAAAACAGGTGGCGTGGCACAATGTTCGGCCTATGAGCAGCCCTTTTTCCGACCTGGGCCATTCGCCCGCCACATCTGCGCCCGGCAGCGATGCCAACGCAGGCGCTGCCATGGCTACGCGGCAGCGCAGCGTGTGCCTGTGCGCAGACGATTTTGGCCTGCACGAAGGCATCAATGCGGCTGTGCTGGATCTGGCGCAATGCAGGCGCCTGGGGGCCACGGCCTGCATGGTGGATGGCCCCTGTTGGGCCGAAGGCGCACACGCTCTGCGCGCCCTGCCCGCATCGTGGCTGGATGTTGGACTGCATCTGGATCTGACGGAAATGCGCCTGTCACAACAGCGCAAATATCCCCGCCGGCGGCTGATCGCCAACAGCTATTTGCAGCGGCTGGATCCGGACTGGCTGCTGGCCGAAGCAGAGCGCCAACTCACCGCATTTGAAACCCATATGCAGCGCCCGCCAGCCTTTGTCAGCGGGCACCGGCATGTGCACCAGCTGCCGCAAGTGCGCGATGCCCTGTTGCAGGTCTTGGAACAGCGCTACCCCGCAATGCAGCGCCCTTGGCTGCGCAGCACCCGCCCCGCCCTGCAAGGCAGTGCTGCCTTGCGCATCGGCTGGCGCAATGCACTCAAAGCCCGCGCCATTGCCTGCCTGGGCGCAAAAGCCTTGGCACAGGCGGCGGCCGAGCGGCACTTTGCCATGAACCGCGCCCTGGCGGGCGTATACGGCTTTGATGCCTCGGCGCGCAATTACCAGCGCCTGCTGTCCATTTGGCTGCAACGCTGCCAGCATGGCGATGTGCTGGCCTGCCACCCCAGCAACAGCGTGGTACCGGGCGACGCCATTGCCCACGCCCGCTGCATCGAGTATCAGGTGCTGGCCGCAGACAGTTTTGACCAGTTGTTCGCTCAGGCCGATGTGCACATCGGCCCCTTGTCGCGCCAACTGCAAGCCGATGGCAGCATGGCTGCCATCTGACCCCGCCCCACTCAACCACCCAGCCCATTTGTTCAGCTTGTTTATCGAGATTGTCTCCCCGTATGTTTTCGGCTTTTTGGTCTCACATCATTGAACGCATCCAGCAGCACGTGCAGCAATGCCGGGTCGATGCCGCGCATGCCGTGGTGCTGCTGCCCTTTGCACAGCTTATGCCCGTGGCGCAGCGGCAATGGGCGCAGCAGTTTCCTGCCAGCCTGATGCCGCAGTTCGAAACCAGCTGGAGCTGGGCGCAGCGCCTGCGGCCTTTTGCTGCGGGCGAAAACGATCTGGCTTTCGACACCGGTCTGGATTGGCTCACGGCGCAGCGCCTGCTGCAACAGGCGGGCTTGGCCCAGCAGGCGCCTTGGCTGGCCAACCGGGTACGCGAAGCCGCATTGCAACTGGCACCCCTTGCCGCTGCGCAAGCTCCCGCGCAGCGCATGGGTTGGGCACAGCGCATGCAGGCCGATTTGCAGCAGTCGCACACCGCGCCTGCCCTGCAATACGAGCAGGCCATTGCCAGCCTCGCGGTGGTGTGGGCGGGGCATTCCGCCTACGCAACCGATGCGCTGTTCGACGCCATTGATACCGGCGAGCCGCAGGCGCTGCTGCTGGTGCCGGGCCTGCAAGACGACCCCTTGGCGCGGCAACTGCTGGCGCACGCCCAGGCCGTGCGGCCGCAAACCACCTGTTTGCTGGAATGGCCGCAAGCGTTATTGCAGCCCGGGCAAGCCACCCTGCCGCCCGCCCGCCTGCACGCCACGCTCGATCCGGAAGACGAAGCACAATGCGCCGCGGCCTGCGTGCAACGCGTCGTGCAACAAGAGCAAGGGCTGGTGGCACTGGTCGATAACGACCGCGCGCTGACGCGCCGCATCAGCGCCCTGCTGGCCGATCAAGAACTGGCCGTGCGCGATGAAACCGGCTGGAAGCTTTCCACCACCATCGCCGCCAGCCACCTCATGCTGCTGTTGCGCGCCTGCTTGCCCCAAGCCAGCAGCGATGCGGTACTGGCTTGGCTCAAACTATTGGCCAGCTCCACACAAGCGGCCCATGCCGACGCAACCGCCCAAGCAACCAACCGCGTGACGGCTGCCGACGTGCAGGCCATCGAGACACATTTGCGCCGACAGGAACGCGCCCAATGGCCGCAACACGATGCGGGCAACGCCCATTGGCGGAACTGGCAGCACCCGGCAGCAAGTCTGGCTCTGCAAATCAACACATGGCGCAGCGCCTTGCAACGCCCCCGCACGCTGCCGCAGTGGCTGGACGATATCCGCCAAACCCTGCAAGCCACCGGCCAATGGCAAGCTCTGCAACACGACAAGGCCGGCCAAACCCTGATGCAGGTATTGCACTGGCAAACCGGCGCGCCCGCGTGGCCTGCCAGTACCGCTACCGCCTGGCCGCTTGAAACGCTCATGCACTGGCTCACGCAGGTGCTGGAGGCATCCAGCTTTGTGCCCGACTATCCCCTGCAAGAGCAGGTGTCCATTGTGCCGCCCAGCCAGTTGCTGGCGCGCCCCTTTGCCGCCGTCATCATGCCCGGCTGTGACGAAAAGCGCCTGCCTGCCGCGCCTACCCCGCCGGGCTTGTGGACCCGCGCGCAGCGCGCCCTGCTGGGTCTTCCCGATCAGGAGCAACTGCAGCAGGCACAGCGCCATGTCTGGCAATACGTGCTCTCGTTTGCCGAACTGGACATCATCACCAGCGCCAGCGATGGCACGGTTGAACTGCTGCCCAGCCCCCTGCTGTTGGAATGGCAATTGCACCCCGACGCTGCGCTGCGCACGATCACCCCTGCGGCTGACCCGCGCACCCTGCGCAGCGTGCCCGAGCAAACCCCATCCGCGCCGCTGCCTTGTGCCAGCAGCCTGCCGGTGCACACCATTTCTGCCAGCAGCTACAACAATCTGCGCGCTTGCCCATATCGCTTCTTTGCGCTCAACATGCTGGGCTTGCGCGAAGTGCGCGAGCTGGATGCGGTCGTGGATAAGCGCGACCTGGGCAACGGGGTGCACCGCGCGCTGCATCTATGCCACCAAGAGCTGGCGCAAGCCATGCCCAACGCCACTGCGCTACCCGCACAGCCTGTTTTGGCGGAACAGCTGGACACCTGCGCCCAGCAAGCGCAAAAAGAACTGGGGCTGGGCGCAGCCGAACTGTTGCCCTTCAGCAGCGTGTGGTCGCACATGCGCGACGGCTACTTGCGATGGTTGCTGCAAGACTTTGCGCACACCCACGCCCAGTTCGCTGCGGGTGAAACGCGCCGCCAACGCGAACTGGCCGAGCTGCTGAATGAATCGCCGCCGCCCGATACCCCCGAATCGGTAACGCAATTACCCCCTTACACCGTCACCATTACCGGCGCGATTGACCGCATGGACCAGCTGCCCGCCACCACGGCCGACCAACCCGCATGGCGACTGATCGATTACAAAACCGAAGCGGCAGACAAAACCCGCAAGCGCATCCGCAGCGACGGCGAAGACAGCCAATTGCTGTTCTACGCCGCCCTGCTGGCACCCCAGGCCGTGCAGGCGATGTACCTCAATCTGGGAGAAGACGGCCAGACCAAGCCTTTCCCGCAAGAAGACGCCAACGCCTTGGTGCCCAAACTGCTGCACACTCTGGCCGATGAGCTCAGCCGCATCGCCCAAGGCGCGCCGCTGCCCGCGCTGGGCGAAGGCAAGGTGTGTGATTACTGCCCCGCACGCGGCCTGTGCCGACGCGATTTTCGCGCCACCCCCCAACAGCCTGCTGACCAAGCTGCCAACGCATGAACGCTTCGCCCACTCCCAACCCCGCCAACACCGTGCCCGCCGCTGCGGCCTACGCCATCAACGGCCAGCCCGCCACGCCCGCGCAGTTTTACGCCCTGGCCTGCCACACGCAACACCATGTGTTGGTAGAAGCCTGCGCGGGCGCAGGCAAAACCTGGATGCTGGTATCGCGCATTGTGCGCGCCCTGCTGGACGGTGCTTTGCCCGAGCAAATTCTGGCCATCACCTTCACACGCAAGGCATCGGCCGAAATGTTGCAACGCCTGCAAGAGTGGCTCGAAACATTCGCCCATCAGCCATTACCCGCACTGGCGCAAGAACTGCAAGCCCGTGGCATGACTGCGATCGAAGCACAGCAACACGCGCCCGCCTTGCAGGGCTTGTATCTGCGGTTGTTGCAGCATGGCAGGCCGGTGCAAATCCGCACCTTTCACAGCTGGTTTGCCGCGCTGCTGCGCGCTGCGCCTTTGCAGGTCATGCAGCAGCTGCAACTGCCTGCCGATTACGAACTGCTGGAAGACGACAGCCCTGCCATCGAAGCCACCTGGCAGCCGTTTTACCAGGCCGTGCTGCAAGACCCTGCCGCACTGGCCGACTTCCATGCGCTGGTGCAAACACACGGCCGCAGCAACACCCACACCGCTCTGCACAACGCCCTCAGCAAACGCACCGAGCTGACCCTGGCCGATGACGCAGGCGTGCTGGAGCAGTCTGTTGCGCCATTTGCCGACATCTTTCCCCATATGGCAGGCTGCGAGCAGCCCAGCGACTGGCTGCTGCAACGGCATGCAGGCCGCCAGCTGCTGCTGGATGCCGCGCGGGCGCTGGGTTCTGCATCAGCCACCAGCTTCCAGGCATTCGGCTCCGCGCTGGAACAAGCCGTCACCGCCCAGGATTGGAGCGGCGTTCACGATGCCTTGATGACGCAAAAAAGCGAGCCACGCAAATTCAGCGACAAAGTACCTCATCTGGAGCACATACGCGCCGCGCAAGCCGCCGTGCAAGACGTACTGCAAGCCAACATCCAGCACGCAGGCTGGGTGCATCAGCAACGCATGGTGCGCCTGTCGCGCCTGCTGTGCCGCAGTTATGCCGCCGTTAAACGGCAGAACGGCTGGATTGATATGGCCGATGTGGAAAACGCCGCACGCACGCTCTTGCAAGACACCAGCTTGAGCGGCTGGCTGCAAGAACGGCTGGACACCCAAATCCGCCACGTGCTGATTGATGAATTTCAGGACACCGCCCCCCTGCAATGGCAAGCCCTGCACGCCTGGCTGGCCAGCTATGCCGGCGCCGGGCAAGCGCCCAGCGTATTCATTGTGGGCGACCCCAAGCAAAGCATTTACCGCTTTCGCCGCGCCGACCCGGCCGTGTTTCGCGCGGCGCGCGACTTTGTGCAACACGGCATGCAGGGCGCCATTCTCAGTTGCGACCACACCCGCCGCAATGCCCCGGCCGTGCTGCAAGCGGTCAATGCCACCATGTTGGCGGCACAAGCGCAAGGGCATTTCAGCGACTTTCGCACGCACACCACCGCCGCCCGCACAACAGGTTGCGTGCTGGCCCTGCCCGTAATCGAACGACCAGAAAAATCCGCCAGCACCGCAGCCTATGCCAACGCCCCCTGGCGCGACAGCCTGACCACACCCCAAACCGATGCCGAAGAAAAAATAACCGCCCGCGAATGCCAGCAGGCCGCAGCGTGGCTGGCGCAATGCCTGCAAGCAGGCATGCAAGCGCAAGACATCCTCATCATGGCGCGCAAAAACGACCGCCTGCTGGTCATGCAGCAAGCCTTGGCCGCGTATGGTATCCGCAGCCAAATGGCGCAAAAGCAATTGCTGGCCGATGCGCCCGAAGTGCAAGACATCGTCGCGCTGGTCGATGCCCTCGTCTCGCCCCAGCACACCCTTTCGCTGGCGCGCGCGCTCAAGTCTCCCCTTTTTGGCGCAACAGATGCGCAATTGGTGCAACTAGAACTGGCCGTGCGCGCCCAGTCTTTGCAAACCGCAGATGCCTCCAGCGCAGATACTGCACCAAACAACGCACCCCGCATGCCGTGGCTGATCTGGTTGCTGCAACAGGCCGGCAAACCAACGCCCGAATCTGCAGCAGGCATTGATACCCCTTGGGCGCAATGGGGCGCCACCTTGCGCCTTTGGCAAAGCTGGGTGCAACAGCGCCCCCCGCATGATGCGCTGGCCGCCATCTACCACGATGGCGACGTACTGGCCCGTTACGCCGCTGCCGTGCCTGCCGCCCAACGCCCCAGCGTGCTGCAACACTTGCGCGCCCTGCCTGCACAGGCACTGGCGCTCCATGGCGGCCGCTACCCGCACGCTTACGACTGGGTGCGCGCCATGCGCAGCGGCAATGGCGAATCAGCCCCCGCCAACCCCGGCGAAAACACCGTGCGCCTGCTCACCGTGCATGGCGCCAAAGGACTGGAAGCCCAGCTCGTGCTGCTGCTAGACACCGATGCCGCCAGCGCGCGCACCAACAGCATGGACATCCTCATCCACTGGCCAGGCGAAAAACCGCACCCCACGCAGCTGGTTTTTTTGTCGGGCGCGAAAGACATTCCACCGTCTACCACCACCTTGCACCAGCAAGAAAAAGCCGTGCAAGAACGCGAGGAATACAACGCCCTGTACGTTGCCATGACACGCGCCCGGCAAATGCTGGTGCTGTCATGCGCACAACCCCACCGCGCATCTGACAGCAGTTGGTGGAAGCAACTGCACAACGCCACGCAACCACTGGCCATCGCGCTGGATGATGACCAGATCCCCCTCTTGCCAGAAACCATCCGCAACCTGTTGCAGCAAACGGAATCCCCTCCAGCGCGCGACGCGGCAACAGCCTCCTCGTCCGCAATCCAGCTGCCCGTTTTGCCTCCCTTGCCTGCCAGCCTGCGCCGCAATCCGCATGCCACACAGGCCTTGCAGCAAAAAGATGACGCCCAGCAGCAACTGGCCGACATCGGCAGCGCCATGCACCGCGCGCTGGAATGGTATCGCCCCGGCCAACCCATCGACACCCCGGCGGTGCGCAGCAGCCTGGCCGCGCAGTACCAGCTGGATGCCGCACAGCTCGACACCGCCTTGCAACGCGCGCAAGCCATTACGCAAGGCGAAGGCGCCTGGGCGTGGAACAGCGAACACATCAGCTGGCAGGGCAATGAAGTCGGCATCAGTTGGCAAGGCAACAGCTACCGGCTGGATCGCCTGGTGCTACGCAAAGCGCATGACCGCGAACCGGCCTGCTGGTGGGTGCTGGACTACAAATCCGCCCTGCGCCCCGAGCGCCAACAAGAACTGGTGCAGCAGTTGCAACAATATCAGCACATCCTGCAAACGCTCTACCCCGACACGCCCGTGCGCGCCGCTTTTGTTTCGGCGGATGGACGGTTCCTCGCAGTTCCGTGAATAAGCTCTAGAACCTACTCCTCCAACTGAGACGAATCCCGTTGAACAAGAGACGTAAGCACGCGGCTCTGCACACGCAGCAAAATGGACCGCTTTGCACGCTTTGACACAATTTACTTTTGCACGACGCATATTCACGCTACAATGCATCAGTTGCAGCTATTTGCTTACCTTCGCTGCAACGAAGTCTGACCCAAGGCAGCGGTCGCCTCAGCACCGTTTTCTTCAGCCACCAATCCGTTTTTCTGGTTTTGTTCTGGTGGTCTCGCTTTTCCATTTGGCAAGCTTGTATTGAATCGACTTGACTGACGAGTCGATCAAATGTCTTTGCACACACGCATGACAAACTGATGCCATAGCGCCATGCAAAGACACATTGTTTCTATTTTCTTGAATGAATTCTCATAACAAAAAATCTCACCCCAAATCATTGAGCAGATATCTGATTACCCCCATGAGCCGTGCGCTGCAATGCGGCAATTTTTCTGCCTCTCTCTCAGTACGCAACGGCCAAGGGTCCCAAGCCCATGATCGGATCTATACCTTTTGCCCCAGTTTCCCCAGCCGCGAAAGCGCCCTGCACTATGCAGCAGAACAAGGACAAAACTGGCTGATCAACCCCACAGCTTTTGCCTGAGGCAAGGTTCTTACACAAGGAAGCCCTATGGCAAAGGAAGAATTGATTGAAATGCAAGGCAAAGTCGATGAGGTTTTGCCTGATTTGCGCTTTCGGGTCACGCTGGAAAATGGCCACCAGGTCATTGCCTACACCAGTGGCAAGATGCGCAAACACAGCATTCGTGTACTTGCTGGCGACAAAGTGACGCTGGAGCTTTCGCCCTACGATTTAAGCAAAGCGCGTGTCACGTTCCGACACATAGAAAACCGAACGCCGCGCCCCAGCTTTGTCAACAAAATCCCTCAGCATTAAAAACGCACCCCCAGAAACGTTTCCAACTCCGTACTTTCAGGCCCATTTATTTTGGGCCATTCAAAAACAGAGATTGAAAGCGTATCTGACTTCTCTTTTACCAACCAGCGAAATCCGTCACTGGCATTTCGCTCATCATGAAAGGCTCGAAAATGAGCAACAAACTATACGTCGGAAATCTGTCTTACTCTGTGCGTGACCATGACCTGGAACAGGAATTTGCCCCCTATGGCAATGTGCAGTCTGCCAAGGTCATCATGGATCGTGACACACAACGCTCCAAAGGCTTTGCATTTGTCGAAATGTCTTCGGCCAGCGAAGCAGAAGCGGCCATCCAGGAGCTCCACGGAAAAAGCCTGAGCGGTCGAGACATGACGGTCAATATCGCCCGCCCCATGGAAGCACGCGCACCACGTGGAAACGGCGGGTTTCGCAACAGCTACAACACGGGCCGGGATTATTCCTAAGCGCTTGTCGCCTCACACGGGTAAACGGCAAAAAAGGCCAACTGCTTAGAGCCCGTTTACACTTGACCGCCATGCAAACCACCTCACGCAGGTCTATGTTTGGCGGTCGTTTTATTTCCCGATACAAAATCGGCCAAAAATCTCGCCGAGCAGATCGTCCGAGGTGAATTCGCCCGTGATGCTGTTGAGCGCATTCTGCGCCAGCCGCAGCTCTTCGGCCAAAAGATCCAGCTGCATGTCCGGGCGCTGCATATGCTGCTGTGCCTGCTCGATATGCTGGGCAACTTGTTGCAAAGCCTGCACATGGCGCTGTCGGGCAATGAAAACACCCTCTGTTCGCCCTTGCCAGCCCACCAATTGCAGCAGGCGTTGGCGCAAGGTATCCAGCCCCAGCCCGGTTTGCGCGGAAAGCAGCAACCAATCATCCGCCACGCCATCCATGGCTGTATCCGTTGCGGCATGAGTTTGCGCCATATCGTGTGTCATGTCGCATTTGTTGCCCACATGCAGCACAGGCACGCGGGCAGGTAGTTGTTCGGCCAGTTGCTGCGCAATATGTGCATCGGCCGCACGGTAGTCGGGCTGTTGCAAACGGCTCAGGTCGTGCACGAACAGCACGGCATCGGCTTGGCCAATGGCGCTCCAGGCGCGGGCGATACCGATTTGCTCCACCGGGTCGATCGCGCCTGCGGCGGCATCGCGCAGCCCCGCTGTATCGACCACATGCAGCGGCACGCCTTCGATCTGGATGGTTTCGCTGACCTTGTCGCGCGTGGTGCCCGCAATAGGTGTCACGATGGCCAGCTCCGCCCCGGCCAAGGCGTTGAGCAAAGAGCTTTTGCCCGCATTGGGCTGCCCCGCAATCACCACCTGAATGCCATCGCGCAACAGCGCCCCTTGCCCGGCCTGCTGGCGCATGTGCTGCAATTGATCGGCAATACGCTGCAATTGGCCAGCGGCAGCAGCCGCCTGCAAAAAATCAATGTCTTCTTCCGGAAAATCGAGCGTGGCCTCTACCAGCATGCGCAAATGCACCACCGCATCACGCAGCGTCGACACTTCGCGGCTGAATGCGCCACTGAGGCTGCGCCCCGCGCTGCGAGCGGCTGCTTCGGTGCTGGCATCGATCAAATCGGCTACGGCCTCGGCCTGCGCCAAATCCAGCTTGCCGTTGAGAAACGCCCGTTGCGTAAACTCGCCAGGCTCGGCCAAGCGCACGCCTTTGTCAGCCCCCAACTCCAGACAGCGCGCCAGCAAAAGCTGCAACACCACATTGCCCCCGTGCGCCTGCAACTCCAGCACATCTTCGCCGGTATAGCTGTGCGGCGCCGGAAACCACAAGGCCAGCCCTTGGTCAATCGGTTGCCCCTTCGCGTCAGGAAAAGGCAGATAGCTCGCTTCACGCGGCACCAATTGCCTGCCCAGCAAAGCCTGCACCAACGGCTCCAACCCTTGCCCGCTGATGCGCACAATGCCCACCGCCCCGCGGCCTGGGGCCGTGGCAATCGCAACAATCGGTTGGGAGCGGGAACTGAACATGATGCGGTTGAATGAATCAGAGGCAAGAGGCGCTACTGTGCCTGACCGTTTTCAATAGAAATCCAAGAAAGATGGCGTCTTTAGTAGCGCGACATTGCAGCTACACCACAAGAAAAAAGGGATTGACCATGAAGATCAATCCCTTGAATGGGTTGGTAGGACGTACAAGATTCGAACTTGTGACCAACGGATTAAAAGTCCGCTGCTCTACCAGCTGAGCTAACGTCCCACACTGTGCACAATTGAAACTGCGTTCCGTGTGCAGCTAAGCGAGAGATTATATAACAATTTTCGCACGCCCATAAAAAATTTATGGGCGCTGCTTTTTATTTGTTCTGCAAAGTGGTTTTTGTGCGCGAAGAGCCATAGCCCATATCGATTTCGCCATACGCCTCGACACGACTGCCACCCGTACCTTGGTTGGATGCGCCTCGACTGGATGCGCCCTCTGTCGCGCAACCCAACAAGAGTGATGCCAGCGCCAAACTGGCCAAGCCGTGCAGAGCTAGACGCTGCGCTTTTCGTTGATGCGATTGTGTATTCATCATATGTTGCAGCGTAGCATGAATGCGGACATTGCGCAAAATCACTTTGCTGTAAAAATTTGTGAGCCAGAAACCCAATCCATCAGCGCCTGCGCTTGCCTCCTGCACCTTTTTTCACACGTCAGACGCACAGCCAGTCGCTGCCATTTGCAGCATCGGCCAGCAACACATCGCTCAGGTTGCGGTTCAAGGCCGGAGCCAACGCGGCGGCGGCCAATTCAGGCAGGTTATTGCGCTCGCTCAGATGCCCTGCCAGCACATGCCCCAAGCGGCCGTGATTGAGCCGGGCAGCCAAGGCCGCCGCAGCCGCATTGCTCAAATGCCCCAAGTCGCCTGCCACGCGCCGTTTCAGAAATTCAGGGTAGCGCGAGGCGGCCAGCATGCCGGGATCATGATTAGATTCCAGCAGCAAAGCGTGGCATTGATGCAGGCTGTCGACCACATGGGCAGTGGCATGCCCCAGGTCTGTTGCGATACCCAAGACCCGATCCCCGTCGCTGCAGCGCAGTTGCAGCGGCTCGCGCGCATCGTGCGGCACGGTAAAGGGTTGCAACTGCATGCCGGCCACGTCCAGTACATCGCCATCGCGTGTCCAGCGTGCCAAACCTTCCCAATCGGGCGCCCCCATGCCCGCGTGTGTGCCCCGACTCATCCATACGGGGATGCGGTAGCGCAAAGCCAGAGACAGCACACAGCCGGTGTGATCCACATGCTCGTGGGTGATGAAAATCGCTGCCAACTCATCAGGCTCGACACCCGCCTGTTGCAAGCGCCCGACCAGCCTGCGCAAAGGCATGCCGCAGTCGATGAGCAAGTAGCGGCGACGCAATCCGTCGCCCGCCTCCAACAGGGTGGCGTTACCCGCACTGCCGCTGCCCAGACTTTTGAAACGCACGCTCATGGTCGCATTCGCTATAAAAAAACAGCCGCCCGATGGTCTCTGGGCGGCTGTTTCAACCCGGTTTGATCGGGCACTTGAACCAGACTGATCAGGAACGTCGCAAGTCGTCAGCCAGCAATTTGAGGATGCGCGCGCTGTCGCCTCCCTCAACCGCCTGCCCGCCTTCACTCAGGACACGCACCTGCGTGCCATTGCCCTGGCTTTGCAGGTGGATGCGATAGCGCACGGTGGTAACTTCAGGCGCTTTTCTGCTGAACAAGCGGCGCAAAAAGCCCTTGGATTCTTCTTTTTTATCGGCAACAAAGGGCACGTAGCGCACGTAGTACACAGCCGCTGCACGGTCGCGGTCTTCCACGGTGAAGCCGCTGCGATCCAGCGATAGCCCCACGCGACGCCATGCACGATCAAAGTCATCGGCCAACACCAGTGTCTGGTTGGCTTCGTTGTACTGAACAGCCGCCTGCGCGCGGCTTTGCTCAGCTTGTGCCGCAGCTTGCGACTGTTTCACCAGGGTGTTGGCACGCTCGGCAGGTACGCCCAAAGCCACCATCAGGCGGCGCAAAAATTCGTCTTCCAGCGCCGGATCGTTGGCGCGTGGCTGCCAAGACGTGGTGGATTTGTCACGCGAGGTGTACACCTCTTCCATGCCGCGCTGGCTCACGAAAATATCGGTGCCGCCGCTGGCATTGGCTTCCAGCCGCGTGCGGAAACGATCGAGCTGGCCGGTGGAGTACAACGAATCCAGCGCGCGACCCAGCGCTGCGCGGATCGGATCCAGCGGGATATTGGCGCGGTTTTCGGCCCAATCGGTTTCCATCACGCCGACCTTGCGGTCTTCAACAGCCAGTACGAAACCATTGTCTTCCCAGAAGGTTTTGACAGGCTCCCACAAGTCTGCAGGCGAGCGCTGCACCACCAGCCAGCGCTGGTTGCCATCGCGTTTGATTTGCACATCGCCCACCGAAGTGAGGGATGTCACAGCCGTTTGCCCCGTCGTTTTCTGCTCACCCGCATATTCCACTGCGCTGGCGCTGCCTGGCACAGTGTAACGCCCGTCATTGCTCAAACGCATCAGATCAGGCGGAACTTCCAACGGGTTGCCGCGCCGAGCAGAGCGGTAGTCGATACCGTCACCACCGCCGGTAAAAGAAGAACAAGCCGTCAGTGCCACAGCAAGACTGGCGATGGAGAGTTTTTGCAAAACGTTCATAAGCATTCGGGCCTCAAGCAGCAGACGCTGCGACAAACGAAAAAACAATGGCCTTTGTCAAAAGACATGCATCATATCAAGCCTACGGATTTCAAGGCGTTTTCTACCACAGCATGGTGAACCTTGCTCAGCGGCGTCAATGGCAGACGCAAGTCGCCGTCGCACAAGCCCATACGCTGCATGGCCCATTTGACTGGGATCGGGTTGGATTCGACAAACAGGCTTTTGTGCAGCGGCAAGAGCTGCTTTTGCAGGCGCATGGCTTCGTCGCGCGCGCCTGCCATGGCGGCTTTGCACAAGGCTTGCATCTGGGCAGGCGCCACATTGGCCGTGACGCTGATATTGCCGTGCCCGCCGCACAGCATCAAGGCCACGGCGGTCAAATCGTCGCCGGAGTACACGGCAAAGCCTTCGGGCACATCACGAAGCAGCCATTGCGCTCTGGCCAGGTCCCCCGTGGCCTCTTTGATGCCCACGATGCCCGGAATTTGCGTCAGGCGCAGCACGGTGTCGTGATCCATGCTCGCCACGGTGCGGCCCGGCACGTTGTACAGCACCATGGGCAAGTCGCCCACGGCTTCGGCAATCTGTTTGAAGTGCTGGTACTGCCCTTCTTGCGTGGGCTTGTTGTAGTAGGGCACCACCTGCAACTGGCAGTCTGCGCCAACGCTTTTGGCAGATCGCGCCAGATGAATGGCCTCTGCCGTGGAATTGGCGCCGCAGCCCGCCATGACAGGCACGCGACCGGCGGCCTGTTCAACCGCCACGCGGATGATTTCAATATGCTCGTCGACCGCAACGGTGGGCGCCTCGCCCGTGGTGCCCACTACGCCAATGCATTGGGTGCCCTGCTCGACGTGCCAATCCACCAACTTGCGCAAGCCTTGATAGTCAATTTGGCCATCAGGAAGAAAAGGGGTAACCAGGGCAACAATACTGCCGGTGATTGCTTGCATAGGAAATGTCTTTCAGCACAAAAGCGCAACCGAGGTGGCTGCTTGAATAGATCGGATGATTGTAGTTTGCCTATACCGTATGGGGCGAGCCCTTTTACCGGCGGCCCCGCATGCTGTTGCGCAAGGCCTCGCGCTGCTCTTGCAGTCGCTTGTCCTTGATGGCATCCATCTTTTCCATGGCTTTGCGCTTGGTGTAACCGCTGGCATCGGCCCAGGCCCACCAAACGACCGCCAGAGCGAACGGGGTGAGCACGTACAGCCAACTCCACTGCGCCACCGGCCCGATTTCCATGAGTTTGAGAACAAGCAGCACAACGCCAATGCCCAGAAAATACATGGTCCATTACTCCATAAAGATAGCGCCGGATCCGTTTCGTCCGGCTGCATGCGCCCACCATGAGCGCTCGTATCTTCGTCATTATCGGTCACTGCACACAAAAAACCCAACCCGTTTGAAACGGGTTGGGTCGAATTTGCCAAGTTTTTATGACAAATGAACAGACAAGCGCTTATTGCACGCTCACATCCACCCGGCGGTTTTCGGCATCGCTGCCTTCATGGCCGGTGGTGTCTTTGGGTTTAACCAGTTCCACATTGGCTTCTGGCACGCCCTGTGCAACGAGGAAGTCACGTACCGCCTGGGCACGTTTTTTCGAGAGCTCGGCATTCAACT
>RRZT010217958.1_pt1 | contig 24222 bp, 28 predicted proteins | sample 2165551 | NCBI WGS metagenome assembly RRZT01 (sample SAMN10456910, study PRJNA506462) | wastewater metagenome | biome: wastewater; feature: sludge; material: wastewater sludge; isolation source: wastewater sludge with Escherichia coli K12::gfp cells carrying plasmid... | place: USA: Moscow, Idaho... | reverse complement strand
GACCATCAGTAGGGCTGCCAAAAGGACAAATGGGAAATTCTGAAGTAGGTCATTTAAATATTGGTTCAGGAAGAATTATCTATCAAGATTATACAAAGATAACAAAATCGATTGAAGATGGAGATTTTTTTAAAAAAATAGAATTTCTTAATGCAATTGAAAATTGTAAGTTAAATAATACTAATTTACATTTAATAGGTCTTGTATCCGATGGTGGTGTTCATAGCCATAATACACATCTTTATGCATTATTAGAACTATGTAAAAGAGAGGACTTTGACAGAGTATTTGTTCATATAATCTTAGACGGTAGAGATGTATCACCTACAATTGGATTGGAACAGACAAGGGAATTATTAGACAAAATTGATGAAATAGGTGTAGGTAAAATAGCAAGTATTTCAGGAAGATACTATGCAATGGATAGAGATAGTAGATGGGAAAGAACAAAGCTAGCATATGATGTAATAGTAAATGGAACTGGAAATATGGGAGATAATCCATTAGATATTATAAGGGAAACTTATGATAATAAATTATTTGATGAATTTGTAATCCCTACAGTTATAACAGAAAATAATAAACCAATAGTGTTAATGGGTGAAAATGATTCTGTAATATTCTTCAATTTTAGACCAGATAGAGCAAGACAACTTACTAGAGCAATTGTAGATATAGATTTTAATGGATTTGAAAGAGAAAGATATTTTAAAACATATTTTGTTACTATGACAGAATATGATGCAAATATAAAAAATGTAATAGTAGCTTATAGTGGTGAAATACCTAAAAACACATTAGGTGAATATATAAGTAATCTAGGATTAAATCAATTAAGGATGGCAGAAACTGAAAAATATGCCCATGTTACATTCTTCTTTAATGGTGGAAGAGAAGAGCCTTTTCCAAATGAAGATAGAGCATTGATACCTTCTCCAAAAGTTGCAACCTATGATTTGCAACCAGAGATGAGTGCTTTTGAATTAAAAGATGAGGCAATAAAAAGAATTGAGTCAGATAAATATGATTTAATAATAATAAATTTTGCAAATCCAGATATGGTAGGTCATACTGGAGATTTAAATGCTGCAATAAAAGCTGTAGAGACTGTAGATTTTTGCCTTGGTGAAATTTTAAATGCATTAGAAAAGAAAAATGGGAAGGCATTGATAACAGCCGACCATGGAAATGCTGAAGAATTAATAGATGAAAGAGATAATTCTGCAATAACAGCTCATACAATAAATGAAGTACCATTGATTTTATTTGGTGATAATAGAGAATTACATTCTGGTATATTGGCAGATTTGGCACCGACTATATTAGAATTAATGGAATTAAATAAACCTGTGGAAATGGAAGGAAATTCATTATTAAACTAATAGGAGGAATAAAATGAGTATGATAGTAGATGTATATGCAAGAGAAGTACTAGATTCAAGAGGAAATCCAACTGTAGAGGTAGAAGTTATTTCAGAAAATGGTGGAATAGGTAGAGCATTAGTACCATCAGGAGCTAGTACAGGGGCTTATGAAGCTGTAGAATTAAGAGATGGAGATGAAGATAGATATAATGGCAAAGGAGTACTTAATGCTGTTAATAATGTAAATGATGTAATATCAGAAGAAATTATTGGATTATCTGTATTTGACCAATTAGGAATAGATGAATTATTAATTGAATTAGATGGAACCGATAATAAAGGAAAATTTGGAGCTAATGCAATATTAGGAGTTTCAATTGCAGTTGCTAGAGCTGCAGCTGATGAATTAGGAATGCCATTATATGAATATATTGGTGGAATAAATGGAAAGACATTGCCAGTTCCAATGTGTAATATATTAAATGGTGGAGAGCATGCAGATAATAATGTGGATATTCAAGAATTTATGGTAATGCCAGTTGGAGCAGAAAGCTTCCGTGAAGGTTTAAGAATGGCTACAGAAATATTCCATAGTTTAAGAAAAGTATTACAAGAAAAAGGTTTAAATACAGCAGTAGGTGATGAGGGTGGATTTGCACCAAATTTATCTAGCAATGAAGAAGCCTTGGCAACAATAGTAGAAGCTATAGAAAAAGCTGGATACAAGGCAGGAGAAGAAGTATTGTTGGCATTAGACGTTGCAGCTACAGAAATATATAATAAAGAAGAAAATACTTATTTCTTAGAAGGTGAAGGAAGAAAATTAACTGTAAATGAAATGATAGATTTCTATGAAGAATTAGTAAATAAATATCCAATAGTTTCAATAGAAGATGGATTAGCAGAAGATGATTGGGATGGTTGGAAAGAATTAACTAATAGACTTGGAGATAGAGTTCAATTAGTTGGAGATGATCTATTTGTTACTAATACGGAAAGATTAATTAGAGGAATTGAAGAAGGAATATCAAATTCTATATTAATAAAATTAAATCAAATAGGTACATTGACTGAAACATTAGAAGCAATTGAAATGGCAAAAGTAAATGGTATGACTGCAGTTATCTCACATAGATCTGGAGAAACTGAAGATACTACAATTGCAGATTTAGCTGTGGCATTAAACACTGGACAAATAAAAACTGGTGCACCTTCAAGAACTGATAGAGTTGCTAAATACAATCAATTATTGAGAATTGAAGATGAGCTAGGTGGATATGGAAAATACAACGGAACGAAAACTTTTTATAATATAAAAAAATAGACTCTATTTCTAGAGTCTAAAGGGGAAGACAAGTATTTATACTTGTCTTTTTTTAATTTAAATTTCTCCATTCTGCTACTGTTTTTATATTTAATAAATGTTTTACACCAACATTTTCTGAGATGGAGTTATTACCCCAAGAACCACAACCCAAAGTAAGTGAAGGATCAAGATAGTTATATATACCACCAATAGCACCGTGAGCAGAAGGTGTATTTAATAATATTCTACCTGTATTGATTTTATTTTCAAATTTATTTATTTTATCAATTTCATCTAAATCAATATATATTGAAGAAGTATGACCATATCCACCTTGTCTAACTAATTGATCAGCCATATTAAGAGCTTCGTCAAAATTGCTAGATTTATATAATGCAAGTATTGGAGATAATTTTTCCCTAGAAAATGCTTCAGAAATATCCAATGATTCAATCTCTCCAATTAAAATCTTTGTATCTTCTGGTATAATCATACCAGCCATATTTGCAATTGTACTAGCTTTTTGACCAACTATATTTGCATTTAAATTGCCATTTAACAATATAATATCTCTAATTTTATCTGCCTCTTCATCATTTAAAATATAACAATTATTTTCTATAAAATATTTCTTTACCATATCATAAACCTTTTCATCAGCAATAACAGCTTGTTCTGATGCACAGATAACTCCATTGTCAAAAGTCTTTGAATATATAATAGATTCTACAGCATACTTTATATCAGCTGTGCTATCAATAATTGCTGGAGTATTTCCAGGTCCAACTCCCAATGCAGGTTTTCCAGAAGAATAAGCGGATCTAACCATATCAGGTCCACCAGTTGCTAATATAGTATCACAATTTTTCATTAAATGATTTGTAAGTTCTAAACTTGGTTCATCAATCCAACCAATAATGTTTTCTGGTGCCCCAGCTTCTATAGCAGCATTTAATATAATCTTAGCAGTTTCAACTGTAGATTTTTTAGCTCTTGGGTGAGGGCTTATTACAATAGCATTTCTAGTTTTTAATGCCAATAAACATTTAAATATTGTTGTAGAAGTTGGATTAGTAGTGGGTATAATTGCAGAAACTATACCAAGTGGATTTGCAATTTTCTTTAATCCTAGATTTATATCTTCTTCAATAATTCCACAAGTTTTAGAATTTTTATATGTATTATATATAGCTTCAGATGCAAAGTTATTTTTGATAATTTTATCCTTATAATTTCCAATATTAGTTTCTTCAAAAGCAAATCTTGCTAAATACTCGCTCATATCCATACATGTATCAACAACAGCTTTAAATATTTTATCGACTTCGTCTTGTGTATAATTTGAATATAGTTCTTGAGACTCTGAAACTTTACCTAATAATAGTTCTAGTGATTTTAAATCCATTGTTTTTTCCATAAGTAAATTATCTTCTAGTAAATTAATATTGTTTAACATTTCTCCCTCTCCTTTTTTATATTCTTATTAGTTAATATATTAACAAAGATGAAAGCAAAAGTCAACGCATATTGATAAATAATTAACAATAGTAAAATGATTCTGATATAAAACTGTTGAAAGATATGGAAATTACACAATAATATTTTAATAAAATTTAAATCTATAATATTAGTGCTTAAAATATTGTAAAAAATTTAACGAAAGTCATATAAATATAATTATATTGATTTAAGCTCATCTTTATGTTAGAATATTAATGTTTAGATGATTAAGTAACATCTAATAAATCTAACGACTTTTAGGAGGTGTAAATATGGTAACAGCTGTTTCAGCAATTTTATTAATATCAAGCTTAGCACTTATAGTATCTGTTGTATTTCAAGAAAGTAAATCAGAGGGTTTAGGTTCTGCATTTGGACAGAGTGTTAGTATATGGGATAGATCAAAGAATGATTTAGATTCTATTTTAGGTAGAGTAACAGTAATATCTTCAATAGTATTTATGATATCTGCATTAGTATTAGCAGCTATAAGTTAATATTTTTTATATTTACACTATAATAATATAAATGATATATCCCCTCTGTTTATGAGGGGTTTTTTAATATAAAGATAAAATGGAGGTGATAGTATGACAATAAAAGAAAAAATAATTGAATTAATGAGCATGGATAATTATGAACCAAGTAAAGTAGATGAGTTAAATCAAATATTTAAACTAAATACTAAATCTGAATTTAAAGCCTTTAAAAAAATTATTAAAGATATGGAGAATGAAGGAATTATAATAAAAGATGATAATGAAAGATATGGACTTATAGAGGATTCTGGCTTTATAGTTGGAGAGATACAAGGTAATGAAAAAGGATTTGGATTTGTAATACCAGATAATAAAGAATTAGATGATATTTTTATAGCTCCAGATAATATGTTAAATGCATTTAATGGAGATAAGGTATTGGCAAGAATTACAAAAATAAAGGATGATGATAGAAGATCTGAAGGTGAGATAGTAAGAATTCTAAAGAGAAAGTTTACAGAAATTGTAGGTACTTTTCAAAAGAGTAAATCCTTTGGTTTTGTGGTGCCAGATGATAGAAAGATTAACTATGATGTATTTATACCAAAAAATCAAATAAATAATGCTAAAGCAGATCAAAAAGTCGTTGTAGAGATTTCAAAATGGCCAACACAAGGGAGAAATCCTGAGGGAAAGATAATTGAAATACTTGGATATATGAGTGATAAAGGTACAGATATACTATCTATTGTAAAACAAATGGGATTACCTTATGAGTTTTCCAATAAGACTATTTCTGATGCAGAAAATATAAATCAAGAGGTAACAGATGATGAGTTGAAAAGTAGATTGGATTTAAGAGAACTAAATACTTTTACAATTGATGGAATAGATGCAAAGGATTTAGATGATGCAATATCTATAGAAAAACTTGATAATGGAAATTATGAACTTGGAGTTCATATAGCAGATGTATCACATTATGTAAGAGAGAAATCAAATATAGATAAAGAAGCATATGAAAGAGGGAACTCAGTATATTTACTTGATAGAGTTATACCAATGTTACCTGAAGAATTATCCAATGGTATTTGTAGTTTAAATCCAGATATGGATAGACTGACATTATCCGTATTTATGGAATTAGATGAAAAAGGAAATTTAGTAAAATATTCTGTAAACGAGGCTGTTATAAATAGTAAGAGAAGACTTGTATATGAAGATGTATCAGATTTTATAGAAGATATAAATAAATCAGATTCACTAATAGGTATTGAAAATGAAATTCTATTATTAAATGAATTAGCAATTATACTTTATGAAAAGAGAAAGAGAAGGGGAAGTATTGATTTTAATTTCCCTGAAACAAAGATATTATTAGATAATATGGGCAAACCAATTGAGATAAAAGATGAGGATAGAAGAATTGCCAATAAGATAATTGAAGAATGCATGTTAGTATGTAACGAAACCATTGCAGAAAATATGTATTGGGCAGAAATACCATTCTTATATAGAATCCATGAGGAGCCAAGTGAAGAAAAAATCTCAGAATTTAATAAAATAATCCATAATTTTGGATATATGATAAAGGGAACACAAGAATTGCATCCTAAAGAGTTTCAAAAGCTTTCCTATGAAATAGCAGGAAAGAAAGAGGAAACATTAATAAATACTCTAATGCTTAGATCTTTGAAAAAAGCAAGATATAGTGATACGGAAGATATACATTTTGGATTAGCAGCAAAATATTATTGCCATTTCACTGCACCTATTAGAAGATACGCGGATTTAGAGATACACAGAATTATTAAATTATATATTAATGGTAAATTAAATGCTAAAAAAGTTGCAAGTTTAGATGATTTCTTACCTAAGGTAGCAACACATGTTTCAAAATCAGAAAGAGTTGCTGAAGAGGCAGAAAGAGAAGTTGAAGATTTAAAGATGGCAGAATATATGCTTGAAAGAATTGGAAATGAATACGATGGTATAATCTCTTCATTAACTAATTTTGGTATATTTGTACAATTGGAAAATACCATAGAAGGATTAGTTAGGTATCAATATTTAAGAGATGATTATTATCATTTTGATGAAGATAGCTATAAGGTTATAGGTGAGAGAACTAAGAAGATATATAATCTAGGAGATGCTGTCAGGATAAAGGTTATAGATGCAGATATTAGTAAGAGAACAATTGATTTTATGATTTTAGATGATAAAGAGCAAGACAATTGGGAGGAATAATATGAAGGAAAGAAAAGTATTAGCATCTAATAGAAGGGCAAGACATGAATTCTTTATTGAAGATACAATTGAAACAGGACTTGTGCTAAAGGGAACTGAAGTAAAATCAATAAGAAAAGGCAAGGTAAATATAGGTGAAGGTTATGCAGCAATAGAAAATGGAGAAGTATTTTTATATAATGTTCATATAAGTCCATATGAACAGGGTAATATATATAATGTAGATCCGCTTAGAAAGAGAAAACTATTGCTTCATAAAAGACAGATATTAAAATTGCAAAATGATATAATGCAAAAAGGATTTACATTAGTACCACTAAGCCTATATTTATCTGAAAATGGCAAGGTTAAACTTGAACTTGCAATTGCAAAGGGTAAAAAGCTTTATGATAAGAGAGCAGATATTGCAAAGAAAGATGCTGAAAAAAGAATGAGACAACATGGCAGTGAAAAGTATAATTACTAATAAGCTTGATATTGTGATAGATTGACAAAATTAAATAAAAGATATATTATATATTAGTATGATATATAAAAGGGGACGAAACTGGTTTCGACGGGGATTTGAAACTTGGAGTAGCGAGTCGTTGCGCTGAACAACGTTAAAAGTGGCAAAAACAATAAACGATAACAATAATTACGCATTTGCAGCTTAGTTTAAAGCTGTCTGTTTAACCTAAGAAGCCCACAGCTTTAGTTAAACATCAAATTTAGTGGGGAACCGAGCTATACAAAGCTTTGAGTATAGAACGGAATTTATGAAGCTACCAATGTTTAAATCCTGTTAATGGGAGTTTTGCAAAGGGAAATCTAAAACATTAACTGCACTCGGAGAAGCTCCCTGGGAAGGGTCTTCGGACGTGGGTTCAACTCCCACCGTCTCCACCAAATATTTAATATTAAACACATATCCAAGAGGGTATGTGTTTTTTTATGTTTTCAATTATTCTATAATAATTAAAAATTTGAATAATTGAATATAAATAAAAATAGAGAAAATAGCTATTAAGATAAAATTAATATTATTGTAAATGAATTGTAAGCATTTGAAAAGATATGTAATTTATAATTAATTTTAGAATATTATATTGAATGGAGGATATCTAGTATGAAGGGAATAAAGAAAGGTATAATAGATAAATATTAAGAATAGAAAATTATTTAAAATACTTATATTATTATTGTTGGCTTTAGTATTTTATATAGTGATGACGAAAAAGCCAAATAGAATAAAAGTAGAGGGTATTGAAAATTTTAATCCTAAAACTGATAATGAAGATAATTATTTGCTTTTTTATCCAATGGATTTACGATTTTCACAAGACAAAACAGTAGTTAAAGAAGTTAATAATAAAGGTAAAATAGTAAAAGAATACGAAATTAATGATAAAGATTTTTTTAGAATGAATATTAATCAAAGACCACAAAATAATAGTGAATTAGAAATATCTTTTTTTGGAGATGCTAGTATAGATAATTATTTTTATAAATACAATATAAAGGATAGACAATTTAAAAAAATAGAATTGGATTATTTTGATTATGATGTTGGGGTTAATCATATAAATACTTATGGAGATGATATGCTATTTGATACACTTGTTTCCCATAAAACGGGTGATCAAAACTATAATATTGAGAATGACACATTTCAAGTCTCTATATCAAATTATTCTAATAAAAAAAGCTTTGAAATAGAACATGGATATGAACCAAGTGGTGAACCTATATTGAGTTTCAACGATAAAATATTATATTCCACAATTAGCTCGCCTATTAAAGGAAAAAATATTGGTCCATCTAAAATGGGAGTAATAGATATGGATAAACAGGAAGTTAGATATTTAGAACTTGGAAATTTTTCAAGTTTACATCCTCTTTTTACAAATAATGAATATGCATATATAATTGATGAAGAAGGAATGATTTATATAATAAATAAAGAATTTGATATACATAAATATAAATTATTTTCCGATGAGAGTAATATAGATAGATTTTCGATATATGAAGCTAAACCTATTTTTATAGATAATTATACTGCATTAATAACAGTATTTAGTGAAGAAAGAGGGCATATATTAGGAACTATAAACTTTAATGAAGAACCTAAATTTAAGGAGATTTCTTTAGATTATATAAAAAAAGGATATAATTATAGAACATTATATATGGATCCTTTGAAAGAGGAAATATATATAGTAAAACATGGAGAAATGGAAGAAAGTTTATTAGTGATTAATAGTAATGATTTATCTTTAAAAAATGAAATTCCAATAACTCACTCAAATCAACTTGATTTTGTAGTAAAGACTAAATAAAATGAAATCAAATTTTCTAAAATATATATGTAAAAAAGAAAGAGTGATAAAATATAAATATTAAATATTTAGACATTAACAAAACAACATTTCTTTAAGATATTGGAGATGATTGTATGTTTAAGAATAAAAAAATTCTAGTAATAACAGTATTGTTATTTATACTGACAATATTAGTATTGTCAAAATTAGGCTTTCAGAAAGATAAAACAGAAGAAATTTTTATTTCAAAAATATATGAAGAAATAAAAAGAGATATTATAAGACAAAATAATAGATTATATAAATTAGAAAATTTTAGATATGATTATGAATATGAAAATATTGGTGAAAAGAAAGGGATATCATTTAATATATATGCAGATATGATTTTAATTCAACATCCTTCTGATAGTCCATATGTAAAAGAAATGATATAAGGATTGAGTAAAATTGAAGATCAAAAAGAGAAAGCTAGATCAAAAGGATATATTGATAATTATATTAATGAAATAGAGACATTATATTATAATAAACCTGAGTCAACTACTTTTTTATATTATGTTGAATTAAAAGATAATGAGGTTAAAAACCTTAACAATAGTAGAGAATTAACTAATCAAAATACGAATTATAAGTTATATTATAGGGAAGAAATAGGTGTGGAGCCAAATTTAATTGATATAGACAATAATGTAGATATTAAAAATGAAAAGAAAAAGTAAAGATAATTAATTAAATATGTAGTTATATAATATTTTTTGGGAATGAAACTAAATAATTAAAGTGGACAATAATATAAAGCTTTTTTATGATTTAAAATATATATTTTAGTTAGAGATGATAATATAAAAAATACAGTAGATTAATAAATAAGAATTTATAAATTACATATAAAAGAGAGTTATAATAGAGAAGTATAAACAATAAGAATAATATCCATATGTTAAGGTTATTCAATAGAAATAATATAAAATGAAAGGGGATTAATATGTTAAAAACACAAAAACTTAGACTTAAATTACCTTACTATATTATATACTTTATATTTTTCTTTGTTAATGGAGCTATTGAAAAAGCTTTCCCACTTTATTTAACTGAATTTGGAATAAGTGGAAAGCTTTATGGTTCAATATTTTCAATAATATCTGCATCTCAAATTTTCTTACCGTATATAGTAGGAAATTTATCAGAGAAATTGAATCCTTCTAAGATAACAATTTTTAGTATTATTGTAACTATACTATCTTATGTTTTTTTATTGAATAATAGTAATTTATATATCCTAATATTATTAGGTATACTGACTTACTCTGTAAGGGTTATATTCAATTATTCGTTAGGTAATAATATTCTAACAAATGTAAAAAGTGAAAACAGGAGTCAATATATTTCCATAAGGGATATATTTTTATTTTCAGGCATGTCTTTAGGAATATTTATTTATTCTCAACTAAATAAATATAAAAGCATTGCATATACTTCTAAGTATTGGTCATATTTATATATTTTAGTAATAATATATATTATAATCTATTTTTTAAATGATATTAAATTATTCGATAAAAAAGAAAAAGGGTTAAATAAGAGTGTATTTAATATATTTTCAGTATTAAAGAACAAGGTCGTTAGTTCTTATATTATAATAAATATTATTTTAAATTTTTCTGATGTTTGTCAAAAATTTATTCCTGTTTTAGCAATTTCTATTGGTGTGGAATCAGATATATTTTTAAGATATAGTTCTATTTTTATACTCTTAAATAGCATTATTGCATATTTTTTATCTGAAAAATTAGAAAATAAGAATCGTAAAAAGATATTTGTGATTGATATATTTATGGATTTAGTACCATATTTACTCTTTGCATTAACAAATAACAAGTACATATTTATATTTGGAATGTTTATATTACAGATGAAGGACGTATTATTACCTATATCATTTTCTTATACATTAGATTTATTTGATGAAGGAACGGAGTTAAAAGTATTAGGATTTTCTTCAACGGTATCTAATTTGGTAAATATAGTAGCACCAATTATAATTGGTTTTACATGGGATATTTATAGTGGCAAAATATTTATAATTGGAGCAATCTTTGTTTTAATTTCGGGTATTATTGCAATAAGAACAATGCCAGAATTATAATAAAAATTAGAGGTGAGATATGGATTATAAATATAAAGATTTATTATATGATTTAAAACATGGTCGGGAAATTGAATTTAAATTTAGTAATATAAATTACTCTATTACATATAATAAGGAGTATTGGTACTTTTATAATGATTTATTAGGTAATAGTATAGAAATATCAGCTTTTAATAACAAAGCTGAGTTGTTAGAGTTTGTAAATAAACTATTTATAGATAATATGGAATTAAAAGAAATATTTAATAAATTATTATATAGTGAATTATATATATTCTAAATAATTTCTTATAAAGAGGATTAAAATAGATAATAATAAGAGTTCAAGCTAATAGCAAATATAACATTAATTATTAATATTTTATTTATGATTTATTTTATATTTTCATGGTTTGGTAATGAATATTTTGGATATATCAAATTTTTAATGTGGATTCCTTTTTACAATAGCATATTTCAATTAATTTATTTTAAAGATAATATTCGTAAAATTAATAAAATATCTATAATAATGGCTGCTTTTATATTATTTATTATTACTTTTATGGTGAATGCTCTTATAGATAATGGAGTAATTGAAGTATTTAAAATGATATTGAATCCATTTACATTCTTACTAAGACCATAATTATTTTTGTCAGAATAAAATATATTTTCTATAAAATAAAATTTGTTATACGGGGTAGAGGTAATAAATTTGAAAATATGATATACTATATTAGTATAATAAATTTTGGAGGGATTATATGAATAGAATACTAACATTATTATTGGCAATATCGCTTGTATTAAGTGGGTGTGGTAATAAGGCTGTTGTTGATAAAAAAGAAGACGAGGATATAGAGGTATCTGAAAGTGAAAACTCTAAAACTGAAGATACTAAAGATGAAGAATTAAAAGAGGAAATTAAAGATTTTGAGTTAGATGAGAAGGAAATGGAAGAAGAATTTAATCAAATGGTAGATGAAATGACAAATGTTAAAGTAAATAAAGATGGTCTTACTGTTGATTTAATATTACCATTATCCCTATATCTTGAAGATGATGGAGAATTATATCTTGATGATATTAAAAAAGAAGTAATGGAAGAAGGAATCATTGATGTTAAAGTAAATGAAAAAGATGGTAAGATTATATTTACTATGCCAACAGCTATATATGAAGAAATGGTAGAGGAATTAAAAACAGAAATTGATAAATCTGTTAAAGATATTGCAATTATTAATGATTTAAAAGCAATAAAAAAGATGGAAACAAATGAGGATTATACTACATATGATATAACAGTTGATAAAGAAGTATTTGAGTTGAGTTTTGAAGTTATGTATATAATGGGAGTAGCTTATCAATCAGAATATTATCATAATTTTATAGGTTCAGATATGACAGATTTTAAAGTTACTATTAATTTAATTGATGCAAGTACAGGAAATATATATGAGACAATATATTACCCAGATGATTTAGGTAATGAAATTAAATAAAAATTATAGATAGGCACTCTTAAAGGAGTGCTTATTTTATGAAAAGATTTTAATAAAATATAAAAAGTTGGTGTTAAATATACTTATTTTAATTGAATTTGATATAAAACGGGTATTAGTTTTAACTTATTTAAATTTTGAGTTTAGGATAGAAAGTGTATATGGTATTTTAATATAACTTGATATTTTCGATGGAGAGCGAAGGAGGCTTGCGAATTCCTCCTCATGCTCTCCCTCGAGCACCCACTCCTTACACCTCCCAAACGCTTTTTTACTTTTTATTTAATCGTTCTCCAAGAATATTAAAAGTTTGATTTAAAGTATACTTATAGAAATAGAAGGAGTTATTTTATTGCAATAATACATAATTTGCTAAGTGGTTTTTAACTCTCAACTGTCCGCTCTCAACTTTCAACTGCTTTTCTCAGACTCTCGCTTTATTTGTTATAAAAGAGATTGAATAAAATAGAATTACTATAAATAAATACAGTAAATTTAAAAGCTTCGGCTTAATGAGGAAAACTATAAACTGTTCACTGTAAACTCTCAACTACTTTCAAAACCCTCTAAACGCTTTTTTTACTTTTATTTTATCGTTTGCTAGAAATATTAAAAGTTTAATTTTATATGTACTTATTTAAATAGAATTGCTATTTTATTGGGATATTAATTTAAGTGAGTCTTTTTAACTGTAAACTATAAACTGCATTTCAACTTTCCACTGCCTTTTTATGTAAATAACTATCACTAATAATATATTTAAGATATAATTGATTAAAATACATATTAAGAGGAGGAATTATGGTAGAAAATAAAAATAGGGAACTAGATATAATGGTCTATGGTATTTGTATAATATTTTTTATTTATTGGTATGGGTCAATGATTATAAAGAGTTACTATAGCTTTACACAAGATTCTTCAATAATACTTGCGATAGTTTTACTATATATAATAGGGATACCTATATTATTAAAATAACAAATAAAATACCTAATACTAAAATCCATAAAAAATCAATAAATCCAAAACTATTTATTATATTATTCACATTACAATTTACAGCTTTTTTTCTTGTAAGTATTTCATCCAATATAATACAGGGTTTATTAGGTACAAATATAGAAATAAATAATAATTTAAATAGTATAACGCCATTAATGATAATTCATCTATTAATTATATCTCCAATAGTGGAAGAATATATTTTTAGAAAATTATTTGCTGATAAATTATTAAAATATGGTGAATTATTTTATATTCTTACTTCATCATTTTGCTTTTCTTTAGTGCATTTAGTACCAATAGGATTTTCCCATGTGTTATATACATTTATACTTGGGCTTATATGGTCTTTTGCATATATAAAGACTGGAAATATTTTAGTTCCAATAATTCTTCATTCATTATCAAATGTATTTGGTTCAGTGTTATTTCAAATAATACAAAATAATTATCAATTATATTTTAATTATTATATTTTATTTCTTTTAATTTTAGGAACTATTGGGCTTTTACTATTTATAAAAAACAGATCTGAATTTAAAATAGAAAATGATACTAAAGGGAATTTAATTAAGAAATATTTTTAACTAAAGGAATTATTATATTTACAGTGATATCTATAATTACAAAAATTATAAAGAAATAGGGGGATATTATGAAAAATGAAATAGTATTAAAAAATAATAGTATATTAACTTTAGATAGAGCGATACATAGTGATGCAAATGCAATAGTGGAATATACAAATATCGTAGGCGGAGAAAGTGATAATTTAACTTTTGGTAAGAATGAATTTCGTATGACTGTATTAGAAGAAGAGTTATTTATAAATAATATAAATAAAACTGATAATTCTATTATAATAGTTGGAAAGATAGATAATGAAATTGTATCTGTAGGTACTTTTATGTCAAATAATAGAGCCAGAATAAAACATCAAGCAACAATTGGTATTTCAGTAAAGAAATCATATTGGTCATTGGGAATAGGTACTGCATTGATGGAAGAATTGATTGCATTTGGAAAGAAGAACAAAATAACAAAGGTAATAAGATTGGAAGTGTTATCTGAGAATATAAATGCTATAAAGCTTTATAGAAAACTTGGTTTTGAAGAATTAGGCTTGTTTAAAAAATACTTCTATGTAAATGATGAATATAAAGATGCCATATTTATGAATTATTATATTGATTAATATTGCATAAAAAAGACACCTAGTCAACGTATCGTATCAGGCAAAACAAAAATATAAACAAAAGGTACAAACGTACATACTTAAAAACTTTAATTTTACAACCAAAGAAATAAGCTTTTATTTATGCTTAAAATTATGCAAAATATATATAAAGTGACTAGGTGTCAATATATTTATACCACTTAAATAGATAATAAAACATAGTAAAATGCTTAAATAAAAAATTATTTAATAATATTTTAAAAATATTGTAATATATTTCATAGTCATGCGTAGTACTAAGTAGAGGGTCAAAAATTGTGCACAATAAACTAGGAAGAGGTTGATTCAATGGATAAAGAATTATCTGCAAAGTTTATCAAAGAAAAAATTGCAGAAAATATAAATTTTGATGAAATATATGAAGAATACTATAGAAGAATATATAGATATGTAGGCTATAGGATAAATAATTATTCTGATATAGAAGATTTAACTTCACAGATATTTCTAAAAATCTATAATAAAATTTCAAGTTATAATCCAAACTCAGGTCCTCTTTCCCCATGGATTTTTACAATCGCTGGTAATACAATAAAAGATTATCATAGGCGAAATATCTTAAGAAAGTTTCTTTCACTGGACTCTCTTGAAAGAGATATTAAGGATGATTTTTCCATTGAGGAAAACTCTGAACGGAAAGAAGAATACAAAATACTTGGAGAATTTGTTAAAGGCTTACCAGAGAGAGAAAGAATATTGATTTCATTAAAATATGGTGGAGAACTTAGTCACGATGAAATAGCTAAGATATTAAAAATTACTCCAAATAATGTTGGGGTTCTACTGCACCGTTCACTTAAAGGTTTAAGAAAATCAATGGAGGGATATTATGAAAAATAAAGATTTTAATATAGATGAGATGTTAGATAATCTAGTAGATAATGGAGAAAAGTCTAAGTACTCAATTTATCAGGAGGTAATGACTATGAAGCAATCAAATAAAAGAAGAGTGTTAAATTGGAAGACTGCAGTGGTTACAGGTTCATTAGTTTTAGGATTAACAGTAACAGGGTTTACATCAAAACTTTATGGAGTTATAAAAGAATCATTCTTACCTGGAGGTTCAGGATTAACTCAAGAAGTATTGGATCCAGAAAATAAAAAAACAGAAATATATACTGTACCAGAAAATATTTCTGTTTTCGATGAAGATGGCAAGAGAGTATATGAAATATCATATGGTGATTATATTACTAATAAATATTATACTGAAGGTGGAAAACTATTTGTAGTTGAAGAACATCTTGAAAATAATAATAAAAATAGTATAGAAACAACATTAGAGGCAGTAAGTGACAAACTTACATTTATACCATATGTATTAAATGATAATTATAAATTAATTAAAGTTGAACAATATCACGATAGTAATGCTAGTGAGATAGATATATTATCATTAGAATATAAAGGTGAAAAAGGAAATATCTATTTACAAGAAAGAGAAAATAGTGAAAAAAATAGAATTTTCACTGGTGGAGAAGGGGAAATAATAGAAAAAACTGTTGATGGAGTGAAACTTTTAATCCAAGATGATAAATTATGGTTTGAAAAAGATAATACAGCATTCTATATAACATATAAAAATGCAAATACAGATGATTTAGTAAAATTATATAATGATTTTGTTGAATATAAATAATATAAAACTTCCTTAGGAAACTAGGGAAGTTTTTATTTGACTTTATTAATAATATTGCATAAAATGGAATAAATTTATAAGATAAAAAGGTGATTATAATGAATTTTAGATTAGCAAAAAATGAAGATTTAAATAGGATTATGGAGATAATAGAAGATGCAAGAAAATTTTTAAAAGATTCTAATATAGATCAATGGCAAGATGGTTATCCAAATAAAGAAATTATCAAAGAGGATATAAAAAATAATGGTGGATATGTATTAGTTGAAGGAGAAAATATAATAGCTTATGTATTTATATCATTTGGCATTGACGAAGATTATAAGAATATTGATGGTAAGTGGCTAACTAATGATAAATATGCTACAATACATAGAATGGCTATTGATAGAAAATATAGAGGTAAGGGTATAGGAAGTAGAATATTTGATTTTGCTGAAGAATTATCTTATGAAAATAATATTTTCAGTATAAAAATTGATACAGATAATGACAATGAGTTGATGAAACATTTAATTAATAAAAAGAATTATACTTATTGTGGTATTATTCAATTTAATAATACTGAAAAAATTGCATTTGAAAAGATTCTTACTAAAAAATAGTGATAGGAGAGATGTTAATGTTTGGAGAATATAATAAAATAAGTTCAGAGTTATATAATTTTACAAAACCTATTGGAAAGTCAATAGAGGGAGATTTAGAATATTATTATGATAAATTAAAAAATGTAAAAGGAAGTATATTAGAGGCAGGAGTTGGTACAGGAAGATTACTTATACCATTTGCAGAAAAAGGATTATCTGTAGATGGTGTTGATATTTCAAAGGATATGTTAGATATATGTAAGAAAAAATGTGAAGAATATAATATAATTGCAGATTTATATTTACAAGATTTAGTTAAACTAAATATAGATAAGTCTTACGATGCAATAATAATGCCTACAGGAAGTTTTTGTTTAATAAATAATAGAGAAGATATAAAGAAGGTATTAAATAATTTTTTAAATCATTTAAATAATGATGGATTTGTATTAATAGATATTATTCTGCCTGTAGATTTTAAGGAGAATGAGAGAAGTACAAGTATATATAAATTAGATGAAAATATAGGGATTATCTATAGATATGAAGCAATTTCCATTGATTGGGTAAATCAAATAACATATTCAATAAATAATTATGAAAAATGGGAGAATGATAAATTCGTAGGCTCAGAATTATCCGAATTCAATATTAGTTGGTATGGCTGTGAAGAATTTACCTATATATTAAAGGAAATCGGTTTTAAAGATATAAGTTATACTTGGGATTATGATAAAGATGGAAATAAAAGTACAATAACATTTCAAGGTTATAAAAGATAATGTGGAAATGTGAGAAATGCGGTAGAGAATTTAAAAGATTAAATCAAAGTCATTTCTGTGCTAAAGTTAAAAATGTAGATGAATATATAGATAATTTTCCAATTGAAATAAAGCTAAGACTTGATAAAATAAGGGAAATAATATTATCTAATTTAAATGAATCTGAAGAATCAATAAAATGGGAGATGCCAAGCTATAGTAAGAATGAGTATATTCTTCATTTATCAGCATATAAAAATCATATTTCATTATTTGTTGGTGAGGATGTGATAGAGGTATTTAAAGATAGATTGGCAGACTACGAAACAGTTAAAGGAAATATAAAATTAAATCATAGTGAAGAAATTCCCTATGATTTAATTAAAGATATAATTGTATATATTGATATTCTTGATTAATATATAAGAGAATATATTGACTTATTAGTTTTAAAAGAGTATACTAATTAAGTGATATCAATATATCAGCCGGAGTGGTGGAACTGGCAGACGCGCTGGATTCAAAATCCAGTGGTAGTAATACCGTGTGGGTTCGAGTCCCACCTTCGGCACCATTTATGTACAAAATTAAATACGGATTTGGCATTTAATGAATATTATAATCGTCTTTTAGACGGTTATTTTTTATTGTAAATTTATAGATCTTTGAATTTTTTTAGTTGTTTAAACTATTTATAAACTATCCTTCTTTTAATTTTAAATATCTTCATAAATAATATCTATTTATATTTTCTCTCCTGCTATTATTTTATTATGCTTGGAAAAAACTTTCCTATTAATATAGCAAAATTGATTAATAAAATATATAAATTTTTTAAGAATATTTCATAAGAGCAATTAAAAATGATAAAATAATAATAAGTAATAATTTAAGCTTTATGGACAATAATATATTAAAATAACTTTAATTTTTAGGAGGCTATTTTATGAAAAAAATGTTAATATTATTACTTTTGTTTATAATTTTAATAATCCCAGGTTGTAACAATGATTTTTTTAAAGAAGCTGATAAAACATTTAATTTTAAAAAAGATAAAAATCTAGATAAATACTTAAATAAAGATAAGGAAATTATTGATGAATTGAAAAATAATCCATATGGTGCGACAGGTCCCAAAATTGCTTATGCTAATGAAAGATATGTTTTAATTCTTAATTATAATGGTATTTTAATTTATGATTTCAAATTGGATAAAATTGTAAATGCTATAGACAATTTATCTTTAGGAATGAATAAGATACAAGGTTCAGAAATTACACGAGTTAATGGTTTTGACAAATATGTAATTATTTATAATGAAGAATTAGGTAAATTAAATGATAATGATAAAGTATATATTTATAATATAGAAGAAGATGAACTTGGTGAGTTAATAGATAAAAGTATAATAAATTTTGAAATAGATAATTATGATGAATACAGTCAAGATATTCAAAAAATAAAAGAAAAATATGATAACACACATACATCAGTTTATCCAATAGAAGATGGCTATATTATGTTAATAGGTTGTATTAAAGATAGAAATTGGACATTAAATTTACTCGATAGTGAAACATTTAATATTAAAAAACAATATAATCTATTTGAAGATATATAATAAGTATTCACATAAATTAGATGGCAAAAGTATTAGTTGATAATTACAGTTTTTAAATAGTTTAGTTGTAGAATTTAAATTTACAATCTATCATGTAAATTTAATAAAATTTTTTCCTACTTGTAAACTTTCTAGTAGATTATATAATATAATTTAATAAATGAAACTTATTACGAGAGATTTAAAATTGGATTAAATAGACAGTTTGAAATTTTAAATTCTATAAAAATTCGTAGGAGGGTTTATATGAAAAAAAATAGATTAGTGTTAATTTTATTAGCTTTATTAATAACATTTACTTCAATTACTGTATTTACAAAAATAAGAGATAGAGTTAATATTGTAAGTGAATATGGTGAAAATTATGATACTGAAATGCTTTGCTATGAAGGAAGAGTATTTAGAAATAAATAAGATATATCATAATTAATCAATTGAAATAAATAATTATCCTATATAAAGGAGTAAATATATTGATTATATTATAGAACATATTAAAGATGGATTTTATGTACCTTCAGGTATATATGTAGAAGAAGATAAAGGAATGGTGTATTTTTTTGATTTCTAATAATAAAATTTATGAATATTATTTAGAATAAATCTGAAAACTAATTAATACTGTATAGAATCTGTTATAAACTAAAATAAAATAATTAAATATAGTTAAGATATTAAGGGGAAGCTAAGGCTTACCCCTTTTTTATGTCAAATTATTTATTATATTTTAATTATTTTCAAGAACTTATGTAATCCAATATGAAAAGTGTAATATAAAAATATTATTCAATAGTTTTCACATTCATATGGAATAAAATATCTAAAAAATATACTCTTTACTTAAAAATAATTATAAAAGTTTTTAGTAAAAAAATGATATAAAAACTATCTATTAGTTGGAATATCAAATGATATAAAAATTTTATTAAATAATTAAAAAAATAAAGTAAGTGAGAATATGTCTAATAGATGTTTAATGTGTGGCAGAGTTTTAAAAAGTAAGAATAGTATAAAGCTTGGTTATGGTTCAGTATGCTACAAAAAATTAGAAGAGAAAAGAAGCAAGAAGAACGAAAATAAGGATGAAAAAAGAAAGTAGGTGTAATATGAAATTCACTTATTTAGGTTTTAGTCAGAAAGCAGCAGTTGAAATGAGGCTAGATTTAATAGATCTAGCTATTCTTAGATATTTTATTGACTTTAAAGATACAGGAAAAATGGTTACTGAAATAATTGATGATGAAAAATATTATTGGGTTAAATATGAAAGTATTATAGAGGCAAATCCAATATTTAATATTAGCAGTAAACAAGTAGTAGCAAGAAGAATAAAATCATTAGTCGATGCAGGTATATTAAAAAGATATGTCAAAAAGGAAAAAGGTACATTTATATTCTTCAGTGTTGGAGATAATTATAAAAAACTTATAGAATTGCCAACAGACAACTTAATAGTTGAGTGTAATAAAGATACAGAGGACTTAATAGTTGAGTGTGAGGAAAGTCAGCAAGATACAGATGTAGATAACAATGATATAGAAAAAGAATGCCCAACAGACAACTATATAGTGATAGGGGGTCAACTAAAAAGTCCAACCCTATCAACTTAAAAGTTGATACAAAAGATTATTCTTTTAAAGATTCTTCTTCTAAAGATATAGATGTTGTTGTTAGAGATAATATTAATTTAATTATATTCTCTTGGAATAAAGCATTTAAGACTAATATTAAAAACATCAACAACAAAGAAACTAAATTGATTATAGAGCTATTATCAATATTCACTGTAGAGGAAATTATGAAAACAATACAATTAGGCTCTAAGTCAAGTTATCTTAATGGGAATAGTGATGGTAAGAAAGCTGATATATCTTGGTTCTTTATTGAGGACAATTTTATAAAAGTGATGAATGATTATTATAAAGACAGAGAGATAATTGAAAATACAAAAGCAAGAAAAAATAATTTTCATAATTTTAAAGGTAGAACTTCAAATTATTCAGAGGTTGATTTAGAACGGATAGCTAAGAATAAGAGAGAAGAATATTATAAAAGATATGAGAATGGTAAGTCAATTCTAACAAAACAGATGTTATCATAAATGATAATCAAATTTAAATGTAAAAAGATATATTAATAAAAATTAAATAATATTCTTTAAATTACTATTGTATTAAATTTATTTATTAACATATATTTTATAAATAAATATGTTAATATTAATCAAAGATATAAAAAAAACAGTATAGTACATACAATATCAAAGGAGTTGATGCAAATAATACATCATTTTATATTAATAGAAAATAAGAATATAAGGGTAGAAAAAGATATTGATTATTATTTAAAAGTATTAAGGAATCTGATAGATGAAGATTATACATTGAGTAAAGATTCTAAGATTTTAGATGTAGGAATAATTCATGATGATCTTTTTTCATATTTTTATGAATTTTTTGATTGGATAGAAGTTGAATATCCATATTATAGAAGAATGACATTATCAGAAAATAAATATGGAATATCTATAATAGGAAAAGAGAATCGTAAATTTAAAGTTTTGATAAAAAATATAAAAGATATTTTATATTTATGTCCGGCAGACAATATTACTTTAATAAGAAAACTTTATTCTGATACAATTTCATTTGAAAAAAATCTTACAATTGATAACTTAAATAAAATCATCAATATGTTTGATAAATTAAAAAACAATGATAATTTAGAAATGGTTCATTATGGTATATAAATAACCATTGTTTTATAAAAGTAAAACATATAATGTGTAAGTAATAAAATCATTATATTTATTATAATAATTAAACTTGGGAGAGGAATAATGGTGAGAAAAGTTGATAAATATGGATATACTGTTAAAGAAAATGGGGATGTAATTGACTCTACAGGTAAAGTTTGGGATAAAGAAGATGGCTGGTTCAGAATGGGATTATTTGAATTAATTTGTACAATTGAAGAAGGAGATAAAGTACCAAAATTCTGCTCTTATGGCAGAGGTAAACCTAGCAATCATTGTATAGAAAATTTTTGCAAAGAGTTATCACTATTAACTGTACCTTTTACATATTCAGTAACAGATGATAGTGGATATTGTGAAGCATTAAGAAGCTTCCCAGATGGAATATATGATATAAAAGGGTCAAGTCCTTTTACTGATGCAAAACTTGAAAACTGGACAAAAGATTGTGTCGAATCAATTATAAAAATTGAAGAAAAATATGAAATTGAAGAATAATATAAAATTTAAGAATAATATAAGTTTATCTTTATAGAGAGCTCTTACAAAAATTGAAAATATTCTGATAAAATGGTATACTTATGACGATTTAAATAAATAATTGGAGGTTTTATTATGAAAAAATCAGTTAGAAGTATATCGGGATTATTGGCATTATCATTAGTATTAGGTATTATATTAACATTACCTTCAGAATCTCTTGCAGCATCAAAAATGTATTTAGATAAAAAAGAGTATTTACCATATGAACAAATGAAAATAAAAATTACTCCTGATTTTAAAGAGGGTTATAATGATGCACATGATTGGGCTTTGATAAAAGGACCTAATGGATATTTTTCTGAAAAAGAAGATTTAGAATCAGAAAATATAATATTTTCTCTTCGAAAAGATTTTGAAAATAAAAATTATGATGCATTTAAAGGGCTTGAGCATTTAAAAGAATTAGTTATTGATGATAATTATATAGGACATTTTAAATTTGCAGGAAGTCCATTTAAGGGAGAAATGATACTGAATGCTCCACTAAAAGGTGGTAATTATGAAGTTGTATTATTTCCAATGGGAGAAGGCAATACAAAAAATATGGTATCTGTAAAGTTTAAAGTAAAAGAAACTAATAATAAATTTGCAAATAATAATAAAGTTGAAAATGTAGTTAAACTATTTATAGATGATAAAGAGATTAAATCAGATGTAGCTCCAATGTTAAGAGAAAATAGAACATTTGTACCATTAAGAGTAATATCAGAAAACTTAGGATATGAGGTAAAATGGAATCAGGAAGATTGGACAGCTACACTTACTAAAGGCAAACAAATAGTTAAAATTACAATAGGAGATTATAGAATTAAAGTTAATAATGATGGAAAATTATCAGAAGTAAAAATAGATATACCAGCACAAATAATTAATTCAAGAACAATGTTACCGCTGAGAGCAATTGCAGAAATAAGTGGAGCAGAAGTTGAATGGGATAATGCAAATTGGCAAGTATTTATAAAAACTAAATAAATATATAGAGGTAGGCTTAATTGCCTACCTTTTTAATTTTAGAAGAATTATATTATTACCAAGAATTTATTCTAAAATTATATTCATATTGATAAAAATAGATTCTATATAACAACTATGATACAAAATAATAATTTGAAAAATTAACAATAAATGTTAAAATATAGGTAATATTAGTTTTAAAATACTAATTATTCTAGTAATAATCATAAAAAATATTTTAGTAAAAGGGGAGATTTAATTGAAGAAAAAATTTACGAAATT
>RRZT012639217.1_pt1 | contig 24244 bp, 18 predicted proteins | sample 2165551 | NCBI WGS metagenome assembly RRZT01 (sample SAMN10456910, study PRJNA506462) | wastewater metagenome | biome: wastewater; feature: sludge; material: wastewater sludge; isolation source: wastewater sludge with Escherichia coli K12::gfp cells carrying plasmid... | place: USA: Moscow, Idaho... | reverse complement strand
TTCGTCGCGCCGGCACTGGTCTGCACGCCGGTGTGGGAGCGGGTCTCGCGCTCGATCGGCAAGAAGGGTGGGTATGCCGCAGCCACCCTCGTCTTCGCCGCCGGCGCCCTGGCCCTCGTGACGGCCCGGTCGCTGCCGGTGGCCGCGGCCTTCGCAGCGACCGCCGTCGTGGGGGTCGGCTATGCCGGGGCCCAGCTGTTCCCGTTGGCCATGTTGCCCGATGTGGCGGCGGCCGACGCGGCGCGCACCGGCGCCAACCGGGTCGGGGTGTTCACCGGGGTGTGGACCGCCGGCGAGACCCTCGGCATGGCCACCGGGCCTTTCCTCTACGGGCTGGTGCTCGCCGCCGGCGGGTATGTCTCGTCGACCGACGCCTCGGCCGCCCAGTCCGATGCGGCGGTCACCGCGGTGCTCGTCGGCTTCTCGGCGCTGCCCGCGGCGCTGGCGCTCGGCTCGCTGGCGTTCCTGCGTGGCTATCGATCGGCGCCGCCGCGGGCCGCCGACCCGACCCGAGCCGACCACTAGGAGGAGACGATGGGCGCAGCAGCACACGACGACCCGCCGGCCACCAGCCTCGACCCGGCCACCAGCCTCGACCCGGCCGGCCGGTGGGCTCCGGTCGCCGCGGACCTGATCCGGGCCCGGCTGACCGAGCGACAGTCCCAGGACCTGCCGACCCACGGCGGGCGCACTCTGGCCTATGTCTACGACTCTGGGCGCGCCGATGTCGACGCGCTGGCCCGGGAGGCGCTCGCGGCATACGGGGGCTCGAACGGTCTGGACCCGAGCGCCTTCCCGTCGCTCGCGGCGATGGAGCGCGAGTTGGTGGCCTTCGGGGCGGCCCTGCTGCAGGCGCCGGAGGGCTACGCGGGCACGGTGACCAGCGGCGGCACCGAGTCGTGTCTGCTCGCCGTGCTGGCGGCCCGGGCGGCCCGACCGGAGGTGGCTCGTCCGCAACTCGTCGCGCCGACGACGGTGCATGCCGCCTTCCACAAGGCGGCCCACCTGTTCGGGCTGGAACTCACCCTCGTCGACGTGCACCCGGACACCCAACAGGCCGACCCGCAGCGGATGGCGGCCGCGCTCACCGACCGCACCGTCCTGGTCGTGGTGAGCGCGCCGTCCTACGCCCACGGGGTGCTCGACCCGGTCGCGCCGATCGCCGCGGCGGCCGCCGCGCGCGGCATCCGCTGCCATGTCGACGCCTGCATCGGCGGCTTCGTGCTGCCCTTCCTCGACCCGCCGGCATGGAGCTTCGAGGTCGACGGGGTGACCAGCATCTCGGCCGACCTGCACAAGTACGGCTATGCGCCCAAGGGGGTGTCGCTGCTGTTGCATCGATCGATGGCGTTGCGGCACAGCCAGTTCTGGGCCACCGCCGACTGGCCCGGCTACGGGGTGGTCAACTCCACGCTGCAGTCGACCAAGTCGGGTGGGCCGCTGGCCGCGGCCTGGGCGACCGCGATGCTGCTGGGCCATTCCGGGTATGCCGCGCTGGCCACCCAAGCGCGCTCGGCGACCGTGGCCATCGCCGACGGGGTGCGCGGGACCGCCGGGCTGCGAGTGCTCGCGGAGCCCGACTCGACCCTGCTGGCCTTGGCCGCCGACGACTCGTGCGACGTCTACACGGTCGCCGACGAGTTGTCGGCCCGTGGCTGGTTCGTGCAGCCGCAGCTGCCCCATCGCGGTGGTCCGGCCAGCCTGCACCTGACCCTGTCGGCGGCCACCGAGCCGCTGGTCGGGCAGTTCCTCAGTGCGCTCGCCGAGTCGGTGCAGGCGGCCCGGGCGGCCAGCCCGGTGTCCGTGGACCCCGGCCTGGCCGGCGTGCTCGGCGCCCTCGACCCGACCGCACTCGACGAGCGCGCGGTGGCCGGGCTGCTTTCCGCCGCAGGCCTGTCCGGCGATGGCGCTGGGGTGCGCCTGCCGGCTCGGATGGCCCCGATCCACGCCCTGCTCGCGGCCTGCCCGGTGAGCCTGCGGGCCGCCCTGCTCACCGCGGTCGTCGAGCGCCTCTGACCTGTCTGACCTCGCGTGGCGCAGCCCGGCGACCGTCGCGCGGCGAGAAAGCGCCCATGACGTCGTCGCGGGGCGTGCTGGCACACCACCGACGACGCCACCATGTGCGCTCTCCCAGCGCGTTGTCTCAGCGCGGCGCCCGCGCCACGCGCACGGGCTCGGCGCGAGAGCACCACACGGCGCGCGTGCCCGGGTCACGGAACCGGGCGAGCCGGGCCCTCCGACAGCGGGTCCTCAGTCGGTGCCCGACTCCAACGCGGCCCGGTCGAGGGTCTCGCCCTCGGTCTCGTCGGCGAGGTCGGGGTTGGCGGCGATGGCCCCCGCGCCGCCCGGCTCCATCCGGCCCAGCAACTCCGCGGCACTCAACGGTGCGCCGCCGAGCAGCTGGCCCTGCGCGGCATACAGCTCGAGCTTGGCGCGGGTGTCGGCGATATCGAGATTGCGCATGGTGAGTTGGCCGATCCGGTCCAGCGGGCCGAAGGCGGCGTCCTCGGTGCGCTCCATCGACAGCTTGTCCGGGTGGTAGGAGAAGGCCGGCCCGCGGGTGTCGATGATCGAGTAGTCGTCGCCGCGGCGCAGCCGCAGCGTGACCTCGCCGGTCACCGCGGAGGCGACCCACCGCTGCAGCGACTCACGCAGCATGAGCGCCTGCGGGTCGAACCAACGCCCTTCGTAGAGAAGGCGGCCCAACCGGCGGCCCTCGAGGTGGTAGTTGGCGATGGTGTCCTCGTTGTGGATCGCTGAGAGCAGCCGCTCGTAGGCGATGAACAACAGCGCCATCGCCGGGGCCTCGTAGATGCCGCGGCTCTTGGCCTCGATGATCCGGTTCTCGATCTGGTCGGCCATGCCCAGGCCGTGCCGGCCGCCGATGACGTTGGCCTCGTGCACGAGGGCGACGGCATCGTCGAATTCGCGACCGTCGATGGCGACCGGGCGGCCCTGCGCGAAGGTGATCGTGACGTCCTCGGTCGGCACGTCCACGGCCGGGTCCCAGAAGCGCACGCCCATGATCGGCTCGACGATCTCGATCGAGGTGTCCAGGTGCTCCAGACGTTTGGCCTCGTGGGTGGCGCCCCAGATGTTCGCGTCGGTCGAATAGGCCTTCTCGACCGAGTCCCGATAGGGCAGCCCGTGCGCGGTCATCCACTGGCTCATCTCGGTGCGCCCGCCGAGCTCGGTGACGAAGTCGGCGTCCAGCCACGGCTTGTAGATGCGCAGGTTGGGGTTGGCGATCAGCCCGTAGCGGTAGAACCGCTCGATGTCGTTGCCCTTGTAGGTCGAGCCGTCACCCCAGATGTCGACGCCGTCCTGGCGCATCGCGCGCACCAGCAGGGTGCCCGTGACCGCGCGCCCGAGCGGGGTGGTGTTGAAGTACTGCTTGCCGCCGGAGCGGATGTGCCAGGCCCCGCAGGCCAGCGCCGAGAGACCCTCCTCGACGAGCGCGGCCCTGCAGTCGACCAATCGCGCTGCCTCAGCACCGTATTGGCCGGCACGCCCGGGCACTGAGGCGATGTCGGGCTCGTCGTACTGCCCGATGTCGGCGGTGTAGGTGTAGGGGATGGCGCCCTTGTCGCGCATCCAGGCCACGGCCACCGAGGTGTCGAGGCCCCCGGAGAAGGCAATGCCGACGCGTTCGCCGACGGGCAGGGAAGTGAGCACCTTGGACACGCGCGCCACCCTAAGGCTGATCCGGTATGCCGCGCACACCCGTCCGTGGGCCGGTCCGCCGCGGCTATCGGGCCAGCAGGGCCCCGCTCAGACAGATCGCGCCCAACACGGCCGCTGCGGCGGCGGGGGAGGCGTCGTAGAGGGGCAGCACGGTCGGCACCAGCGCAGCGCCGAGGAACTGCACCGCCAGCGCCATCGACGTGGCGCCGGCCCGGTTGCTCGGAGTGCTCTGCAGAGCAAGGGAATTCACCAGCACTCGGGTCGCGGGGGCGGCGGCGCCGGCGAGCAGCACAGCGCTCACCAGCAGCGCCGGGGCCGGCACGACCCCGACCGCCGCGGTGCCCAGGGCGAGCACCGCCACGGACACCACGCCGGCACGCACCACCCCGAACCGGTCGGCGCCCCGGCCGGACCAACGTCCGGAGAGGAAGCCGGCGACCCCGAAGCCGGCGATGACCAGCCCGCGGGGGGCCGGCGGCATACCGAATCGGTCGGTCGCGACGAGCGCCGCCAGCAACAGCAGCCCGGTCGTGCCCACCTGCGCGGCGAAGGCGACCCCGCTGGCTCGGGCCAACGCGACATTGGCCAGGTCGCGCCAGCGGGGTCGCCCGGCAGGCGCGTCGACGTCGGCGCGGGTCAGGGCGGCGAGCCCGAGCGCGACAGTGGCGACCGCGACAAAGGCCCACCGATAGTCGACGCCAGCCGCCGCACCACCGACCAGCGGTGCGAAGGCCTGCCCGGCGGCGGTGAAACTCGCATAGCTGCCCAGGGCCCGGCCGAGCTGATCGGCCGGCGCCAGCAGCCCGATCATCGTCAGCAGCAGCGGCGTTGTGAAGGCATTCGACGCACCTTGCAGCCCGCGGCCGAGCAGGAAGACCGCCGGACCGGTGGCGAGCGCACAGACCAGACTGGCCGCGGCATACGCGAGGAAGGACAGGCGCACCACCGGCCCGAGGCGCCACCGCCCGCTCACCGTGCCCGAGACGAGCATGAGCGCGGAGAAGGGCAGCATGTATGCCGTGATCGCCCCCGCCGCCGTCGCGACAGTGGTGTCCAGACCGCGGGCCAGCTCCGGCAGCATCGGGCTGACCATAGCGCCGCCGAACGGCCCCATGAACCCACCGACATAGAGCGGCCAGAGGCGCACCGGGCGGGTCAGCCCTGGCGGGCGATCGCCGACTCGAGCTGGTCGAAGAGCGCCGTCAGCTCACCGGCGCGCCGGGCGTTCGGCTGTACCGAAGCAGCCGCGTCGAACTCCTCGAAGCGGCGCAACGACACCTGGGCCCGCACGTCGACCATGCTGAAGTTGGCCACGATCTGGCGCCAGTGCTCGACCGCCCGCACCCCGGCATCGGCACCATAGGACACGAACGCGACGGCCTTGCCCACCCACTCGGGGCCCAACGAGTCGACCGCGTTCTTGAAGGCGCCCGGGACGCCGTGGTTGTACTCCGCGGTGACGAAGACATAGCCGTCGTAACTGTCGACGGCGGCGCTCCAGCGCCGGACCGCTTCGGACTCGTAGGAGCGCTTGGCGGCCATCGGCAGGGTCGACTCGGTGAGCAGCGGCACGTCGAAAGCCGCCAGATCGACGATCTCGTATGCCGCGGCACGGCCTGCGGCCTGCTGCGCCACCCACTGCCCGACCGATGCGCCGGCCCGGCCGGTGCGGATGGATCCGACGATGATGCCGATCTTCATGGTGTCCTCCGGACTAGGTCATTGAAGGTTCAACTGATCGTACTCGACGGAGCGCGCGGGAGGGTGCCGCCGCAGCCACGGGCGTCACCCGCCGCGGCCTCGGGCGTCACCACCGGCGCGGTAGGCGTCGCCGCCGGCGGGTCAGGCGTCGCCGCCGGCGTTGGCCGAGCGGCCGGCGTTGACGTCGTGCAGGCGATACAACTCGGCGGCCCGCTTGGGGTCACCGGGCTGCATCTCGCCGCGGGCGGCGAGCACCTGCAGGGTGCGGACCGCCAGCGACGGGCCGTCGATGTGGAAGAAGCGGCGGGCGGCGGCCCGCGTGTCGGAGAAGCCGAACCCGTCGGCGCCGAGGGAATGGAACTCTCCCGGAACCCAGTTGGCGATCTGGTCGGGCACCTGGCGCAGGTAGTCGGAGACCGCCAGCACCGGCCCGGGGGTGTCGCGCAGGCACTCGGTGACCCATGGCGTGGAGGCGCTCTCACCGTCGCCGAGGAAGGCCTCCCGGTCGCAGGCCAGGCCGTTGCGCCGCAACTCGCTCCAGGAGGTCACCGACCACACGTCGGCGGCGACGCCGAAGTCGCGGGCCAGCAGTTCCTGGGCCTCCAGCGCCCACGGCACCCCGACCCCGGAGGCCAGCAGCTGCGCCTGCGCCGGCTGGTGGGTCCAGCCGGCGGTGTCCGCGCGACGCAGCAGGTACATCCCCTTGACGACCGCCGCCGGGTCCAGGCCCTCGGGCTCGGCCGGCTGCACGATCGGCTCGTTGTAGACGGTGAGGTAGTAGATGACATCGGCCGGGTCGCCGGATGCGCCGTACATCCGGCGCAGCCCGTCCTTGACGATGTGCCCGATCTCGTAGGCGTAGGCCGGGTCGTAGGCCACGACCGCCGGATTGGTTGCCGCCAGCAGCGGGGAGTGCCCGTCGGCGTGTTGCAGGCCCTCGCCGGTCAGGGTCGTGCGCCCTGCGGTGGCCCCGATGAGGAAACCGCGGCTCATCTGGTCGGCGGCCGCCCAGATCGAGTCGGCGGTGCGTTGGAAGCCGAACATCGAGTAGAAGACGTAGATCGGGATCATCGGCTCGCCGTGCGTGGCATACGACGTGCCGGCGGCCGTGAATGCGGCCAGCGAGCCGGCCTCGTTGATGCCCAGGTGCAGGATCTGGCCCTGCTCGCTCTCGCGGTAGGCGAGCATGAGGTCGGCGTCGACGGGGGTGTAGTTCTGCCCGTGCGGGTTGTAGATCTTGATCGTCGGGAAGAACGCGTCCATGCCGAAGGTGCGCGCCTCGTCGGGGATGATCGGCACCACCCGCTTGCCGAACTCCGGCTCGCGCATGAGGTCCTTGAGCAGCCGCACGAAAGCCATCGTCGTGGCGACCGCCTGCTTGCCCGAGCCCTTGGCCATGTCGCGGTATGCCGCGTCGCCCGGCAGCGTGAGCGGCGTGTGCCGGGTGCGGCGGCTGGGCAGCGTGCCGCCGAGCACCCGGCGGCGCTCCAGCATGTACTGCATGGCCGGCTCGTCGGCGCTGGGCCGGTAGAACGGCGGGCGGTAGGGGTCGGCTTCCAGCTGCTCGTCGGTGATCGGGATACGCAGCAGGTCGCGGAACTCCTTGAGATCGCCGAGGGTGAGCTTCTTCATCTGGTGGGTGGCGTTGCGCCCGGCGAAGTGGGTGCCGAGGGTGAAGCCCTTGATCGTCTTGGCGAGCACGACGGTCGGCTGACCGGTGTGCTCGACGGCGGCGCGGAACGCGGCATACACCTTGCGGTAGTCGTGCCCGCCGCGGCGCAGCTTGAACCAGATGTCGTCGTCGGTCCAGTTGTGCACGAGCGCCTTCGTGCGCGGGTCGCGGCCGAAGAAGTGCTCACGGACGTAGGCGCCGTCGTTGGCCCGGAAGGTCTGGTAGTCGCCGTCGGAGGTCTGGTTCATGATGTGCGCCAGTGCCCCGTCGCGGTCCCCGGCCAGCAGCGGATCCCAACCGCGGCCCCAGATGACCTTGATGACGTTCCAGCCGGCCCCGCGGAAGAAGGCCTCGAGCTCCTGGATGATCTTGCCGTTGCCGCGCACCGGGCCGTCGAGCCGCTGCAGGTTGCAGTTGACGACGAACGTGAGGTTGTCCAGTTCCTCGTTGGCGGCCCACTGCAGAGCGCCACGCGACTCGACCTCGTCCATCTCGCCGTCGCCGAGGAAGGCCCACACCCGTTGCTGGCTGGTGTTCTTGATGCCCCGGTGGTGCAGGTAGCGGTTGAACTGGGCCTGGTAGATGGCATTCATCGGGCCCAGGCCCATGGAGACGGTGGGGAACTGCCAGAAGTCGGGCATCAGCCGCGGGTGCGGATACGAGGAGAGGGCCCGGATGCGCCCGTCGACGATGTGTGACTTCTCCTGCCGGAAGCCGTCGAGGTCCTCCTCCTGCAGCACCCCTTCGAGGAAGGCGCGGGAGTACATGCCTGGCGCTGCGTGGCCCTGGAAGAACACCTGGTCGCCGCCGCCGGGGTGGTCCGGGCCGCGGAAGAAGTGGTTCATCCCCACCTCGTAGAGCGTCGCTGCCGAGGCATAGGTGGAGATGTGCCCACCGACCCCGATACCGGGCCGCTGCGCCCGGTGCACCATGACCGCGGCGTTCCACCGGATCCAGCGCCGGTAGGCCCGCTCCATGTCCTCGTCGCCGGGGAACCACGGCTCACGCTCCGGCGGGATGGTGTTGATGTAGTCGGTGGCGGTCAGCGAGGGCACCCCCACCTGCTGGGCCCGGGCCTGGGCCAGTAGTTGCAGCATGAGGTAGCGGGCGCGGGTGCGGCCCTGTTCGGAGACGACGGCCTGCAGCGACTCCACCCACTCCTGGGTCTCCTCCGGGTCCGTGTCCGGCAACTGGCTCGGGATGCCGTTGAGGATCGGGCCGGGGGCGGGCGTGGTGGCCACGGAGGGTCCTTTCAGAGGCGGGCCCGCGGCAGTCTGCCGACGGGCGCTGGTGCGTCGTCGAGCGGATGCGTGGTGGGCATCCAGGCCCCATCCTCTCCCGAAGTGCGTCCCAGGTCACATCTGCGTGGGTGGCGTCGTGAGTTACCGGCCGGTATGCCGCGCGCCGGCCGTTGACAGCGGCAGGTGGACCACGTGACATGACGCACTGATCGCGGCGCCTGCGGGCGGCCGGGATATGCGGCATGCTGGGCAGATCACCACGGCTGTACCACCACAGACAGACCACACTGGACTGCTCGATATCACCCTGAACGGCTTCGCGCTCACGAAAGGAAGTGCTCGAGGTGCAAGGCTCGGCCCAGGCCGGGACCGTCGGCGCGGCACTCGGCAAACTGGGGTTCACGCCTGGCCAGGTCATCCAGGAGATCGGGTGGGACGATGACGTCGACGAGGCCCTGCGGGCGTCGGTCGAGCAGGTCGTCGGCTCGCCGTTGGAGGACGAAGGGTACTCGGCAGGCGCCGACGGCGTGCTGCTGTGGTTCCGGGAGGACGACGGAGACCTCGTCGACACCCTCGTCGATGCGTTGACCAACCTCGTCGATCGCGGGTTCGTCGTGCTCTGCACGCCTCGGGCGGGGCAACCGGGGCACGTCGAGCCGAGCGAGATCGAGGACGCCGCGCTCACCGCCGGACTGCACCCCTCGGGCGCGGCCAACGTGGCCCGGCACTGGTCGGTCGTGCGGGTCGTCGCTCCCAAGAGTCAGCGGCGCTGAGGGGGATCGGGCGCTTCCGGGCCGCGCTCACATCGAGTCGACGTACAGTCGAAGGACGTCGTCGACGAGGGGAGCCGATCCATCGTGGGTCCGTCACGCAGGAAGGGTCGTCCGGCACGGCTCGGCTGGGTTGCGGCCGCGCTCGCCGGGTGGCTCGGCCTGGCCGGGTGCGGCACCTCGGTCATCCACGCATCGCCGACCAATGGTCCATCGGGCAGCGCACCATCCGGGGCCGCCGGTCGCTCGGGGCCTTCGAAGGTCCTACTCCTGGTCGAGGAGAACAAGACCAGCGACCAGGTGGTCGGCGGTCAGCAGGCCCGGTTCCTCGTCTCCCAGATGGCCCAAGGTGCTCAGTTCACGAACATGGACGCCGGCTATCCGACGGAGTGCCCGTCGCTCGCGGCATACCTCATCCTCACCAGCGGCGGCGCCCAGGGGATCTGTGACGACCGGAGCCCGGCCGCGCACCCGCTCGGCGTCGACAACGTCTTCCAGCAGGTGGCCGTGTCGGGGCGGGAGTGGCGCGTCTACGCGGAGAGCATGAGCCAGAACTGCCACCCCTGGGACGCCGGCGCCTACGCGGTGCGACACACCGGGGCGACCTACTACACGAGTGAGGCCCAGCGGTGCCGCAAGTGGCAGGTGCCGATGGGCGATCTGTCGCTCGGCCCGCTGCACGACGACATCACCTCGGGCACGCTGCCAGCGTACTCGCTCGTCGTGCCCGATCTGTGCCACGACATGCACGGTGACCCGTCCTGCCCGCCGCCGAACGACACGGCCGCCCTCGTGGCGGCCGGCGACGCCTGGCTGGGTCGGTGGCTCCCGCTGATCATGGCGGGGGAGGACTTCCGGACCGGGCGGCTGGTCGTCATCCTCACCTGGGACGAGGGAAGCAAGGAGAGCAACCACATCCCGGCCATGGTCTTCACCGCGGGAAACGCCGGCCGCAAGATCGACACGCCGACGACGCACTGCAGCATGGTGCGCCTCACCCAAGAGGTGCTCGGCGGGCCGCTGCTGGGATGTGCCGCCGACGGGCCGTCCGTGGCGGACGCAGCGGGTGTCGTGGTCGGCGCGCGGCATACGCTGGGGCCATGACCGGCCCCTCACGCACCGCCGATCCCGCACCGCCCCGGGTGGGTGACCCGGCCCCCGATTTCACCCTGCCCGACCAGCACGGCCGAGCGCTGACCCTGAGCGCGCTCGTCGCGGAGCAGAACGTGGCGCTGGTCTTCTACCCCTTCGCCTTCTCCGGCATCTGCACGGGTGAACTGCGCGAGATCCGCGACTCGCTGCAGGACTTCCAGCACGACGGCATCCAGGTGCTGGCGATCTCCTGCGACCCGATGTTCGCGCTGCGCTCGTGGGCCGACCAGGAGGGCTACTTCTTCCCGCTGGTGTCCGATTTCTGGCCGCACGGCGAGGTGGCCCGGCGCTACGGTGTCTTCTTGTCGGACAAGGGCTTCGCCACGCGGGGCACGTTCCTCGTGGACCGCACCGGCATCGTGCGCTGGTCGCTGGTGAACCCGCCGGGGGAGGCCCGCGACTTCGGTGGGTATCGTGCGGCCTTGGCCGCACTGCGCTGAGACGAGAGGACGAACACCACGTGACGCGCGTCGAGCGGGTCCTGTCCGCCGTGGCCGAGGGGCAACCGGAGGTCGAACGGCTCTATCGCGATCTGCATGCCCACCCCGAGTTGTCGATGCGCGAGCACCGCACGGTGGGCCTGCTGCAGCGGCAGCTCGTCGACTGGGGCTACGAGGTGACGCCGGTCGGCGGAGGGATCGTCGGGGTGCTACGCAACGGGCCCGGCGGGTGCGTGCTCTACCGGGCCGACATGGACGCCCTGCCGATCACCGAGGACACCGGTCTGCCCTACGCGTCGACGGCCACCGACACCGACGCCGAGGGCAGCTCGGTGGGCGTCATGCACGCCTGCGGGCACGACGTGCACATGGCCTGCGCGATGGGCGCCGCCAAGGCGCTCATCGACCGGCGCGAGGCCTGGTCGGGCACCTACGTCGCGCTCTTCCAACCCGGTGAGGAGGTCATGCTCGGCGCCCAGTCCATGGTCGATGCCGGTCTGGCGCAGGTCATCCCGAAGCCCGATGTCGCGTTGGGGCAGCACGTCCTGCCGGCGTGTGTCGCCGGCCATGTCGCCAGTGCGCCAGGGCCGGTCATGGCGGCGAACACCTCGATCCGCATCGTCGTGCACGGCTTGGGCTCGCCCGGGGCGATGCCGCACCTGGGTGTTGATCCCATCGTGCTGGCCTGCTCGATCGTGGTGCGGTTGCAGTCGATCGTGGCCCGGGAGATCCCGCCCACGCAGTTCGGCCTGGTCACGGTCGGGGCGATCCACGCCGGGTCCACGAGCACGACCATCCCCGACCACGCCGAGTTGTTGGTCAGCCTGCGGGCCTATCACACGAGCATCCGCAACACCCTCGTCAAGGCGATCGAGCGGGTCGTGCGAGGAGAGTGCTCCGCCGCCGGCACCCCCTTGGAACCGACCTTCGAGTACTACGACACCTGCCCGGCCACCGACAACCACGCCAAGATCGAGTCGGTGGTGCGCCGCGCCTTCGTCTCGCACTTCGGCCGCGAACGGGTCGAGCACCTCACGCCGGCACCGGCCAGCGAGGACTTCAGCGTCATCCCCGACGCATTGGGCATCCCGTACACCTACTGGGCGTTGGGCAGCTACCTGCCGGGCAACCCGCAGGTGCCCAACCACGACCCCACCTTCGCCCCGCCGATTGAGCCGACCCTGCGCACCGGCACCGAGGCCGCACTCGTGGCGAGCCTGGCCTTCCTCTCCGAGCCGTCGGCCCGACCGGCCGAATAGCGCCGCGTATGCCGCGACCCGGCCTGGCAGAATGACCAGGCCGCCCGGCCACGCCCCGGGTGACGGGGCCTGTAGCTCAGTGGTAGAGCACCGCGCTTACACCGCGGGTGTCGTCGGTTCGAGACCGGCCGGGCCCACATGCGCACTCTCGCGGAGGTCCTGGCCGCGCTCGAACGGTGCTATCCGCCGAGCACGGCGTTGTCCTGGGATCGGGTCGGGCTGGTCACCGGCGACCCGGACCAGCCGGTCGCGCACGTCCATTTCGCGGTCGACGCCACCCTCGAGGTCATCGAGGAGGCCATTGCCTTCGGCGCCGACCTGCTCGTGACGCACCACCCGCTCCTGTTGCGAGGGGTGCACTCGGTGGCGACGACGAGCGCGAAGGGCCGGTCCGTGACCCGGGCCGTTGTGGCCGATCTCGCGATCTACTGCGCCCACACCAACGCCGACGTCGCTGACCCCGGGGTCTGCGACGCCCTGGCCGCGGCGTGCGGCCTCGAGCGCACCGAGCCGTTCGCCCTCGAGGGCGGCCAGTCGATGGGGCGGGTCGGTGACCTCGCGGCGCCGGTCTCGTTGCGCGACTTCGCCGAGCGGCTGGCCGCCGCGCTGCCGCCGACTGCGGTGGGCATCCGGGTCTCCGGGTCGCCGGCCGCTGAGGTATGCCGCGTCGCCGTCCTCGGCGGCGCTGGTGACACCCTCTTCGGCGCCGTCCGAGCCTGCGGCGCAGACGTCTACGTCACTGCGGACCTGCGCCATCACCCCGCCCTGGAGGCCCGGGAGGAGTCCTCGTTCGGCCCGCCCTACCTCATCGACGCGGGGCATTGGGCCAGCGAATGGCTCTGGTTGGCCGGCGCCGCCCAGGCGCTCACCCACTCGCTGGCCGAACCGTCCGCGGCAGGTGATCCGGCAGGGGATACGGTGAGCACGTCGATCTCGACGTTGTGCACCGACCCTTGGGACTTCCTCGTCGGGGTCAACGCCGGGACGGCCGTCCGTGACGAATCGCTCGGAGGTCCCCGCTGAAAGCCGATCCCGCCGCCCAAGTGGCCCTCGTCGCCGTCCAGGCCCTCGACACCCGGCTCGACCAGCTCGCCCATGCCCGTGACACATTGCCCGAGAGCGCCCAGGTCAAAGCCCTCCAGCACCAGTCGGCCGCCTTGGATCGCGAGCTCACTCTCGCCGAGACCGCCCGGGCCGATCTGCAGCGGGAGCTGGACAAGTCCGAGGCCGACGTGCAGCTGGTGCGCGACCGCGCGTCGCGCAATCAGTCCCGCCTCGATGCCGGCGCGGGGTCACCGAAAGACCTGCAAGCGTTGCAGCACGAGCTCGCCTCGCTGGCTCGCCGCCAGGGTGAGCTGGAGGATCTCGAGCTGGAGGTCATGGAGCGGGCCGAGACCCTCGACGCCGAGGTGGCGCGACTTCGTGGCCGACGCGCCGAGCTCGACCAGACCCTGGCCAAGGCCACCACCGCACGTGACGTCGCGCTGGGGGCGTTGCAGGGTGAGGCCACCGACGTCGGCGCCCGACGCGATGCCCTGGCCCCGTCGATCGGCGCCGAGTTGCTGGCGCTCTACACCAAGGTGCGGGCCTCCGCCGGTGGCATCGGCGCCGCCGAGCTCAAGCAACGTCGATGTGGCGGGTGTCAGTTGGAGCTCAACCAGGTCGACCTCGCGCGGATCAAGGCGGCCGCGGCCGACGAGGTGTTGCGCTGCGAGGAGTGCCGACGCATCCTCGTGCGCACCGCAGAGTCGGGCTTGTGAGCACCCGGTGGTGAATCCGCCCGGCGACCCGCGCGGCGTGGTCGCGGCGATGGATTCGGGCACCGGCACCGACCTGTTGGCCCCGGGCGTGCGCCTGGTGCTGGTGCGTCATGGGGTCACCGATTACACGGTGGCCGGGCGCCTCGACGGTCGGGGTGGCGCCGACCCGCCGCTCAACGCACAGGGGCTGGCCCAGGCGCAGGCGGTGGCGGCCGTCGTGCCGACGCTCGTCGGGGATGCGCACGAGCACGTCGAGGTGGTCACCTCCTCGCTGCAGCGGGTGCGGATGACCGGCGCGGCGATCGCCCAGCGGCTGGGCCGGCCGGCCACCGTCGACCCGGGTTGGGACGAGCGCAGCTTCGGCGACTGGGACGGTCGCACCCTCGCCGAGATCCACGCCGCGGCTCCCGAGGAACTGGCCCGGATGCGCCGCGACCCGGGTCACCCACCGCCTGGGGGAGAGAGTCGGGCCGAGGTGGCGCAGCGGGTGCTCGCGGCATACCAGCAGGTGGTGACCGGCCCGGCGGCTCGCACGGTCGTGGTGGTGACCAGCCGGATGCCCCTGCTCATCGTGCTCGGGCACGTGTTGAGCATCGGGCCGGAGCGCTTCTGGGCGCTGGGCACCGCGCCGGCGTCGGTGAGCGTCGTGGACCTCTGGCCGGATGGCAACCTCTCGGTGCCGGTGGTGAACCGAGTCGACCACTTACCCTGATCGTCACTCTGACGATATTCGGCGAGGCCAAGCGTCGGGCGTATTGTCGTCAGGTCGATAACGTCAGGTCGACGTCGTCACGTCGAGCTGCCACGGGCGGCCGGGCCGCGGTGGCTCGGTGAGCCGGGTGTGCAGCACCGTCGGGCCGTCGCCGAATCCGTCGAGTATGCCGGCCAGCCGCTGCGGCGTGCGCGGGTCGTCGGGCAGCAGGCACAGGGCCCGGGCGACCAGCCCCCTGGTGTGTTTGGCGTGGTGGGTCGCCCCCGGCCCGCGCACGGTCACCCACCGCTGCCCGAGCTCACCGGCGGGGGACCAGGCCGCGGCATACGGGGCGGAGCGGCAGTCGACGACGAGGCCGCGACCGGCCAGGGGCGGCAGCGCCTCGGCCAAGGGCGCGCGCCAGACGGCGGCCAGCGGCCCGAGCGGTTCCAGGCTCACGCCCATGGCCAACCGATAGGCGGGGATCCGGTCGGTGACCCGCAGGGCACCGAAGAGCGCCGACACGACGAGCAGCCGCCGGGCGGCCCGGCGCGCGGCCGGGGGGTCGAGCGCGGCGAGGCCGAGCGCGGCATACAGCACCCCGGTGTAGACCGAGCCGGCGGCTGCGGTGGGCTCGTGCCGTAGCCGAGTGTTGCGCTCCACCTCGGGCAGCCGAGTAGCCGGCACGCCGAGGGCCGTCATGGCCCCGGGGGAGCCGCTGACCGAGACGAGGGCATCGAGCACCGCCGCGCGGGTCGCCGTCAGCTCGGGCAGGCTCAGGCGTGCCAGATCGAGGGCGGGCCCCCGCAGCGGTGGGGTCTTGCCCTCCGACGGGGGAAGCAGCACGAGCACGCCGTCAGCGTAGGACCACGACAGGCCCGCGCCGGAACCGGCCGGAGCCGGCACGGCCCCGACGAGCCAGGCCCTAGATTGTCGACCATGCCCAGCCGCGTCGTGCGCTATCGCCCTGGTCCGAGCCCGGCGGTCGCCGAGCCCGGCTCGCTGGCCCGCCGGTTCGCGGCGATCCGCGAGCAGTTGCACGTGCCCGACGGCTTCCCTCCCGAGGTGCTCGCCGAAGCCGACCAGGCGGTCGCCGCGGCGGCTGCCGGCGGCAGCGCGGAGGGTGCCGAGGACCTGCGCGAACTCGGGTTCTGGACCCTCGACCCGGTCGGGTCGATGGATCTGGACCAGGCGATGCTGCTGGAGCGATGGGGCGCGGGCTATCGAGTGCGCTATGCCATCGCCGACGTGCCGGCCTTCGTCGTGCCCGGCGGGGCCATCGACCTCGAGGCGCGCCGCCGTGGCCAGACGGTCTATCTGCCCGATGACCGGGTGCCGCTGCATCCGCCGGTGCTGTCCGAGGGGGCCGCGAGCCTGCTGCCGGGCCAGCTGCGCCCGGCCTACGTGTGGGAGTTCGACCTGGACGCCGACGCGGTGCCCTCCTCGAGCCGGGTGCGGCGGGCTCTGGTGCGCAGCGTCGCACGCCGCGACTACGTCGAGGTGCAGGGCACGGTCGACTCCGACACCCCGGACGAGCAGGTGGTGCTGTTGCGCGAGATCGGGCGCAAACGTCTGGCCCTGGAACAACAGCGTGGCGGCGCGTCGCTGCCGATGCCCGAGCAACAGGTGGTCCACGACGGTGCTGGGCGATATCGGCTGGAATACCGCCCACCGGTCGAGGCCGAGGACTGGAATGCCCAGATCTCGCTGCTGACCGGGATGGCCGCCGCGCAGCTCATGCTCACCGGCGGTGTCGGAGTGCTGCGCACCATGCCCGCTCCGCAGAAGGACGCGGTGCGCCGCTTCCGACGCCAGGCCAAGGCATTGGGTGTGCCGTGGCCCGACGGGCAGCGCTACGGCGACTTCCTGCGCAGCCTGCAGCGCACCGACCCGCGGCACCTCGCGTTGATCCACGAGGCCACCTCGCTGTTCCGGGGGGCGGGGTACACACCCTTCGACGGCGCCCTGCCCGAGGCTCGCGAGCACGCGGCGGTGGCCGCGCCCTACGCGCACGTGACGGCACCCCTGCGGCGGCTCGTCGACCGGTTCGGGCTGGTGGTCTGCGCGGCGCTCAGCGCGGGGCAGTCGGTGCCCGAGTGGGCCCGCACGGCGCTGGGGCAGTTGCCGGCGTTGATGTCCGAGGGCGACCGGCGGGCCGGCGCCGTGGAGCGCGCATGCACCGACGCCGTCGAAGCGGCGGTGCTCGTCTCGCAGGTCGGTGCCGTCTTCGCTGCGGTCGTCGTCGATCGCACCAGCCGCCAGGTGCCCATCGTGCAACTGTCCGACCCGGCCGTCCTGGCACCCGCCGAGGGCCATGGCGAGCCCGGCGACTCGGTGACCGTGACCGTGCGCGGCGCCGACGTGGCCGCTGGTCAGGTCGACCTGGTGATCCGGCCCGGGTCCTGAGTCGTGCACGGAGCGGGCGCAGGTGGCCGCGCCACGCGAGCCGGCCTCCCGCGACCGAAGTCTGCGGGAGGCCGGTGCGCCGTCGTCCCTGATCGGTCAGGACTGCCGGCGGTCGGTGGACGCTAACCCTTGACCGCGCCTTGCATGACGCCGGCCACGAGCTGCCGTCCGGCGAAGGCGAAGAGGATCAGCAGGGGCAACGCCGCGATGGTCACCCCGGCGAGGATGAGGGAGTAGTCCTTGAAGTAGGACGCTTGGAGCAGCTGGATACTCACCGGCAGTGTGGGGTTGGAGGATCCGAGGACGATGAACGGCCAGAAGAAGCTCGTCCAGGACCCGATGAAGGTGAAGAGGCCGAGCATCGTGGCGGCTGGGCGGGCCGCCGGCAGCGCGACATTCCAGAAGGTGCGCAGCATCGAGCAGCCGTCTACCCGAGCCGCCTCGATGAGCTCGTATGGCAGCGCCGTCTCCAGGTACTGGGTCATCCAGAACACCCCGAACGCCGTCACCAGGCCCGGCACGATCACGGCCAGGAGATTGCCGGTCCACCCGAGGTTGGTGATGAGGATGAACAGGGGCACGACGCTCAACTGGGTGGGGATGGCCATCGTGGCGACCACGAAGACGAGCAGTGGTGCCCGCCCTCGGAAGTTGAGCTTGGAGAAGCTGTAGCCGGCCAGTGTCGAGAAGAAGACGACGGAAGCCGCTGTCACGGTCGACACCAGAATGCTGTTGCCCAGCGCTTGCCAGAACTTGATGTCGGACGAGGCGACCCGCACGACGTTGTCGAAGAAGTTGGCGCGGGGGATGAGCGACGGGATCGGCTCCTTGGCGATGGTGGCCGCGTCGGAGGAACCCAGCAGGAACGAGTAGTACAGCGGATACGCCGATACGAAGAGCACGACGCCGAGCACCACATAGGTCACCCATCCGGGCCGGCCGGCCTTGTCGCGTTGTTGCTTGCGCCGCGCGGCGCGAGCGGCGCCCTTGCCGGCCAGCCCTTCGGCGAGAGGAGCAGATGTGCTCATGACTTCTTCTCCTTCGCCTTGGACTTTCCGGCGCTGCTCGAGGCGATCCGCCGGGTGAGCCAGAAGTTGAGCACGCCGATGCCGATGATGACGAGGAAGAGGATCCAGGAGACCGCGGCGGCCCGGCCGAAGCTCTTCTGGGCTCCCCACCCCAGCTCGTAGATGTACATCGTCATCGTCATCCACTGACGGTTCGAGCCGCCCAGGCCGCTCTGGTCGAACACCCGCGCTTCGTCGAAGATCTGCAGCCCACCGATCGTCGCGGTGATGACGACGAAGATGATGGTCGGGCGGATCATCGGGATGGTGATCGAGAAGAACTGCTTGACCCGTCCGGCTCCGTCCAACAACGCTGCCTCATAGAGCTCGGCAGGGATCGCCTGCATGGCTGCCAGGAGGATGAGCGTGACATAGCCCGTCCAGCGGAAGTTCACCATCGTGGCGATGGCAACGTGGCTGGCGAACATGTCCGAGTGCCACGGGACGGGTCCCAGGGAAACCGCACCCAGGAGGCTGTTGAAGAGCCCGGACTGGTCGGCGAACATCTTCGAGAAGATGACGCCGACCGCTACCGGAGCGACGACGAAGGGCAGCAACACGCCCATCCGCCAGAAGGTCTTGGCTCGGATGTTCTGGTTGAGCACGGCGGCCAGGATGAGCGCCGTGAGCGTCTGGGTCACGCCCGACAGCAGGAAGATGCTGAAGGTGTTGCGCATCCCGATCCAGAAGTTCGCCTGCTGGACCGACTGCGTGTAGTTCGCCAGGCCGACGAAGGCGCCCTTGCCGCCGATGAGGTTCCAGTCGTGCAGGGAGACCCACATCGTGTAGAGCAGCGGGAAGATCCCGACCACGGCGAACAACACGAAGAAGGGTGAGATGTAGAGGTAGGGCGAGAGCTTGACATCCCAACGCCGTAGGCGCTGGCGCCAAGGGCTCACGTCCGGCGGTTGAGCTGTGCCGGTCGACGGGTTGGCTGTGCTGGTCGTAGTCATGGGCACGCACCTCGACGGGGTTGCACCGGGGTCAGCCGAGGGTCTGAACCGCGTTGACGAACTTGGTCCACGACGAGGCCAGGTCATCGGTCTTGTCGACGTCCACGCGCGAGATCGCCTGCTGCATGGCGTCGTTGACGGCCGAGTACTTCGGGCCCTTGAACGGCACGACCTTCACTGCCGCAGCGCGGTCCGCGAAGATCTTCCCCGTCGGGGCGCCGTTGAAGTAGGCGTTCGTTGCCGAGGTCAGCTCGGTGGACTCCAACGCCTTGGACTGGCTCGGGAAGGTGCCCTTGGCCTTGAACGCCTTGACCTGCTGTTCCGGAGCGGTCAGCCAAGCCGCGAGCTTCTTTGCTTCCTCCGGGTGCGCGCCCTGCGTGGGCACGGTGAGGAACGAGCCACCCCAGTTGCCGCCGCCGCCCGGGAAGGTGTTGGCGATGTCCCAACCCTTCACGCCGGCGGCGTTCCCCTCGATGACGCCGAGCATCCAGCTGGGGCACACCATGGTGGCGAAGCCGCCCTTCTGGAAGGACGAGGTCCAGTCGTCGCTCCACTGCGACAGGCCGGCCGACAGACCGGAGGACGAGGCCCCCAGCACCGTCTCATAGAGCTTGCGCACTTCGGGGTTGGTGGTGGCGATGACCTTGCCGTCGGCGTCCTCGTAAGAGGTCGCCAACTGGTTGACCATTGCGTTGTAGATGGCGCCGGCCGACTCCATCCACGGGACCTTCGACTTCTCCTTGAACTTCTTGCCGAGGGCGAAGTAGTCCTCCCAGCTCGTCCCGAGCGCCTTGGCCACCTCGTCGCGGCTGCTCGGGAGCCCGGCGGCTTCGAACAGGTCGCGTCGGTAGCAGATCGCCTCGGGGCCGATGTCCGTGCCATAGCCGATGAGCTTCCCGTCGGCAGTGGTGGCCTGCTTGACCTTCCAGTCCAGCCACCGGCCTTGGACATCAGCGCTCTTGAGGTCGACGAACTTGGCGGGGTACTGCTTCAGCTCCGGGAGCCAGTCGACCTCGACGGCCTCGATGTCGGCCAGACCCGACCCAGCGGCCAATCGCGTGTTGAGGTTGTCGCGTGCCTCGTTGGAGGTGGCCGCCTTCTTGTGCGCCACCGTGACATCGGGGTTCTTGGCCATGTAGTCCTTGATGAGTTCTTCGTAACCGAACTCATTGAAGGTGGCCACGGTCAGCGTGATCTTCCCGCCGCCGCCGCCGCTGCCGGTGGCCGTCGATGATCCGCCGCCGCACGCCGTGAGCGGGGCGATGACGAGGGCAAGGGATCCGATCCCTGCGAGTGCGTGCTTGATGCGCATGTGTCCTGCCTCCATTGCCAGTCGCTAGCGCCGGGAGAGCGCTCTCTCACACCTTTCCATCCTTTGTCTAACCAGTCAACCCCCCCCCGGGCAACGCGGGGTTCGCCCGGTAGCCCTTGCCTCGACTGGGCTCGTCCACCATGATGAGGCGATGCAAGAGAGCGCTCTCTCCGCCGTGGTCTCGGGAGGTTTTGTGGCCTCCGCCGGGACGACCAGCTACCGGATCGACGGATCGCAGGCCTTGCCGCCGTTCTTCATGTCCCTTGTCGGCGTCGGGAACGGGTGGGCATTCCTGTCGAGCACCGGCGCGATCACCGCCGGGCGCACGTCGCCGGACCAGGCGATCTTCCCCTACCTCACCGACGACCAACTGCTCGATGCGGCGGGCCGCGCAGGTTCGGCCACCCGGATCGTGGTCACGAGGCCCAACGGGGTCAGGCTGGCCTGGCTCCCGTTCAGCAGGGACCACCTCGACCCGCAACTGCCGGAGCGGGCGGTCGAGAAGACGATCCTCAGCGACGAGATCATCCTGGAGGAGCGCCACGCCGACACCGCCCTGGTGGTGCGCATCGGCTGGCGGATGAGCCCTCGCTTCGGGTTGGTGCGAACCACCACGCTGCGGTGCGACGGTGCTGCCCCCCAACGCCTCAGGGTGGTCGACGGGGTGCTCAACGTGCTGCCCCCGGGGGTTTCGGCCAGGACCCAGCGAGAGCTGAGCAACCTCCTGGACGCCTACAAGCTGTCCGAACTCGACCGCGACGCCAGGCTCATGTGGACCCGACTCAACTCCGGGCTGACCGATCGGGCGGAACCCTTCGAATCCCTACTGGCCAGCACTGCGTGGGTCAGCGGGTTCGACAGCGGCTCGCTGAGCATCGACCCGACCGACCCGGGCACCGACATCTGCCGCGGGGGCCGGGCGAACCTACTGGTCCAGGGGGACCTGGAGCTGCAACCCGGTGAGTCCCGGTCCTGGCGGATCGTCGTGGACACCGATCGCGACGCCGCTCAGGTGGCGACGCTGTTGGCGGAGCTGCGCGGCGGGCACCTTGTCGAAGCATTGGAGGCCGACCTCGCCCAGGCGCGGGCCGGGCTGACCAGACTGGTGGCCTCGGCCGACGGAGTGCAGGTGACCGCTGACGCGGCTGCGAGCGCGCACCACGCGTCCTGCGTGCTGTTCAACATCATGCGCGGAGGAGTGCCGGCGACCGGCCTGGGCCTGGACCGGTCGTCTCTGGATGCCTTTCTGTCCCAACGCAACCGGGTCGTCCGAGCCAAACACGCCCATCTTCTCGCCGCGCTTCCGGAGCGGCTGACCATCGAGGATCTGCGGCAGCTGGCGGCGGCCAGCACGGATCCCGACGTCCGGCGCCTGGTGGGCAGCTATCTGCCGCTGACCTTCTCCAGGCGGCACGGGGATCCGACCCGGCCGTGGAACACCTTCCGTATCGACGTTGCGGATCGACACGGTCACCCGCGGCTCGGGTACGAAGGGAACTGGCGGGACATCTTCCAGAACTGGGAAGCGTTGGTGCATTCCTTCCCGTCGCTGACCGATGTCGCGATCCGCACCTTCCTGGACGCCATGACCATCGACGGCTACAACCCGTACCGGATCTCGATGCAGGGGGTGGACTGGGAGGTCCCCGAGCCGGAGAACCCGTGGTCGAACATCGGCTACTGGAGTGATCACCAGGTGCCGTATCTGCACGCTCTGCTGGTCGCCCGCGAGCGCCTGCTCGGGCCGTGGTCGGCGGCCGCGTTGACCGCGCCGGACCATGTCTACGCCGATGTGCCCTACCGGATCCGCGGATTTCGGGCGCTGGTGTCCGATCCGGCATCGACCATCGATTTCGACGGCTCGGCCCATGAGGCGAGCCTGAGCCGGTGTGCCGCCGTGGGCGGCGACGGTCGATTGGTTGTCGACGCGGACGGTGAGCTGGTTCGGGCCACCATGGTGGAGAAGCTCCTACTGATCGTCGCCGCGAAGCTGGTCAACCTCGTGCCCGGTGGCGGGATCTGGATGAACACCCAACGGCCGGAGTGGAACGACGCGAACAACGCCCTGGTCGGGCGGGGTGTCTCGGTGGTGTCGGTGGCGCAGTTGATCGGCTTCGTCGATCAGCTCACCGCAATGCTCGAGCGGCTCCCCGCAGGCACGGCCATCCCGGTTTCCGGCGCGCTTGGCACTTTGTGGGCCGAGCTCACGCACACCCTGAGCACCGAGCTACCGCTACTCGATGGGGGGATCGGACCCGCTGACCGGGCGCGGGTCATGGAGCAGCTCGGGACGGCGGGCGAGCGTTACCGCCAAGTCCGGTATGCCGATCCCGGTGCCCACGAGAGCCTGCTGGAGTTGCCGGAGGCCATCGCCTCGCTCGGTACGGCCCGCCGTTGGCTGCTCGACGTCGTCGAGCGCTCCTGGCGCGACGACGGGTTGCTCACCTCCTACCAGACCCTGGCCTGGGCCGCGGATCGCGTGCTGTTGGAACCGTTGGGGCCGATGCTCGAAGGGCAGGTCGCCGTCCTGGCAAGTGGGGTGCTGCCGCCGGATCGGGCCTTGGCGTTGTGCGAGGCGCTGCGACGCAGCAGCCTGTGGTGCCCACAGCGACGGACCTATCTGCTGTATCCGGATCGGCGCGTGGGCGGATTCCTCGAGCGCAACCGCATCCCGGCGTCCGCTGTCCAAGAGATCCCGCTGCTGGGTCAGCTCATCGCGGCCGACGACCGCCGGCTGGTCGTTGCCGGAGCTGACGGCGTTCCTCGATTCGCCGGCGAGCTGCACACCGCGCGTGACGTGGTGGCGGCCCTGGACGAGGTGGGCGAGGACCCACGGTTCGGCGCGGTCGCGCCTTTGGATCGTGATGCGGTCATCGAGCTGTTCGAGGCGGTCTTCGACCATGCCTCCTTCACCGGCCGCGCCGGCTCCTTCTTCGCGTACGAGGGTCTGGGCAGCGTCTATTGGCACATGGTGTCCAAGCTCCTGCTCGCGGTGCGGCGCCTGATGGATGACCCCGACCTGCCGCCATCCTCCTGGTCGGCGCTCGCGCAGGCGGCCGAGGAGATCCGGGCCGGCCTCGGGCACGCGAAGACCCCCGCCCAATTCGGCGCCTTCCCGGTCGACCCCTATTCGCACACGCCCAACGGACACGGCGCTCGCCAACCGGGCATGACCGGCCAGGTGAAAGAGGACATCCTGATCAGATGGTCCGAGCTGGGCGTGCGCTTCCGGGACGGCACCGTGTCCTTCCGCCCCGACCTGGTGCACCCAACCGAGTGGACGGCCAGCGACACCACGATGGACGTCGTCGACGTCGACGGATCGGTGCGCGCGATCGGACTGCCGGCCGGGTCACTGGCGCTGACCTGGTGCCAGGTGCCGATCGTGTACCGCAAGGGTGGTGAGCCCGCTATCACGGTGCATCACGCAGACGGTGATGTGCGGGTGCCTGGTTGGACCCTTCCCCTGGATCACTCTGCCGATCTCGGGGGGCGACGGGGAACGGTTCGACAGGTGACCGTGTGGGGCGGCTGAGAAGGGCGCCGAGCCGCTGGGTTCGTGGCTCGCTCTGGCGCCGCGTGTCGACGGCCGGCGCTCGCGCTTGGCCTGGGTCAGGCCGACTCCCGGATCACCAGCTCGACCGGTAGCACGATGCCCTCAGGGCGCGGCTGAGCCGCGCCCTGCTCGTGGGTCTGGGTCATCACGTGCACCAGCGCTCGGGCCATCCGCCGACCCTGCTCGATCGTGGGCTGGCGCACGGTGGTCAGCGTTGGCGTGGTCTCGCCGGCCAACGGAATGTCGTCGAACCCCACCACTGCAACGTCCTCGGGCACCCGGCGTCCGCTGCGGCGCAGCACATGCAATGCGCTGATCGCCATGAGGTCGGACGCGACGAACAGCCCGTCGAGATCGGGGGCCCGGTCCAGGAGTCGCTGCATCGCCGTGCTACCCGATGCCGCCGTGAAGTCGCCGAACTCGACCAAGCCCGAGTCGAATTCCGGGCCGAGGGCTCGCGTGTAGCCCAGGAGTCGATCGAGCCCGGCGGCCATGTCCTGAGGGCCGGCGATCGTGGCCACCCGGCGGCGCCCGGCGGTCACCCGTAAGTGATGCGTCGCCAGGACTGCGCCTCCCACGT